>Ga0180432_10001023_pt1 | contig 44548 bp, 50 predicted proteins | sample SS_ome_10_FD_132414 | JGI IMG/M metagenome (GOLD analysis project Ga0180432, IMG submission 132414) | Hypersaline lake sediment archaeal communities from the Salton Sea, California, USA - SS_1_MS_2 metaG | ecosystem: Environmental > Aquatic > Non-marine Saline and Alkaline > Hypersaline >...
CCTGTCGTTCTTGTTCCGTCAACGTCACCCTATAGCGCGGCTTCATGGCAAATCCCTCCTTTGTGATTTACCATAATTATACCACAATTATACGAATACTTATATGTTACATGGTACTAGGTGAATATATTGGACATCTAGTTCATTTGTGTTTTTTCATGAATCCCACCTCATCAGATATAAAGCGTTCCTTTTTCTCATATCAAAAAAGTAGATCCTATTTCAATCTGAAAAAGGTACGCATCCAATCGGATGCGTACCTTCATTATATAGCCTATTAAATTTAGCCTTCCTCGCACCTTTTTATATCAGGATACAGTATCCATGCCCTACCTGGTCGAAGATACGGCGTTGCGTGTGAGATGAACTTTCGTCTGTCTAAGCACCAGCGTACGTAATATCAGGTTAGAGGGAGGGGTGCTTCGCTGCGCTCGCGATGACACCTTCGTTCGCCCTGAGCGTGTCGAAGGGCTCACCATTAACGGCGAAAAGTAGGGGCGACCCGATGCGGTCGCCCCCTCATGAAAAAGCATAATGGGATTAGTGCGGTTGATTTAAACCACCCGCTATAGCCCTATGATAATGATACTGGCCACGCTCCGGTAAGGTATGCCGCCCAGGTTATGGGTGAGACCGTACCTGGGGTCCTTCAGCTGCCGCTTGTCGGCTCTGCCCTGAAGCTGCAGGTACATTTCATAGATCATCCGTATTCCGGAGGCGGCAATAGGGTGTCCGAAGCACTTCAGGCCTCCATCGGGCTGGATAGGCTGTGCTCCGTCAAGGTTGAAGCGGCCGCTCATAACATCGTCCTTAACCTTACCCCTGGGGCTGAACTGCAGGTCCTCCATGGTAACCGCCTCGGTGATGGAGAAGCAGTCGTGAACCTCGGCCATGCTTATTTCGTCGCGCGCGTTCTTTATCCCTGCTTCCTCGTAAGCTTTGGCCGCTGCGCGGGTGGTTGTCTCCACGTGGGTATAATCATAATCGGTGTACATCTCCTCCTCACCCGAGCACGCGGATATCTGGAGCGACTTGACGTAGACGGGGTCGGCACGGAAGTCCTTCGCCATATCGGCTCTGCAGACGATGGCCGCTGCGGCTCCGTCGCTTACCCCGCAGCAGTCGAACAATCCCAGGGGCCAGGCGACGATAGGGGCGTTCATTATCTGCTCCGCTGTTACCTCCCTGCGCAGGTGGGCTTTGGGGTTCATAGAGCCATTATGGTGGCTCTTGGCCGATACCTCGGCCAGCATTCTCTTGCCCTCCTCGGGACTGAGGCTATATCTGCTGAAGTACCTGGTGGCCAGCATGGCGAACATCCCCGGGGCAGTCTGGTTGGCGCCGATAATCCTGTGTTTTGTTCCGATGACCGCCCAGTGGGTGAATTCGGGAAGCCCGCCGTAGCCGGTGTCCTTGAGCTTCTCCACGCCCAGTGCCAAAGCGATGTCGCACGCTCCTGAGGCCACGGCGTAACACGCGCCTCTGAAAGCCTCCGAACCGCTGGCGCACATATTCTCAACCTTGGTAACCGGAATGAATGGCAGCTTCAAGGTCTGGGCCAGGGGCAGGGCACTGTCCCCCACATTAACCGAGGTAAACTCTGGCCCCCCCTGCCAGGCGGCTTGAATATCCTTTTTCTCTATCCCCGCATCCTCAATAGCTTCTTTAAAAGCATCGACCATCAGGTCTTCCGGGCTTTTATTCCAGAGTTCACCAAATCGGGTGCATCCCATTCCAATAACTGCGACTTTATATTTTATGCCCTGTGGCATTTTTCGCCTCCTTATCTGTTTCTAGCACCCTGCAAACACCGCCGCGCAAATTCCCCTGTCCTTAACCCCCTCCCGCCGGGTGAGGGGGACCACAAGGAGTTTTATGCTCTCGCCGGCATCGCTTTCCAGAAGTAACCGTGTATGCCCCGCACGTTATCGACGTACTTTCTGCGAAAGGTCATCTCTACCGGCATGTCCACTGCGAGTGATTCCGGATCGCAGTCGGTGATATTGAAAGTGAATCTTCCTCCTCCTTCGAAGTCAACCACTCCGTACATCTCCGGGGGGCTGGCACTGAAGGCAAGGCTGTCCATAGTGTAGCTGAAGAGCTTGCATTTCTTGTCGGAGAAGCGGTACTCTTCCATTTCGTCGATGGCTCCGCAGTCGGGATTCACACACACTCGCTGGTAGGGATATTGCGGTGTACCGCACTTTTTACATCTGGCACCGATGAGGCCAAGGATAGTCTTACGGTCCCGCCACATCAGGGATACCATAGAAGGCCCGACCTCCCCGCGGAGGCCCATCTCCATTGGCACTACGTCGCGGTAGGACGAAAACCTCTCATAGTTGGTCAGCTCTTTCCTTGAAGCCAGATACCTCTTGACCCCCATTCTATCCCTGGCCTTCTCAATTTGCTCGGTCACCTCGAAGAACAGGGCATCGCTTCCGTTGCCGTAGCTGGCAAGCAGGATTTTATCGCCAGGCTTAGCGTCTTCAAGTGCTGCGACGAGCATCATCAGTGAATGGGCAGAGCCGGTGTCTCCTATGGTGGTAAGCATCTCCTGCTGGATTTGAGCGGGATCGAGTTGCAGCCGCTTCGCTATTCCCGCATGCTCCCTGAGGTAAATGCAGGGGTACACGACCTTGGCGAAGTCCTTTATATCCAGCCCGTATTTCTGCAACAGGCCGGATATGGCCTCGGGTATGAACTTGGTATACCCTTCGTCTCGAATCCACCTGTCTTCCCATATACGATTATATTTATCTCCGTCCGCTCTCCACTGGTCCATGAAGTCATAGGAAAGCGAGTAGTAGCCTTCCAGGCTGGCGATGACGTCGGTATTACCCACGACCATAGCTGCAGCGCCCTCTCCGAATATAACTTCCTGTGGGCCGCCGGCCTTGCCCAGGCGGCAATCCGAGGCACATACCAGGATGTTTTCATCTGCCCCTGCTTTCACAGCGTCGCATGCGGCTAGCAGAGCCCCTGTCCCTGCCTTGATAGAATCGCTGAAGTCGCAGGTACGAATATCAGGGTGCAGATCGAGCGAGGTGGCGATTATTGCAGCATTCTGCCTCTCCCTGTAAGGGGGGGTGGTGGTAGCGAAGTACAAACCGTCGATCTTTTCCCTTGCGGCATCATACAGACAGTCTATGGAAGCGGCCACTGCCATGGTGAGGCTGTCCTCATCGTAATTGGCTACCGCCTTCTCCCCCGGCAAGGAGGCTGCCGAAGTCGACCATCCGGTAGCTGCGGAAATGGTCTTGCGGACAATGCGTTGTAGTGGGACGTAGGCGCCATAAGATGTTATCCCGGCCATTTGCCCTCCTTTCGTCAATGAAAATTATACCACCCAGCCCTGTTGCTAGCAATTGCGCCGCTACTTCGCAGGTTGACAATACATTGGCCCTTTTGTTAGCATCGCCAGCGATGCTTGGGCAGACGTGATATATATAAAGGCAGCGGGGCTACATACTTTCCCGGGCGTTAGAAGATGTTATCAGGGCTGTTTCTGTACATATTCCTCACAACGTTTGTTTTCTTCGCTCCCTATTACCTCCTTACGAAAAGATACTCCGGGGTTTATTCATTCGGGGACCGTATACTCGCGGCATTCGTGCTCGGCATTTCCCAGATAATCCTTACTGAGGCGGCCCTGGGGTTTGCACTTCAGCTGACCGTCGTAAATCTTTCGATTTTAAACGTTGTCATTTCTATATGCATTCTCATATTTGCAGGCGCAGGCCGTAGAGAGCCGCTCAGACAGTTAAAAGAAGCGAGAAGCGTTATAACCGGTCTCCTGAATTTATTACGCGGGAACAGGATACTGTCGATAATTTTTTTCCTTTCAGTTTTGCAAGTGTTATGGTGGGCTTTTCAAGCATATCTTTTCCCGCCCTATGCCTGGGACGCTATGTCGTACCATTTGCCTAAAGTCGCCCATATTTTACAGAGCGGTGGGATTGAACAGTTCGAAGCGGGGCGAATTTATGTCAATACGTATCCTTTCAATATTGAACTGCTGTTTTTATGGAATGTCATCTATCCGTGTAATGATATTCTGGTAAATGGCACTCAAGTGCTGTTTGCCCTCGCCGCCGTTGTCGGCATCTACGGAATCGCGAGAAAAGTCGGCGTCAAACCACGAAATGCCCTATTTGCCCTGATTTTCCTTTTTGTTCCTGTTGTGATTCAGCAGGCCACGACTTGTTACATAGACCTTTCTGTTTCCGCAATGTTCGTCATAGCCGTTAATTTCCTGCTGCTCAGGAATAAACCGGGGATAAATCTGGTAATACTGGGATTAGCGGTTGGAGTGATGATCGGCGCGAAGTATACATTCATCCTGCCGGGTCTGATAATCTCCCTGATTCTTTTATTATTGCTTCTCCGTGACATAAGAAATAATAGATATGCAGACGGACAGCGGTTGTTCTCGCTTGGAAGGGGATTTTTAGGGGGATGTTTTCTTTATATGATTCCGATTCTGGCGGTGGGCGGCATCTGGTATATCCGCAGCTATATTGCATACGGCAATCCGCTAGCCCCGATCGAAGTAACTGTATTTGGCGAGACTCTGTTTCACGGGTCGACCACGCTCGAAGCTCTTGCACAGGATACCCCAACATTTACCGCTCCGTATTCCATCATCAGCGCCTGGTTGGAGAGTAGTGCTCCGGGTTGGGACCATGCCTACTATAACTACGATGTGGGGAGGGGAGGATTTGGACCCGTGTTTCCTATCCTGTTGCTCCCGAGCCTGGTGTTTTCTCTTTTCCTTGCCTTGAGGAAGGGTTGGAAAGGTTATCTGCTGGTTGCGGCAGTGTTTATCCTGGCCTTTCTTGTCGTTCCTATGAACTGGTGGTCGAGACATACAATATTTTTCTGCGCATTCGGAGTGCTTTCTTTTGTCATGGTCATGGAGCATTTACCGAATACAAGGACTATAGCCCTGATGGCAATTCCGATCATAATTATCACCGCATTTGCAGGTAACGCCCATCCGTATTACACCCCTGAGAGGATAGGGGACTTCATTGGCAAACCCCTGGCTGAGCGGCAAAGTTCGGACCTCTGTATCTTCTGCCAGAGCTCGGACCTTTGTACCTCCTGTCGCGGTGATAAGGAGATATTTCAGATTTTATTGGAGGAGCCGGGGGCCACCATTTTATATACGGACGTTCCCAATGGTCTCTCTTATTACCTCTGGGACTCGGATTTCACCAATACGGTGGTAAATATACCCGGTCACTATGCGAATTATGGCGAGCTAATCGACCGTATAGCGGAGTTTGGTGACAGCCTGATTCTTACCACCGGGGACTCGGACATAATCGGATACAGCGATGCTCACAGGAGCGAGTTCCAGCCGGTTTACGAGAAAGACGAATGGCGGATTATCCTCTATGTTGGTGGGGACAATGTTTAAGTTTAAGATCGACGTTTCATTCTGGTTTTTAACCTCGGTAATCGGCATGTCGGTCTGCTATTTATTCGTTTCTAACAAAGACTTTGAGACGATAATCAACGAGCCTTTAAACTGGATTCTCCACCTGGAATACGATTGGGATACCCTTATTCTCATAGCGCTGATAGTCTACTGGGTCCTGGTCCTCATCTATCATGTTTATCGCATTTACAGGGGCAATCGGAAGCAAGAGCGATGAGCTGTGCCCTGCGGCGGAGTGTGCCCGAGTTCAAGTAAACCTTATATCCGGGACTGGCCGCGCATTTTGAGGCTGCTGTTAAGCTCTCGGGCAGCATAAAGCAGGGGCGATCCGGGAGGCTGAATCTAATCTCGGGTAAATACGAACTCTTTGATGGCCGAGAAGTATTGCTGCATGCCGACCAGCATTATGTCGTTGTGGCCGGCTCCGGGAATGGTCAGCAACTGTTTATCTTCTGAGCCTGCGTTCTCGTAGAAAACCTCCGCCTGCTCATGGGGGATTATCTCGTCGTATTGACCGTGGATCAGCAGGACCGGCATGGTGATTGAGTGGATCTTCTCAAGGTTTGCCTTCTCGAACTCACCCAGGTCGGGAGATTGGAATATAGGGATCAGGTAGCTCAGCAGCCTTCCCGCGCTGGCGAAGCCGCTTTCGATTATCAATCCCTTAAACCCCGGGGAATCGTTTGAGGCCAGTTCTACGGCGGAGAGGCTACCCAGGGACCTGCCCATGACGAACAGGGGGCCGCTGTAACAGCTGGCCTGCATGGTGTCTCGAAAGTAGTTGAATATGATGTGGGCATCGGCGACCGTGTTGGAAAAAGACGGCATTCCGCCGCTTTGACCGTAGCCCCTGTAGTCCGCTACGAACAGATTAATGTCCTCCCCCCTGTACAGGTGGGCGATCCCGTCGTAGTCGTAGACTACCTCCCCGTTGCCGTGGAAGAACAGTATGTTGGGCGCGCTTTCGCTTGCGGGATAGAACCTGCAGGATATAGATATGTTGTCCTCAACAGAGACCGAGTGATCGATAGCGCCAGGCGGAAGCGGTGACCAGTCCTCCCGGGGATAGAAGACGAACTGCAGGATGTGCGGTTGGTCCAGCCTGGAGTAATCGATTCGGTGTGACATGAGCTTAGAGCCTATTCTAGCACTCGATTTGTCACCTTTCAATTCCCATGTATCGCTGCGAGCGCAGCAATGACATATAAGACGCCGTTCATAGTGCTTAGGGGCACGGTCACCGTGCACGCTACATTGTCAGGGCGAACGTTTTAAATCCCATTTTCAGGGTAGCCTTTTGTGGATTTCGCTGCGCTGCACCCACCCTACGTTGCTCGGGGGAGAGCTTGACAGCAGGTGGCATGGGTTCTAGCATAGCCGCATAGTCCCGAATCAAGCCGGCTTTCTCAGCGCCTGAATGAACGGATGCCCTCCTGCCCGCTTTGAGTTTATACGGCAACCCGGTGCCTCAGGGTGAGACTGCTGAGCTTATGGAGAAACGCAGATGGCTGAACAAGAGGTTGTGCATGTTGCGATACTTCCTCCTGATACACTTGATGCGGACCTCGTGGGGAAGGTAGCAGCTATTGTCAATAAGGGTATCTATGACACACGCCTTCTCCTGGCTGGCGGTTTCCCGAAGATCGTGGCCCACTGCCAGAGTCTGCAAGCGGCAGAATCGATAGCACAGAGCCTTAGAGACGTGGGGCTGGTTGCGATTATCTGCAGGGATACAGAGCTTCGCAAGCGTTCACAGGTCTTCAGCGCCCACACCCTGGAATTCGGGACGGGTGAAGTCCTGTTTCGGGATAAGGATGGCCAGGTGGTAAGCAAGAAGGCAAGTGATGTCTCTCTGATTTTGAGGGGGAGGAGGCAAACTCAAATAGAGACAGAGGCAACAACTACCAGAATGAAGTTCAGTTTGGGTGCGACAGCGCTCATGGGTGGCATTCCCATCTGGCGCAGAGTTCGAGATAAGAACATGGATACGTCATTCGAAACAGAATTCTTTGCCAGGTTGTACGATTGGAAACCAGCGGAGCCGTGCGTAGAGATTCTCCAGCATGCTGTTAATTATTCATTCGTGGGAGAACAGATGGCTGTCTCTTCACTAACAAACTTCAACACCGTGGTTGAGAAACTTAAGGACGTATTCCCGCAGGCAGCTTTCGACAATAGTCTTGAGAAGACTCTCCAGACAGCCGTGCCCTCAACCTCAGTTCAGGAAAAGCTGGAGATCGACTGTAAGCTGATCTACCTGTGCCGCCTGGCGGCGCATGGCCTTAGCACGTTTGAATAGCCGGTATATGCGGTACTGTCATCACTCCGATATTCTCTGAGTCAACCGCGGAACGAGAGTATGCCTCTGCTCAGAAATGCAGAGGATTACTGCTTCCGCAGAGCCTGTCCCATGCCTGACAGGGGGAATGATAGTAGGGGCGACCCGGTGCGGTCGCCCTTGCCTGTCGTGTATGGTGGCGGATTTCGCTGCGCTAAACCTACCCTCCGTTTCTGGTGCTTCCGCAGGTATTTGTCATGAAAATCCGCAAGACGCTTCATGAAGAATGATAGGTTGGCCGACGTCGGCCAACCTACCCATATTATAGCCTGACGAGGGATGAGGGTGAATTGACACCGGTGGGTTTCGCCGCACTTCACCCACCCTGCGCTGCTTAATAGATACAAGAGGGGAGAGCATCCGCAAAACGTTTACTATTCCTAGTATTCATCAGGGGAGATATCTACTGAGACCCGCATTCTGCTATCGATACGCCATATTCCTTCATCATGGTGTCTGGGAAGCTTGATAAGGAAGTCGGGATATAATGCCATAGTATTCCCGCCATGAGCAAAACTGGCATCGAAATCGATAGGGGCATATTCTCCTGCCGATGGCAAAGTACCATCTTCAGTGGGTACCGTACCGCTGAAAGCGAAGTAAGCAGTAACAGCATCCTTTACCAGACGTAAGTCGGTCTCCAGAGCTGCTTCCCTTGCAGAGCCTACCTGTTCCTGAGGTGTGGCTCCTCCACAACTTCCAAAAATCATACCGATTATTAGTAAAAGCATGAAGAACGATATCGGGAAGAAAGCCAACTTACCCATATCCTCCTCCTCGGACAGCATTCTACTGCATTCTAAAGACGGAAGCAAAGGGGAATAACTGGAGATGGTACAGAGGTATACCAGGTCAATAACATTTGAGGATAGTATGAAGCACTACAGGGCACCGCTGTCATAGCGTAGGAAGCTTTGTAGTGAAAATCTTACGGTGTTCTTGGCCCTGGGATAGATAGGCTCAGGGTACGGTCATCCGCATTTGCAGTTCGATTTGCATTCTGTTTGGTCAGGCGCAAATTCTCTTTGACCGATAATTTTTAAAGTTGCAGCAGTTTCTTTAACAGTGGTTTGCTATAAATTGAAAGATTACATTTTAAATATCTCGCGAAAAGTGTCCTCTGTTCGGGCATCATATGCAGGGTCTATTGCCTTTTCCATTGGGACTATTACCTCGAAATAGAAAACTACCTGGTCTGGATGCACTATAATACGAATATATTTTTCGTCTAGAACGCCCAAATCTAAAAGAAGCCTAATTCGGTAAAAGAAATGAGAGTAACGTCTCCTAGCATGGTCTTCTATTTTTACTTTTTCATACTCGGTTTTTCTCAATTTAGAGAAAACCTCTGCGAAATTCTCTTCATGCTTATGCTGAAAATTTCGTAGGGCTTGCATACCCTCCAACATTTCTGGAGAACTATAAATTTCAGTAAGCTTCAATGCAATATCAGCATTAGTTCCACTCCGTGTTTGGCTTGCCAATTTCTTAGTCTCATTAGCAAGCTCTTTAGTATCCTCTGCCTGCTTAGAGACGACAAAGACATACGCCGCTGTTACCAAGAACAAGATGATGGCAGCTAATAAGTGTAAAAAATCAGTGGGGTGTATTGTGTTGCGATACCAAATGGTATACCCAATCATGGCGATAACAAGGATAATTAGAGCATCTAATAGCAGATTTTTCATATAGTCGGCCTACGTATGAAGGTTGAGATATTCTACAGCGATATGTATACTAACGCAAGATTCGTAGGATGGGTGGAATGAAACGCAAACCGCTCTTTGAGCATTCAGCTATCAGCGGTCAGCTTTCAGGTATCTCTCTACCATCGCTTCTACCAATTCACCCAGCTCCCCCTCCCTCTAACTCCCTCCCGCCAGGCTTCGTCCTGAGGCTCTCTACGAGCCTGAGCCTCAGAGCCGAGGGCAGCCCGAAGGGGGAGGGAGGATAAAAATTTCCCTCTCCCTTGAAGGTAGAGGTTAGAGCCTGTCCTGAGTTTGCCGAAGGATGAGGGTGAATTGATATCGGTGGGTTTCGCTGCGCTTTGCCCACAGCACATAGTAGCTGGTGCCTCCAAGGGAAATCGAATCCCTGTCTCCGCCTTGAAAGGGCGGTGTCCTAGGCCGCTAGACGATGGAGGCCTTTATGAACTGACCGTAAGAAGTATAGCAGAAAGAGGAGGCCTTGACTACGGATATACCGCCAGCCCTTCGAGGCCTGTTTCCTCGGGGAAGCCCAGCATCAGGTTCATGTTCTGAACGGCCTGCCCCGCTCCCCCCTTGACCAGGTTGTCGAGGCAACTGATTACCATGAGCCTACCCGTCCTGAGATCGACCGTGGGATAGATGAGGCAGAGGTTGCTTCCCCAGGTCTGCTTGGTCTGCGGCGGGACCGCCACAACCCTGACAAAGGCCTCGCCCTGATAGAAATCCCGATAGAGCTTTAAAACCTGCTCCCTCCCCTTTTCACCCTCAGCTGCTTTACCCCCGGCCAGCATGGCGTAGCACGAGGTAAGTATCCCCCGGGTCATGGGCACCAGGTGAGGAAGGAAGGTAACGGATAACGCCGGACCGGGAGCCAATCCCTGCAGCTCCTGGACTATCTCGGGCAGATGGCGGTGTCCGTCGACAGCGTAGGCAGCAGCGTTCTCATTTATCTCGGCGTAATGGGTAGTAAGATTCAACGTCCGGCCGGCGCCGGAGACCCCCGATTTGCTGTCGACAATGATATCGGGCTCTATCAAGCTCTCACTGACCGCCGGCGCCAGCGCCAGTATGGCACCGGTGGGATAGCAGCCGGGGTTGGCCACCAGCCGGGCGGCAGCTATCCGCTCGCGGTTCAGCTCCGTCAGGCCATATACTGCCTCCTCGAGATATTCCGCCGCCGCATCTACCTTATACCATCGCTTATACTCTTCGGCATCCTTTAACCTGAAATCGGCGCCGACGTCCACAACCTTTATGCCCCGTTCCAGCAGCGCGACTACGGCAGCAGCGCTTTCCCCGTGAGGCAGGGCTACAAACGCAAGGTCGACCCGGTCGAGCTCGGGCTTTATGGACAGGCCGATGTCAGCCAGATGAGGGGAGACCTCACCGATTTCCTTTCCCGCGGCGCTGCGTCCGGTTACCGACGCAAGCCTGACCCGCGGGTGCAGGTGCACCAATCGGGCGATTTCCATACCGATATAGCCGGTTACGTTTATGATGCCGACTTTTACCTCTGCCATCTCAAACCCCTCTTCTGTTGATCTCCCGGCTGGTCAGGGCGCTTTTCGCTCGCCCACAGGACATACTACCACACACCTGTCGCACACCGCCACCCGGTCGCTGCGTTCCTCTGAAATCGCTGCCAGACAGCTATCGGTATCCACCAGTCGATATGACTCCAGTATGCCCACCGGACATGCCTGAACACATTTCTCGCAGTCGCTGCAGCAGGAGGGCTCATCCCTGGAATATACGCCCGGCCCCGTTGTGGCAAGCGGGGCGTCGGTCCTGATGGCCATAAACCTCAGCCAGGGGCCGAAACGGGGATGTATGACAAGAGTATTCTTGCCCTGCTTCCCCAGCCCGGCGGCGACGGCCAGATGTTTCAGGTTTGGCTCCCCGTGGGGATAACCGAGGACGCCTATAAGCTCGGCATTGAAACCCCGCCCCCTGATGAACTCGATAAGGTCATCTTCTTTAGCCCTGGCATGCCGGGCGAAGCCCCGCATTATCGTTGTGGTGCCGTCATGGGCGAAATCGTCAAGGTCCCTCTCAGGGGTAGAGACCAGACCAAGTATCAGAACGGTGTCGCCCGTCGAAGGGTTCAGAGCCACTCCCGCGACATCGAAAAGAGACCGGGCCCGGGCCATTATCTCATCCGCTTCGCTCATGCCTTCACCTTATGCTCCAGCGTAGTCCCGAGCAGCAGCTGCCCCGCAGGGCATACCTGGAGCAGCACGCATTGATGACAAGCCGGGCGCTGAGCTTTGCACACCCTTCGACCGTGTTCGATCGTATGTATATGGAACCTGTAGACGTCCTCCTCCGGAATCATGGCGCCCAGTACTTCGTGCGCCCTCTCCGCCGAGGCTCTGGAGTCGATCAGCCCCAGCCTCTTTGCCACCCGAAAGATATGGGTGTCAACAGGGAGGACAGGCCTCCCCAGAGAAAAAAGCAGCACGCATGCGGCGGTTTTAGGCCCCACCCCGGGCAGCTCCCGCAGCCAGGCTTTAGCCTCGGCCGCAGGTAAATCCTGTAAGAAGCTCAGGTCGTAGGAGCCGCGCCGGGCCCTGATTTGCTCAAGTATTTTCTTGATCCTGGGCGCCTTCACCTGCGCCAGCCCGCCGGGCCTTATGGCTTGAGCAATGTCTTCCACGTCCGCTCCGGCCACCGCATCCCATGTGGGGAAACGGGCGACCAGGCGGTCGAATGCCCGCCTGGAATTAAGGTCCGACGTATTCTGGGAAAGAACGGTCATAATCAACTCGGAAAGGGGGTCACGGTGCTGGCTCCATTCTATGGCGCCATACTCATCAGCCAGCAGGCTAATTATCCCGGAGATACTCAACAGAGTCACCTTGCGGCCGGGCTTTGCAGGTGACAGGTATCATTGATCGTAGTCACTGTGGAAATGCCATCCCTGATCTCGAAGGCGTTGATGGCGCAAACATCCTGCCCCAACTGCCAGAAGTGCGAGTTGTCCAGTCCAAGCAGGGAGCAGAGGAGAACCCTGCACACCACGTTGTGAGAGACCAGAACCACTAACTGATCGGGGTTCTTAACGGCGATGTCATCGACCACAGCCATGACCCTCTCGCGCACATCCGCCAGCTCCTCGCCGCCGGGAAACCGGACCAGGTCGGGGCGCTCAATCCACAATCTGTAGAGGTCGGCGTCCCGCTTTGCCGCCTCACTGGCATTCAACCCCTGCCACTCCCCAAAATCCAGATCAATGAGCCCGTCGAGGGACTCCACGGTGAGGTCGAGCTGGTTTGCTATGATTTTAGCTGTCTCGAGTGCGCGCTGCAGAGGACTGGAATAGACAGCCGAGACAGGCAAATCCTTGATTCGAAGAGCCGCAGCCAGTGCCTGCCTTAACCCGGTAGCATCCAGGAGAAGGTCAATCCTTCCCCGAAATCGCTCTACCCTGTTCCACTCCGTTTGCCCGTGCCGTACCAGGATAAATTTAGTCATCTTGCCCCTCTGACAATCAAGTCTCAGGCCAGGTAAAACCCTTGCGAAGCAGCCAGTATTCCAGGCTGTCGGCAAGCGCTATCCAGCTTGCCTCCAGGATATTGGTCGAACTTCCCATCGTGTGCCAATCATGCTCGCCGTCGCTGAATTCCATGAGCACCCTCACCCTTGACCCTGTACCTATGCTCTCATCGAGAATGCGGACTTTGTAGTCGGCCAGCCTGACCACCGCCACGCTGGGATAGAACCACTCAAGCGCCTTGCGCAGCGCCGCATCCAGCGCATTAACCGGCCCGTTACCTTCGGCAGCGGTATGAAATATCTCTTCACCTACCTTTACCTTGACCATAGCTTCAGAGAGCAGCTCCTCCTTAGACAAGGCGGTTGGTATGCGCCGGTGCTTCTCCACAATAACCATGAAGTCTACCAGCTCAAAGGGGGACTTGTACTCCGGCTGGCTGCGTCTGAGCAGAAGTTCGAATGAGGCCTCGGCATCTTCATATTGAAATCCCTGGTTCTCCAGGGTCTTTATGTGCTCAAGCACCGCTCGCGCCTGTTCCCCCCCGGGAGCGTCCAGCCCCAGTTCACTGGCTTTATAGGTAATGGCGCTCATGCCGGACAGCTCGGAAACCAGCACCTTGCTGCGGTTTCCCACCAGGTCGGGGTCGATATGTTGATAGCTTTCCTCCTGTTTGATCACTGCCGAGATGTGCTGCCCGGCTTTGTGAGTGAAAGCGCTGTTTCCCACATATGGAAGGCTGGGGTCAGGACTGAGGTTAGCGAGCTCACTCACATAATGGGAGACCTCGGTTAACCTCGCCAGTTGCTCATCACTCACGCAATCAATGCCCATCTTGAGCTTCAGGGCAGGGATAATGGAACAGAGATTAGCATTGCCACAGCGCTCGCCGTAACCATTGAGGGTGCCCTGGACCTGAATAACCCCCGACTGGACCGCAACCAGTGTGTTTGCCACCGCAAGCTCACCATCATTGTGCGCGTGAATGCCCAGAGGGACTCCCACCCTGCCTGCTGTCTCAACAGCTATCGCCACCTCACCCGGCAGAGCGCCGCCATTGGTATCGCAGAGTACAACGCAGTCAGCGCCTGCTTCGGCAGCAGCCTCAACGGTGCGCAGGGCATACTCGGCATTGCTTCTATATCCATCGAAGAAGTGCTCCGCATCAAAGAAGACCACCTTGCCCCCCGATTTGAGAAAACGGATAGAATCGTCAATCATGCGCAGATTTTCATCCGGGGTAGTCTTCAGCACGCCGGTCACATGCACATCCCACGATTTGCCCACCAGGGTAAACACCTTCGCCCCGGTGTCCAACAGGTCACGGAGAAGGGAGTCGTCTGCGGCCCTGGTGTCCTTGCGGCGGGTGCTGCCAAAAACAACCAGAGTGGCTTGAGATAGGCTGAGGCTCCGTGCCCGGGCAAAGAACTCGGCGTCCTTGGGGTTGGCCCCCGGCCAGCCGCCTTCTATATAATGGACCCCCAGTTCGTCAAGGCGTCTGGCGATTTTGAGCTTATCCTCCACGGAGAAGGAGATCCCTGCTCCCTGTACGCCATCGCGAAGAGTAGTATCATAAAGCTGAACATTCAACTGCGCCACCGCCTTCCCCTCTCACCGTAAACGTAGTAGATTTGCTAAAGTATATCATAGACATATTTCTTTGCACAATTGGACTTGAGCTCATAAAGACAGACAGGTGGCAGAAGAATTACAGGGGGATATATTAACAGCGGAGCCAATCCGACGGTTCTCTTGCAACGAGGTGGAATCCCTTTTTCGCCATGCTTGCCTATCTCAAGTAATTCATGAGATTACTGGAACACCAGTGATATAAGGAGGCAATCCTTTAGGATATAGTCTAATCAATCGAGGTAGATTAGCTTTGACCCAAGTACCATTTTTATTCTGAATATACCAGCGAGATACTGCATCAATCATATCTCGGCAAAAGGTCACAGCATCAAGATTTAAGGCATCGTTGACTACATTGTTGTGAATGCTAGTCTTGTCTGACACTGGCAACGTGAAGACAATACGTGAATACTGCATATTTTGATGTCCTAATTTCCCCTGATGGACAACACCACATCGCAAACTATAAAGATCATCTCTGGTCAAATTAGGATAGGAATCCAAAAACCAAGTATCACACCAAGCCTTGTATTTCTCCCGTTGGGTTTGGCCATCCTCAGATTCAAGTGCCGAACAAATATCTGGCAGCATAAGAGTACATATAACAGCAAGATAATAAAGGTGAGCATCTAGAGCTCTTTCTATATGCTTACTTAGGAAATCAATCAATCTTAATCCTGCTCCGTAAACCAGTTGTCATCATATGGAAGGCAAAATCCTTCTCTTAATCTACCACCATGAGGACCGAATCTCAACCAATCAATAAGCCCCCAAAAATCAACCAGTGTATCATTATTGCCACCCTCATTTATAGCTCTGATAGCTAACTCAAACTGCTCAGAATAACGACATACAATGTCTACCTGATAACCTTCACCCAATTCCAACACACCTATCATCGGAATAGTGATGTCCTCAGTCATATGCTACCCTCCTAAAGAATCGGGTTATACACCTAAACGCAAGAGAACCAATCCGACTGTGCACTTGACGGAATGACTTGTGCTGTTATAATCTTAAATTGCTGTTCGCGTGAACATGAGAGTTATTGCGGGCAAGGCCAAGGGACTTGGATTGAAATCTCTGCGGGGTTCGGGCATCCGCCCCACGTCGGACTTAATGCGCGGGGCGATTTTCTCCATGCTGGAATCTGTGGCCACCGACTGGTCAAGAGTGCTTGACCTATACGCCGGTACCGGTGCTCTGGGTATCGAGGCCCTGAGCCGCGGGGCAGGATGGGCGGATTTTGTAGAGAAAAGTCCAAGATTATGCGCCCTGATCAAGGAGAATTTGGAGCGCACTGGATTCGCTCCTCAGGGGACTGTTTACTGCGTGAGTGCTGCCAAGGCCCTTTCAATCCTGGATGAAAAGTACGGCATCCTGCTTATGGACCCCCCCTATGCTGATTCATCCGTAACTGCCACTGCGGAGAAGCTTGCCTCCTCCCGCATGGTCGGGAAAGAATCAACACTGGTCATTGAACACTCCCGACGGGTGCCTCTTAAGGAGAGATACGGCGCTTTCCACCAGGTAAAGAATCTCCGTCATGGCGATAGCTACGTCTCTGTATATCAATATGCTGAAGGTGAATCGTGACCAATGCTATATACCCGGGTAGTTTCGATCCAGTGACCAACGGACATCTTGACATAGCCAATAGGGCAGCAGCGCTTTTCGACGAACTGATCATCTGCGTCTATGATGTACCCCTTAAACAACTTATGTTCAGCACTCAGGAGAGAGTCGACTTGATTAAGAAGTCAATCACCCATCTGAAAAACGCAAGAGTGGAGCCCTATAAAGGTCTCACCGTTAGCTTCGCTCGAAAGGCTAATGCCCAGGTTATGGTGCGCGGCCTGCGGATGAGTTCCGACTTCGAGCGGGAGTTCGAGATGGCGCTGATGAATAAGAAGCTGGCTCCGGATATTGAATTGGTATGCCTCATGACCAGCCTGGAATACCAGTTTCTAAGTTCCAGTCTTCTCAAAGAGGCTTGTGAACTCGGGGGGGACATTTCCAATCTTGTCCCGGAGCACGTTGCGGTCGCCTTAGCCGAGAAATTTTGCCTGACTCAAAAGTAGATGAGTCAGGAGTGATAATTATAAGGTAAAGCAGCCCAGCCAGGAGAGCTGCGAGGAGGGAAAAAGGATGGCCTATAAGATTACCGACGAGTGCATAAGTTGCGGGGCTTGCGAGCCTGACTGTCCCAACCAGGCGATAAGCGAGGGGGACACCATCTATGTCATAGACGCTGACAGGTGCACAGAATGTGTGGGCTCACACGAGTCCTCTCGCTGCGCCGACCTCTGCCCCGTCGATTGCTGCGTCCCTGACCCTGACCATGAGGAGACAAAAGAGCAGTTGCTCGCAAAGTGGCGCGGGTTGCACCCTGGCGAAGAACCGGCATCGGGCACATATTAGCGATTAGACCCATGTAACCGGACCTAGCAGGTTATATGGATTATGGCCGCTACCTTCTTCCCAACCTCTACAAGGTTGTTGAATTCCGGGACTGCCTTGTAAGAGGGTAAGGTATGGAGTCGTAAGCGGGATTGTCCAGCATAGCTTATAGCCTCGTTGGACAGCCTGGCCTTTGAATTCGTGCCTGTCCCGATAACGATTTCGTCTGCCCCTGCCTTCGTGAGCTCTTCGAGCTCGTTCCTCTTGAATCTATGGCTGCCGAACATCCAGAACCCTCCCTTTCTCTGCTTCACCGTCCCGTCGGGCAGCAGGATAACGTCGCGGCGATATTTCTTTCCGCCAACTGTAATCGAGCCAAAACTGAGGTTTTCTACCTTTATCAAAATATCAACCCCCTCACTTTTTCTGATATAATACGCTGGGAACTGAGCCTGAGCGACCCGGATAATAGACTGTCTCCCATCCAAAGTCAAAAGCCTCCTGGACAATAATACAATGTCAGATCAAAAGCGTTCGCTGCTCCTGTTCGATGGACACGCACTGATCCACCGGGCTTTCCATGCTCTGCCAATGCTCACAGTCACCAGGACCGGAGAGCCCACAGGGGCGGTCTACGGCTTCGCCAGCATGCTGCTCAAGGTGGTTGCCGAGTTAAAGCCAACCCACTGGGCAATCGCCTTCGATAGCTCAGCCCCCACCTTCAGGCACACACAGTTCAAGGACTACAAGGCGCACCGCCCACCAGCACCGGATGAGCTTAAGTCTCAGTTCGGACGCGTCAGGGAAGTGGTCGAGGCATTCAACATGCCCTCGTTCGAAGTGGCAGGCTATGAGGCAGACGATATCTTGGGTGCCCTGTGCCGGCAGGCGAGCGAGGAAGGGATTGACACTATCATCGTTACCGGCGACACCGATACATTTCAGCTGGTCTCACCTCACGTGAGTGTGCTTACGCCGCGCCCTGGAAAGACCTTCAGCGACACAATTACCTACGACGAAGCAGCCGTTCAGCAGCGCTACGGGCTTCTACCCGGGCAGCTTACCGATCTCAGAGGCCTGAAGGGTGACCCCTCGGATAACATCCCCGGCGTCCCCGGAATCGGCGAAAAGACAGCGGTAAAACTGATACAGCAGTTCGGGAGCGTCGAAGGTATATACGACCACATCGACGAGGTGGTACCCGAAAGGGTGCAGAGATTGTTGAGAGATAATGAAAAGGAGGCGAAGCTGAGCAAGGAGCTCGCCATTATCGTCACGGACGTTCCGGCCGCTCTCGACCTGACTGCCTGCCGTGTAAGCGCTTATGAACGGGACAGGGTGACTGAACTCTTCCGCGAGTTGGGGTTCGCCAGTTTACTGCCCAAACTGCCCGAGAATATCTCTGAGGAGCCGGGAACCGCTCAAGTAGAATCACAGGCTGGCAGGGAAGCTGTTGAATATAGGATAGTCAACACCGCCGGGTCTCTTGAAGAAGTCATAAACATTTTATCCCGGCTTGAATCATTCGCCGTTGACACTGAGACTACGGGACTTGACCCAAGGCAAGCAGCGCTGGTCGGCATATCATTGTCCACAGCACCGGGAAAGGCCTGGTACCTGCCTGTGGGTCATGCAGCAGGAGACCAACTGCCATTATCCGAGGTCATTACCTCGCTCAAACCTCTTCTGGAAGACCCTAAAGTTGTCAAGACCGCTCACAACGGCAAGTACGATATGGCCGTTCTCCTCAAATACGGGGTGAACATTGAGAACCTCGGCTTCGACACCATGATAGCCGCCCATCTTTTAGGAGAAAAGGCCGTGGGTCTTAAGCCTTTGGCCTTCTCCAGGCTGGGCGTAGAGATGACTCCGATATTCGAGTTGATCGGGACCGGAGCCAAGCAGATATCGATGGCCTGGGTAGACATATCCAGGGTATCAGATTATGCCTGCGCCGACGCCGATATGGCCAACAGGTTGCGCAGACTGCTGGAGACAGAGCTCAAGGATTGCGAACTATGGGAGCTGTTCACCACAGTTGAGATGCCCCTGCTCCCCGTGCTGCTGCGGATGGAGACCAACGGGGTGGCCCTCGACACTTCCAGGCTGCGGGAGATGTCCTGGAGCATGGGAGAGAATCTGGCAAAGTTAGAAGGCGAGATATATAGCTGCGCAGGTCACAGGTTCAACATTAACTCGACTCAACAGCTGGGAGCAGTGCTTTATGATGAACTGGGGCTGCCCCGGACAAAGAAAACTAAAAGCGGCTACTCCACAGGCGCATCGGTACTGGAAGGGCTCAAAGGGGCACATCCCGTTATCGAGCTCTTACTTGAGTACCGTCAGTTGACGAAGTTGAAATCGACCTATGTCGATGCTCTTCCCGCCCTGGTCGACCCGGATACAGGGCGGGTGCACACCAGCTTCAACCAGACAGGCACCACCACCGGCAGGCTCTCATCCAGCGACCCCAATTTACAGAACATCCCGGTGCGCACCGAGGAGGGGAGGCAGGTGAGAAAAGCATTTATCGCCGAGAAGGAATCACACCTGCTTCTCGCCGCCGATTACTCCCAGATCGACCTGCGCGTGCTGGCGCACCTGTCCCAGGACCCCATACTCCTCGCCGCATTTGCCAATGACGAGGATATTCACGCCACCCCCGCGTCGCAGGTGTTCGGGGTACCGCTTTCCGGGGTTACGCCTCAGATGAGGAGATTCGCCAAGACGGTCAATTTCGGGGTTATTTACGGGATGAGCGATTACGGGTTGGAACAGGCCACCGAGCTCTCCCGACAGGAGGCCGCGGCGTTCATCAAGGCATATTTCGAGAAGTACAGCGGAGTCAAAGACTACCTTAACGCCACCAAGCGCGATGCGGCTGAAAAAGGGTATGTGCAGACGGTACTGGGCAGGCGGCGCTACATACCCGAGATCAACTCCTCGAACGGCCAGGTGAGGATGGCAGCGGAGAGAATGGCGATAAACATGCCGGTTCAGGGCACGTCGGCGGATATCATCAAGGTGGCTATGATCGAGCTTCAGCGTGAGATGGACGAGAAGGGGCTGGAGGCCAAAATGATCCTCCAGGTGCACGACGAGCTTCTCTTCGAGTTGCCGCGAGACGAGCTTGCGGAGCTGAGCAAGCTGGCGCAGCGGATAATGCCCCATGCGCTGAAGCTAAGCGTCCCGCTCAAGATAGACATTAAGACAGGCAGGAACTGGGACGAAATGGAGTACGGGGAAGCTTCAAACAGCTAAAAAAGAGCGATAAAATGCCCGAGCTGCCAGAGGTCGAGACCATAGTAAACGACCTTCGTCCCAGTGTAGAAGGCCACCGTTTTACAGGCGTATCTTTATTCTGGCCGAGGATGGTACTGCGCCCCTCGGCCGATGAGCTTTGCCAGCGCCTCCCCGGTCAGGTAATCAAAGAAGTGGCCAGGAGGGGGAAATACCTCATCTTTCGCCTGGATAGCGGTGAGTCGCTGGTACTGCATTTGAGGATGACGGGCTCGCTGCGGCTCCGGAGTAAAAATGACACCTCATCCGAACTGAGCCCTTATATAACCGCTATATTCGGCCTTGACAGCGGACAGGAGCTGCTTTTCTGCGACCGGCGCAAGCTGGGCACCGCGTCACTTATAAAGGACGTGAGCGAGATAGACAACAAGCTGGGCCCCGAGCCTCTTGACCCCCGCTTCACCCCCGTTATTCTGCGCAAGAAGCTGAGCAGCCGCAAAGCGCCTATAAAAGCGGTGCTCTGCGATCAGAAGTTCGTCGCCGGCATCGGCAACATGTATGCCGACGAGGCGTTGTTTTACGCAAACATCCATCCTTTGAGGCCGGCATACAGCCTTTCAAAAGCGGAAACAAAGCGACTGCACAAAGCTATACGGCAGGTGCTCAGCAGCGCCATCGACAATGCCGGGGCCACTTTCAGCGACTATCGCCGTCCCGGGGGTGAGCCGGGAAGACAGCAATATTCTTTCTACGTAGCACACAGGGGTGGACAGACCTGCAAGGTCTGTTCCACCCCTATCGAACGCATTCCAGTCCGCAACCGGGGTACCTACTTCTGCCCCCGGTGCCAGGACTCCGCTACTTGTTCTTGAAGATGGGTTTCCTCTTCTCCCTGAAGGCAGCCCCGGCCTCCGCGCTGTCCTCCATACCCCTCAGGTTCTGCTCCAGCGCCTGGCCGAATACCCTGCCCAGCTTGGGCTCCATGTGAGCGCCACGCTTGATTATCTCTTTGAAGTTCCACACCGCGCGGGGTGCTAGGTACAGCATCCGGTCTGCCCACTCCATGGCCTCGTCCATAAGCTTGTCCGCGGGCACAACCCTGTTGTAAAAGCCAATCTCATAGGCCCGCTGAGCGGAGACCCTCTTATCGCCCCATAGAACCAGCTCCATGCAGTGGCCGATATTCATATGGAGGGTCAGGTCGCGAACCCAGCTCGCCGGCATATTTCTCATGGCCTCGGCTATGCCGAACTCGGCGTGATCGGCAGCGATACGGATATCGCAGTCATGAGCGATTAAAGCGCCGCCCGCGATGCAATGGCCGTTGATGGCCGCGATCACAGGTTTCCAGACATCTTCCGGGCCGAAGGCGGGGATCCTGAAAGGGCCCGGTCTCTGCACTTTAGGGGGTGTCAGAAGATCAGCCCCCGCGCAGAATGACTTGTCACCGGCCCCGGTTATTATAGCCACCCGGGACTCCTCATCAGCCTGATACGCCTTCCAGGTATCCTCAAGGTCATACATCATATCGAGAGTGAGGGCATTCCTTTTGTCCGGACGGTTGAGAGTGATGATCCAGATCTTCCCATCCCCTTTTTTCTCAACGAGCAGGTCTTGTGGTTCTTCAGTTGTCATACCAGGTTTCCCTCCAAACTTAGATTTATATTTTCCCCTACAGCCTTTAAGATGTCCTGGCAGCGCTAATTCCAGGCCGGAATCTCGAATCCACCGCGCCACTGGGTACTTATTATACGCAAACGTGGCTATTTGCGTCAAATATGAGCAGCAAGCTGCCCCTACAAAAAACCGACGGCGTCTTCTATGTCATTCCCCCTGTCAAGTTGCGTAGGGTGGGTGCAGCGCAGCGAAACCCACCATCACCCATAACAGGCGAGGGCGACCGCATTGGGTCGCCCCTACTGTCATTCCCCCTGTCAAGCATGGGGGAGGCTCTAATTTGGGTGGGTTGGCCGACGTCGGCCAACCTATCATTCTTCGTGACGCGTCTTGCGAATGTTCATGACAAATTCCTGCGGAAGCAGGAATCCAAATTAAGCTGAAAGCTGACCGCCCAAATGTTGGGTTACGTTTTATTTCACCCGCCCTGCCGGTCTCAATTTTTAAGCGTTACTAATCTATATCAACTCTACTGTCTTCAAGGGCCTTCTGCACCCTGTCAACCAGATCACGCAGGTTGACAGGTTTGTTCACGTAGTCGTAGGCTCCAAGCTTCATAGCTTCCTCTACAGTGTCAATATCAGGGACTGAAGTAACCATAATGACCTTAGGGGAAGGAGTACGTTTAGCCAGTACGCTTAACACATCCATTCCAGACAGTCCTGGCATTAGGATATCCAGAAGCACTACATCGAAGTCTTGAATCGCAGCCTTATCTAAAGCCTCCTGGCCACTCGATGCAGTAACACAATGGAACCATTCTGCTTCTAATGTACGGCACAGTACATCTCTCAGGGACTCCTCATCATCTACTATAAGAATAGAACCTCTGTATTCCATTTTTTGTAGCCTTTGAGCAGAATTTACCCGCTGCCTGTTTTTATGACGTTATACCCTGAACGATATTTGGTGTCAAGGGAGGGATTGCAGCAGTCGCTGTCCGCAAAGGATAGTCGTGGGTGTGGCGGAGGCAGCTTATAAATGAAAATATAATCAGGACGCACCTTTAGCTGTCGACTCCGGCCTTTCTGGTAATGAGGTTGGAAACGAGGCCGCATCTGTGGCTGTCCTCATTCCACACGGCACATCTTTTCTCCAAACACTCGCATTTTCTGGGGTCGAAGTCCTCGTATCTCGGATTCTCTCTGTGCCACTTGGCGGCAACTAAAAATGGGCAATATCTGCTCATCGTCCAACTCCTTTGTGGTATATTGGCTGAAAAGCATTTTCTTAATAGATTTCTTGCAGCATTATAGATATCGCGGTAGAATATCGCAAGAATTTGATTTTTGAACAAAAAATTGACGAGGGAAGCGGAGACCGGTTCGGAGCAAAACACCTTTTATACACTATAGATTGAGGCTGTATAGCAGTGACTGAAATGGTTCTGGTGGACATAGAGAAGTGCGACGGCTGCGGACTATGCGTCAGTGTATGTCCCGGTAATGTCCTGGTGATGGTTGAGGACGTCGTGAATGTTAGACTGGGGGAGCATTGCACGTCCTGCAAACGCTGGTGTGCTCTGTGTGAGGATGTGTGTCCCACAGGAGCTATAGCCTACCTCTTTGAGACTGTCATTGAGTGAACACTCAAGATGGTGGATGGAGCAACGTAAGGTGGGTTCCATTGCATTCCACCCACGCTGCTACTCTGCTCTCTCCATCGTTATAGTCATTAGCATAAACGGTGAACCATGAAAATTTGTAAGAAAATTTAGGTTAATCATATTACCCGGAAGTGTACATTGTGACGAAAGTAATATAAAATACTGAACAAGCAGCTTCCATATGCTGGTTATAGATTTGGAGAAAGGAGGTAGAAAGCGGTGAAGAAGATGGTTATTTCCCTTTTGATAGCAGTGGTATTAATTGCAGGACTGGTGACGCCGGTCTTTGCAGGTCAGGGCGATTGCCCCAATGGTAACTGGTGGGGAAAGATGGTAAGCGGGGCAGCTCAGGATGGTGGAAATGGTGATCACGCAAGCAATGACCATCAGGGCAAGAAGGATGCCGACCCGCCGCCCTGGGGTGCGGGAGGCATACGGTGCTGGCATTGGCAGCCTCCGGTTGTTTTTTAATTGCCTGTTTACGATATATGTGAACTGATAGACGTGTACTTTGTTATCGGCGCATGGAGCAAACTGCTCTATGCGCCGGTTTTATATTAGAGATACCCGCTCGATTTCATACTGCATTTTTTGTTCCACAAGTTGATTTCCGGCAACGCTCAGGCTAAAAAAGGTAAGAATTGTTAGAAATACTGTGCCGTATATCCCTTGCGATGTCCTGCAATGTATAATAAAATTAGAATAACTCTAAAAATTTATTGAGGATGATATGGAAAGTGGTGACAACCAGCTCAAATTCAACATTACCCTGGAACTTGATGAAAAGTGGGCCAGTAACTTCAGCCGGGAAGAGTTACGTGAGTATCTAAAGGCCAGGCTCGACTATAGCCTCGGATTCAGGGGGTACGTTAAGAAGCTAAGCAAACCCCGCCAAAAATAGCTTCTCTAAATCTCCTCACACTTTAAATTGGTAGCCCCATATTCCGGCGCAGATTGGAGCATCGGCTCCAATCATAACCGGAGCGAATGCTCCGGGCTACCCGCTCAGGGTAGAAGCGAAGAATATTTCATTGGATAGGTTGACCGGCGTCGGCTAACCTACTCTTGATTGCATGGCTTCAGACAACTGCGCCTTGCGATGTTTCATATCATCATTAAAAGTGACTGGCCTTATGTATTTCTGTACCACCTCCAATGATTCCCACCGGCTGTTCACACTATTACTCCCCACACCGGGAATAACACACATCGGTTCTACAGGGGCTTGACAAAGTGAAATAAAAGTGGTAAAAGTCCATAGTCCATAAAATAAATTGGTGGACTATAGAAGTTATAACGTTTAAATATCAGCAATTATCAGTCCCTGAGTCCGATAGTCCTTGAATCACAACGGAAAAAAAATTTTCGGGGTGACTGCTATGTTAGACAGCTGGATGCTTATTGGCACAATTGAGAGATGTGCCGATGTGGTGAGAACCAAATCCGAGGAGGAACAAGATATAGTTGCAAAAGCTTACAAAGCTGGAAAAGCTGACGGTCTTAGTATGGCCAGCGATTTATTTAGAACTATCAACAGGAATGGACATGTTAACGAAAGCGGGAAAGTTGAGAATCTCGTGGTTGACGGTGTGTAACGAGGCGTCTGCAGCAAGCTCAAGCGAAACTTAGGACGGGAGGAGAACATGAAGTACCATAACATCAAGATCGTGTGCGCCTGGTGTAACACGTATATGGGACAGAAAAACGGCTTTGGTACAGAAGCAGTCGCTCACAGCATATGCTCGGATTGCCTGATTGAATGGCGGAAGATGACGGCAGGTGGCACAGCAGCCAAGAGGAAGCAGTCGCAGGAAAAGACACTTGCCACTTCCGTAGCTTAGAGCTTGCCGGATCCATTTGTACACGTCTCTCATCAGGAAGAGAAAGGCCCTCGTATCTAAACTACAGTTCTTATGGCGCCATGTCACATGTACCTTGTAGTGATTAATGCTGTCCTCGAAAGTGACCGTTTTCAGATGCTACCTATGTTTTCGTATCCTTGCTTGTTCGATTACCGTATTTCTCAAAATGAACCAGCGAGCTGACTTCCTCCCGGTGCGCCCAGCCTTCCTCCGAAGGGTATCCTACGGGCAATACAGTAAGCAGGTTCTTCTCGGCAGGAATACCGAGAACTTCCTTGACCTTCTCACGATTCATGGTCCCCGTCCAGCAGGTCCCGAGTCCCAGGGACCACGCTGCGAGTGAGAAGTTCTGCGTGGCAAGCGCACCGTCTACCTCATGCCGTTTCGACTTCGATGGGTCGGTTACGAAAGCTATGGCCAGGGGTGCCTGAGCGATATGTTTGCCATAGGTGCTTTCCTCGGCAATCCTCTCTAATGCTTTGCGATCCCTGACAATGATAAACTCCCAGGGTTGACAGTTCTTGGAAGAGGGGGCCCAGCGGGCGGCCTCCAGGGCTGAATTCAGCTTCCATTCTTCCACCTCACGGGATGCAAAGTGGCGGATACTCCTCCTCTTTGTAATCGCTTCTATAACCTCCATATGCTACTCCTTAATATATTTGGGAGGGCTTGTATTTTCGAGTCACACCGGTGTTGCGCCAGTATACTAATCGCTGTAGAATATCGCAACAATTATGCTGCCCGGCCTCAGGCGCGATGGGGCAGAAGCCATTGAGTATGTTCACAGCGAAGCTGGGGGGGGGTGACGAATGAAAAAGTCCGGACGTTTCATGGTTTTGGCCATGGTGGCGATTCTGCTGTGTGGTCTCTTTTGGGCTGTGGGCTGTAGTAGCTGTAGTATTTGTGGTCGATACGTTAATGAGGATTTGCCCGATGCGTTCATCAGAATAGACAGCGACGGTTCGTGCGTTGGTTTCGGGTTCATGGCGGGACGCTGGAGAATAGTCAATGGTAAGCTGCTGGTTACCTCGATACGAGGCCCGTATGTCTACGAGATACAGGAAAACAAGTTGACGGATATGGATGGTGGGGTGTGGGTAAAAGAGGGTACGTAATAAGTCTGGACCAAGTCTGCTTGCGGAATTATAAATGTCGGGATAGAATATCGCAAGCTAACCGCGTCCCTATAGAGCAATAAAGCAAGGTTGGCAAATATGTCGAAATAAGAATGGAGGATAACATGGTCGGACAAAGAAGCATACCGTTGTATATTATCCTGAGCCTACTGACGTGCGGCCTATTCCAAATCTATTGGTTTGTCACACTCGCCGGTGACATACGCACGTTGCGCGAGGCGCCTGAGCCGAGAGGAGTCTTCGACTACATAATTGGACTCCTAACCTGTGGCATATATATGCTCGTCTGCTACTACCGATACCCCAAGTATATCGTTGAGATTCAGCAGAAAAAAGGTCTGGAAGTCAATGACATATCTGTGCTCAGCTTGATAGTGGGTATTTTCTTCGGATTGGTAAGCCTTGCTTTGATTCAAAATGAAGTCAACAATATTGCGGCGGCATAGAGATGTAACCGTCGAACTGCGGGCTGGTGCAATCTCGTCTGTTTTCTTCCTTGCATGGTTTTGGAGTTGGCAAGGAGTTGGATTGTGCATGTTTCACCGCATTACCGGTTTGCAGTGTCCCGGTTGCGGAATGACAAGGGCGTTTCACGCCTTGATGCATGGACATATAAGCGAAGCACTTGAGTACAACCTTTTATCTATACCCCTGTTCTTTGCCGCCGCGGTTTTGCTTGTCCTGGACATAGCCTACCTGGCTCGGGGCATTCGCGTGCACTTGGGCCTTTCTGAGAGACAGAAAGACTTTTACGGCTGGGTGGTGCTGTTCTTGGTATTATCCTACGGCGTTGTGAGGAACGTTACGGCTTTGCCATGACCCAGCACCTTTCATCTCGTAATCATAGGCTGTTTCGTGTGCGGACGTGCTTACGGGAAATGGCTAGGCATGGGCATTCATAACGCATGATAAATAGTACTAATACAACAGCGCCTCATATTGCTTCATACCGTCCTCTAAAGTAACCGTTTTCAGATGCTACCACTATATAGTCTCAACATTTTTGCTTGATCTCCTCATTGCTTGTGAATTAATTCCAGGGTGACTTTGGTCACATACTTTGTACAGGCGGCTACCTATACTGAATATGGATAGAAGGAATTGAAATGGGGTTGACATTGGGGAATTGATAAGCCATGAGACATAATTTGCCAGCAACACGTCCGACTGAATATAGAAGGCAGAAAGGCAAGTGCCCTTTTTGTCTCAAACCTGTGTACAGGGGCGGCATCAGGCATTCCGGAAGATACTGGCACGAGAGCTGTTTTCGTAACTCAAAGACAAATCGAAGGAAGGTTGAAAATTAAATTATGCCCAAATTGGAAGCTGACCTGGGAAAAGAGTGGCAGCAATGGAAGAAAGCCAGGGCTAAAGGTTTGGTAGATGGTGACTTCTCTCACGCTAAAGAGCTTCTTAAGCACAGGAAGGCACGGGGCGGAACTGCGTTACATGGTATCCCACTCCATTTAGGTGCCGTCAATGAATCAAAGCATTGGCCTCCTCGCACCAAAGGGCGTAAAACAAAGCGGAAGTAGTGTCCGATTTTTAGCTGCATTGAACTGACAGCTAAGACCTCATATTTCTACAATATTGCTTCTGAACGTGCGATTTTCCAATTGCAAACTTGGTGTATAATATATCTCCCGAAGCCGATAGGAGCAAAGCGCTGTCGCGGGTAGCGGGGCATTAGCTTGCATTGGAACGTCAAGTGGAAAACGGGGATAAAGAGCAATGTTGGCAAAGTGCATGATCGAAGGTATGATTGGGGGTATGGAAGGGGTTCTACCAGACCTTTCCGGCATATTTTCGAACACAATAGAAATTAACAAGATTGCATTAGTTACTGTCTCTGCCCTGGCATTAGCCATGATAATCGCCAGCCTGGTCGGGCGTAGGCGAGTAAAAGGACTGGCCAAGGAGAGAAGAGGCGTATATCGCAGAAGGTAAATCTACTCTGCGTCCCCCTACTCAGAAACCCTGCACATTATATAATTTTCATTACCCAACCCCTTATATCGTCGAACTAACTGAACCCGCGTTAGCACTGGCAGCATTCTGGTCAACTCCAGAGCTCTCAGCATCAACTTGTAAGATATTAGACCTTTGCCGTTCTTAACCCGGAGTATGTTAGACTTGCCGAAACTGCATAACTCTGCTATCGTGGGTATGGACATTTTACCGGGCACGCTGGAGCCGGTAAAAGGGTTCGAGTCGCCCTTGAGGCATATGATTTTAATTTCTAACAGGTGCTCTCACGACAGCGATGGATGAATATTTGAAATGCACCGAGGTCATTGATTGCGGTGCGGGTTCTGTCCGGGAAGAGGCCCGGGAACTGGTTGAGGGGCTTGAAACCGACAGGGATAAGGCTGTAGCGCTTTTCTATTTTGTGAGAGATAAGGTCAAACATGACCCGTATGCGCCGGGCCTGAGTTGTGAGGACTATAAGGCGAGCGTAACCCTGGAGAGAGGCAAAGGATTTTGTCAGCAGAAGGCGGTCGTTCTCGTCGCGCTGAGCAGGGCCGCGGAAATACCGGCGCGTTTGGGGTACGTCGATGTCCGTGATCATCTTTTGTCATACAAGTTCCGCAAGATGATAGGAGGGGGCAACCTGCTTATCCAGCATGGGTATGCTGAACTGTATATCGATGGCAAATGGGTACATGCCAGCCCGTCCTATGACGTGGAATGCTGTTTGCAGAACGGTTTCGTTCAGGTGGAGTTCGACGGGATAAACGATGCCAAGGACTCTCCCTATAATCGTGATGGAAGGCCGCACATAGAGCATGTCAAAGACCACGGCCACTACGAAGACTTTCCGTGGGATGAGATAGTGAGTTACCGCAAAGAGTGGGTGTCGCAGATAGGCAGGGAGTGGGGTGAATACACTGAGAATGTGTCAAAGCATTCGATTGATTGATGTCTAAACTGTGTTCCAGTGGCAGGTACGAGCCTCAGGGAGGAATCGATAAATGAGCGACGTTACCGGTGAAATCATAATTGCTGTTGTGATCTTCATTGTGCTGGCGGTGGTTTTTATGACCGATGCACTGCCTGGAGAAAGCTTTCCAGGCACCGGAAAAAAGAAACGCTAGTATTATGCTCCGTAGCTCTCCGCTTCATTATCTTCATAAAAGATACAGCCCTACAATGTCTTAGTGAACGAATCGCCACGCACTGCGCTCCCCATCGGCTAGTGATGCCGATACGCTGAAACTGAAGCCTGTGATCCTCAACCGGCGTCCCTGCTGTCTCCTTCCATAGAATATGTACTGGTATATATCCATTTTCAAAGGTACGAAAGTACATCAACGAAAGTATGTCAAATTCCAGTACGTAAATGGGATTGTCATATCGTCAGGCCGGAGGGACAATGTTATTAGCACAAAGCCGTGAGCGGGAGGCGATAAACACGGTCAGGTGCAGGTGGTATGCATGACTACAAGGCAAAAAGTGAAGGCGCAGCGAACGGCAGCCAGGAGCTGTGATAGGTGCGTGCACAAGTCCGTTTGCATACTCTATCACGGTCACGGTCAACTTGAATTGCGCTTCGGTGACTCATATACAAAAGACCCGGAAGCGTTCGTAAAGAGACTTGATGAGCGGCTCGCGCATAAGTGCGCGTTCTATCTGGAGGGCGAGGGCGGTGCTTAAGCAATGACTCGGGTTGTGTCTGTGCTCTTTTTTTGCCCGAAATAACTTAACATAATTTATCTTTAGTTAGCTTTACTTAACGGATGTTAATGACCGTGCCGGTAAAACGGGAGCGACAAATGAGGTTCCGCTGTGAATGATTGCGTCGGGGTTATATGGGCAAAACATAAAGCCCCAAGCCGTTCCACCACCCGAACACCTTGGAGCTTACTAGGAGCCTCATGCTTCATTCGAGACTCTCACATAAGATAACATTTAGCAGGACTTTTGTCAAGCAATTTTATTACATTTTCATTACATTTCTTAACTTTACCTACAATGCAAAAGAACGTCGAGTAGAACACAGCGTCTGTTTGCAAGTACCTGTTTAAGGGGGATTTTTTACCGGGGAGTTGGAGTTATACACAGGGGAGGATGAAGCTTACCAGAATTCGATGTTTGGCTTCATTATAACCTCTGTTTCCTCGAGCGTCGCTGCGATCTCCCGCTTCGTAACTTCATCCGTAACGGGCTCCACCTCTGAAATGGGGAGGCCTTCCGCATTCTCCTTGCTCTTCCAGGACAGCAGATAACCGGGCACGATGGCATAGTAGAATGCGCGCCTGCCGCAGCAGGAGGAGTCTACCGAACATATACCGATCAGGCATAATATTTCTCTGCCGCCGTGCTCCAGCCTCAGCTCTTTGACAATGGCGTAGAATCCGGCCAGAGCAGTTACTTCTTCGCCCAGCTTTCTATGGACATATTCCAGGATCATGTTCACGCCCTGAGGTGAAGTGATTCAGGTAAGTGACCTACTCTGAGGTTAGCAGAGGGTTCGATTGGCGTCAAGCTGCGTACTGTCCGTGGTTCATATCGTTGTGGGGATATGCCATCGGTGTGGCCTGTCCCGGTGAAAGAGGGACCAAAGTACCACGCGGTATAGTACATAGGTAGGATTGCAACCCCCCCCATTATAGCCACAATATATACGTAAGGGCATGAGTGCTGATGGATCGGCCGCAGGCCCTGAATGGAGAAAGGCAAATGCACGATTTAATGCTGGACACATCATTTACAATCGCAGCCGGCGCTGTTCTCCTCATCTTGATATTTACCGTAGACTACCTCTTGCGAAGAGGGCGCAGAAGGCAGCGAGGCTAACGGAGTTCCTTAGCAGGGGCGTTCAAACGAACGCCCCTGCATTATGAATATTGCCCCCGCAAACACGAAGTGGTGTTCTTTCCCGATATCCGCTAGATTTTTCCTCTTGACCGACTTATAATTGGTTTTACTTGTCCAAAAACCTTGCTGCAAATCCTGATGTACATAAGGCGGACGCATGCGTGACTTGATTACCGAAGCACTAAAAGGACACAACGCTGACTATATCGAGGTCCGCGTTGAAGAAGGGGAATCTACCCATCTCCAGTACCGCGGGCGGGAGCTTGAGGACATCGGCAGGACTACAAGCTTTGGGGGTAATATCCGCGCTCTGGTGAAGGGGGGCTGGGGATTTACCTCATTCAATGACGTGAGTGGTCTGAAGCAAAAGGTGGAAAAGGCGGTGCGGCAGGCCAGGCTGGTGGGCAGGGAGGAGAGCAAGCTCGCTCCCGTCGAGCCGGTGGTGGATATTGTCCCCGGTCGGATAGTAAAGGACCCCTCGACTGTTCCCCTGGCGCAAAAAAAAGGCCTCCTCGACCAATACAACGAGGTTATCTGGAGCACTCCCAAGATTCAAACGTCCATCATCGGCTACTCCGACAGGCATAAGAAGATTACTTTTGCCAGCACTGAAGGGAGCTATATAGAGCAGACGAAGGTAGACGTGATGGCAAGGTTTAACGCCGTGGCGCGGGATGGCAACGACGTCCAGCAGTCTTCGCTGAGCCTGGGTAGCAATGGGGACTACGGCATGGTGGAGGGTCTGCACTCCGATGTCGGGGAGATGGCGAAGCGGGCGGTCGAGCTCCTTTCGGCGCCTCAACTCAAGGGTGGCGAGTATACGGTTATCTGTGACCCTATTCTGGCCGGGGTGTTTGCCCATGAAGCATTCGGGCATCTCTCCGAATCGGACTTTGTCTATGAAAACGAGCGCATGCGCGAGATAATGGTCCTGGGTCGCAGGTTCGGTGGAAAGCACCTCAACATCGTAGACGGCGCCGCCGTCCCCGGACTGCGCGGCAGCTATAGATATGACGACGAGGGTGTACCCGGCATGAAGACCTACCTCATACGTGAGGGCATCCTCACGGGGCGACTCCATTCCCGTGAGACGGCGGCCAGGATGGGGGAGGCCCCTACAGGCAACGCCAGGGCGCTCGATTATACCTTCCAGCCCATAGTGCGCATGACCAATACCTACATCGAGCCCGGGGAGGCCTCTTTCGAGGAGCTGCTCTCCGGGATAAAGGAGGGCGTATACGCCAGGAGATGGTACGGCGGCATGACCAGCATGGAGATGTTCACCTTCTCCGCGGGAGAAGCTTACATGATACGCAACGGCAGGGTGGAGGAGCTTCTGCGCCCGGTGGTGCTCAGTGGCAATGTGTTCACTACGCTGGAGAACATCGATGCTATAGGAAACGACCTCGATATGAACCAGGGGGGCGGCTGCGGTAAGGGAGGCCAGATGCCCCTGCCCGTATCCAACGGCAGCCCCCACATCAGGATAAGCAAATGCCTCCTGGGAGGGGGATAGGGGATCGCCCTTTTATCTCAGGACTGAAGATTTGAAGAGTATATGTTCAGTTGTCAGGCTGCTTGGTGGAATTTTAACTACAATAAACTGCGTGAGGTGGTCATATGGAAGCATTAAGCTATCGAATCCTGCTTAGAAAGGAGCCTGAGGGTGGCTATACGGTAGTAGTCCCTTCTCTTCCTGGCTGTGTTACGTACGGAGACACCATAGATGAGGCGATAAGCATGGCAAAAGAGGCCATTGAGTTATACATAGAGAGCTTGAAAGAGCATGGGGAGGATATACCAACAGAGGAAGGTACTTTGGAATACACCCTCACGGTGAAGGCTCATGCCTAAACTACCTTCCCTCACACCACAGAGAGTCATCAAGATACTTGAAGGGAAGGGTTTCGTTTTAGATAGGGTTACGGGAAGTCACCATATTTACTTTCACCCTAAGACCAGGAGGAGAGCCGTAGTACCTCTTCATAAGAAGGAGTTGCCCAAAGGGACATTGGTCGAGATTCTGAAACAGGCCGGTATCAGCAAGGAGGAGTTAGGGAAGATACTTTAAGTGTGGACTTCACCTCGCTCTTCGGGGATGTTATCATCCCCGAAGTTGATAGCGTGGGTGAGATGGAACCCACTTTTTAGGCATTCAGCGGTCAGCTTTCAGCCTGTGGATGATAACATCCACAGCGAGCAGAGGGAGGAATCCTAGTTCTTATTGAGGGAGGCATAGTCCAATGCCCAAGTGTCTGATCGTGTATTTCTCTCAGGGTGGGACAACGGCTCAGGTGGCCGAGCGCATCGCCACCGGCCTGCGCAGTGAGGGATATGATGTCACTCTCTACAACATGAACGGACAGCAGCCGCCGGATGTCAGGGATTACGACCTTTTCGGCATCGGGTCGCCGGTGTATTACTACCGTCCTCCGTTCAATGTGGAGGACTACCTTAACAGCTTGCCTGACCTCGGCGGGATGCCGGCATTTGCCTTCGTAATGTATGGCACCTACAGGTTTGACGCCGGCAATAAAATACGGCGCGCTCTGGCTCGCAAAGGGGCGCGTGAGGTGGGTTACTTCCACGCCCGCGGCGACGACCTCTTCGTGGGCTACCTGAAGGAGGGTTATCTCTTCTCACCGGGCCACCCCGTGGAGGGGGAACTGGCTCAGGCCGAAACCTTCGGGCGGGATGTCGCTGCTCATGTCGCCGGCAAGCAGTATATCAGTCCAGGAGACGACCCGTCGCCTTCAATAATATATCGGCTGGAACGTTTCGTGTTAGGGCAGTGGTTCGCTCGGCAGGTGTACAGCAGGCTGTTCAGGGTTGACAAGAACAGGTGCACTTCCTGTGGCATTTGTATGGAACAGTGTCCCGCCGGAAATATCACCGAGGGCAGGGGCCGTCGTCCTGTCTGGGGCCGCGACTGCCTGCTGTGTCTGACGTGCGAATTGAAATGCCCCGAGGAAGCCATCACCTCGGTGATAAGTTGGCCGCTGATTCGTCCCTTTATGATATACAACACGCGTTACGCGTCCCGGGACCCCTCGATAGAGCACGTAAGGATTGACCGCCGGTCGTGGTCGCAGGCGGCATCAGGGCGAACGATAGATAATATCGGTTCGAAGCATTATAACCGGGAGAAGGTTTAATAATGGAAGAGCTTATGGAACAGGCGATAAAGGTGGCTGAGTTCGCTTGAAAATATTAAAATTCCGCACGGGGCAGGAGGAGGCTTTATGAAAACGTATCGTTTTTCAGTAGTAATTGAGAAGGATGGTGATGGCTACTACGCTTTTTGTCCGGAACTTCAAGGGTGTTATACACAGGGGGATACTTATGAAGATGCTTTGAAGAACATCAAAGACGCTATACGTCTTCATGTGGAAGATAGGATAGAGTGCGGTGAAGAGATCCTCCAACCTGAATCTATTAGCCTTACATCGCTGGAAGTAGCGATATGACTGAGAGGCTTCCGAGGATAACGGCTGCTGAAGCAACCAGGGTGCTGGAAAAGGCTGGATTCTTCCTGGCTCGACAAAGTGGGAGTCACAAGGTCTACAAAAATCGAGAAGGGAGAAGGGCGACCATTCCCTTCCATACGGGGAAGATTCTACACCCGAAGGTTCTAAAAAATATCTTGGTAGATGCAGATTTGACTATAGAAGAATTTAAAAAGCTAATGAGGTAGTACGGAAACAGTGGTGCGGTCTGCTCCATTAGTAGCAGGAAGGTCAGTCATGGAAGAACTGTTGGAACAGGCGAGAAAGGTGGCCGATGAGGCCGAGGTATTCTCGATATCCCATGTCGAGACCGATGCTGTCTTCGAGGCCAACCGGTTGAAGCACGTGCAGAGCCGTGAAACCTCGGGAAAGGCGCTGCGTCTCATTAAGGAAGGCAGGATCGGCTTCTCCGCCAGCAACAGGACGAATGGCGCGAAGGAACTGGTGGCGATGGCGCTGGAGATGTCTCCCTTCGGCGCTGAGGCCAGGTTCGAGTTCCCTTCGCTTCAGGATTACCCCGAAGTCCGGGTCTATGACCCGGAAATAGAGACGGTTACAGAGGAGGAGATGGTTGAGCTGGGGCAGTCCCTGATCGACAGGGTGCGGGGGCACACTCCGGAGCTTGTATGTGAGGCCTCGGTATCGATGGGAACCATCTCGGTGGATATACTGAACTCCCGGGGAGGCAGGGCAACCTACAGCAAGAGCCTTTTCGGCATAAACCTCGAGGGCGTTCTCATCAGGGGTACGGATATGCTCTTCGTTGGCGACGGCGACAGCTCATGTCATCCGCTCACTGACGCGGTTGCTGTGGCCGCAACCACGATAGAGCAGCTTGAGCGGGCGAAGGAGACTGCTCCGGTGCCGGTAGGGGAGTTGCCGGCGATTTTCACTCCTTACGGGGTCGCTTCCGCTTTTGTAGTCCCGCTGGCTATGGCGATAAACGGAAAGACTGTTCTCCAGGGCGCTTCGCCGTTGGGTAACAGGGTAGGAGAGCAGGTTTTCGACCCCAGGCTCTCTATCCGGGATGATGCCACGATGGATTATCGTCCCGGGAGCAGGTTGTGCGACGGCGAGGGGGTGCCCAGTCAACGCACGCCCATTATCGAAAACGGGGTTGTATCAGGCTTCCTTTATGACCTTCAGACTGCCGCCCTGGCTGCTGCGCAGAGCACGGGCAACGCCTCGAGGGGGCTGGCCACACTGCCCAGCCCGTCGCCAAGCACTGTCGTCGTCGAGAATGGCGATACCGGTTTTAAGGATATGCTCGCTGATATCAGAGAGGGGCTGGTGATCGAGCAGCTCATGGGCGCTTCTCAGGGCAATGTCCTCGGCGGGGACTTCAGCGGTAATGTCCTGCTTGGCTACGCGGTGAAGAACGGTGAGATCGTGGGCCGGGTGAAGGACACCATGGTCTCCGGTAATATCTACGAGGCACTGAAAGAGGTGGTCGCTATCGGTCGTGAGGGCAGGTGGGTGGGGGGACGGCTGCGCGTGCCGCATATCTATTGCCCGCGTTTGTCAGTATCGACTAAGGAGTGAGCTGGTATCGATATAGGTACGGGTAGCCTGGAGCATCCGCTCCAGCCTGCCCTTGGTTTTTAAGCAGTGTAGGGTGGGTGTAGCGCGGCGAAACCTGCTAACATCGATTCACCCTCACCTAGCCTCTCCCATCAAGGGAGAGGTACTTGCAATTCTCCCTCCCCCTTCGGGCTGCCCTCGGCTCTGAGGCTCAGGCTCGTAGAGAGCCTCAGGACGAAGCCTGGCGGGAGGGAGTTAGAGGGAGGGGGAGCTTAAACGCGATCGCAATGACGGCAGGTTAGCCTGGAGCATCTGCTCCAGGCGTGGTTGGAGCGGATGCTCCAATCTGCCGGTAATTTTTAAACGGCCATAGCAGCGCTTGCCCCTGGAGTAAAGGATGTCCTCACCACTGGAGCGTTATCTTGCGGAGCTGAATGATCTCAGCAAGCCCTTGCTTACCGCAAAGCTTGTTGACCTCTCCGACCTCTTCCCTGAAGAGGCGGAGGTTTTCTTAAGGGAGTGGCCGGGTATCGATGCTGAGAGGCGAAGGCAGATAGCAGGACGGTTGGCTGAACTTGCGGAGGACAACCTTGAGCTGGACTTCGACGTTGTATTTCGTGCCTGCCTGGATGACGCTGATGGTGAGGTAAGAGCCCAGGCCGCCGGGGGGTTATGGGGCTCTGAGGAACGTTCTCTGATCGAGCCGTTGATACGTTTGCTGATAGAGGATGAGGAACATGCGGTTCGCGCCGCTGCGGCTGATGCTCTGGGGCAGTTTGCCCTGCTTGCCGAACTGGGAGACCTGCCGGAGGGCGATGCCCACAGGGTTGAAGAGGCTTTAATCCGCGCCTTCGAGAAGGGAGATGAACAGCTTTATGTGCGTTGCAGGGTGCTGGAGGCGATCGGCCCCCTGAGTAAGCCGCACATAGAGGAAATGATTCGCCAGGCCTACCGGAGCGACCTTCTTGAGTTACAGGTCAGCGCTCTATATGCTATGGGGCGCAATTGCAATCCCGGGTGGCTGCCGGTAATTCTAAAAGAGCTTCGCAGCCATAACCCTCAGTTGAGATTCGAGGCGGTCAGAGCTTGCGCCGAGCTGGAGGCCGGGGAGGCTGTGCCCCATCTACTGGAACTTACCCGCGATAGTGACCCGGAAGTACAGCTCTCTGCCATTGGCGCGCTGGGGCAAATCGGGAGCAGCGAGGCAAAAGAAGGACTGCAGGAGTGTCTGGAAAACCCTGAGGATAAAATCCGTGAAGCGGCGCAGGAAGCGTTGGAGGATATAAAATTTTGGGAAGACCCGTTGGGCTTTTAGCTAGAAGTATTCTCCGGCTACCAGCGCAACGGCGCCGAGAAGCCCGCAATCATCGCCCAGCGTAGCAGGTACTATGCGCACCGTGTAGTCCGGTATCATTCTATCGGCAACTACCTGACGCACGGGGTCGAAGAGTAGTTCCCCGGATTGTGAGACGCCTCCGCCTATGATGACAAGCTCGGGATTGAATATGTGAACGAAGTTGACTATCCCGATGCCCAGATTAGTCGCCGCCGTATGCATAACCGCACTGGCTACAGCGTCGCCGGAACTCGCTGCTTCTGCCACCACCCTGGCGGTTACCCCGGTCAGGTCTCCGGCTACAAGGTCGGTTATCGCGCTTGGCTCTCCGCGGGAGAGCTTCTCCAGAGCCAGGCGAGCGATGGCGGTACCGGATGCCATAGCCTCCAGACAGCCCACGTTGCCGCAGTTGCATTTCGGCCCGTTGATGTCTATGGTCATATGGCCCAGCTCCGCGGCGAAACCGCAGGACCCTGTCAGCAGCCTGCCTCCGGTGATAACACCGCCCCCGATGCCCGTGCTGACTGTGATATAGATGAGGTCGTCGCTGCCAACGCCTGCGCCGTATCTATGCTCACCCAGGGCAGCGAGGTTGGCATCGTTACCTACCAAAACGGGAATCCGAAGCTCTTTTTCAAATGCTTCCTTCAGGGGAGTCTTATACCAGTTGCGCAGGTTTGGTGAGGTGAGCAGAACCCCTGTCGCCGGTGTAACGAGACCCGCAATCGCTATACCCAGACCCCTGACCGAACCGGGTGGCAAGCCTGAGGTCATCTCTATTGCGGCGTCTTTGATTCTCTCGATCGTAGCCTGTGGCCCCTGTTCGGGAAAGCTCTGGCCTTTGAGCTGCTTCAGGAGTCGTCCTTCCTCATCGGCCAGAGCGAGGCGAAAATGCGTGCCGCCTATGTCGAGTGCCAGAATAAAGCTGTTACTTTGGCTCAAATCTCACTCCAAACCTGTTGCATGATAGTATATCATCGCACCTGGTCGCTGTCTAACAGCAATTCCGGTGCTTTTCGCATGAATGGGGGTTCATTGGTTACAGGCGGAATTCACAGGTTGACTGACGATTGTACAACTTATAGAATTATTAGCGGAGAGACGCATAGTGCTGACAGGGCAGAAGGTTATATTGCGCGAGAAGCAAATTAGTGATGCCGGGAACGACTATGCCTGGAGGTGCGACCCTGATCTGGCTCGCCTGGACGCGGTATCGCCCCTGAGCATGTCTTACCGGGAATACGTGGGTTACTATGCTGATGAGCTTCAGTACGCGAGCAGACAGAGACGACGGTTTGCTATCGACAGCATTGAGGATGGCAAGCATATCGGGAACTGCATGTACTATGATATAGATGAGGACAGGAAGCAGACGGAGCTGGGTATCATGATCGGTGACCGGAGTTACTGGGGTAAGGGATTCGGTACTGATGCCGTGACCACCCTGGTGCGCCATGTCTTCAATGATACCGGTGTGGACAGGATTTACCTGAATACTCTGGAATGGAATGTCAGAGCGCAGCGGTGCTTCCGGAAATGTGGCTTTATCGCCTGCGGACAAACTACCAAGAGAGGCAACGACTTCCTGGTGATGGAGCTGCATCGGAGCTGGATGGATTCGATTGAAGCTGACTCTGAGGCTATGCCACATGGTGATAATGGCGATACCCCGCTGCCGTACGTCTCTTGACTCAAAAGGTGCTGGCGGGTATACTACTCCCACTGTCTGGAGGGGTGAATGATGAAGGTTTCATGTTCCCAGGAAGATTTAAATAGAGGATTGGCTGTGGTAGGGAGGGCGGTGGCAACCAGAGCTGTACTGCCTATCACCAGTAATGTTCTGATAGCAACGGAGGGGTCTCAACTCAAACTGGCTGCGACCAATCTTGAGGTCGCTATAACCTGCTGGATTGGGGCTACCATTGAGGAGGAAGGCACGATTACGATTCCGGCGAGGCTTGTTACCGATTTCGTCAATTCCCTGCCCAGCGGCCGGATCGATATGACAGTCGCTCCCAGTGGCCAGAGCGTTGAGCTTACGTGTGCACGCTATGAGGCACACGTAAGCGGCCTGGATGCCGCGGACTTCCCGCCTATCCCTAAAATAGACGAAGGGCTGACTATCAGGGTGAAACCGGAGGAACTCAGGACGGCGATCAACCAGGTGGCATTCGCCGCAGCGTCAGAGGAATCACGTCCCGTTCTCACGGGCGTTCATGCCGATTTTGAGGGCGATACACTTACCCTGGCTGCCGCTGACGGCTTCAGACTGGCTGTGCGCAAGCTGACTTTGGATAACGTAGTTGATGAGAAGGTAACCGTCATTATACCGGCGCGCTCACTTATAGAGCTCAACCGGCTTATCAGCGATCAGGAGGAGCCTGTAGCGCTCACTATAAACCCCAAAAAGAGCCAGGTGATTTTCCGGCTGCGAAACGTAGAGATGGTATCGCAGCTGATTCAGGGCACTTTCCCCAACTACGACCAGCTCATCCCCCAGAGCTATACTACCAGGGCTGTGGTCAACCTCGCCGATTTCTTGAGGGCGACGCGAAGCGCCTCCATCTTTGCCAGGGACGGCAGCGGCATCGTGCGGCTCCAGATCATGCCCAAGGATGGGAAAGGCAAGATCGCTATCTCGGCAAGGGCTGAGGAGGTCGGGGACAACGTGGGGGAGGTAGATGCCTCTGTAGAGGGGGAGGAGACCAAGATTGCCTTCAACAGCAGGTATCTGGTGGATGTGCTGGGTGTACTCGGAGAGGATGAGGTGGTTTTCGAGGCCACGACTTCATCAAGCCCGGGTGTCCTGCGCCCCGTCGGGAAAGACAACTACGTGCACGTCGTTATGCCCATGTTTGTCCAGTGGTGAGTACGCTCGGATCAAGATAACCTTTTATATCCGGAAGTATGTAGCTTTCCACTATATGATCGTAAATCCCCTTCGCTTTCTTTGAGTATTTAAATACAAGTATCAGACAAGCACAGCACAGCACCAATGGCATTGCTTCCGGTATGTAGTAATGCCCTGAAACAGAATTTCGAGCTTTTATTTTATAAAGACCTTTAACCATATGGCTCATTCTACAGAAAGCCTTTAGAACAGTCCACAACCTTCTTTATAGCTAAACCTGGTATATAATAATTTGAGTATTTTTTTGAAGAGGTCTAAAATATGTGCGACATGGAAAAGGTGGAAAAAATACTAAGTATAACTGAAGCTAGTAATTGGGCTAGCGAGTATCTAAATAGGAATGTTACAACATCAAATATTTCATATTTAATACAGTATGGAAGAATAAGAAAGATCGAAAGTAATGGAAAAACTTATATTAGTATTGATGACTTAGTGAAATACTATAATTCATACATTGGTAGAAAAGAAGTTGAATGGAAAAGAAAGCTTGGAGATGACCTTAATTGGCATCTTTCATTTGACAATTTGAGAGAATATGAAAGGACGAAACATGTACATAGGTTGCATCCCTATAAGGGCAAATTTATACCACAACTGGTAGAGTATTTCATAGATAGCCATATAGATGAATTCAAACGAGAAGTTTATTTCCATAAGGGTGATATAATACTTGACCCATTTTGTGGAAGCGGTACTACGCTGGTACAAGCTAATGAACTCGGAATACACGCGATTGGCATTGAAGTTTCGAGTTTTAACGCGATTATGAGTAATGTAAAGATTAGCAAATATGATTTAATAAGCTTATATAATGAGGCTAGAAAAATCACAGCAGCTTTGAGACAGTATATTTCGGATTCGAATACTATTAAATTTGAAGGTGAACTCATAGAAGCTTTAGCCAATTTCAATAACAAATATTTTCCATCCCCGGATTTCAAATACAGAGTAAGAAGGAATGAAATTAACGAGGAAGAGTACGGGTTTGAGAAGGAAAATGAATTTAGGTCAGTATATAATTCATTGATAAAGAAATACAATATAAAGCTAGAGCAGGGGAAAACTGATAATTTCCTTGATAAATGGTATCTAGATGATGTAAGAAGAGAAATAAATTATGTTCACGGTTTAATCAAGCAAGTTGAGGACGAGAATGTTAAGAAAGCACTGATGATAATCCTAAGCAGGACGATACGTTCTTGTAGGGCAACAACTCATTTCGATTTAGCTACATTAAAGGAACCAGTGCGTTCTACTTATTACTGCCACAAGCATGGAAAGATTTGTAAGCCTTTATTTTCCATTGTTAGTTGGTGGGTAAGATATTGCCAGGACACCATTGAAAGATTAGCGAATTTCGATAAATTGAGGACTGAGACCTATCAGGTTTGCTTGACAGGTGATGCAAGGAATTTAGATATTTTTGAGGTAATAAAGAAGGAAAATCAATCCTTTGCTAGTCTTGTAAGTGAAAAAGGGATAAAGGGAATTTTCTCAAGTCCACCTTATGTAGGGTTGATAGATTATCATGACCAACATGCATATGCCTATGACCTGTTCGAATTGGAAAGGAAGGACCGACTAGAAATCGGGGCACTTTCTAATGGGCAAGGTGCGGATGCAAAAGACTCATATATTGATTCAATATCGAAGGTATTGATTAATTGTAAAAGGTTTTTAGTGGGCGAATTTGATATATTTCTAGTAGCAAATGATAAATACAATCTCTATCCGGAAATATCAGAAAGATCTGGAATGAAGATTGTTGATAAGCACAAACGACCTGTATTAAACAGGACGGAAAGGGATAAAGGTGCATATTCAGAAAGTATATTTCATTTAAGAAAAGGATAGGAAAATGGGACTTTCAAAAAAGCAAGTTGATAATGTAGAACAGGTTTTGAAAGGTAGTCTAAGGCGGAAATTTCAAAGTTACAACCCGGAGCCAGCGTCAATGCCCTTTCATACGAGATTGCTAGGTAAGGACCGGCTGGCACTGTATTCATTTATACATTCTTTGAGCACCAATTTCGGTACAACAATTTTTGAGCCAGTGGCAGTTGTGATAGCAAAAAATAGCTTTAAAAGTGCTAAATCACACGCAATAGCTGGCGAATACGTTTACGAAGACGCTTTATTCGAAATTCAGAGAATAATAGATGGTTTAACAACAGCTGCATCTTCACCAAATAAAAAAGCAGAAATTGATGCTATTCGAAAAGTCTGCCAAAAAGGAACAAAAAGAAAGGTTAACCTAACGAGGGTAGATATACTGTTAGAAAGCAAGATGAATGGCCTATATTTGTTTGACTTAAAGACAGCGAAACCGAATGTAGGCGGGTTCAAAGAGTTTAAAAGAACATTGTTGGAGTGGGCAGCTGCGGTATTAGCATCAGACCCAAAAGCAAAAGTAAATACGTTAATTGCTATCCCTTATAACCCTTATGAGCCGAAACCGTATAACCGATGGACTATGCGTGGAATGTTGGATCTGGAAAATGAATTGAAAGTTGGTAAAGAATTGTGGGACTTTCTTGGTGGTGAAGGATCATACGAAGATTTGCTTGATTGCTTTGAAAGGGTAGGTATTGAATTAAGGGAAGAGATTGATCAGTATTTTGCAAAATTTAATAGATAAACAATATCTAGGAAATCACGATTATGAAAAGTTTAATTCGTAGTCTATCCATTGCTATAAAGCACATTTATAATATTAATTAGATTATGTATCTACCTTTTAATGCATAAGCATGGAATGGCAAACATCCCGATGTTTGTTCGGTAGACCAGAGTCGTAGTATCCCAAATCCCTCATCCTTTGACTTCCTAGAATGAAGCGGTCCATAATACTCACAACAACACTACCAAATCTGCCAGAAGGGAACAGACAATTCATGGAATTGAAGATGGATATCTGGAAATTTTTCAGTGTGCTGCACGAGTACCACGGAATCTGCAATCCGATGAGTACGGCGAAGCTCGACGAGCTAATCGGGCTATTAGAACTGAATCCGGGGGCTACTGTACTAGACATTGCCTGCGGTAAGGGAGAGATACTTACGAGGCTGGCCGAGCGATACGAAATAGCTGGAGTCGGGGTCGATATCTCCCCGTATTTCGTGGCGGACACAGAACGAAGGTTAAAGGAACGGGTGCTTGGTGCCAAAATAGAAATTCTCAACATGGACGGAGCGGATTACAGCCCTGACCAACTCTTCGACCTTTCCATGTGTATCGGTGCTTCCTGGGTGTATCAAGGGCATCGAGGAACCCTAAATGCTTTGAAGTCTATGACAAAACAGGGTGGCCTGATTCTGGTCGGTGAACCTTTCTGGATTAGAGAGCCCGATGAAGCGTACCTGGCTGCCCAGAACTACACGCGTGATATGTTTGGAACGCACTATGAGAACGTAAATGTTGGCGAAGACGAAGGCTTGTGTCCGCTATACACGTTGGTCAGCAATCAAGACGATTGGGACCGCTACGAGACACTTAAGTGGTATGCTGCCGAAAAGTATGCAGGGAAAAACCCAGACGATAATGATGCAAATGAGGTCTTAAACCGTATTTCACATGAAAGGAAGAGTTATTTGCGGTGGGGTCGTGATACGGTTGGGTGGTCGCTGTACTTATTCCGAAAGGTAATCGATATCGAATAGCAACTATACCCATCTTTGCTTCTTGACTCATGCCACCAAAACGTACGCATGAAAGGGCAAACATTCCTATGTTTGTCCAGTGGTAGCAGGCTGGCGCCGGAATAATAAAGCAGGGGCATGTTTTAAACACGCCCCTGCTTTATTTGCCTTTCTGCGTTGACAATACACCAATCGGGGTTCAGATAAACTTTACCATTCGCCAAGTATGACCCGTAGAATTATCATTCCGAGAAAACCGCTGCCTAAACCAATAAG
>Ga0180432_10001024_pt1 | contig 44513 bp, 33 predicted proteins | sample SS_ome_10_FD_132414 | JGI IMG/M metagenome (GOLD analysis project Ga0180432, IMG submission 132414) | Hypersaline lake sediment archaeal communities from the Salton Sea, California, USA - SS_1_MS_2 metaG | ecosystem: Environmental > Aquatic > Non-marine Saline and Alkaline > Hypersaline >...
CAGGATGCGCTGGATGCGCTTGCTCTTGACGTTGGCGATGCCGCCGACCCGGATGGCGCCGGCCAGCGTCTGCGCGGGCGCCTCCATCACCGCCTCCCACGTCGGGAAACGCGCCCGCATCGTGTCGTAGGCGCGGTCGCGGTTCACATCGTTCGTGTTCTGCGACAGCACCGTGCGGACAAGGCACTCGAGCGGATCGTCGAGCCCGGACTGCTCGCGCCGCCCGTACGCCCTCTCGAGCGCTCGTATGGCCGTGGCGATTCTCATCGGTCCGGATAGTAGCGAAAAACGGTCTCCGGCGACAAGTCGCGTCGCCGGACAGCGGCGAAATCCGGTTGACACAAGGCCCTGCTGGTTGGTAGGGGCATTTCCAAGCCGGGTATCGTGTTCTGACACCATCGCTTGCAGGAGGTGACGGACATGAACGTGTTGACGAAACCTCGATGGTCCCCGTACACGGTCGGCGCGGGGATCGGCATCCTGAGCTGGATCACCTTTGGGCTCATGGGCAAGGCCCTGGGCGTGAGCACCACCTTCGTGCGCCTCGCCGGGTTGATCGAATCCATTTTCGTCCCCGCGCACGTCAAGGCGAACGGCTACTACGCGAAGTACATCATCGAGCAGCCCGCCGTGGACTGGCAGATGGCGCTCGTGGTCGGCCTGTTCATCGGCGCGCTGGTCTCATCGCTGCTCGGCCGCTCGCACAAGGTCGAGCACGTGCCGAAGCTGTGGGCGTCGCGCTTCGGGCCCGGCAAGGGCTACCGCTACCTCGGCGCGTTTGTCGGCGGCATCTTCGTGCTCATCGGCGCGCGGATGGCCGGCGGCTGCACGTCGGGCCACGGCATCAGCGGCGGGCTGCAATACGCCGTGGGGAGTTGGGTGTTCTTTGTCGTGCTCCTGCTCAGCGGCGTGGCCACGGCGTTCGCCTTGTTCGGAAAGGAGGGCCGGAAAAATGTTTAAGTTCGACAGCGCGCAAAACCTTGTCCTGGGTCTCGTCGCGGGACTGGTCTTCGGCTTCCTCCTCCAGCGCGGCGCCGTGACCCGTTACCGCGTCATCCTCGGCCAGTTCCTGTGGACCAACCACACGATGCTGCGCGTGATGCTCACGGCCATTGTCGTCGGCGCGATCGGCATCTACGCCATGCACCAGCTCTGGGCCGTCAAGCTCCACATCAAGGACACGGCCCTGCTCGGCAACGTCGTCGGCGGCGCCATCTTCGGCATCGGCATGGTGGTCCTGGGCTACTGCCCCGGCACGGGCGTAGGCGCCCTGGGTGAAGGGTCCCGGCACGCCATCTTCGGCCTGCTCGGCATGCTCGTGGGTGCCGCCGTCTACGCCGAGTTCCACGCGGCGCTGAAGAAGAGCCTGCTCAAGGTCGCGGACCTCGGGAAGATCACCCTGCCCGGGACGAGCCACATTTCGCCATGGGTGTTCATCGCCGCCACGGCCGTCATCGCCGCCATTGTCTTCAGGCTTCTGCACGGACGCGACCTCGTCGCCGGCCCGGAGTAGCGCCCCCCGAGGTTGTGGCGCGGCGCCTGACCACCAGGGGGCCTTTGTCGCCGTGGGCCGCGCCACGCTCCCCCGTCTTCGATGCTAGCGAAAGCTTGCCGGGCCCGATCTCCTCTGCTAGCATCCCGCCTGACGTCCGCCCTTGTCGCGCGGGAGCGGTGGAGAGACGACCCCCGGAGAGGAGCCGATGAATTCCGACCTCGAGATCGCCCAGTCAGTCACCCCCAAGCCGATCGCGGAAATCGCCGAAGTCATCGGCCTCAAGCAGTCCGAGCTCGAGCTGTACGGCACGCACGTGGCCAAGATCAAGCTCGACGTGCTCAAACGCACACAGCGGCGCCGCATGGGCCACTACATAGACGTGACCGCGATCACGCCCACCCCGCTGGGCGAGGGCAAGACGGTCACCACGGTCGGCCTCGCACTCGGCCTCAACCGGATCGGCAAGAAGGCCGTCTGCACGCTCAGGCAGCCGTCGCTTGGGCCCGTCTTCGGCATCAAGGGCGGCGCGGCCGGCGGCGGCTTCTCGCAGGTCATCCCGATGGAAGAGTTCAACCTCCACCTGACCGGCGACTTCCACGCCGTCAGCGCAGCCAACAACCTCCTCGCCGCCTTCATTGACAACCACATCCAGAAGGGCAACAAGCTCAACATTGACCCGTTCACCGTCTCGTGGAAGCGCGTCGTGGACGTCAACGACCGCTCGCTCCGCAAGATCGTCACCGGCCTCGGCAACAGGCGCGCCGACGGCATCCCGCGCGAGACCGGCTTCGACATCACCGCCGCGAGCGAGGTCATGGCGATTCTGGCGCTGGCCACCGACCTGCACGACCTGCGCGAGCGCCTCGGCCACATCGTGGTCGGCATGAACATGGACGGCAAGCCCGTGACCGCCGAGGACCTCCAGTGCGCCGGCGCCATGGCCGTGCTGCTCAAGGACGCCGTCAAGCCCAACCTGATGCAGACGCTCGAAGGCACCGCGTGCATCGTGCATGCCGGGCCGTTCGCCAATATCGCCCACGGCAACAGCTCGATCCTCGCCGACATGATCGCCCTGAAGCTGGCCGACTACGTGGTCACCGAGAGCGGCTTCGGCGCCGACATGGGATTCGAGAAGTTCTGCGACATCAAGTGCCGCATGAGCGGCCTGAAGCCGGACGCGGTCGTGCTCGTGGTCACCGTGCGCGCACTCAAGGCGCACAGCGCCCTGTTCAAAGTCGTCGCCGGCCGGCCACTCGACAAGGGCCTTACGCAGGAGAACATCCCCGCCCTGCGCAAGGGCAGCGCCAACATGCTCAAGCACATCGAGAACATCGGCTACTTCGGCCTGCCCGTGGTCGTAGCCGTCAACCGCTTCCCAACCGACACCGAGGCCGAGATCGAGCTCGTGCGCACGATCGCCCTCGAGGCGGGCGCCGCCGCCGCCGAGGTGAGCGACGTGTACGCCAAGGGCGGCGCCGGGGGCGAGGCCCTCGCCGAGGCCGTGGTCAAGGCCGCCTCGAAAAAGAACACCTTCGACTTCTTCTATCCCGTCAACTTCTCGATCAAGGAAAAAATCGAGTTCATCGCCCACAAGCTCTACGGCGCAGGCGAGGTCTATTACGAGCCGCTCGCCGAACGCCAGATCAAGGTGCTGACGGAGAACGAGCTGCACAAGCTCCCCATCTGCATGGCCAAAACGCACCTGAGCCTGAGCCACGACCCGAATCTGAAAGGCCGCCCCCACGGCTTCCGCATGCCCGTGCGCGAGGTCCGCGCCTCCATCGGCGCCGGCTTTCTCTCAGTGCTCTGCGGCGAGATCCGCACGCTGCCCGGCCTGCCCTCCGTGCCCGGCGGCACAAAGGTGGACATCGACAAGGACGGCCGCGTCGTCGGCCTGTTCTAGAATCGGCGTGAACTCACAAGGAGGCCCGCAATGCCTACGATCACCGCCGAAGGCCCGCCCGTCCGGGACATCGAGAAGAAACGGGCCTTCGCACGAAAAGTCACCGACGCCGCCGTCGAACTCTACGACATCAAGGACATCGTCGTGCTCTTCAAGGAAAGCGCCCCGGAGAACGTCGCCGTCAAAGGCGTCCTGATCTGCGACAGGAAGAGGGAATAGGCGCAGCGGCGGCAACACCCTATCTCAGGGCGTCGGCAAGCATGATGCCCCCTATTCACATGCTTGACATACGGAGCCTACTTAAGATACTTTTTGGCCAAAATGTATCGCAACTCGGGACCGAACGATAGATAAGTATCGTTAGCGCTCATGGCACGAACGGCGTACATCAAGGACTTCCAGGAAGGGCAGGTCGTCGGCGAGGTCTTCGTCCTCGAGTCGAAGTCGCTCGGCACCACCCGCGCGGGCAAGCCCTATCTCACGCTCGCGCTCCGCGACAAGACGGGACGCATCGACGCCAAGGTCTGGGAGGAAGCCGACGCCATCAACGAGCAGCTCGCCGGCGCGCAGTTCGTCCGCGTCAACGGGTCCGTCGAGTCCTACAAGGACCAGCGCCAGCTCAAGGTCTCCAACCTGGCCGTCAAACGCGCCGAGGACGTCGCACTCGACGAGCTCATGGCCGTGAGCGAGAGCGATCCCGACGCGATGCTCGAGGAAGTGTTCGAGATCGCACGCACCGTCCAAAACGAGCACCTCCTCGAGCTGCTCCGCGCGTTCTTCAAAGACGCCGAGTTCGTCGAGCGCTTCAAGACCGTCCCCGCCTCGAAGTCCATCCATCAGGCCTACGGCAGCGGCCTGCTCGAACACACGCTGTCCGTCCTCAAGATCTGCTGCATGCTCGTCGAGCACTACGGCAGCCTCTACGGCCGCCGGCTCGATCGCGACCTGCTCATCGCGGGCGCCATCCTCCACGACGCAGGCAAGGTCGAGGAGCTCGAGACCGGCCCCACCCTCGGCTACACGACGCCCGGCCGCCTCGTGGGCCACATCGTCCTCGGCTACCGCATGGTCGAGGAGCGCATCGCGCAGATCGAAGGCTTTCCGCAGGAGTTGCGCGACCAGCTCGGCCATCTGCTCCTGAGCCACCAGGGCCGGCTCGAATGGAAAAGCCCCGTCCTGCCCATGTTCACCGAGGCCATCCTGCTCCACTACGTGGACGACCTCGACGCGAAAGTCCACCACGTCGCCGACGCCATCGCCCGTCACACCGACCCCGAAGCCGCCTTCACCGACTTCGACCGCATCCTCGAACGCTTCTTTTACACCCAAGTCCAAACACCCGAACCCCCCGAAGAAGAATAGCCACAGATAGCCACAAAACAGGAGCCGCGGAGCGGCGATTGGGAGTAGCCTCGGGCGCCAGCCCGCCGGAGGCGGGCAAGCCCGTGGTATCGGCGAGCACGAACGACCCGGAGCCCCACAGGGGCGATTGAGATGCATCGGCCCTGATCTGTGCTTCTCTGTGAACTCTGTGGCCTATTTCGCCGTTGCTGCGACCTTTTCCTCGGCGAGCTTCATCGCCTGCTTCGCCGGCGGCTGCCACGTCACCCGGTCCTGGTAGTCGTAGTGATGAATCACCTCGGCCGGGCACACCTTCACCGGCTCGATCCCCACCTCGCCCGCGGCGTAGTCAATCACGGCAAGCCCCTCGCGCATCGACATGGCGCCGGACTCGCACGCCTTGACGCAGCGCTGGCAGCCGATGCAGCCGACCTTGCACACCTCCCGCACCGCCTTCGCCTTGTCGAGATTCGAGCATAAAACGTGCACCTTCGCCGAGACCGGCACCATCTCGAACAGCCCGCGCGGACATGCCTCGACGCACGCCTTGCACGCGACGCAGTTGTCCGGGTTGACCACCGGCATCCCGTTCGGCGCAACCTCGAACGCGTCGTACTTGCACGCGCGGATACAATCATAAAACCCAATGCAGCCGTAATTGCACGCGATCGGCCCACCCGCCACGAGCGCCGCCGCCGCGCACGTGGGCACGCCGTCGTAGTCGAACTTCCACTCCGTGTCCGTACCCCCCTTGCAGTGGCAGAACGCGACGAGACGCTCGCCCGCCTCGACCTCCACGCCGAGGTACTCGCCCAGTCTCCCCGCCACCTCCGGCCCGCCCGGTGCGCACAGCGTCAACGCCGCCTTCCCGGCAACCACGGCCTCCGCGTACCCTTCGCACCCCGGCTGGCCGCACGCGCCGCAGTTGATCCCCGGCAGGATCTCGAGCACCTCCTTCACCCGCGGATCCACCTTGACGCTCAGCCGCTCCGAGGCCACGGCGAGCACGACGCCGAACATCACGCCAAGCCCGCCCAACCCAAGCACCACCGGCACAAGCACCGACACGCCAAGAAGCGGAGCAGTTGACAGTACATCCATTCTAAACCTGACCGCCGCCCATATCACGCCTGACTAATAGGTCTCGTGCCAGAGCGGCTCCCCAGTTATGGCGTCAATATAGGTAAGAATCCTGACAGGAAACACCTCCCCAGATTTGGCGCTGTTCTCGTACCATATCTCCCACGCGAGGCGGGTCTTCCGCAACTCCGCCATTGGCACGGAAGCAACGAACGGTTCCTTTCGGATGAGAGTGGGGTTGATGATCACCAACCGCTTGACTTCGCCCTTCGCCAGGACGTCACCAATCTGCTCATCCTTCTTCACTTGGTCCAGGTGCTTATCAGCCGCGGCAAGAGCTTGCTCCTTGGAGATCTTGGGGTTGACATCGCACTCATCTGAGAATAGCCTGTTCCTGTAATAGACCAGACCGTATTTTTCCGAGTAGCTCATGTAGATGGCATCTCTCTCGAACGCGTATCCCCCAGTTGGCGCTCGAATTCGATATGCCACAGGTTGCCTTCATAAGAGGCGGTGAGCTTGTACTCCTTCAGTTCCATCTGTGTATTCAGAAACAGATATGACTTCGCTATCTCCTTCACCTTGGCGATGGACAACTGCCGCTTGACTCTTGGCGGTGCGTACTTCTCTATGATTCTCGTTGGGCCGCTCTGAAGCAGCCGGCCAAGCCAGTAGTATCGGATTTCTCCAGTATAGCCATCAATACTCACAACAATCTCCTCGGTCCCGATAGCCACGTCGTATTCGACCATGAAGAACAGGCCCATACGAGACCATCCTGTCACCTCCGGTGAAACCGCCTTCTCGTGTGCCTCGCGATTCGTTGGGAAGCTGTACGGCTTGACCTTTGCGATGAACTCATAATAGGCGTCAAAGAGCTGCTCCTCGGAGAGCTTCCGGGGTTCCTCCTTGGCCACGTCATCTTCTGCTGTCCAACCCGGAACGCCAACTGCCAACAGGCAGCAGAGTGCTGCGAAGGCACGATATGTCCGTCTCATCGCTTCGCTCTCCCGTGTGCGGCTCCGCCGATTGCAGTCGTTCCGACATGGAGGCGGCTTGTCACGTTCCGTTCTTCTCTAAATCAGTCCCGCAAATCCAAGAAACGCCATGGACATCAGGCCGGCGACGATCAGCGCGATCGGCATGCCCTTGAGCGGCTCGGGCACGTCGGCCAGCTCGAGCCGCTCACGGATCGCCGACATCAGCACCATCGCCAGCGTAAACCCGATGCCCGCACCGAACCCCTGCAGGATCGCCTTGAGGTACGAACCGGGCACAGGCTCCGCGTTCTTGAAGAACATATCGATGTTGAGCACCGCCACGCCGAGCACCGCACAGTTCGTCGTGATAAGCGCGATGTAAATGCCCAGCGCGCGGTACAGACCCGGGCTCACCTTCCGGATGAAAAGCTCGACGAACTGCACGAGCGACGCAATCACCAGGATAAACGAGATCGTTCGCAGCACGCGCGTCAGGTCGTAGCTGCCGGGCTCGCCGCCGAAGATCCGGTACCACACGTTTGCCGTCGAGGGCGCGAGCAGAAACCGGTACACGGGCCACGTGACCGCCGACGCAAGCGTCATCACGAAGATCACGGCCATCCCCATGCCGATCGCCGAGCTCGTGTCCTTCGACACGCCCATATACGGGCACAGCCCGAGGAACCGCGACAGCACGAAATTATAGACGAAAATCGTGCTGATCAGGATCGCAAACGCATCCCCGACGTTCATCGGCCGATCTCCCCATCGTCCGTCCTGAGCGCCGCCCTGCCGACGCCCGTCCGCGTGCGGATATCCAGGATCGTCCTACGCCCCGCATGCCGGCGCTCGCGCCGCATCCGCCGCCAGTTGATCCACCCGAGCATCAGCCCAAGGCTCAGGAACGCACCCGGCGGCAGAATCATAATCAGCGCCGGCCGGAAACCCGGCACGAGCTGGTAGCCCAGAAACGTCCCATTGCCCAGCACTTCACGTACCGTCGCCAGCAGCAGCAAGGCCCACGCGAAACCGACGCCCATGCCAAGCCCGTCGAGCGTCGACGCGCCAACGCTGTTCTTCGACGCGAACGCCTCGGCCCGGCCCAGAATGATGCAGTTCACCACGATCAGCGGCACAAAGATCCCGAGGCTCTTGTACAGCGGCGGCGCATACGCCTGCATCACCAGCTCGACGATCGTCACGAACGTGGCGATCACCACGATGAAGCACGGAATCCGCACCTTCGGCGGGATGATGTCGCGCGCCAACGAAATGATGACGTTCGAGCCGACGAGCACGAACGTCGCCGCGACCGCCATCCCGACGGCGTTGCTCACCGTTGTCGTGACGGCCAGTGTGGGGCACAAGCCAAGCAGCAGTACAAAAACCGGGTTCGTCTTCGAGAACCCTTTCGTGAATTCCTGCGACAGTGGCCTGCTCATTCCGTCTCCTCCCCCGGCCCTTCATCGCCCTCGCGGCGCGTTGCGTCCGAACCCGCGCGCGATCTGCCGCCCTTCTTTGTGCCGCCGCCCACCGCATCAGGCGTCCAGCCGCTTCCCTCTCGAAGCCGCTCAATCGCATTGAGCGTCGCTCGCACGACGGCATTCGTTGTAATCGTCGCACCGCTCAGGACGCGCACATCTCGAAACGACTTCCCCTCCCGCACAAGGCTGTCCACGTTGCGCTCGCGGAACTGCGCCTGAAACCGCGGCTCCCTCGCCGCTGCCCCGTCCCGCTTCGAAAACATCGCCCACAGATACTTGTTCGAGGCGATCTGCTCGCAATTCGCGCCGAGGCCCGGCGTCTCCTGCTGCGCCGTGATCTTTATACCCGTAATCGTCGCGGCATCTGCATCGAGGCCGATGGTCACGACGATCGTGCTGCTGTAGCCCTGCGCCCGCCCCTCGCACGCGTAACCGACGAGTGTCTTGTCCTCGTCGTCGAGCGGCTTGTCGTATACTCTATAATAGGTAAACTCCTTGCCGTCGCCCTTGTGCTCGGTCTTGACCTCCTCGAATCCCTTGGCGTCGGGGTGCACGACGAGCAGCGCCTCACGCTCGGCCTTCCGCTTCTCGGCGTCGATGCGCTCACTCGTCGCCATCGACACGAACCCGAGGGCAAGGCCCGCGATCACGCAGACCGCCGCCAGAACGCCGATCAAGGCGAGCGGGTGTTCTTTTATCGTGTCGTTCATTTCAATGCTCGTGCTCCGAACAACCGCGGCATCGTCGCGCGGTCAATCAGCGGCACCGTCATATTCATCAATAGAATGGCGTACGATGTCCCTTCGGGATACCCGCCGAAAATCCGGATCACGCCCGTGAGCACACCGCACCCGACACCGAAAATAATCATCCCCTTCGGCGTCATCGGGCTCGTGACGTAGTCCGTCGCCATGTAGCACGCGCCGAGGATCGCACCGCCCGCGAGCAGGTGGATCGGGATTGCGCCGACGTTCGCCGGCCCGACGCCGGCGAACACGCGCACCACCGTGCCGCCCTCGCCCTTGTACGTCCCGCCGAACGCCCACGCCACAATCGCCAGCGCCCCGAGGTACGCAACCGGCACGTGCCACGTGATGACACGCCGCACGACGAGATACGCCGCGCCCGCGAGCAAAAGGATGGCCGACGTCTCGCCCACGCACCCGCCGATATCGCCCAGCGCGAGGTGCCACAGCTCCGGGACCTTGTCGTACGCGGCGGTTTTCATGTGCGCCAGCGGCGTCGCGCTCGTCACCGCATTCACGGCCTGGCCCGGAGCTTTCCACGTCGTCATGGCGATCGGGTAGGCGCTCATCAGAAACGCCCGCCCGACGAGCGCCGGGTTGAAAATGTTGTAGCCGAGCCCGCCGAACGCGTGCTTGCCGATCCCGATGCCCACCACCGCGCCGACGACGACGAGCCACCACGGCACCAGCGGCGACACGCAAAACGTCAACAGCACGCCGGTGATGAGCGCGGAATTGACCGCCGCGCCGTCCACCCTGCGGCCGCGCCACAGCAAGAGCGCGATCTCCGTCGCCAGTGCCGCCAGGCACGCGACCGAGCTGAGCATCAGCGCCCGGTATCCGAACCAGAAGAATGACCCGACGAGCGCCGGCACCAACGCGATGATCACGTCGCGCATGATTCGGTCGGCGTCCTCGCGCGAGCGCACGTGGGGCGACGACGACACGCTCAAGAGCCTGCGCTCAGCCATGCCCCCGCCTCCTCGCCCGTTCCTTCAGGACCGCGCTCTTGCCCGCCCGCATCAGGTGCGTCATCGGCCGGCCCGCCGGGCACACGTACGAGCAGCACCCGCACTCGATGCACTCGAGCACAAACAGCCGCTCCGCCATCTCGGTCCGCCCCAGCTCGACGGCGAGGCCGATCCGCGCCGTCGCCAGCCCCGACGGGCAATGCGTCTCGCAGCGCGAGCAGCGAATGCACGGATTGAGCTCGTACTCGACCAGCTCATCGCGCCGCATCAGCAGGATGCCCGACGTGCTCTTCATCAACGGCACGTCCGCCCTCGGCACCGCCAGCCCCATCATTGGTCCGCCCAACACCACGCGGCCGACGCCCTCGCCCATCCCGCCCGCCTGCTCGACGAGCTCGGTGCAGAGCGTCCCGATGCGCGCGCGCACGTTGCCCGGCCGGCCCACGGCGGCGCCCGTGATCGTGACCGCGCGCTCGACGAGCGGCCGACCCGCCACCACCGCCTCGCAAATCGCCAGCGCCGTGCCCACGTTCTGCACGACGACGCCCGCCTCCATCGGCAGCGTGCTCTTGGGCAACTCGACCCCGAGCGCCGTCTTCATCAGTTGCAGCTCGCTCCCCTGCGGGTACTTCGTGTGCGCGCTCACCACCTCGACGCCGTCGAGTCCCCGCACCTTCTCGCGCATGATCTCGACCGCGCGCGGCTTGTTGTCCTCGATGCCGATCACGATCCGCCGCGCGCCCACGCACCGACGCACCACCTCCGCCCCGACGAGAATCGCGTCCGGCGCCTCGAGCATCAGTCGGTAGTCGCACGTCAGATACGGCTCGCACTCCGCGCCGTTGAGGACCACCGTGTGGATCGGCTTGTCCTCGGGCGGCGAGAGCTTCACGTGCGTCGGAAACGCCGCGCCGCCCAGCCCCACGATCCCCGCGTCGTGCACCCGCTCGCGCAGCACGGCCGGCGACGCGTTCTGCCAGTCGGGAATCGGCGCCAGCTCCTCGGCGGGCGTGTCCTCGCCGTCGTTCTCGATCTCGATCGCCGCCACCGCGCGGCCCGAGGCGTGCGGAAACGCCTTGACCGCCTTGACCGTGCCCGAAACGCTCGCGTGCTGCGGCACGCTGACGAACCCGCCGGACTCGGCGATCGTCTGGCCGAGCGCCACGTGGTCGCCCTTCTTCACGAGCGGCTTCGACGGCGCGCCGATATGCTGCTGCAGCGGGATCCTCACCAACGGCGGCGGCACGGCGGTGTCCAGCGCCTCCTCGTCGGTGAACCCCTTGCATGGCCGGGGATGTACACCCCCGCGAAATGTCGCCAGCATACGACCTCGTGCGATGTCGCTCAGAGCGGCTGCGGCCCGTCGCCGGGTAGGACAGGCCCGAGGCGGGTCTCAGTTCCCGCCGCTTATAGCCCACCCCCGGGCGTGTGTCAAGACCGTCGCCCCGTGCGGTGACGCACCCACGCATCAAGAATCAACTGCCCTTGGGCCTCGAAATCGGCTATCATGCGCGCCGCTCGACCCGGCCGGAGCGACGGATGAAGTACTGCGACTACAACTGCGAGCACGCCGCGTTCCCCGACGAGGCGCTCGAAGGCGCCTGCCGCACCGTCGCCGCCGTCTGGTGCAAGAAACTCGGGCGCCTCGTCCCGAAGAACTCGCCGTGCCCGGTCGCCGAGAAAACGAGCAGCAAGAAACCGCAGCGAAGGAGGAGCGCGAAGTGATGCGCGCTGGGAGATCATGTTTGTCCGCTTCGTCGTCCTCGAGCTCTGCGAGGACTTACAGTGTGAGCTGGGGCTGTTCTCGGCCGCTTACGAGCGGAAGCGCGATGGTCTGCTCTCGGATTACGAGGAGGAATGGCTCACTGAGATCACCCAGTGGTTTGACCAACACCTCGAGGCGCCGCTCCGGCTATCGAGGTCGAGGCGCCGCTCCGCGCGCCCGACTGCCGTTTGCTGGCTCAAAGACACCGCGCATGAACATATAGCCAGGATACGCGACCTCGTCGTGCTGCTCGAATATTGCGGCATCCATACCAGGATGATCGCGACGCGCAGGCCCGGGTACATTGTCCACGAGGACGAGTACCAGATTGCTGCCGTGCCGTTTCGTGACGCAGACTGAAGATAGTGGTCGCCTGTGAGAGTACAGCACTTGAGCCCGGAGTTGCTGCAGGACAAGGTGGCCGGCGCCCTCCTCGGGACAGCCGTTGGCGACGCTCTGGGTCTCCCACGCGAGGGCCTGTCAAGGCAGAGGGCGCGGAAGCTCTTTGGACCGAAGCCGCTGGCGCACCGATTCCTGTTCGGCCGCGGCATGATCAGCGATGACACCGAGCACGCATGCATGGTATCCCAGGCGCTGCTCGCAAGTGGAGGCGACCCGACAGCCTTTGCCAGATCGCTCGCATGGCGACTTCGCTTCTGGCTGCTCGGCCTACCCGCGGGCATCGGCCTTTCGACGCTCCGGGCAATCTGCCGGTTGTGGCTCGGTTTTCCCGTCAGCAGAAGCGGCGTTCGCTCCGCGGGCAACGGCCCCGCGATGAGGGCACCGCTGCTCGGAGCAGTCGCAGGAAATGAACTGGATCCTTTGGCCAGACTTGTCGCCATCAGCACTCGTATCACGCACAGCGATGGACGAGCTGAGCAAGGCGCGCTCGTGATAGCGATGGCATGTCGTTATGCCGTAACGAGAACGTCGAACCAGACGGACCGCAATGAGTTCTTCCAGCTCATCTTGGAACAGCTAACAGAGGATGAACTGAAGGAAGCTTTGAAGCTGGTAGAAGCCGCGTTGCGTGACGACATGACCGCTGAAGCCGTCGCCGCGAAGCTTGCACTCAATCAAGGCGTCACAGGTTACGTGGTGCACACCGTGGCGATGTCGATCTTCTGCTGGCTGAGACATCCCGGCGACTTCCGCGCAGCCGTGGAAGAAGTTATACTGCTTGGGGGTGACACCGACACAACGGGCGCTATTACGGGCGCGTTGGCCGGGGCCACGCTTGGAGCGTCCGCCATCCCGCAGGAATGGTTGAACGGGATTGTTGAATGGCCACGTTCCGTAAGATGGATGAAGAGGCTCGCGGCGCGCCTCTCTTCGCAACTACTCAGGAAGAAAGAACATGCTCGTCCGTTACGGCTCTTCTGGCCTGGGCTGCTTTTGCGGAACGTGGTGTTCACGATCGCTGTTCTCTGTCATGGTTTTCGCCGGTTGCTGCCCCCATACTAGACGTGGAAAACGTACACTTGCCATTTGCCGAACGGTGCAGATCATGAACACGCTCGACGCACTGAGATGGAAGCCGAAGTGGACCACGCACATCGGTTGTCTCAAGGGATGTCTGGAGTACCTCGGTGTCGAGATGTCGGACGCGTGGCTCTTCGGCGGGACCGGGCATGCCTTCGTCATCAACATCCACGAGCAGCTCTGCCCGAGCGGCCCGACCGCGTGGAAATCCCACGTGCTGCACGAGCTCGGCCGGAACCTCGGCTACACCGCGGACCACGTCTGGGCGCACAAAGCGCACGAGGCCTTTGCACAGACCCAGAAACAAGCGTGGGAAGCCACAAAGCAGGCAATCAACGACGGCCTGCCCGTCTACGCATGGGAACTCGACGTTCCCGAGTACTACGTCATCCACGGCTACGACGAGACCGGCTACTACTTCAACGGGCCGCTCTGCGACGCGGGCAAGGGCCCGAAACCGTGGCAGGAGCTCGGCGATACGCAGATCGGCTGGATCGAGCTGCACCTCGTCAAGCCCGGCAGCAAGCGGGATGATGCGGTCGCAGTCAAGAAGGCGCTCGAGTTCGCCGTCGAGCAGTCGAAAGCCCCCGACAAGTGGTCCCACGAGCTCTACACGATGGGCCTGCACGCATACGACCGCTGGATCAAGGCGATCCAAGACGACAAAGCCGATGGCTTCGGCACCGCGTACAACGCCGTCGTCTGGGCCGAGTGCCGCGAGCACGCAAAGGATTTCCTCGCCGAAGCGAAGGTACGTCTGAACGGCAAGTGCGCCGACCTTTTTGACAAGGCGGTACGTGATTACGAATCCGTAGCCGCCGGCCTGCGCACCGTCTCCGATCTATTTCCGTTCCTGAACACCAGCGACGAGCAAAAGCAAGAGCACATCAAGGACCCCGACCGCTGCCGCGCAGCTCTCGAATCTCTGACAAAGGCGAAGAATGCAGAAGAATCCGGCCTCCAAACGCTGAAGGAGATCGCCACCGGCCTCTAACCAGGAAAGGCAAGCCACGCAAGCCGCATCGAGTGGTAGAATGACTTCAGGCTACACGCTATTGCTTCTTACAGTTCTCGTTCTCGCCGCAGCCGTTCCTGCGGGTGACGACGCCGAACAGCATGCGCGGCTGAAACAGTATGCCTGGCTGCAGGACTACGCCGAATCCGACGCCATCGTGAACCGCGTGCCCGTGCCCGAAGGATACGAGCGCGTCGACGCGCCCGCCGGCTCTTTTGCCGATTGGCTGCGCCACCTCCCGCTCAAGAGTGGTCGGCCCGCCGTTTACCTTTATAACGGTAAACAGAAAGCCAACCAGGACGCACATTTCGCCGTCATCAATATCGATGTTGGCGACCGCGACCTGCAGCAGTGCGCCGACGCCGTCATTCGCCTGCGGGCCGAATACCTCTACTCCAAAGGCGACTACGACGCCATCCATTTCAATTTCACGGGCGGCCACAGAGCAGACTTCACGAGATGGGCGAAGGGCTACCGGCCCGTGGTCACGAACAATGCCGTTGAATGGAACGCCTCGGCACGCGAGGACGCCTCGTACGCCTCTTTCCGCAAATACCTCATCATCGTCTTTGCCTACGCCGGCAGCGCCTCGTTGAGCCGGGAACTGCAGCCCGTCGAAACCATCTCCGACATGCAGATCGGCGACGTGTTCATCAAGGGTGGCTTCCCCGGTCATGCCGCCATCGTCCTCGACATGGCCGCCAACCCGACGACGCACAAGAAGGTGTTCCTTCTCGCCCAGAGCTACATGCCGGCCCAGGATGTGCACATCCTGCGGAACCCGGCAAATGCCGAATCGAATCCCTGGTACGAATTGGATTTCGGCGAACGACTTCGTACGCCTGAGTGGACGTTTGCCGCAAAGGAGCTCAAGCGCTTTGCAGCAACTGCTCCACACGATGCGCCGGGAGACGCGGAATAAACCCCCTGCCCACGAGAAGGAGGACGACATGTTCATAGTCCACGTCCACGTTCACGTGAAGCCCGATCAAATTGAGGCCTTCAAAAGCGCCTCACTCGAGAACGCGCGGAACAGCGTGCAGGAAGCGGGCATCGCCCGCTTCGACGTCCTTCGGCACAACGATGATCCAACGCGCTTTCTGCTCGTCGAGGTTTATCGCACCGCGGACGACCCCGCCCGGCACAAAGCGACGCCCCATTATCAGAAATGGCGCGACGCCGTCGCCGGCATGATGGCCGAGCCGCGCACGAGCACCAAGTACACGAACGTATTCCCCGACGACGGCGGCTGGGATTGACAAAGCCTCACAGGCAACGTGCCGAAAGCAGGCCGCTGCTGTAGAAACGATCCTTGACACGCGCACCGAGCACGCAGCGCGTATCGACACATCCTGGGACGCACAAGGAGCTCATCATGGGAATTCCGAAACAGGCAAGGGCCCTTATGGAACAGGGCCACACCATTCCACTTGCGACCGTAAGCAGCGACGGCACCCCGAACGTCGCGCCCATGCTTCAATACTGGTGGTACGGAGAGGCCACGCTCGTGATCGGCGACCTCTTCATGCATGCCACGCGCAAGAACGTCGAGGACACCGGCAAGGTCTCGTTCTCCGTCTGGGACCCCGAGACAGGCGAAAGCTACAAGTTCAACGGCACCGCCACCTACGAAACCTCCGGGGCTGCGTACGACATGGCCAACGACAAACTTCACACAAAGAAACCTGAGAAAGATTTCAAGGGCGTCGTAGTCATCAAGGTCACGGAAGTGTACGATGCCGCGCGGACCCCGAACGCCGGCAAGCTCATCGCCAGCTTGTAGGATTGTTACTTGGCCTTCGCCGACGGGACGAGGCGCACGGTACGACAAGAGGCCAAAGAGGCACCCTCTTCTTGAATCGCCGCTGCTTGCCGGCACGCACATGATTGTCGGCCGTTGGGAAGCGCTTAATTTGATCTATCGTGCGGAGGAACGCGTCGCGTGACGTACGCCCCGGGACAGAACAACGCCGAATCGCTGACCCCGTGCGAGCGCGTCATGGCCGTCGTCGAGCGGCGGACGCCACCCGTCCTCGCCTCCACGTTCAAGGCGACGCCCGAGGTTGACCGCCAACTCATGGCCCACTTCGGCGTGAGCGACGTCGAGCACATCGTTCCCGCCCTCGGCGTGTGCAACCTGCACTGGCCCTGGCGCAACATCGCGCCCAAAGGTCTCGAAGGCATCCGCACCAAGGGCGATATTGAATTCGACGTCTGGGGCGTCGGGCGCAGGGAGCTCTCCTACGCCCAAGGCTCATATTGGGAAATCGCGTACAGCCCGCTCGCCGCCGCCGAGACCGTCGCCGACGTCGAAAACTACGTCTGGCCCACAATCGAGCAGTTGGACTTTTCGGGCATCTCCGCCGACTGCGATGCGCACCCGGACGACGCACTCTCGGTCTGGCAATGGATGGTCTTTGAACGCGCGTGGGCCATGCGCGGGTTCCAGAACTTCCTCGTTGACATGGCGACAAACGAGAAACTCGCGCGCGCCATCATCAGCCGCGTCGAAGAATTCAACTGGCAAATAATCGCCAAAATGCTCGAGATCGCCGGTGACCGCATCCGGCTCTTCGGCAGCGGCGACGACTTCGGCTCGCAGACGTCGCTGCTGCTCAGCGTCGAGATGTGGCAGAAGTACTTCGGCCCCGGCTATCGCCGCGCCTACGAGTTCGCCCACACCCGCGGCCTCACCACGTGGCTCCATTCCGATGGCGCCGTCCGGCCGCTGATCCCGAAACTCATAGACGCCGGCCTCGACATCCTCGACCCGCTGATGCCCACGATCGAAAGCATGTCGCCTGACGCCATCATCCCCGAGTTCGGCAAGGACCTCTGTTTCCACGGCACCATAGACGTCCAGCGCCTCCTGCCGTTCGAGTCCGAGCGCAACGTCCGCGCGGAGGTCCGACGACAGATGGACACGCTCTGGTCGCGCGGCGGCCTCTTCATGGCGCCGTCGCACTGCATCCAGCCCGGCACCCCGCTTGCGAACATCCTCGCCGTCTACGACGAGCTGAATTGCTACGCTGACACTCCCTCGTAAGCCCCGCGGCTTCCGTCGCGCCTTCGCCAACTGCTACGGACTCCGCGACGGGGACTCCCCCTACCAGCCCCACCTGACCGTCAAGGATTTCGGCGCCCTCGCCGACGCCCTACTTCGAAGCTTGTCCCAAGCCGCTTGTCCTCAAGCCGCCTGCCGCAGGCCGCTACCGCCGCTTCCTCAACACCAAAGGCAAGGCACCGAGAGCCAGTAACGCCACCGTGCCCGGCTCCGGGATGGCGTTCACAGCGCTCGGCGTGTTGAGGGCATTGCCGGGGTCCAGAGTGTCGATGAAGCCGGGAAGGCCAATCCCTCCGAAGTCATTGCGGACCCAGTCACCCACCGTGTCGGTATCAATACCGTTCGGGATGCGCGACGCGCCTCCGGGGATATACACGCCGCCGTCGAACCCTGCATCGAGCACCACGTTTGCGTACGTAAGGCCCCCGCCGCCAAGAACCCCTTGCCGTGCCCGTTCCCTTCTGCTAGCTTCGGAAGTGCATCCACCCGGAGAGACACACCGGCAGGAGCTCACACCTCAGCCGACACGACGAGCAAGGAGTTCAGAGATGGAAGAGCTACTGAAGAAGCTGCAGGACATCTTTACCGTGTTCGGCATGAAGGTCATCGCCGCCGTCGCCATACTCATCATCGGCCGGTGGATCGCCGGCCTGTTGAGACGGTTCATCCGCAAGCTCATGACGAAGCGGAAGGTTGACGACTCACTCGTGTCTTTCGTGTCGAATCTGGTGTTCGTCGGCCTGATGACGTTCGTCATCCTGGCCGTCCTCGGCCAGTTCGGCATCCAGACCGGCTCCTTCATCGCCGTCGTGGGCGCCGCTGGCCTAGCCATCGGCTTCGCTTTGCAGGGCGCGTTGGGCAACTTCGCCGCGGGCGTCCTGATGCTCATCTTCCGCCCGTTCAAGGTCGGTGACTACATCGAGGGCGCGGGCGTCGCCGGCATCGTCGAGGAAATCGAGCTCTTCACGACCCAACTCAAGACCCCCGACAACAAGACCGTCATCATCCCCAATGCCAAGCTGACCGGCGACAACATCACCAACTACTCGACCAAGGACTGCCGGCGCGTGGACCTTGTCTTCGGCGTCAGCTACACCGACGACCTGAAGAAGGTCAAGGACGTGATCGCCGACGTCCTCGCCCAGGACGAGCGCATCCTCAAAGAGCCGGAGCTTACCATCGGCCTCCTCGAGCTCGCCGACAGCAGCGTCAACTTCGCCGTCCGGCCCTGGGTCAAGACCGCCGACTACTGGCCCGTCCTCTTCGACACCAACGAGGCGATGAAGAAACGCTTCGACGCCGAAGGCATCAGCATCCCCTTCCCGCAGAGCGACGTCCACCTGTACCAGGCCAAGGAGTGACACCCACGGCACGCCGCGGCGGCTGACAACACAGCATGTCCAAGTCAAGACACCATTGACAATCGCCGCCGATTCTGGTATAATTGCCGTGAGCTGAGAATCAGATTGCAGAGTAATAGCTGCACGGTGCGCCCCCTTGGGACTCGCCGTTCTTGTTTGATCTTTCACAAGTGAGGATGACCATGACGCACGACGAGCTTGCGGAGGCGCGCCGGTGCGCCGCCGATTTTGAGTATTTCGCCGCCACCTACCTGTGGATCGTCAACCGGCGCCGCGAGCTCCAGCCATTGACCTTCAACCCCGTCCAGCGCCGCTACCACGCCAAGAAGACGCGGTTCGACATCATCCTCAAGGCGCGCAAGGTCGGCATCTCGACCTACAAGTGCGCCGAATATTTCCACGACACCCTGTTCCGCCCCAACACGAACTCGACCGTCATCGCCCACAACCTCGACACCACCATCGAGCTCTTCGAGAAGGTGCGCCTCTTCGTCGAGCGGCTGCCCGAGTTCCTCCGGCCGAAGCTCAAGCGCAACCGCGAGCGCGAGATCATCCTCCAGTCCACGCCCCTCGACAAGGAACTCAACTCCAAGTACGTCGTCGGCACCGCGGGCACCTTCGACTTCGGCCGCGGCAAGGACATAGACAACCTGCACCTGAGCGAGTACGCCTTCTACCCCCGGCCCGAGCGCCTCAAGGCCGGCGCCCTGCAGGCGCTGCGCAATGGCTCAACGACGCTCGCCACAGACGGCCCGACACCGCTCGCCACAGGCGGCTCAACGACGCTCGCCACAGACGGCTCGACACCGCTCGCCACAGGCGGCTCGAAGGCGAGTATCGAATCCACCGCCGACGGCTTCAACGCCTTCCACGTCGAGTGGGAGGAGGCCAAGCGTGGCGAGAGCCGCTTCACGCCCCACTTCTTCCCGTGGTTCGACGACCCCGCCTGCCGGCTCGACATCGTCAAGGGCGAGCGCCTGCACCTGAGCGACGAGGACCACGCCCTGGCCAGGTGCCGCCGCCTCGACCGCGCACAGCTCAAGTGGATGCTCGCCAAGCGCCAGGAACTCAAGGACCGCTTCCCCCAGGAATACCCCGCCAACGACGTCGAGGCCTTCCTCACCAGCGTCCGCGGCGTGTTCGACGCCGCCGCCCTCAAAGCGATCTTCACCCGTCTCGGCGGCGCGACACCCCTCGACGAGCGCAACGGCCTCAAGACCTGGCGGCGCCCGGAGCCCGGCCGCGACTACGTCGTCGGCGTGGACGTGGCCGAAGGTGTGCCCGGCGGCGACTACTCGTGCGCCATCGTCCTCGACCGCGAGTCCGGCGAGCAAGTCGCCGAGCTGCACGGCCGCTGGCCCGTGCACGTGTTCGCCGCGCGCCTCGACGAGCTCGGCCGCGCCTACAACACCGCCCTCGTCGGCGTCGAGCGCAACAACCACGGCCACACCGTCCTCGTCCTGCTCTCCGGCCAGCACCTCTACCCCACCCTCTACGCCCACCGCGACTACGACGCCGCCGGCTCCACCCGCGCACGTCCCGGCTGGGACACCAACGCCAAGACGAAACCGGTGATGATTGACGGCCTGGCCGAGGCCCTCGCCGACGGCCTCCTCATCGTCAACGACCCCGCGCTCGTCAAAGAGTGCCTCACCTACGTCTACGACGCGCGCGGCGGCATGGGCGCCCAGGCCGGCTGCCGCGACGACCGCGTCATCGCCGCCGCCATCGCCTGGCAGCTCCGCAAAGCGCCGCGGCCAGCCACCCGCGCCTTCTACCTGACCGGAGCCTAGTGCGGATTTCTCACAGCGCGCAAGGCGCGGGGAAAAATGGGGACTGGCACCTATTTTTCGTAGATGCCGGACACATTTCATACGTTTTGGCGCAGAAAAATAGGTGCCTGTCCCCACTTTTCCGTCTGCCACGGGCTGCCCACAACAACCTGCCTGTTCCTGGCCTGTAGCCCCCCTTGCGGTGAGGCTCGTTGCGCATCGCAAACGGCCTCGCGCCGGCTCTCCGTGAGAAATGTGGCCTCAGGGCCGGCCACCGATCCGGACGCGCCGCAAGCAGCGCGAGCCGGTGCGCAAATTCGTCGCCGATTCAACTTGACTTTCCTGGCCGGCTGTGCTATTCTTTCTTGAGTCTGCTGCAACAAGGGGCTGCCCCGGATTGTCCCGGAACCATATCCGCGCCCCGACGAACGACGCACCCGAGAGGGGGAACCATGAAACCGCCATTGCCGATGCTACTCGCCTGCGCCGCCTTGCTCATGCCCGCGCCGGCCCGTGCAGGCACGATCTACGTGGACTGCGACAATACAACCGCACCCTGGGACGGCACGCAGGCCAACCCGTACCAGTTCATCCGGGATGGCCTCAACAACGCCGACCCCGCCGACACCGTCCAGGTCGCCGACGGCACCTACACCGGCGCCCTGAACAAGAACCTCGACTTCGGCGGCAAGGCCATCACGCTCCGAAGCGAGAACGGCCCCGGCGTCACCATCATTGATTGCGGGAACGACGGCCGGGGCTTCGACTTCCATCTCGACGAGGGCCCGGACTCCGTCCTCGACGGCTTCACCATCACGAACGGCAGCGCCCCGTTTGCCGGAGGCGCCATCTCGTGCATCGAGTCCAGCCCCACGATCACCAACTGCACCCTCACCGGCAACGCGGCCGACAACGCCGGCGGCATCTACTGCGAGAGCAGCAACGCCGTCATCGCCGACTGCACGGTGAGCGACAATACGGCCGGCCTGTTCGGCGGCGGTATCTACTGCGTCATCGGCAACCCGACCATCTTCAACTGCACCATCACCGGCAACGTGGCCCCGATAGACGGCGGCGGCCTCGTCTTCGACACGACCACCGCCACGGTCGCCAACTGCACCGTGAGCGCCAACGACGCCGGCCAAGGCGACGGTGTCGTCTGCTATCTCGGCAGCAACCCCATCATTACCAACTGCATCCTCTGGGCCAATCTTGGCGAGGCCCTCTACGCCGACGCCGCATCCACCCCGGTTGTCACCTACTCCTGCGTCCAGGACGACGACCCCGACGACGGGATCATCTACCCGGGCGCCGGCAACATTGACGACGACCCCCTGTTCGTCACCGGCCCCTCCGGCGACTACTACCTGAGCCAGACGGCTGCAGGGCAGCTCGCCGACAGCCCGTGCGTGGACACCGGCAGCGACATCGCCGCCAACCTCGGCCTCGACACCCGCACCACGCGCACCGACCACCTTGCCGACGCCGGCACCGTGGACATGGGCTACCACAGCCCGCGCTGCCCCGGCGGCCTCCCCGGCGACGTGGACGGCAACGGCGTCGTGGACGGCCTCGACCTCACCGCCGTCCTCTCGGCTTGGGAGACCGTGCCCGGCGACCCGCTTTGGAACGCGAACGCCGACCTCGACTGCAACGGCGTCATCGACGGCCTCGACCTCACCGCCGTCATATCCAACTGGACCCCCGCTGCGCCTGCGGCCACGCCCGAGGAGCTCCCCTTGAGGTGGGCGACTGCCAACGAGCGCGGTGTCGGCGCCGGGAGCGTCCGCAGGGGCTGCGGCACCGTCCGGAGGAGGTAGCCACTCTCGACGGGAGAAAGGGGAAGAACCAGTGAAGATTCCGCTCGTTGCGCTCGCGTGCGCGCTCCTCGCCTCGCCCGCGTCGCTCCTCGCGGGCACGATCTACGTCGACGACGACAACACCGGCGGCCCGTGGGACGGCTCGCCGGCCAACCCCTACCAGTATATCCAGGACGGCATCACCAACGCGATCCGCGGTGGGACCGTCCTCGTCCGGGACGGGACGTACACGGGCGCCCTGAACAGAAACCTCGACTTCAGCGGCAAGGAAATCACACTCGTTTCCGAGCACGGCGCGAGCAGTACGATCATCGACTGCGAGCACGTGGACCGGGGCTTCTTCTTCCACTCGGGGGAGATGCCCGCGGCCGTCGTTGACGGCTTTACCATCACAAACGGCAGCGCCGACTATGGCGCCGCCGTCGCGTGCTGGTACAACAGCAACCCACAGATCAAGAACTGCACCATGACCGGCAACGACGCGAACCACGAAGGCGGCGGCATAGATTGCTGGAACAGCAGCCCAACGATCACCGGGTGCACGATCACAAGCAACACCGCAGACGAAGGGGGAGGAGGCATCAACTGCTACTTGGGCAGCCCGACGCTTGTCGGCGGCGCGGCCGCAGGCCGTGAGGTCAACGCACGGAGCGACGAATGCAGCCCCACGATCGCACACTGCACGATCTCGTGGAACACGGCGTACGGCCTCGACGCGCCCACCTACTCCGGCGGCGGCGCCATCCACTGCGATGCGAGTACCCCCACCATCGAGCACTGCACGATGCGCGGCAACACGTCCGCGTACTACGGCGGCGGCATCGAGTGCCGGAACGGCGCCCTTCCAGGTATCAGCGTCTGCACGTTCGACACGAATTCCGCCGTTGGTGGCGAGGGAGGCGGCATCGCCTCGTGGCAAAGCAGCCCCACCGTTGAGGACTGCGCCTTCATCAGCAACGCATCCGGCGGTGGCGATGGCGGCGGCGGCATCTTCGTGTGGAGCGGACCTGCCGTCATTGCCCATTGCCTCCTCTTAGGAAACACCTCGCAGGCCCCGGGCGGCGGGATCTCGATCACGCACTGCGGACCGGAGATCGAGATCAGGCACTGCTCGCTGGTCAATAACACCGCGACGGCGTATGGCGGCGGCATCTACTGCGGCGGCTATGCTTCCCCGGGCATTCACAACTGCCTGATTGTCGGCAACGCAGTCACCGCGCAATTCGGCGGCGGGATCGAGGCGTACTTCGGAAGCCATCCTGCGATCACCAACTGCACCATCACGGGCAACTCCGCGCCCGTGCAAGGCGGCGCCATCAGTTGTTCCGGCCCGCCTGACGATCCGAGCCATCCGACCCTTACGAACTGCATCCTCTGGCAGAACACCCCCGACGAGATCGGGCTTGAGAATACCTCGTCGCCCATCGTGACGTGCTGCGACGTCGACGGCGGCTGGCCGGGCGCGGGCAACATTGACGACGATCCCCTCTTCGTCACCGGCCCCCTCGGCGACTACTACCTGAGCCAGACGGCCGCCGGCCAAGAGAGCCAGAGCCCGTGCGTGGACACCGGCAGCGACACCGCCGCCAACCTCGGCCTCGACGTCCGCACCACGCGCACCGATCACCTCGCCGACGCCAGCACCGTCGACATGGGCTACCACAGCCCGCGCTGTCCCGGCGGCCTCCCCGGCGACGTGGACGGCAACGGCGTCGTGGACGGCCTCGACCTCACCGCCGTCCTCTCGGCGTGGGAGACTGTGCCCGGCGACCCGCTCTGGAACGCGAACGCCGACCTCGACTGCAACGGCGTCGTGGACGGCCTCGACCTCACCGCCGTCATATCCAACTGGACCACCGCCGTCGCAACCGCGCCCGAGTCGACGGCAACGGAGTCGGCAAGCCCCGGTAGGCGCGAACCCTCGCGCGGCAACGCCCGCAGGGGTCCAGGCAAAGTCCGGAAGCAATGACCCAGCAGACAACAGAACAGGAGAGGCACCAATGAAAGGGCGTCTAACGGTAGCTCTCGTTTGCGTAGTACTTCTCGTCGCCGCTCCCGTAGTCGCCACCACCATCTACGTTGACGACGACGCGCCGAACGATCCCGGCCCCGGCGACCCCGCCGCCAGCGACCCCCTCGAGGATGGCACCGTCGCCCACCCTTACGATGCCATTCAAGAGGGTCTGGATGCTGCCGTGTCCGGCCTCGACACCGTCATTGTCAAAAACGGGACGTACACGGGTGTCGGCAACCGCGACCTCGACTTCCAGTGCAAGGCCATCGCGGTGCAAGGCGAGGCAGGCGCTGACAAAACGATCATTGACTGTCAAGGAGCTGGCCGCGGCTTCAACTTCCATCTCGGCGAGGGCCCCGCGGCCATCGTTCAGGGCTTCACCATCAGGAACGGCGCCACCGCGACCCAGGACGGGGGCGCCATCGCCTGCGAGGACAGCAGCCCAACGATCAGCGACTGCATGATCACGAACAACCAAGCGACCTCCGGCGGCGGCATTTATTGCCACCTCGGCGCCCCCACGATCACCGGCTGCACGATCAACGGCAACAGCACGGGCAGCGGCGGTGGTGGCGGGGGCCGCGGTGGCGGCATCTACATCTGGAACAGCACGCCGACGATTACGAGCTGCACAATCACCGGCAACTTAGCCGGGTACTGGGGCGGCGGCATTGACTGCGCCTACGCAAACCCCGAGATCACCGACTGCGCGATCGTCGGCAACTGGGCCGACAACGCCGGCGGCGGCATCGCCGTCTCGATAGGCAGCAACCCGACGATTCGCGACTGCGTGGTCCGGGGAAATCGATCCAACTACATTCCCGACGGCGGCGGGGGTTCCGGCGGTGGCGTGTACCTCGACCAGAGCAGTGCCCAGATACACAACTGCCTTATCATCAGTAATTCAGCCGACACCAATGGCGGCGGCCTGGACTGCTTTTACAGCAACCCCGATCTCCTCAACTGCACGATCGCCCACAACTGGGCCGGCGGCGACGGCGGCGGTCTCTACTGCTATGAGGCTGGCCCCACGCTGGTCAACTGCATCCTCTGGGACGATGGCCCGCAGGAAATCTATGTGCACTCCGGCTCAGCCACAGTCAGCTATAGCTGCGTGCAGGACGACGACCCTGACGACGGGATCGTCTATCCGGGCAGCGCCAACATCGATGACGACCCGCTGTTTCAGGTCGGCCCCCTGCACGCCTACTACCTGAGTCAGATCGCCCCCGGGCAAGCCACCGACAGCCCGTGCGTCGACACCGGCAGCGACACCGCCGTCAACCTCGGCCTCGACGCGCTCACCACACGCACTGACGGCGTCCCCGACGCCGGGACCGTCGACATGGGCTACCACGCGCCCCCCGCCATCTTCGGCGACGTGGACGGGAACGGCATCGTCGACGGCCTCGACCTGTCCGCCGTCCTTTCCGCCTGGGAAACCGTGCCCGGCGACCTGCTCTGGAACGCGAACGCCGACCTCGACTGCAACGGCCTCGTGGACGGCCTCGACCTCACGGAAGTGATATCCAACTGGACGACGCCTGGCGCAGCCCCGGCTGCCGCAGCTCCGCCCGCCGCGCCAAGGGCCGAACGAGGCAGATCCGGCGCCGCTCCCGGCAACGTCAATAGAGGCAAAGGCAGCGTGCGGCGGAGGTAGCCGCCCAGGAGACGCGCCCCCACGAGAGATCGGCATAGACGCAAGAGGTTTCCCGCTTGACTTCGCCCCGCCGCCGTGGTAATATATGTACGGTGATTGGAGGTGTGGGATCTGCCGCAGACGTGCCGGCGGGAGGTCGTGCCATACGTGTTCCGACCATTGTGCGCGCCTCGATTTCAGTCCCGTTATCGTCGCCTCTCGGGGCTGCTCCCGACGACGATCCACATCAATAAGGACAACACCCGCGGACCGTGGGACCGCTCGCCGGCGACAGAGAACTTCATCCTGAGGGAGAACAACGTGCAATGAGCAGTGCAAAACGCCTCTGCGTGATCGTCGCGGTGGTGGCCGCCGCCGCGTGTTCTGCGCCCGCGCCGGGCGAGATCATCGACGTCCGCGAGATGGAGCTCGCCGGCCAGGCGACGGTGACCGCCCCGTCCCCGGACATGGGAAGTAAAGACGCCCTGTTCGACCAGAATTGGGTGAACCTGTACCGGACGGACAGTGTGACGAATCCCGTCGCGATCACCGTGGAGTTCACCACCCCGCAGACAACCGGCGCGGCCCGGGGTCTGTTCACGCATACCACCTGGTACCAGTGGACGCTCGAGGCGGCCGACACGGTCTCGGACCTCGACAGCCAGAGCGGTACGTACATCAAGATCTTTGGCCCGAACCAGGTGCCCAGTGGCGAGATCTCGTGGGAGGAGTGGAACGACACGCCGGTCACCCGCACGGTCTACCGCTTCACCGTCTACAGGATGTACGGCGACAATCACAACCACATCCGCGAGCTCGAGCTCCAGACGCCGGAGCCGATCGAGGAGGTACTCATCGGCGGGGACCTGGTGCGCATCAACGTGATCGAGGTGAGCCCCGACGACACGGAGCTGCCCGTCGGCTTCGACCAGCAGTACGAGGCCGAGGCCTCACTCAGCTATGGCCCCGACAGGTACGACGTGACGACAATCGCCTCGTGGAACTCGGACAACCCCGGCGTCGCAACGGTCACCTCGACCGGCTACGTGACGGCACAGGGCATCGGCGCGACGGCCATCAACGCCGACCTCGGCGTCGTGCACGGCGAGGCGGCGCTCTCGGTGCGGGCGGCGCGGCCGGCCGACCTCGACGTGCCGTTCATCCACCGCACGCCCGAATACAACCGGTTCAAGGTCTCCTTCACCGGGGACCAGCACATCATGCCCGGCTACGAGACCGAAAAAAAGTGGCCCGACCCGGGCGAGCTGGTCACCTACACCGCGCACGTCTTCAACAAGGGCGACGCCACGGTGGCGGACATCACGTACCGCTGGTACTTCGACGACGTCCTCGTCGAGGAGGGGACCATCCCTTCGCTCGCCGGCCTGACGCAGACGACGCAATCCTGGTCGTCCGAGTGGCCGGCCGACACCGTCCAGACCGTCAGCATCCCGCCCGGGGCGCAGACGCTCCACCCGAAGCAGCTCGAGCGCGCCATCGGCGACCACCGCATTCGCTTCGAGCTCGACCCCGACGACGAGATCGCCGAGGGGTGCGAGGTCAACAACGTGGCCGAGGATTACATCAACGCGATCACCTTCTGGCTCTTCATCGACGAGACCACCTACAAATACATGAACAAGCACAAGAGTTTTCTGGAAAGCTACTCGGCCGAGGACTGGTGCCGCATGCAGCTCATCGGCTTCGAGCGGCGCATCCGCATGGGCGGCTGCCCGCAGCGGATGCGGCTCGATATGGTGGCCATCTATCCCGACGGCGGCCTGAGCGCCGGCGGCACACACGAACCGGTCGGCTCCGAGACGCGCCAGGCCGACGGCCGCTGGGGGTTCCAGATCGGCGAGTGGCCCGAGTCGAAGGTCATCAAGTTCTCCAAGATCGTCGAGAACCCGCTCACCCACGAGTGGGGCCACCAGATCGGCCTGATTGACATCTATCAGTACGACATCGCCACCGGCAACTGCCTCATCACGCACGGCGGCTCGCCGGTGGCCGGTACGGCCCTCATGCCCACGGTCAGCCCCTGGAACGTCTTTTACGGCAACATCCTCGTGTTCCATGACGGTACGACGTCCGTCACGCCCGACTCGACGCCGCGCGCGCTGATGGCCGACGTGTCGCGCCGCTACATCGGCGCCGGCAGCGCGGCGGGCATGAACCGCAACCTCGGCCTGCGCCGCGGCTTCTTCGGCGACTACCTGGGCGCCATCCAGCAGGGCGACATCGTGCTGCGGGTCCGGCATCACGACGGCACGCCGGTGCCCACCTGCGATCTCCGCGTCTTCCAGCGCGACGGCACCAACGCCCAGGTGCCTGACAACCCGAAGTTCAGCGGCACGACGAACGCGCAGGGCGAGTGGACGTTCCCCGCCACGACACTGCCCGGATGGGAAGGCGGCATGGCCGTCAACAACCCCTGGTCGTGGAAACGCGACTCGACCGTGTACGACTGCCCCGCTTCATGGGGCGGCAACGCGCCGCTCATCGTCGAGCTCGAGTTCGACGGCACGACCGAGTACCACTTCGTCGAGGTGGACGAGCTGAACGTCGCGATGGGCCAGGGTGTCGTGAACGACTACACCATCGAGCTCGTCACGTACGCCTCACGCATGCCGAACGCCCTGCCGGTGATCTCGTTCAACGGCGCCTCGTCGTCGCAGTACCTCACCGAGGGGCAGCTCCTCGAGGTGACCGTCAGCGCCACGGACACCGACGGCGACCCCGTCACGCTCAGCGCGACCCCGCTCTATAACTCGACGTTCAACCCCGCGACGGGCGCGTTCACCTTCCAGCCGGACTCGCTCCAGGTCAATCGCTCCGCCACCCACACCGAGTCGATGTACGTGGACTTCAGGGCCGACGACACGAAGTTCCGCGCCGTCAAACGCATGTGGTTCTACGTCTCCGACGACCCGAACATCGCCTACGTCAATGAGCCCCACGACGTCCCCGGCGACGTGGACGGCAACGGCGTCGTGGACGGCCTCGACCTGACCGCCGTCATCACCGCGTGGGACACAGTCCCCGGCGACCCGCTCTGGAACCCGGCCGCTGACCTCGACGGCAACGGCGTCGTGGATGGCCTGGATCTGACCGAGGTGATATCGAACTGGACCGTTGCCTCTGCTTCGGCTTCGGCCACCGACGGTTCCTGTCCGGCGAAGGTCAAGAGGGGGAAGGGCAACGTCTGGCGGAAATAGCCGCGCGCGAAGGCAACAAGGGGAGGACACCGATGAAACGACGGATGGCGCTGCTCGTGGGCCTGGCTCTGCTCGTCTCTGGGCGACTGCTTGCAGGCACGATCTACGTGGACGACGACGCGCCGGGCGATCCCGGCCCCGGTGATCCGATGGTGAGCGATCCGCTCGAGGACGGGACCGCTGACCATCCTTATGATGCGATCCAAGAGGGGATCGACGACGCCGTTGGCGGTGACACGGTGCTCGTGGCCGACGGGACGTATGCCGGGTCGGGTAACAAGGACCTCGACTTCGGCGGTAAGGCCATCACGCTGCAAAGCGAGAACGGGGCCGCGACCACCATCATAGACTGCGAGAACGACGGCCGTGGCCTCTACTTCCATAATGAGGAGACGACGTCATCGGCTGTTGACGGTTTCACGATCACGAATGGTGCGGTCTCAGGCGGCGGTATCTTCTGCAGTGGAAGCGACCCAACGATAACGAACTGCACGATCAGCGGCAATTCGGCCGACTGGTACGGCGGCGGCATCTTCTGCGGTGAAAGCAGCCCAACTATAACGAACTGCACGATCACCAACAACTCGGCCAAATACGACACCGGGGGCGGGATCCACTGCATGGACAACAGCAGCCCGACGATAACCGACTGCACGATCACCGGCAACTCGGCCAGGGTCAACGGCGGCGGCATCTCGTGCCAGAAGAACTCCAGTCCGATAATCAGCAACTGCACGATCAGCGGCAACACGGCCGGCGGCTACGGCGGCTACGGCGGCGGCATAGACTGCTTTGACAATAGCAGCCCGACGATAATCAGCTGTGCCATCAGCGGCAACTCGGCCCTACACGGGGGTGGCATCTCCTCCTACTGGTACAGCAGCCCGGCGATCAGGAACTGCACGATAAGCGACAACTCGGCCAGCGTGCACGGCGGCGGAATCGCCTGCTATTCCTATAGCAGCCCAGCGATCACCAACTGCACGGTCGGCGACAACTCCGCCGTCTACAACGGCGGCGGCATCTACTGCAGCAACAGCGGTCCAACGATAACTAACTCCACGATCAGCGGAAACGCCGCCGACTACTGCGGCGGCGGCATCCACTCCGACTTCCTCAGCAGCCCAGCGATGACAAACTGCATCCTGTGGGGCAATACGGCGCCCACGGGTCACGAGATCGCGTTGACGTCCACCAACAAGCCATCAACGCTCATTGTCAGGTACGGCGACGTTCAGGGCGGCGCGGGCGAGGCGTATGTTGACCCCGGCTGCACGCTCGACATGGATACCACCAACATTGGCGACGACCCGGACGACAACCCGCTGTTGACGCCCGACGGGCATCTCACTGCCGGCTCGCCGTGCATCGACTGGTGCCCCACCGGCGCGGCGGACGACCGGGACGGTGAGGCGCGACCGTTTCCGGTTGGCGGTGGCTACGACATCGGGAGCGACGAGTTCGTGGACACCGACGGCGACGGGCTGCCCGACTGGTGGGAGACCAAGTTCTTCGGCTCCCCCACGGCTGCCGAGCCGGCCGTTGATGAGGAGCCGGACAGCCTGACGAACCTTGAAGAGTACGAGAGCGACACACACCCGCTCCACGCCGACAACCCGGAGCGGACCTACTACGTCAGCGACGCTGCAGGCGACGACGCCTACGATGGCCTCGCCGCCGCGTATGACGGCACCCACGGCCCGAAGCTGACGATTCAGGCGGGCATTGACGCGACGATCACCGGTTGGGACTACACCGTTCTGGTCGCTGATGGCACCTACACGGGGGTCGGGAACAGGGACCTCGACTTCGGCGGCAAGGCGATCACGGTCTGCTCCGAGAACGGCGCCGCGAGCACGATCATCGACTGCGAGGCAACCGAGTTGGACTACCACCGGGGCTTCTGGTTCCACTCGGGGGAGACGCTCGCGGCAGTTGTTGACGGCTTCACAGTCACGAACGGATACGTGGCCGACGACGTTGGCGGCGGGATCCTCTGCTGGACGCAGAGCAACCCGACAATTGCCAACTGCACAATTGGCGGGAACACGGCTGGCCGGCATGGTGGCGGCATCTTCTGCTACAAGAGCGACCCGGGTGTCACGGACTGCACGATCAGCGGCAACGAGGCCACTTGGTGTGGCGGCGGCATTGGGTGCGAGGAGAGCAGCCCGACCGTCACCGACTGTGTGATCACGGGCAACTCGGCCGACATCGAGGGCGGGGGCATCTACGGCTATCTGAGCGGTCCGCATGTCACAGGCTGCACGATCGACGACAACTCTGCAGCGTTGGATGGCGGTGCTGTCTCCAGCAACAGCAGCAGCCCCACGTTTGCCAAGTGCACTATGAGTGGGAACACAGCCGGCGACGATGGCGGCGGCATCGACTGCTACAACTCGGATCTGACGCTTACACACTGCACGATTCTCGGCAACACCACGAACGACGAGGGTGGCGGGATCTGGTTCTGGATGAGCGACGGCGCCACGGTCGCCAACTGCATGATCGTAGGCAACAGTGCGCTGGCCACGTCCGGCGGCATAGGTTTTGCCTCGAGTAGTCCGTCGATCACGAACTGCACGATCAGTGGCAACTCGGCGTTCTTGCACGTAGGCGGCGGCGTCGGGTGTTTTGAGGGCAGCAGCCCAACGATGACCAACTGCATCCTTTGGGGCAATACGGCGCCGACCGGTCACGAGATCGCCTTGGCTTCGACCGGGTGGCCGTCAACGCTCACGATCAGACACAGCGACGTTCAGGGCGGCACAGGCGAAGCGGATGTGGAACCCGGCTGCACGCTCGACATCGATGGGACGTGCATCGATGCCGACCCGCTGTTCGTGACGGGTCCCCTGCACGGCTGCTACCTCAGCCAGATCGCTGCGGGGCAGCTGGCCGACAGCCCGTGCGTGGACACCGGCAGTGACACGGCGGCGAACCTAGGGCTCGACGCCCTGACTACGCGCACCGACGGCGTCACGGACACGGGTGTCGTCGACATGGGCTACCACGCGCCGCCGGCGATCTTCGGTGACGTGGACGGCAACATGGTCGTCGACGGCCTTGATCTAACCGCTGTCCTCACGGCTTGGGAGACCGAGCCCGGCGATCCGCTGTGGAATCCGAACGCCGACCTCGATGGCAACGGCGTCGTGGATGGCCTGGATTTGACGGAAGTGATATCGAACTGGACGACGGGGGCCGGTGCAGCTTCGCCTAGGGAGTTGGGGCCGCCGGCAACGGAGGCCCTCGAGAGCGGGCCGAAGACGGTAAAGGCCGGCGCGCATGAATCCCGACCCGGCAACGTCCGCATGGAGTCGGGCAAGGTGCGGCGGAAGTAGCCGTTCCCAGCGATACTGAGGACAACGGCCAATGAAGACGCTGCTGCTTGTTGTGCTTGTGTTCACGGTCCTTGCTTCGCCCGCGCCGCTCCTTGCCTGGACGATCTACGTGGATGCCGACAACACGACCGGCCCGTGGGACGGCACGTCCGCACACCCTTTCCGCTACATCCAGACAGGCCTTGACGAAGCCCAGGCCAGCGGCGACACCGTCCTCGTCGGAGCCGGTGTCTACGTGGGAACGAGGAACAAGGACCTCACGTTCGACGGCAAGGCGGTCACTCTGCGGAGCGAGGACGGGCCGGCGGTCACCATCATCGACTGCCAGAACTCTGGCCGGGGTTTCAACTTCAATGCCGGCGAAGGAGCGGGCGCCGGCGTTGACGGCTTCACCATCCGCAATGGCAGTGTCGTGGGCAATGGCGGTGCCATCTACTGCGAAGGAAGCAGCCCGACGATCACCAACTGCACGATCAAGGGCAACACCGCTAGCGACGACGGCGGCGCCATCTCGTGCTACTGGTATAGCGATCCGCAGATCATCAACTGCAGAATCACGGGCAATGCGCTGACCGACGGCAACGGTGGCGGCATCTACTGCGAAAGAAGCAGCCCGACCATCACCAACTGCCAGATCACTGACAACTTCACGGGAAGCTCGGGCGATGGTGGCGGCCTCTACTGCTACGACGGCAGCAGCCCGACCATCACCAACTGCACCGTCGCGAACAACTGGGCACGCTTCTACGCCGGCATCTACTGCTATCTGAACAGCAGCCCCACGATCACGAACTCGATCGTGTGGGGCAATACCTACCCCGATATGTGCGCCTACAACGGCAGTGTCCCGACGGTCACCTACAGCGACGTAGGTAACGGCACCGGCGAGCCCTGGTTCGGCACCGGGTGCATAGAGATGGACCCGCTCTTCGTCAGCGGCCCGCTGCACGACTACTACCTGAGTCAAACGGCCGCCGGCCAGGATGACGACAGCCCCTGCGTGAACACCGGTAGCGACACGGCCGCCAACCTCGGTCTCGACGCCCTCACCACACGCACCGATGGCGTGCCCGACACGGGCATCGTGGATATGGGATATCACAGTCCAGCTCCCGTCCCCGGCGACGTGGACGGCAACGGCGTCGTGGACGGCCTTGATCTGACCGCCGTACTCACCGCGTGGGACGCCACTCCGGGCCACCCGCGCTGGAACCCCGCCGCCGACCTCGACGGCAACGGCATCATCAACGGCCTCGACCTGACGGAAGTGATATCGAACTGGACTATGGCTGCCGCAGCCCCGGCTCCCGCCGCGAGCGCCGCCTCCCCGCCCGCCGCGTCCGAGCCCACCGCCTCAGAAAGAGCGAATCCGAGTCGGCGTGGCTCCCCGCCAGGCAATGTGCATCGGGGCGCCGGAAATATGCGTGCAGATCAACCACCAGTGAACGACAAGTGACTCCAGGAGTGATTCCGTTGCGGCCCGGCCATTTTCGGCCTTGACAAATCACCCATCCTCGAGCATAATACACGGAAATACTCCCCCCTGCCTTGGCCTTGATGCGCACGAGACTGTACCCACCCATAGGAGATGGGCCATGAGGCGGAGATTCCCTGTACCGCAGATCGTTCTCTTTGTCGTTCTTATAGCAGGCCTTGCGTTCGCCGGCGTTCGCCTGACCTCGACAGCCGCCTGGACACCCAGGGCCGTGTCCGACGACGCCCTCGTCAGGCATCCCGGCACGCAGCCGGGCCAGGTCGCGCTCGAAGGCCCCCGCCGGTGCATGAACTGCCACGCCGGCTACGACGAAGCGGTGGAGCCAGGCTTCAACTGGAAGGGCTCCATGATGGCCCAGGCCGCGCGCGACTTCCTTTTCTGGTCCTGCATGGCTGTCGCCGGCCAGGACTCCGTCCACGCCGTCGGCCGGCCCAACGCCGTTGACATCTGCGAGCGCTGCCACTTCCCCCAGGGCTGGCTCGAGGGGCGCTCCGACCCCACCAACGCCACCCTCATGACCGGCGCCGACTACGACGGCGTCCACTGCGACTTCTGCCACGCGCTCTACGACCCGTTCTTCAAAGACACCTACGCCGGAGACCGCGAGGGCAACGACTGGCTCGGCTACTGGGACGAAACCAACGCCAGCGACACGCCCTCCCAGCCCGCCGCCGACCTGACCTACGATGAGGACAGGCTCCAGCAGGCCCCGGCCATCGGTCTCTTCAACGGCAACGCTTTCTTCGGCGGCGACGACCGCCCCTTCAGCTTCCCCGTCTACGACGAGAACGCCTCCGGCCAGTACTTCGTCAGCTCGAGCGGTGACAAGCGCTCGTCGTTCGCCGACGCCGCCGCTCGACACGGCATGTTTTACAGCCGCTACCACAAGAGCAAATACTTCTGCGCCACATGCCACGACGTGTCCAACCCGGCCTTGGCAAACCTCGCCTACAAGGAGCTCGATCCCGGCGACGGCACCACCATCCTCCCCTCGGAGGCAAACCCGGCCTACTCCTACTTCCACGTCGAGCGAACCTTCTCCGAGTTCATGCTCTCCGCCTACGGCCAGCAGGGCGGCAGCCCGGGCATCGGCCCGTATGACCCGGGCGTGTTCGAAACATCGCAGCCCGGCAACGTGATCGCCACCTGCCAGGACTGCCACATGCCCGACGCCGTGGGCAGAGGGTGTGACAAGCAGGGCGTGCCGCTCCGTCCCACCGAAAGCGTCGAGCACCCCAAGAGCGGACAGCCCGTCCACGACATGACCGGCGGCAACGCGTGGGTCTCCTACGTGCTCGCCAGCACGGTCCCCGGCTCGCCCAACTACGACTCCTTCAACGACACCCAGCTCAACCAGGGACCCGCCGTCCTGACCCTCGACCTCACCCAGGGCGAGGGCATTGACCCCGTCGCCCTTCTCGCCGGCGTGGACCGCGCCCTGGTGCAGTTGCAGCGCGCCGCCGCGATCCAGCAGTTGACGTACAACCCCGCCACCGGCGCCGTCTCCTTCCGCATCCAGAACCAGACCGGCCACAAGCTGACCTCCGGCTTCCCCGAAGGGCGCCGCATCTTCGTCAACATCAAGGCCTACGACGCCGCCGACACGCTCATCTACGAGGTCAACCCCTACGACGACACGGCCGGCACCCTGCGGGGCCTCCCCCTCTACTATTCGCCCAACAGCCCGCCGGTCGGCACAGACGAAGTGCACGTGGACGAGCTCGTCTACGAAACGCACCCCAGCAGCACGCTGACCGGCGAGGACGAGACCTTCCACTTCGCCCTCGCAACGGGCCGCTACAAGGACAACCGCATTCCGCCCAAGGGCTTCAACATTGACGACGCCCCCGACCGCCTCTGCGAGCCCGTGTGGCACGGCGTCCCCAGCCCGGGCTACTATACAGCCGACGAGTACGCCGGCGGCTACGACGACGTCGCCGTCGCCGACTACGGCGTCTCGATCCCCTGCGCGCGCCGCATCGAGGTCAGCCTCTACTACCAGATCACCAGCCGCGAATACATCGAGTTCCTCAGGGACGAGATCAACGGCACCGGCAACATCACGCTGCCCAACGCCGCCTACATTATCCGCGACGGCGATCCGTTCTTCGCCCAACTCGCGGCCTGGGGCAACACCATCTGGCAGCTCTGGACCCACAACATGAACGTCCCCGGCGCCTACCCCGTCCTCATGGCCCAGGCCAGCGTCGAGGCCTCCGCCGTCCCCGGCGACGTGGACGGCAACTGCGTCGTGGACGGCCTTGACCTGACCGCCGTCATCACCGCGTGGCAGACCACGCCCGGCGACCCGCTCTGGAACCCGGCCGCCGACCTCGACGCCAACGGCATTGTGGACGGCCTCGACCTCACCGCCGTCATCGCCAACTGGACCCTGTAGCCGCGTGCAAGCGGCCGTCGCCAAAACCACACCTGGCCGACCTCGCCTCGGGAGGGCCCGGCTCTTTCAGGCACCATAGCCCTTGACACCGAGGCCAAAACAGCGTATATTGGACTAGGGTAAAGGGGCTTGAGCCAACACCTGGTAAGACCAGCGCACCGAAGTGGCCCTTGAACGTAATACACTGTGCTGCACATCCGCCGCCCGGGCCGAAGACGTGCTGTCTTCGGCGCCTGGCGCTTACCGTCTCCCCCTGATCCTGCACAGAATTGGACACACAACTCCAAGGAGGGTCATGTTGTGAAGTTGGCCGTGCTCATGTCCACCGTTGGCCTGGTCGTCGGTGCCGCAGTCTGCGCTGGCCTCACGCCCGCACAAGCGGGCGAGCCCGTAGCCTACACCCAGCGCCCCAGAGTCCTGGCCGTCACCTACGACCCCATCCTGCGCACGCAGGGCGACCAACGCCTCCACGCCTACAAGGGATGGATGGACCCGGGCGCGATGCTCACCCGCGAGCTCGACTTCTTCGCCGACGCCAGCCACGACATTGTCCAGTTCCGGGTCACGGCGCACATCCTGGCCGACATGTGGCCCGTCAAGGCCGACGGCTTCCGCTACACCGAAGCCCAGTACCTGGCCGGCGCCTGGCACTCCCCCGACGGCGTTGACTACAGGACAGTCATCCGCGACTTCGATCTCGCCCGCAAGTGCGACACGGGCGAGCTCGATGAAGTGGTCCTCAACGGCGCTCCGTATTTCGGCTACTGGGAATCGCACATGGTCGGCAAGGGCGCCTACTGGTGCAACTCCTCGGGACTCAAGAGGTCGGCCAACGCCAGGAAGTTCATCATCATGGGCTGGAACTACGAGCGCCCCGACATGATCGGCCACGCCTACGGCCACAGGGCCGAATCCATCATGACGGAAGTCTACGACGGCTGGAGCACGAACGGCGACCGGACCGTCTGGGACCGCTTCGGCTGGAACATCGGCCAGACGACCATCTCGTCAATCTACGGCATCGGGAGCTGCCACTACCCGTGCAACGGCGACAGCGACTACGATTACAGCAACCCGCAAACCGTCACGAGCTACGCGCCCGACTGGCTCAACAACTTCCCCAATCTGATAGGCGATACCGCGCAGGTCAACCGCGACACCTGGGGCACGGAGCCGTACGGCTACCCCGGCAATTACATGCTGTGGTGGTACCACCACATGCCGCACGTGGACGGCCGCAACACCCTCGACGGCTACGACCGGCTCAACAACTGGTGGGGCTACATCCAGGACCTCAACCGATGGCCCGAAAGCAAGGGTGACATGATCGGCGTCTCGCTCAGCCCGGCGCCGCCGCCGGGACCGCCCTCGACCCGCGTGACGACCAACGACAGGGACGATTTCCGCCCGAAGCTCAACGCGTCGGGCCGCGTCGTGTGGAGCGGTTACGACGGCAGCGACTTCGAGATCTACTCGGCGAACGCCGACGGCTCGGATCTCGTGCAGATCACCTCCAACAGCTCCATTGACGAGGCGCCCCAGATCAACGCCGCCGGCCGGATCGTCTGGCAGAGCTTCGACGGCGCCCAGTACGACATCTACTGCGCCGATTCCGACGGCACCGACGTGGTCCGGATCACCAACAACGACACCATGGACTGGCACCCGCAGATCAACGACTCGGGACGCATCGTCTGGGACGGCTTCGACGGCGACGACCTCGAAATCTTCAGCGCCAATTCCGACGGCACCGACGTCGTCCAGATAACGAACAATACCGCTGCGTCCGGAATGCCCACGGATGACACGTGGCCCCAGATAAACAACGCCGGCCGCGTCGTCTGGATGGGCTGCGACAGCGATGACTGGGAGATCTTCAGCGCCAACGCCGACGGGACCGATCTCGTGCAACTCTCCGCCAGCTCGCTCGACGACGAGTACCCGCAGATCAACGACCTCGGCCGCGTCGTCTGGCACTGTTACTGGTCCTCCTTCAATTTCTCCAGCGCGGCCGACATCTACAGCTCGAACGCCGACGGCTCCGACTACGTCAGGATCACCAACACGAGCAGCGAGGACTGGCATCCGCAGATCAACAACTCGAACGTCGTTGTCTGGATGCGCTACGACGGCAGCGATTGGGAAATCTACGCCGCTAACGCCGACGGCACCGGCATCACGAACCTGACCAGCAACTCCGCCCAGGACATGCACCCCGTCATTGACGACGACGGCATCGTTGCCTGGCAGGGCCTCGACAAGAACCCCGCGCCCAACGACCAGAACCCCGACGACGACTGGGAGATCTTCGCGTACAAGAACGGTACGGTGTACCAGATCACCGACAACTTGACCGACGACCGCGCACCCGCCATCTCGACGGGCAGCGGCTTCGCCTGGCACGGTGACGCCGGCGCCCAGGGCGAGGCCGACATCTTCACCGCTCCGAGCTCCGTGGCCGGCGACGTTGACGGCAACTTCGTCGTCAACGGCCTTGACCTCACTGCCGTCCTCGCCGCGTGGAACACCGCGCCCGGTGACCCGCTCTGGAACCCGGCCGCCGACCTCGACGGCAATGACATCATCAACGGCCTCGATCTCACGGCAGTGATGTCGAACTGGACCACGGCGAGTGCGGCTGCCGCCGACTCGACGGCAACGGAGGCGACGACCAGCACGACGGAGACGGCGAAGCCCGGCCCGCGCGGCTCGCGCCCAGGCAACGTCAAGAGAAGCAAGGGCAACGCGCAAGGGAAGTGACCACTTTGGGCACAGACAGGGACCAGAACCCATGAAGCCGCGCGTTCTCGTGACATTAACTCTTCTTGTGCTGCTCCCGGCGGCCACGCTTCCGCCGGCGACGGGCTACGCGCAGGCCCCCGATGAGCGGCCGTTGCCGCGAGCGCAGAGCGCCCTCCATGCGCCACGGGCTCTGTTCACGAACCACGCAGCGGCCAAAGCGCCACCTCGCGCAAGGCCGATGGATCCCACGATCCGTCGCTGCCGGACTGCGCACATTGATCGCGACGTGATCGAGAGCATCCGACGCGGGCGCGGCGAAACGCTGCGGTTCAACGTCTTTGAGGGCACCGTCCTCGACGGGATCATCGACAAGACAGAAATGCGTTCGCCCGATAGCTACTCCCACCTTGGCCGGCTTGCAGGCGACGACGGCGGCACCTTCATCCTCACCGTCGAGCACGAGGTCGTGCTGGTGACAATGCGCTCACCGCGCGAAGGCCTGTATCAAGCGCGCGTCCTCGACGACGGCCTGCACGAGATCGTCGAAATCGACGAGAGCAAGCTCCCTCCGTGTGACACCGGCCCCGGCGAGGCCGCGGTCCCCGAGCCGGCTATCGCCGATGGCGACCTCACGAGCCTGACCCAGACGACGGCCGACGACGGATCGCTCTTCGACGTCCTCGTTGTCTACACCGCGGACGCGCGCGACGGCGCCGGCGGCACGACCGCCATCGAGGCCCTCATCAACCAGGCGGTGGATGAAACGAACTTCGCCTACACGGAGAGTCAGATAACCCCGAGACTGCGATTGGTGCATGCGGACCTCATCAGCTACACGGAGACCGGCGATGCCTCGACGGACCTGAATCGGCTTCAAGACAAAACCGACGGCTTCATGGATTCCGTCCATGACCTTCGCGACGGCCGCGGCGCCGACCTCGTCTGCCTCGTCGTCGAAAGCATGGCTGACGCATGCGGCATGGCGTACGTCATGACCAACCTCTCGGCCGGATTCGAGTCATACGCATTCAGCGTCGTCAAGCGCAGTTGCCTCACGGGGTCGTACGTCTTCGCGCACGAGCTCGGCCATAACATGGGATGCCATCACGCCGTCGGCGACGGAGACCCGCCGACGCAGCGCGGCGACGGGCTGTACAATTACTCCCACGGGTGGCGCTGGACGTGGCACGGCGCCAACCAGTATCGAACCATCATGGCCTATTCGCCGGGAACGCGCGTGCCGCACTTCTCCAATCCGAACGTCTTCTACGATGGCGACCCCACCGGACGCGACGACCTGGAAGACAACGCCCGCTCAATCAACAACGCTGCGTTCACCGTCGCCAACTGGCGACTCACCGTCTCAGGAGGCGACGTAGACGGAAACGGCATCGTGGACGGCCTCGACCTCACCGCCGTCCTGACCGCCTGGGAAACCACCCCAGGCGACCCGCTCTGGAATGAGAACGCCGACCTCGACGGCAACGGCATCATCGACGGCCTCGACCTCACCGCAGTCATCTCCCACTGGACCACCACGTCAGGCGGCTAAGCCGCCGCCTCCAGCAACGTCCGCCGCAGGCAAGCGCCCGGCAAGCTGGGCGAGCTCTCGGCAGCCGGAGTGTATCTCTGTCCCGAATTCCCGCGCGATCAGCACCGATAGCCCCGACCACAAACCGCGCGGAATTCCCTTGACATAAGATGTTCACTGTGGTAGCGTTAGAGCGTGTCTGGGCTTGCGAGCTGTCCGTTTTCTTCGCCGCGCCCACGTCTCAGCCTGGGGAGGTGCGGCGCCCTCACCGTTGGCACACCGTAGGCCCGGCACGAGTATCACGTGTTAAAGCACGGGAGGAAGCACCAATGAAACGGCATGTATTTACTGGGTCTGCCGTCGTCGCGCTGATGCTGTCCGGCCTGGCTGTGGCGGGCACGATCTACGTGGATGACGACAACACCGGCGGCCCGTGGGACGGCTCGCAGGCCTATCCCTATCAGTACATCCAGGATGGCATTGACGCAGCCGCCTCGGGCGTGGGCGACGTGGTGATGGTCCTGCAGGGCACCTACACCGGGGTGGGCAACAAGGATCTGGTCTTCGATGGGAAAACCTTCACGCTGCAGTCCCAGAGCGGCCCGGATGTCACCATCATTGACTGCGGAGGCTCGGGCCGGGGTGTCGACTTCGTCTCGGGCGAGACGTCCGGCTCGGTCCTTGACGGCTTCACGATCTGCAACTGGAACGCTGGCAACGGCGGCGGCATTCGCTGCATCGGCAGCAGCCCGGCGATTGCCAACTGCCGGATCACGGATAACGAGGCCACCAACGACGGCGGCGGCGTGTACTGCGACTCGGCGAATCCGACTTTGACCGACTGCGTGATAAAGGGTAACCAGGCGGGTAACAACGGCGGCGCTCTCTACTGCGTGAGCTGTCACGCGGGCTATTATGGTTCCGCGTGTGAGATTTCCGACAACTCGGCGGCCAATCATGGCGGCGGCGTTTATTGCGAGTCGTCCAGTCTGACGTTCTCGCGGTGTCTGATCGCCGGCAACGACGCGGGCGGCGACGGCGGCGCTCTGTACTGTGTCGCCTGTTTACCAGGATATTATGGTGCCCAGTGTGACAATTGCACGATCGTGCGGAACTCGGCCGCCGGCGACGGCGGCGCCATGAGCTGTTTTGAGAGCGACGCGACGCTTGACAACTGCACAATTGCCTACAACACGGCCGGCGGCAGCGGCGGCTGTGTCACGTGCGCCGGCTCGAGCATGGGGAGCAGCCCGGCGTTTACCAACTGCATCATGTGGGGCGACAGCCCCAACGAGCTCGACGTTCAGCTTGGGACGCCGGTGGTGACGTACTGCGACGTGCAAGGCGGCTGGTCCGGTATGGGCAACATTGATGCCGACCCGGGCTTTGCTGTTGACTATGCGAGGCTGATGATCACCGCCCAGAAAGGGGACCTGGATTACCGGGATTTCCGCGTGGGCCCCGGCTCGCCCTGCATTGACGCAGGCACGAGCACCGGTATGCCTCCCACGGACATGGACGGCCGGCCACGCTACGACGACCCGACGATGGCGAATACCGGCGGCGGGCCCGAGTCCTTTTTCGACATCGGCGTGCACGAGTTCAAAGGCTACTACGTCAACGGCGACTCCTACATCGGGAGCGACAGCTATGACGGGCTTGAGCCGGTGTATAACTCTATGACGGGCCACGGCCCGAAACTGTCTATCCAGGAAGGGCTTAATGCTGCGGCCGACAGCGACACGGTAGTGGTTGCGCCCTACACCTACACGGGCCCGAAGAACAGGGCGCTCAGCTTCGCGGGCAAGGCCGTCATGCTCGTCTCCGAGAGCGGCCCGGCCGGCACCACCATAGACTGCCAAAGCACGAGCTGGGGCTTCAGGTTTCAGTCGTCCGAGGGGCGCGGGAGCGTTGTCGACGGGTTCACGGTCACGAACGGGTACGCCACCAACGGCGGCGGTATCCGGTGCGTGGGCAGCAGCCCGACGCTGTTGAACTGCGCAATCGAGGAGAATACGGCCACCAGCAACGGCGGCGGCGTCCACTGCGATGCCGACAGTAGCCCGGCGTTTCTCAAGTGCGTGATTGATCACAACCACACGAGCGGCAACGGCGGCGGCCTCTACTGTATCAACTGTGAGCCGGGCTACTATGGTTGCGCGTGTGAGATTTCCGACAACTCGGCGGCCAATCATGGCGGCGGCGTGTATTGCGAGTCGTCCAGCCTGACGTTTTCGCGGTGTCTGATCGCCGGCAACGACGCGAGCGGCGACGGCGGCGCCGTTTATTGCACCCACTGCCCGTCGGGATACTACTGCTCCACGTATGAGCAGTGCTCGATCAGGAACAACTCAACCGGCGGCGACGGCGGCGGCATGTACTTCGATCTCAGCAGCGTGACGTTGACCGGCTGCTCGATAGCCGGCAACGAGGCGAGCGGCCACGGCGGCGCCGTATACTGCACCGACTGCTTACCGGGATACTACTATACTCAGTATGCCAATTGCACGATCGCGCGGAACTCGGCCGGCTATGACGGCGGAGCCATCTATTGCTACGAGAGCGACGCGAGGCTTGACAACTGCACGATTGCCCACAACACGGCCGGCGGCAGCGGCGGCTGTGTCACGTGCGCCGGCTCGAGCATGGGGAGCAGCCCGGCGTTCACCAATTGCATCATGTGGGGCGACAGCCCCAACGAGCTCGACGTTCAGCTTGGGACGCCGGTGGTGACGTACTGCGACGTGCAAGGCGGCTGGTCCGGTATGGGCAACATTGACGCCGACCCGGGCTTTGTTGTTGACTATGCGAAGCTGATGATCACGGCGCAGAAAGGGGACCTGAATTTGGATTACCGCCTCGGGCCGGGCTCGCCCTGCATTGACGCAGGCACGAGCACCGGCACGCCCTCCACGGACATGGACGGCCGGCCACGCTACGACGACCCGACCACGCCCAACACCGGAACCGGCCCGGGTGGCGACTACTACGACATGGGCGCGCACGAGTTCAAGGGCTACTACGTCAACGGCGACCCGACCAAGGGGAGCGACGCCTACGACGGCTTAGCCCCGTCGTATGACGGAGCCCACGGGCCGAAGCTGACCATCCAGGCGGGGCTCAACGACGCCGACGGTGGCGACACGGTGAGCGTGGCGCCGTGGACGTACACGGGCGCGGGCAACAAGGACCTCGACTTCGCCGGCAAGGCCATCATGCTGCTGTCCGAGGCCGGAGCAGCCGGCACGGTCATTAACTGTGAGGCAACTCCCGGGGATCGCCACCGGGGCTTCTATTTCCACTCGGGCGAGACGGCCGAGGCCGTCGTTGACGGCGTCACGATCGAAAATGGGTACGTAGTCGCGGAGAGTACTGACGGCGGTGGCGGCGGCATCCTGTGCTTGTCGCACAGCAGCCCGACGATCACCAACTGCACCATAAGGGCAAGTTGGGCTTACCCAGGCGACGGCGGCGGGATCGCATGCGTGGATTACAGCAGCCCTATGATCGTCAACTGCACGATTGAGGAGAACACAGCATGGTACGAGGGCACAGGCATCTACTGCGGTGACCACAGTAGTCCAACAATCAGCAACTGCACGATCGAGGACAACGCAGGTAGTCTGTATTGCGGCGGCGGCATTGCCTGTGAGTACAGCAGCAGTCCGACGATAGCCAACTGCACGATCAGCGGCAATTCGGAGTGCGGCATCCTCTGCTGGGAGAGTGACCCGACGATCACCAACTGCATCCTGTGGGGCAACAGCCCGGACGAGATCCATGTCACCTCTGGCAGCCCCGTGGTCACGTACTGCGACGTGCACAACGGCACGGGCGAGCCCTGGTTCGGAAC
>Ga0180432_10001025_pt1 | contig 44513 bp, 39 predicted proteins | sample SS_ome_10_FD_132414 | JGI IMG/M metagenome (GOLD analysis project Ga0180432, IMG submission 132414) | Hypersaline lake sediment archaeal communities from the Salton Sea, California, USA - SS_1_MS_2 metaG | ecosystem: Environmental > Aquatic > Non-marine Saline and Alkaline > Hypersaline >...
GGAGACTTCGTAGCCGAAGGCGCTCTCCTATGTACAGCAAATCATGTAACTCCCCATAACCCCAGAACTTACCTTTTCCAGAAAATCCCCACCAACCCCCGAAAAACTGGGGACGAGCCAGCGCGCGCTCCTCTTGCGGGCCGGAGAGGGCGTGGTCTATAATGCGCGTGCCACCTTTTCACGCGCAGGCGCGCCATGAGCTACTTCCGCCCCGAAATAGACGCGATGGACGGCTACACGCCCGGCTTTCAGCCGAAGGGGGCGGGGTACGTCAAGCTGAATACCAACGAGAACCCGTATCCGCCCTCGCCCCGCGCCGTAGAGGCGATGCGGGCGACCATCGGCGACGGACTGCGCAAGTACCCGGACCCGATGGCCGACGCCTTCCGGGCGAAGGCTGCCGAGGTGCTCGGGACGGTCCCCGGGCGCATCCTCTGCGCCAACGGCTCCGACGAGCTGCTGAACATGGCGATACGCAGCTTCTGCGGCGAGGGGGGAAGGATCGCCTTCGCCACCCCGACTTACAGCCTCTACGACGTGCTGGTCAGGATTCAGGGGGCCGAGCCGGTCGCGGTGGACTTCCCGGAGGACTACGGCCTGCCGTCCGACCTGGCGCGAACGGGGGCAAGGCTGACGCTGCTGTGCAACCCGAACGCGCCGAGCGGCACGCTCATCCCGCCGGACCAGGTGGCCGGACTGGCCGCGCAGGTCGAGGGCGTCCTGCTCGTGGACGAGGCGTACGTGGACTTCGCCGATGCGAACTGCCTGGGGCTGGTGGACCGATGCCCGAACGTCGTGGTGGCGCGAAGCTTCTCCAAGTCTTACAGCCTGGCCGGCCTGCGGTTCGGCTACGCCGTGGCGCAGGAGCCGCTCATAGAGGGCATGGCGAAGGTGAAGGACTCGTACAACGTGGACGCCGTCGCCATCGCCGGCGCGACGGCCGCCCTCGGGGACCAGGAGTGGCTCCGGCGCAACGTGGCGAGGATCAAGGCGACCCGCGCCCGGCTGAGCGCGGGCCTGGAGGGGCTCGGCTTCCGCTGCTGGCCCTCGCAGACGAACTTCGTCCTGGCCCGGGCGCCGCAGCCGCTGAGCGCCCGCGAACTGCACGATGAGCTGTTCGAGCGCAAGGTCCTGGTGCGCTACTTCGACGCGCCCCGGCTGGACGACTGTCTGCGTATCAGTGTGGGTTCGGAGGAGGAGACCGACGTCCTCCTGGGCGCACTTGAGACGATAGTCGCGACAGCCCAAGCCAGTGGAGACGATTGAAAATGGCCGAGAACGAACGCAGTGCGTCGGCGGAGCGCAAGACGCGCGAAACGTCCATTCGCGTCGAGCTATCGCTGGATGGAACCGGCCAGTGCCAGGCCGCGACCGGCGTGGGTTTCCTCGACCACATGCTGGACCTGCTCACGCGGCACGCGGGGTTTGACCTGACCGTTCGGGCCGAGGGCGACCTGGAAGTGGACGCCCACCACAGCACCGAGGACGTCGGCATCGTGCTGGGCACGGCGCTCGGGGACGCGCTGGGCGACAAGCGGGGCATCACGCGCTTCGGGGACGCCCGCGTGCCGATGGAGGAGAGCCTGGCGGCGGTGGCGCTGGACCTGAGCGGGCGCGGCTCCCTGAGCTACCAGGCGGAGTTCCCGACGCACAAGGTCGGGGAGTTCGACGTGGAGCTGGTCGAGGAGTTTCTGCACGCGTTCTGTCTGAACGGCGGCATCACGATGCACGTGGACGTCGTGCGCGGCCACAACTCCCACCACATCGCCGAGGCCATCTTCAAGGCGGTGGCGCGCGCCCTGCGGACCGCGGTCGCCATTGACCCGCGGGCCGCCGGAGAGGTGCCCTCGACGAAGGGCATCCTCTGACTCACCCGGCCAGCGGCTCCATGAAGTCCCTCGCGGCGCGGCGGAAGAGCCGTTCCTCACCCTCCGGACCGGGCGCCGCTTCGAGAAGCGCGTGGGCGATGAGGGCAGCCGTTTCGTCGTCACTTACCGCCCGCCCCAGCACGGCCTGGGAGGCCGCGCGCAGCTGCGCCAGGTCGAAGCGGTCCGGCAGGAAGGCGAAGAGCAGATGCGTCCGCCCGGCCAGGAGCCGAAGCCTTTCCAGCCCGGCCCGGGCGATCCCGTCATGGTCGAACGCCATCGGCGGCAGGCTATCGACGGGGTGCCACGCGGCGGATGCCGCGTCGTCCCCTGCGACGGCGTCCGCGCCGCCGGGCCGCGCCACGGCGAGGTAGGCCACGGTTACGTTGCGCCCGCGGGGGTCGCGGCCGGGCTTGCCCCAGGCGCCTATCTGCGCCAGGGCGGCCGGGCGCACGCCCGTCTCCTCCCGCAACTCGCGGGCGCAGGCGTCGGGCAGGTCCTCGTCCTCGTCCACGAACCCGCCGGGCAGGGCCCACCTGCCCCTGTACGGCTCGTTGGCTCGCTGCACGAGAAGCAGACAGAGGGCACCCGAGGCATCGAGCGCGAAGGTGACGGCGTCCGTGGTGACGTACAGCTTGTCGGGCACAGGCATGGGTCTCCTCCGCGTGGGGCCTGACGTCGTGTTGATCTTTGCGACGGCAATCCCTGTGCCCACACATTCTGCGCGAAGGGCCGCGCGGCGTCAAAAGGAACGCGCCCCGCCGCGCTGCCAGTTGATTTTCGCGGCGTTGCGGGCATAATGGTCATGTCGAGCCGTTCGGCAGGAGGCATCATGATACTCGTCATAGACAACTACGATTCTTTCACTTACAACCTCGTGCAGCGCCTGGGTGAGGCGGGCACGACGGACATCCAGGTTTACCGGAACGACAAGATCACGGTGCCGGAGGTCGAAGAGCTGGCCCCGGACCGCATAATCGTTTCCCCCGGCCCGTGCACGCCGCGCGAGGGCGGTGTCTCGAACGACGTGATAAGGCACTTCGCGGGCAAGGTGCCTATCCTGGGCGTCTGTCTGGGGCACCAGTGCATCGGCTATACGTTCGGCGCGACGGTGGACCGCCACCGCCGGCTCATGCACGGCAAGACGAGCCTCATACACCACGACGGCAAGACGATATTCGAGGGCTTGAGCAATCCGTTCGAGGCGACGCGCTATCACTCCCTGTCCATCGTGGAAGAGACGCTGCCAAACTGCTTCGAGGTCTCGGCCAGGGCGGAGCCCGACGAGATCATGGGCGTCCGTCACAGGGAGTACCCGCTGGAAGGCGTCCAGTTCCACCCCGAATCCTTCCTCACCGACGAAGGCCCGAAACTGCTGGCGAACTTCCTGCGGATGTAAGCCCCCAACCGTCCGGGCCCTGCGACGACTGCCCCGGCTCCCCCGGTTTCCGGGGGCGATGTCTGACGCGCTTCTCCCTTCAGCCGCGGGGATGGAACCGGCGGTGGATATCCGTCAGTCGGCTCCTGTCCACGTGCGTGTATATCTCGGTGGTGGCGATGTCCGCGTGGCCGAGCATGACCTGGACGGAGCGCAGGTCGGCGCCGCCGGCCAGCAAGTGGGTGGCGAAGCTGTGCCGCAGCATGTGCGGGTGGACGTTGGCGCCGATGCCGGCGGCGGCCGCGTGCTTCCTGACGCGGCGCCAGAGGGAAACGCGGCCGAGGCGCCGGCCCGTGCGGCTCAGCAGGAGGGCGAGTTCGTCCTTGTTGCGCAGCAGGGCCGGCCGGCCGCGCTCCATGTAGGCACGCAGGGCCTGCAGGGCGGGCTTGCCGACGGGCACGAGCCGTTCCTTCCTGCGCTTGCCGTAGCAGCGCACGAAGGCATACTCGAAGTTGACGTGCCCCACGTTGAGGCCGCAGACTTCGGCGGCCCTCGCGCCGGTCGCGTAGAGCATCTCGAGGGCCGCCCGATCCCGCAGGCCGATGGGCGTGTCGGTCGGCGGCGCCTCGATGAGCCGGCTCACTTCCTCGACGCCGAGCACCTCGGGGATGCGCTTCCAGTCCCGCGGCGTGCGCAGGGACTCGGCGGGGTCGCGCGCGACGTGGCCCTCCGCCAGCAGGAACCGGTAGAACATCCGCACGGAGACAAGCCGGCGCCGGATGGTGCTCGACGAGAGGCCCCGCCGGCGGCACGCGTCCATGTAGTTGATCAGTTGCGAGGGACGCACGGCCCCCAGGTCACGGTCGCTGCGGGCCTTGATGAAGGCGAGGAAGTCGGCCAGGTCGCGCTGGTAGGCGTCCAGCGTGTTCGCGCCCAGGCCGCACTCGGCGGAGCAGTAGTGGAGGAAGAAGTCCAGCAGGTCTTCGGCTGTGGTCATCTTGTGCGGCTCCCCCAAGGCTGACCCCGTGCGGCGCCACGGGATCCGGACGCCATGATATGGGCGCTGCCGAAGGCATGTCAATCAGCACGGGCGGGGGCGGAGAAATGTTTGTTTTCTTCAACTCTTTCCCATAGAATGTTTTAGGCAATCGCCGGGAAGGAATCCCCAGGCCTGATATTCGAGTTCTCCCCAATGCACGCAAACCAGAACGAGCAGCGTTTCGGGCGGTTCGAGCTTCTCGAACAGCTCAAGGACGGCGTGGCCGGCAGCGTCTACCGGGCGCGTGACACGGAGAGCGGCAAGACCGTGCTCCTGAAGATCGTCGCCCCCATGCTGAGCCAGAACCCGGACTTCGGCCGGTATCTCTACGAGAAGTGGGCGGACCAGCAGTCCCTGGTCGAGCACCCGAACGTCCTGCGCGTCTGGGAAGCGGCCAAAGCGGATGAATGCTACTACGTGGCCTTCGAGGAGATCGAGGGGCAGAGCCTGTCTGAAGTGCTCAAGACGGGCTCCGTGGACGTCGACGAAGCGCTCGACATCCTTCACCAGACGGCGGAGGCGCTCCGGGCGATCCACCGGCGGGAGGTCATACACGGCCACTTGAAGCCGTCGGACGTGTTCCTGACCAAGGACGGCCTGGGCCGCCGCCTGGTTAAAGTCGCGCTGCTCGACGTGGCGGTCGCGTCGGCGGACAGCCTGGTGTCGGTGTTCGGCGACATGGTGGGCACGCCCAAGTACATGGCGCCGGAGGTCATTCGGGGGCGGCTGCCCGGTGAGCAGGCGGATATCTTCGCGCTCGGCGTGATCGCCTACGAGCTTGTTACCGGCCGCGAGCCGTTTCCTTCGGAGCACAGCGTGGGCTACCTGTTCGCCAACTGCCAGGGGGAACCCAGGCCGGCGGACGAAGTGGTCGAGGAAGTGCCGCATGAGATGGCCCTGGTCCTGAATCGCATGTTGGAGAAGGAAGGCGCGGAGCGCTACCGCACCATGCAGCGACTGCTGGACGATCTGGAGCGGTGCATACGCAGGATAAGGACCGGCCGCTCCGAGGTGGTGCCCTACGGCACGGACTCCGCGTTTGCGGCCAACTACGAGCTTCCCCGGCCGCGCAGGGGGCAGGGGACCCGTCTGCCCCTGGGCTACGCGGCAGTGTTGCTGTGCCTGCTGGCCGTTGCCACGGGCCTGGTGGGTTACACGATCGGCGTCGGCAGGGGCGGGCCGGGGCCTCTGTCGCGGGGCGGGCAGGACGCGCCGCGTGGAGGCGAAGTGGCCCCGAATGCCCAGGTCGAGAGGGCCGGAACCGGTGCGCCCGTGCAGGCGACCGGCGACGAGGCCGAGGACCGTTTCAACCGGGCCGTGGCCGACCGGGACCGTTACGGCGCCCGCGGCCAGTACCAGCTTGCCGTGGCAGCGTTCATGGACGTGGCGAAGGACTTCCCGGATACGCCCTACGCGCAGCAGGCCCTCGAACAGGTGGGCCGCATATGTATCGAGTGGGCCGACAGCCTCGTGGAGGCGCGCGACTACAGCACCGCTCTGTCCAGGTACCAGCAGGCCATCCAGAGCGTGCCGGCGGGCAGCAAGTTCGCCCAGGTCGCGCGCGGCAAGATCCCGTCGGCGATGGCCGGCCTGGCCGGGGAGGCCGTGAGCGAGGGCCGCTACGGAGAAGCGCTCCAGGTCTACCAGCAGATCGCGCAGGACTATCCCGAGGCCGCGGAGGCGGAGTTGCTGGAACGCAAGGAACCCGAGTTACTGCTCGGGCAGGCGTGGGCGTGCCAGGAGGAGGGCCGGTATGACGCGGCCTACGACGCCCTCATGGAGGTGGTCAACTCCTACGCGGGCACGAGATGGGCGCAGGACGCTGCCAGGACGATGCCGGAGGTATGCCTGTTGCGCGCCCAGGCGGCGCTGGACGGGGACGACCTGGCCGGGGCTCGGCAGCAGATACGCCAGTTGATGGAAGGCTACCCGGGGCACGACGTGGCCCGGCGCGCTCGCGAACTGGACGCCGCGGCCTTGGTGGACCTCTTCTCCAGGGCCGTCGAGAACCGCGAGGCCGAACAGGCCGACGGATACTTCGCCGAACTGCTCCGGCTCTATCCGTCCGGCCCCCAGGCGGTTGCCGCCGTGAAGATGCGCCTCGGCCTGGGAAGCGGCGAGCCGGAGGCGCCCGCTTCAGAGGCCACCATCGAGGCCGATCTTGAGAACGCCCGGAAGCGTCGCGAAGGTGGGGACTTCGTCGGCGCCCTGAAGTTGCTGGAAGCGGTGCTGACGCGCGGGAGCCTCAACTCGCCGACGGCGATCCAGGCAGCGGGGCTCTTGCCGGAGTGGATCTACGAATCCGCTCTGCAGGCGTACGGCACGGGCGCTGCGACCAAGTGCAAGGAGATGCTGGAAGGGCTCGGTGCCCAGTTCAAAGGGAGCCGCTGGGGCCAGAGGGCGGGCCTGACGCTCGAGCACATCCAGAACGCCCCCGAAGGCGCCGTTTACGTTCCCGAAGGCCGTTTCCGGATGGGCACGGACATGAGCCAGATCGCAGTGATCGCGCAGGACTATGGCCTCCCTCTGCTGCGGGAAGACAAGGACGGCGCCGAGATGTTCGCGATCGCCCATGGTTTCAGCGCCGAGACGCCGGCTCGCTCCGTTGAGACGAAAGCCTACTTCATCGACAGGGCAGAGGTCACGAACGGGCAGTACAAGCGGTTCGTTGACGAGACGGGTTACGCGCCGCCCTCTCATTGGCTGGGGGGCACGTATCCGACCGGGCAGGCCGACTATCCCGTGACGGACGTCACGCTCGCCGACGCCCAGGCCTACGCCGCTTGGTGCGGCGGGCGTCTGCCCACCGAGCAGGAATGGGAGAAGGCTTCGCGCGGCGTGGACGGGCGGACTTTCCCGTGGGGGGAGGCATTCAAGAAGGAAAGCTGCCACCACATGCTGCCCAGGGCGACGGGGCCGCTGTCCGTTGGGTCTCGTCCTTCTGGCGCGAGCCCGTACGGTTGCCTGGACATGATCGGCAACGTGATGGAATGGACGAGCAGCCGGTTCGGGCCGTATCCCGGCAACGAACTGGGCCCGGCCGCCGGCGGGCAGGACGGCGTGGTCCGTCGGGGCGGCTCGTGGGTCCAGGAGGAACTCGCACCCATCCCCACCCGATGCGCCGCTCGGTACCCGTCTTCCTCTTCCGAGGCCGACGAGTTCACCGGTTTCCGGTGCGTGTACGACGTGCCCGCCTCCCCGGACGCCGGCGTGACTGCCGCCCAGTAGGCCCGTCCCGTTTGCGGAGCACAGGCTGGAATGGCGGAGGCTCTCTTGCCAGAACTCCCCGATCCTGAACGGTACCACCGGGGCAACGTAGCCGTCTGTGTCAACCCCGATTACGACGGGCCGGTGGAGCTTGACGACCTGTTCGCCCTTCCTTCCCTGCTGGAGAGCACGCCCGGAATAAGCACGCGGCAACCGGCCCGGACGACCTGCTGGCAGTGGTGTCCCCCCTGGCACGCAGGGCCCGGACTGCTCGTGCGCCAGTACGCCCACGGCGGCGCGCTGGGCGGCATCCTCGGGACCGTGTTCCCGGGCTCGGCGCGCATGGTCCACGAACTCCGGGTGGCGGCCTACGCCCGTCGCATGGACGTGCCCACGGCCCGCCCCGTCGCCGTGCGCCTGGAGAGGGTCTTCGGCCCGTTCGTGCGCGCGCACTACGTGACGGAGAACGTTTACGGAACCGCCGACCTGCTCGGGCTCTGCGCCTCGCTCGGGGCGGAACGGCCGGGACCGGCGCGGCGGCGGCGGCTGACCGGACGCATCGCCGCCGCCGTGTCGAGCATGCACGACGCCGGCATCCTCCACGCGGACCTGAACCTGAAGAACGTGCTCGTCCGGGATGCGTTTGACGAGCCGGAAGTGTTCATCATAGATTTTGACAAGGCCAGGCTGGTTCCCGGGCTTTCGCTGCGTCAGCGAATGAGCAACCTGCTGAGGCTGGACCGCTCCGTCGTGAAGTGGCAGGCGTCGCGCCGGACGGTCACCATCGGCGATCGGCTTCGAGTCGTGCTCAGCTACCTGGCCCGGTATCCTGACCTGCGGGTGAAGCGCGGCCGGATTGTCCGCCGTTACGCCCGCAGACACCTTCTGCACTGGTTCTCTCGCGAGCGTGCGTGAATCGCGCCGGCGAGCCATGCCAGAGGAGGCGCGCGACCGATGGAGAGAGTGGACGCGAACGAACTGGAGTACCGACACGGAGACAGCGGGCCGAAGTACCTTTTCCGGGGGCCGAGGATCGACTGGGGGCTGATACGCTTCCTGCCGGACGAACAGCTCGGCCCGCACTACCACGTGGAGGTGGAGGAAACGTTCTACTTCACCACCGGCAAAGGCGTGTTCGTGGCGGACGGGCTGGAGTACGACATCGCGCCCGGCTACGCCTTCCGCATGGAGCCCGGCGAAACGCACAACGTCATCAACACGGGAGACGAGCCGCTCGACGGCGTCTTCATCAAACACACCTACAAGCCCGACGACAAGGTTAACGCCGGGCAGTGAGCGCCGGCCGCTTTGCAATCGGAGTCGGGCGGGGGATATAATCGCGCACCAGCAACGCCCCTCTCATCTGGTCACGCGGCGATGGACCATCTGAACGAAGCGCATCGGATCGTCGGGCAGGAGATCGCCACCCTTCAGGCCATGGAGGACGGGCTGGGGGAGGAGTTCAGCCGTGCCGTCGAGATGGTTTACGGCTGCCAGGGTCGGGTGATCGTCACGGGCGTGGGCAAGGCGGGCATCATGGGGCGCAAGATCTCGGCCACGCTCGCCAGCACGGGTACGCCCTCCTATTGGATGCACGCCGTCGAAGCGCGGCACGGCGACCTGGGCCGCGTGCAGGAGGGGGACGTGGTGCTCGCCCTGAGCAACAGCGGCGAGACGGAGGTGATCCAGCTCCTGCCGGCCCTGAAGAAGCTAAACGTCCCCGTGATCGCCATTACGGGCGACATGTCCTCCACCCTGGCCCGGCGCAGCGACGTGGTGCTCGACATCGGGCGCGTGCAGGAGGCCTGCCCCCTGGGGCTCGCGCCCTCGTGCAGCACCACGGCCATGGTCGTCATGGGAGACGCGCTTGCGCTGACGATCTTCGGCATGCGCGACTGGCAGCCCGAGGACTACGCCTTCTATCACCCGGGCGGGGAACTGGGCAGGAGGCTCATGAGCGTCAGGGAAGTGATGCGCACGGGCGAGGGCAACCCGGTCGCGCACTGCGGCGTCTCCCTCAGGGAAGCCCTGAAGGTGATGAGCGGCCCGGGCAGTCCCGGCGCTATCAGCCTGGTGGACGACGGCGGCCTTCTGGTGGGCTTCTTCACCGACGGGGACCTGCGCCGCCTGATGCGGGAAGGCGACGCCGGCATCATCGACGGGCCGGTCGAGGACGTGATGACGCGCAACCCGAAATCCATCGGGCACAACAGCCTGGCCGCCGAGGCGTACCGACTGCTGCGCGACTACCGCGTGGACCAGGTGCCCGTCGTGGACGACGACGGACGGCCCGTCGGCATCCTTGACGTGCAGGACTGGCTGGACGTGGAGCGGGGAATGGACCTGCCGCCGGAGAAGTGAACCAGCAGCCTATGTCGAATCCACCGGAAACAGCCATCGAGAAGGCGCGCAACGTCCGACTCGTCGTCATGGACGTTGACGGCGTCATGACCGACGGGAGGGTGCTCTATGCCGGGCCGCACGAGGGCGTCCTCTTCAACGTCCACGACGGCACGGGCATCAAGTATCTCCACCGCTGCGGCATCCGGACGGCGATCATCACCGGGCGCCAGGTGGATGCCGTGCGGGTGCGCGCGGAGTCGCTCGGCATCGCGCACGTCGTCCTCGGCGCGAAGGTCAAGCTGGACGCCTACGAGGCCGTCCTCGATGCTGCGCAGGTGGCTGACGGCGCCGTCGCCTACGTCGGCGACGACCTGCCCGACCTGCCGGTCATGCGGCGCGTGGGGTTCGCCGTCGCCGTCCCCAACGCCGTGCCGGAGGTGCTGGATGCGGCCGACTGGGTGACCGGGCGCCGCGGCGGGGAAGGGGCGGTGCGCGAGGTGGCCGAGTTCATCCTGAAGGCGCAGGGCAGTTGGGAGACGATCCTTCAACGATACCTGGATACCACGGAGACGGAGCAGCCAGCGTGACGAGGGAACTGGGCGTTGACCTGGGCGGAACGGTCGTCGCGATAACCGGCGGCGGGGGCGTGCTGTGCAGCGCGATGGCGAAGGGCCTTGCGGCGTCAGGGGCCGCCGTCGCCCTGCTTGACGTGGTCGAGGAAGCGGCGGCAAAGGTCGCCGGCGAGATTGCGGACGCGGGCGGCAAGGCGCTCCCCGTCGTCTGCAACGTGCTCGACCGGGAGAGCATCGAGCGGGCAGCTGCGAAGGTGGAGGCTGACCTGGGCCCCACGAACGTGCTCATCAACGGCGCCGGGGGCAACAAGGCGCAGGCGACGACCACGGAGGACCTGTCCTTCTTCGACCTGCCGGAAGACGCCGTGCGGTGGGTCTTCGAGCTGAACTTCATGGGGACGTTTCTGACCTGCCAGGTCTTCGGTAAGAGGATGGCCGGGCGCGGCGCCGGCAGCATCGTCAACGTCTCGAGCATGAACGCGATACGCCCGCTGACCAGGATCCCCGCCTACTCGGCGGCGAAGAGCGCCGTGACAAACTTCACGCAGTGGCTCGCGGTCCACATGAACCAGAACTACGGGACGGGCATTCGCGTCAACGCCATCGCGCCGGGGTTCTTCCTGACCGAACAGAACCGCTACCTGCTGACCGACCGGGAGAGCGGCGAGTTGACGCCGCGCGCGAAAACCATCCTGGGGCACACGCCGGCCGCGCGTTTCGGCGCGCCGGAAGACCTGGTCGGGACGCTGCTGTGGCTGCTGAGCGACTCGTCGGAATTCGTCAACGGGATCGTGGTCCCCGTGGACGGGGGCTTCAGCGCGTTCAGCGGCGTCTGAGAAGCGGGCCGGGGGAAGGGACGCGTTGGACTTCCAGACGATCAGCGACTGGATCGAAGCACACGTGGAGGAGATGATCGACCTCCAGGCGGAGCTTACGCGGCGTCCGGCCGTCGGCCCGGAGAACGGCGGGGCGGGCGAGTGGGAGAAGGCTCGGTTCCTGGAGGGCTATCTCAGGGACCACGGGATGCACCGTATCGAGCACCTCGACTGCCCGGACGAGCGCGTGCCGGAGGGCTCCCGCCCGAACATCGTTGCGACGATACCCGGACTCCGGGACAGGCCCCGGGTCTGGGTCCTGACACATCTGGACGTCGTGCCGCCGGGCGAGAGGGACGCGGACGGTTCCTGGAAAGGATGGGAGTCGGACCCGTTCGAACTGCGACGCTCGGGCGACACCCTAGTCGGGCGGGGGGTGATCGACAATCAGCAGTCCATGGTCGCAGCGACGTTCGCGGCACGGGCGTTCCTCGAAAGCGGCCTGGAACCGGCCCATACGGTCAAGCTCTTGTTCGTCTCCGATGAGGAGGTGGGCAGCCGATACGGCCTGAAGCACGTCCTGGCGGAGCATGCTCACCTGTTCGACGCCGAGGACGCCATCATCGTGCCCGACGGCGGGAACGAAGACGGCTCGATGATAGAGGTCGCGGAGAAGTCGGTGCTGTGGCTGGAATTCCGTGTCCTGGGCAAGCAGGCCCACGGCTCGATGCCGGATCGGGGCAGGAATGCATTCCGCGCGGCGTGCCGCCTGGTCGGTCTGCTGGACGAACGCCTGCACGCGCAGTTCGACAGGTCGGACGACCTGTATGACCCGCCCCTTTCCACCTTCGAGCCGACGCTGCACGCGGCGAACGTGCCGAACGTCAACACCATTCCCGGCGAGGACGTATTCTGCTTCGACTGCCGCGTCCTGCCCGAGTACGGGCTGGACAGCGTGCTCGACTGCGTCCGGGGGGCCTGCCGGGAGGTGGACGAGTCGTCGGGGACCGAGACGGAACTGCGCGTGCGCAACCGCCTGGACGCGCCGCCCCCGACGCCGCCCGATTCCGCCGTCGTGCGCCTGCTGTCCTCGGCGGTGCGGGGCGTGCTGGGAGTGGAGCCCAGGGCGATGGGCATCGGTGGCATGACGGTGGCCGCGGATTTCCGTACTGCCGGCCTGGCTGCCGCCGTCTGGATGACGTCTGCGGGAAGCGAGCACCAGGTGAATGAGGCTTGCCGCGTCGCCGACATGCTGGGGGACGCGCGGGTACTCGCGCGGGTGTTCTGTACGGAGATCTGACGGCCTCACTCAGGCTCAAGCTCGGGCCCGATTGTCCTCACGGTCAGTCCCTCCAGGAGGTCCCTTTCCGAGATGCGGGCCGTCGAGACGCCCTCCCGCCTGCTGACCGTGAGCACGGGGACGCGCATCTGCTCCCAGTCGGCCAGTGGCAGCAGGGGCACCCGTAGCGTCGAGCGCACCGGGCGCAGCGTGAGCTGGCCTTCGAGGCGGCTGAGACTCAGGCCGGCCGCGCTCAACGGCATGCCGAAAACGGTCGCGCCGCGCGGGTAAAAGGACAGGAAGTTCTGCTCCGTCGTGTCGTAGTAGAGCGACGCCCCCCACGTGCCGCCGGTGGTCACCTGGTAGTCCCAGTAGCGCTCAACGTTATTCAGCATGTCCACGCCGAGGTAGGCGGCCACGTAGTCGCGCCACATGTTCTGGGAGAACCACACGATCCGGTCCGACGTGCTCGAATGCCGGCAGCCGTAGGGCGTCATGGTCGTGCGCGCCGCGTTTTCGGCATCCTCGGCGAATCGGTTCAGCTTCCACCGGGGTATCTTGACGTTGGCGAGGAACAGGTACAGCAGTCCGTTGGCGGTATAGATGGAGTAGTCATCCCAGCCGGCCAGTTCGCCCTCTGCCAGCGGCTCGCCCGTCCACGGATTGACCAGTCCCTTGGTGGAACGCGTGAGCGTCACGGCGTAGTGGTCGGCCAGCCACGCCTGCTCCTCCAGCGTCTTTATGCCCTTGGAGGCGAAGGCGCGCCAGCGCTCGGCCTGAGAGTCCTTTGCGTCCCACTGTTGCTCCATCTCGGCCAGCGCCCAGAGGGCGGCCTGCGTCTTGACGGCGAGGTACATCTGCTCCCGGCCGAACTGCACGGCAGGGCTGGCGTCGTCTATCGTGTTGGCCGTGCCCGCGTCGGGGATGCCGTTGCCCGTCGTGTCCGCCCTGACCAGGAACTCGCCCAGGCGCCGGCACAGCGCGGCCTTCTTCGCGACCTGCTTCACGTTCCCGGTGAACGCGGCCCACGCGGCCAGCATCAGCAGGTAGTCCGCCGTCTCCTCCACCTCCATGTGGTGGGGGTATGCCTGGTGCCCGACGACGTGGTCGCCGCCCATGTCGTGGCACAGGAAGGAAGCCCCCTTTCCCTGCGGGCCGAGCGTCCCGGCGCCGTCAGCCTCGAACTCGGCCCACTCGTCCAGCAGCATCTCCAACAGTTCGGGCCAGAGGGCGAAGTAGAGCAGCGCGTCGTTGTACTCCACGTCGATGGTCGAGTGGTAGTAGCACCGGCCCTCCCAGACGCTGAACCAGTCGCGCCCGTCCTTGCGGCGCGTCCACCACGTGTTGATCAGGAAAGAGTGGAATGCCAGCGCCGTCAGGTCCGAGGCGGCCGCCCCGAGGCTCCAGTCCTGGAACGTCCTGTCCAGGAAGTCGCAGCGCTTGGCGATGCGGCCCTTCTCGGCCGTGGCCCAGGCGAGCAGTTCCGCCCGCGACTCGAAGACGTCCGTGTATTTCAGCCGCGTCTGTTCCCCGAAGACCTCCAGGACCGGCTCGTCCACCCAGCTTGACCAGATCAGGCTGAGCCGGCCCGTTTCCTCTGCCGTCAGGTCGAACTCCCTGCGCACCTCGGAGTCCCCGAACGGCTCGGCGTCCTCGGACTCCACCCAGGTCGGGACGGTGACGCGAAGCGGGGGAACGCCCCGCCCGGCGCGGCCGCTGCTGGTGAACTCATAGCGAAAGCCCCTCTCGGTCCGCTCGAACTCGACCCCGTCGCCGCTCAGCGCAAACACGATCTCCCCGTGGCCCAGCGGGGACTCGCACGGGATGTGGCGGAACGCCGCCAGCCTCCGCACCGCGATGTCCAGGTAATAGACGGGCGCTGTCGAGATGCCCGTGTTGCGCGGGTAGAACGGCGCGCGCACCCGCGCCACAAGCTCCACACCGATGTCGGGGTGCACGGCGCGGTAGGTGAGCGTCGTCAACGTGCCAAACTGCTCGACGTAGGGGAAGTGGTCCGCGCCGGCAGTGAACGGCAGCGCCCACAGCCTGCCGTCGGCTCCCCTGAGCCCTATGGTCAGGTCCAGCGGCTGCTCCAGGAAAGGGCCTACGGCGCTCTGGTACAGCTTGTGGTCGTGGGGGTGGAAGATCAGGTTGAAACGCCCGCCCAGCGTGACGGCTGCGTCGGCTATCGGTCTCATGCGGCCCTTTCTCCGAGGAGTCGGACTGGCGTTCGGGCGGCATCTAATGTACGCGAAACGGACCGCGATGCCAAGCCAAAAGGCCCCCCGGCCGCCGGGTTCGTTTGACAAATCGCCCCCGTACGGGGAGATTATCCGGCGAGCACCGAACCCGATACAGGAGGCCCCAAGGTGAACGAACCGCTCCGGCTGGGCGTGCTGATAAGTGGCGGCGGCAGGACGCTTCAGAACTTCCTTGACCTCTCCGACGCCGGCCGGCTGAAGGCGCGCGTCGTCAAGGTCGTCTCGAGCAGGCCCGACGCCGGCGGCCTGGAGCGCGCGCGCGGGCACGGCGTGCCGACGGCCGTCGTCCGGCGCAGGGACTTCGACGACGTGGAGGCCTTCAGCCGGGCCATCACGTCCGAACTTCAGGCTCAAGAGGTCGAACTGGTCGCCATGGCCGGTTTCATGTGCCTCTACCGCGTCCCGGACTGTTACACGGGGCGCGTGATCAACATACACCCCGCGTTGCTCCCCTCGTTCGGGGGGCAGGGCTCCTACGGCGACCGCGTCCACCGGGCCGTCCTCGAACGCGGCTGCAAGGTGAGCGGCTGCACCGTGCACTTCGCCGACAACCGGTATGACAACGGGCCGATCATCGTGCAGAAGGCCGTGGCGGTCGAGGAGGACGACGACGAGCACACGCTGGCGGCGCGCGTGTTCGAGAAGGAGACGGAAGCCTACCCGGAGGCGATCAACCTGTTCGCGGAGGGCCGGCTCAGGATAGAGGGGTGCCGGGTGCGTATCTTGCCCGGCGGCGGGGCGTAGCGCTGCCGCGAAGGGGCGTTCAGGCGTCCGCGCCGTTTTCGGTGCGGCCGAAGCAGACCAGCGTCAGGTCGTCGCTCTGGGGGGCGAGGCCGGCGTGGTCCCGGATGGCCTTCTGCACGCGGGCCAGCACGTCGTCCGTTGAGGCCGTCGCGGCCTTGAGCTGCTCCGACAGCTTGTCGTAGCCGAACTGCTCGGAGTCCTCGTTCATGGCCTCGATGATGCCGTCCGTGAACAGGCAGAGCACGTCGCCGGCGTCGATCGAGAACGTATCTTCGGGGAAGTCGGCCTCCTCAGTGATGCCCACGGGGAAGCCGTTGGCGCCCTGGACGCGCTCGACCTCGCCGTTCGCCTTGCGCAGCAGCGGGTAGCAGTGGCCCGCGTTGGCCATGCAGATGGTGTGGTTCGCGTAGTCCAGGCACATGATGATGATGGTCACGAACATGTCGGTCTCTGAACTCAGCGCCACCTCGTTGAGCCGTTCCAGCAGGCCGCCGGGGCCGGACTGGGTGGACGCGAAGAACCGCACGTTGCTGGCCATCTTGGCCATCATCAGGGCGGCGGTGATGCCCTTGCCGCTGACGTCGCCGACGACGATGAAGAGCCGGTTCTCGGGCACCTCGACGAAGTCGTAGAAGTCCCCGCCCACCTCCAGCGCGGTGGCGTAACGGTCGCCGAAGCGGTAGCCCTCGATCTGCGGGGGGCTCTGGGGCAGGAAACTCTGCTGGATGCGCCGGGCGTGCGCCAGGTCCCGCTCCAGCCGCTCGCGTTGGACTACTTGCTTGTGGAGCCGGGCATTGGCGATGGTCAGTGCGGCTTGGTTCGCTATGCCGACCAGCAGCGTCAGGCCCTCTTCGTCGTAGTTGGTGGCGATGTGGTCGGTGTCCAATTGCATGAAGCCGAGGACTTCGTCCTCATACTTCAGCGGGACGCACATGACCGAGCGCATCTCGAAGTCCAGTATGCTCTGGCTGGTGGGGAGCCGCTCGTCGCTCATCGCATCGCTGATGAGCACGCCTTTCTTCTGCTCCAGGACGTAGTCCAGGATGGTTTCACTGATCTGGAGCTTCTCGTCGTCGGGGCCCTTGGTCTTCACCATGCGTGAGGCGCGCTGGGTGAGCCGCTCCGTGTCGGGGTCGCGCAGGATGATGAAGCCCCTGTTGGTCTCCGGGAATACCTCGAAGAGCCTGTCGAGGATCTTGTTGAGCAGCTCGTCCTCATCCAGCGCGGTGCCGAGTGAGTGGCCGATCTCCAGGAGCGTTCGCAGCCGGTAGTTGGTGGTCGTCAACGCCTCTATGGTGGTCTCTCCCACCGGGATATGATGGGACGTCTCGAAGCTGGCGTCGACGGAGCTTCTGACCAGCGCGGACGTTGCCTGGTCGTCCGCCTCGATGTCGACCAGCGTCTCGCCCAGTGGCTCGGCGGCGACAATGGATTCGGCCTCCGGCCGGCGGAACTCGAAGGTGGTGCCGCCTATGCGGATCTGGTCGCCCTCGTTGAGCTGTTTGGTGGTCACCATCTTGCCGTTCAGGAACGTCCCGTTGCTGCTGGCCAGGTCCTCAATGACGTACTGGGCCTTGTCGTTGCGCAGGATTCGGGCGTGCCGCTTCGAGGCCGTGGCGTCGTCCAGTCGGATGTCCATGTCCGTGCCGCGGCCCAGGGACGTGACCTGGGCAAGGGGGATCTTCTCGCCCGTTCGGTCGCCGCTTTTTGCAATCAGATGTGCCATCGAACGACTCCGCTCGTGCCGCAAGACCCCGGGCGGCCCCAGCCGCCCGACTCCGGGCGTCCTGCGGGCCGCATGTCCGTCCATCGAGATTTTAGCAGCGTTCCGACAGCGTGCAAGGGAAAAACGCGTCCCCGCCCGTCAGCTCCCGTCACTCGGGGGCGTCCGTGTTGCCCTCGGCGTCCGGCGCAGGGCCGGAGCAGAAGAGCGCGCTGCACGCGATGATGAACACGCCGACGCAAATGGCCGAGTCGGCCAGGTTGAAGGTGTGCCAGTGGTAGACGTCGCGCCAGTGGAGGTCGATGAAGTCCCTGACGAACCCGAACATGAGGCGGTCCGCCAGGTTGCCGACGGCGCCGCCGGCCAGCAGGCCGAGGGCCGCGTGCGTCGTGCCGTGGGCGGCGTCCGTGGTGAAGAAGAAGTAGGAGATCAGCCCGAGGCCGACAACGGCGGCTATCGCATAGATCAGGGGATTGCCGGGCAGGCCGAGGGCGCCCCCCGTGTTGCCGGGGTGGCTCACTATGTTCAGCAGGCCGGGAATAATCGCGGTGCGGGGCGGCCCGTCGCCCGGTGCGTGCCAGAGGAAATGCTTGGAGAGCTGGTCAAGCACCAGGGCAACACCGGCGAAGAGCCAGAAGAGCTTTCGCTTCGCCCGGAACGCTTTGGGCGCGAGAGGGTTGGACATTTGTGCTCCCGGCTTTCGCGGCGACGCTGCAGGAGAAACGACGGCCTTCCCGTGGGCTCCCCGGATCCCCCGAAAAGGGGGTCAGAAAAGCGCTCAGCCGGCTGCTTCGAACGGGGTCGGTTCCGCGACTCGCGGCGCGTCAGGCCGGAGCAGAACGGCGTTCCTCTTGCTGCCTGCACTCGATGCACAGACGCGCGAACGGGAGCGCCTTGAGCCGCTTGGCGCTGATGGGGCGAGAGCAGTTCTCGCACTTGCCGTAGGCGCCTTGCTCGATTTTCTCCAGGGCGAGGTTGATGTCGCACACTTCGGCGTCGCAATCCTGCAGGATGCGCACCATGAGGCTCTGCGCGAAGTTGTCGCTGCCCCGCTCGGCCATGTGTTCCGCCGTTACGTCGGAGAGGTCATTGGACTTGTCGCCGGCGGTCTTCAGTGCGCCTTCCTGCAAGTGGCCGATGTTGCTCGTCAGCTTCTGCCTCAACTCCAGCAGCATCTTGCGGAACTGCTCCAGTTCTTTCTTTCTCACCTCGCCACTAACTCCCACAGGGCAACGGGCATGAGGCACGGCCCAATACCGGCGTGCGGCGGGCCTGGCAGGCCGGGAAACGCCTCCGATGCACACCCCCCCGCATCGCAGTTTCAGACGCGCAATTCTATCCAAATGCCCATGCAACTGCAACAGCAGCGCGCCTTGCGCGGTGCCGGCCGGCTGGAGCAGCGTCCGGACCGACGGGCGTGGACGGGCACCGCTGCTTGACTTGCCGGCGCGCATTCCGTATGGTTTCAGTCAGGCGAATCGGGGGGTGTGCCTCGCTTCGGAGTCGGTCCTCACGGGACAGCGAACTTGCCGGACGACATACCAAATCTGTCCCTCAGGCTGGTCATACTGGCCGCTACGTTGTGTCTTTCGTCCTTTTTCAGCGGGTCAGAGACCGCCCTGTTTTTCTTCCAACCGGACGAACTGAGTCGCATGAGGAGCGGCTCACGCCTCGACCGGGCGGTGGCGGCGCTCCGGGATCGGCCCAAGCGGCTCCTGACCACCGTGCTGTTCGGGAACATGGTGGTCAACGTGGTCTTCTACAGCGTGTCCTTCCTGGTGGCGTTGTCGCTGCGCCCGCGCGTTGGGGCGAGCGGGGCGGTCGCGCTGGGGCTTGGCTCGCTGCTGGCCGTCCTCCTGTTCGGTGAGGTAGTGCCGAAGAACCTGGCCGTGATCTTCCACAGGCCGTTCGGCCGGGCAGCCGCCGTGCCGCTGCTCGTGCTGGAGAGGGCGCTGCTGGTCATCGTGGCCCCCCTGGGTAAGGTAGGGGAGTTCGCTGCGTCGCTGTTGGGCGGGCGGCACGCCCCGGCCGTGCAGGCGGACGAGTTACAGATGCTCGCCAACCTCGGGGCCCGTGAGGGGCTGGTCGACGCCGGCGCGGGGCGCATGATCGCCGAGGTCATCGAGATGTCGGACGTGCGCGTGCGCGAGTTGATGGTCCCCCGCGTGGAGATGGTCCGATGCGACCTGGAAAGCAGCCGGCAGGACATGCTCGCCCTGTTCCGGCGCGAGAAGCTGACCACGATCCCCGTCTATGAGGGTGGGGTCGACGAGATGCGCGGCGTCGTCCACGTGAAGGACCTGCTGTTTAGAGAGCCCGGCGTGGCCCTGTGTGACATCGTCCGCCCGGTCCCCTTCCTGCCCGAGACGGCCACCGTGGAGGAGGCCCTGCACCAGTGTCGGAACGAGGCCTCGAAGACAGCCTTCGTCGTGGACGAGTACGGCTCGGTGGTCGGCCTTATCACCATCGAGGACCTGCTCGAGGAGATCGTGGGCGAGATAACCGATGAGTATGACCGGGAAGAGCGGCCCGAGATCGAGCTGCTCGACGACGGGCGGCTCCGCGTACGGGGACGATTGGCCCTGCGACAGTGGCAGGAATTGCTGGGCGTTCCGCTGCCGGACGTGGACGTTGACACTGTCGGCGGCTTGGTGATGGCGCTGCTGGAGAGGGTCCCGAGAGTCGGCGACGTAGTGCGGTGCGACGGCGTGGAGTTCGTTGTGGAACAGGTCTCCGGCCGGCGGGCGGAGGTCCTGGCGGTCACTCTCCATGCCAGGGAGCGGCGCAGGGAGGCCGACGGTGCTTGAGTATCTTCTGCTGGTTGCGGCGGTGCTTACGGCGGCCTTCTACAGCGGCAGCGAGACGGGCTTCTACTGTATGAACCGGCTCCGGCTCTGGGTGCGGGCGGAGCAGGGCGTTGCGGCCGCGCGCGCCCTCCAACGCCTCGTGACGCGGCCGCGTGACGCCATCAGCACGATGCTGGTCGGCACCAACATCGGGGTGTACGTGGCGACGGTGCTGTGCACGGGTAAGCTGAGCGAGACCGTGCTGGGGGCAAGGGCGGACCTGTACAGCAGCCTCATCATGCCGCCGATATTGCTCATCTTCGCCGAAATCATCCCGAAGTCCCTCTTCCAGCATCACGCCGACGCCCTGATGTACGGGAGCGTGTGGCCGCTGCGTGTGTCGGAGGTAGTCTTTTATCCCCTCGCGTCGCTGCTGCGGCGCGTGAGCGCGCTCCCGCAACTGCTCCTGGGGCAGCGAGGGGCGCCCCAGCAGCCCGCCGTCACGCAAGAGACGTTTCGCTTTTACCTGAGCCAGGGCGCGGCGCACGGAGTCCTCTCGTCCTACCAGAGGCGCATGGCGGAGAACATCCTGCACCTCAAGTCCGTCCAGGTCGCGACGGCCTCGACGCCGCTGGAGCGGGCGGTCATGGTCCCTCAGGATGCTTCGTGGAGCGAGGTGCGCGACGTGCTGAAGGCCCACCGCTACTCGCGCCTTCCCGTCTATGGCGACGGGCGGGAGAACATCGTCGGCGTCATCAACGTGATTGACATGGCCGGCGCCGACGAAGTATCCTCGCCAAGAGAGTTGGTCCGAGACGTGTTGTCACTTCGGCACGATACCTCGGTCGCCGATGCTCTGAATCTGTTCCGCGACGCGAAGCAGCAGTTGGGCGTCGTCTGCGACGACGCGGGGCGCGCCATCGGGCTGGTGACTGTGAAGGATCTGGTCGAGGAGATCGTCGGAGAACTGGAGGCCTGGTAAGATGCGCCGCGAAGCGACAGCCCCGGTCCTCGCCATGTTGACCCTGCTCCTTCTGGCTGCCGCTGCCACGGCGGCCGCGGGGCAGGAGGTGCGGCTCGACGTGGCGCTCGATTCGCCGCAGGCAGCGGTCGGCGCCCAGGCAGTTGCGCACTTCGGTTTTCTCTGCCCGCCCGACAGATACGTCCAGAAGGAGGGCCTCCGGGTCGCGCTGGCGGACGCGGGCGACGCCGGCTCCGGCATCGCCGCCGGCGCGCCGGTCCTGCCGGAACACAAACTGAAATACGACCCGTTCCTGGAGGCCACCGTCGAGTACTTCGACGGGGAGTTCACGGTTGACGTCGTGCTGAGCGTTGGACCGGAGGTTGCCCAGGGCGACCATGCCCTGACGTTTGACGTCCGCTATGCGCTCTGCGGCCCGAACTTCTGTCGCTTTGAGAAGGCTTCGCTCGCGGCAACGCTCAGCGTTGTGGAGGCGGGCGCTGCGGAGCCCCAGGTGCCTCTGGTGGTGGAAGGGCGCGCGGCTCCGTCCGAGGACGCAGCCATCGGCACCGTCGAAGACACCGTCGCCCGCTTCGCCGAGCACGGCATCCTGGTCGCCGTGCTGCTGGCCTTTGTCGCAGGACTGGGTCTGACGCTGACGCCCTGCATCTACCCGCTCATTCCGGTCACGGTGAGCCTGGTCGGCGCGACGTCGGGCCGCAGGAGGCTTGACGGCCTGGTGCGCTCGCTGGTCTATGTTCTCGGCATCTCGATCACTTACTCCATCGTGGGCGTTCTGGCCGCCGTGACGGGCGGCATCTTCGGCGTAATTCTTCAGCATCCGGCGGTCTACGTCGCGCTGGCCGTGATCTTCGTTCTCCTGGCCGGAGCGATGTTCGACTGGTATTCCTTCGACGTCGGTTCGCAGAAGCTGCAGATTCTTCAGGCCCGGCTCCAGGGCAAGTGGGGCCTGCTCGGCGTCCTGCTCGTGGGGCTGCTCTCAGGCACGGCGGCCACGGCCTGCATCGCTCCCATCATCACCGCCGTTCTGTTCTACGTGGGCCAGAAGGGCAGCGCGATGCTCGGGTTCCTGATGTTCTTTGCCATGGCGTGGGGCATGGGAACGCCCCTGGTCGTCCTGGGGACGTTCACGGGCCTGGTGAGGGCCTTGCCGAAATCGGGCGAGTGGATGGTCAGGATCAAGCAGGTCTTCGGCCTCGCCCTGCTCGGCGTGGCCGTGTATTTCGTCGGGCGCAGCGACCTGCTGCCCGCGTTGTGGTTCGGGTTCTTTGTGGCAGCTGTCCTGCTCGGCGCGAGCGTGTTCGTGGGCGCTTTCGACGTTCTGGCGCGCAGGGCCGGCCTGTGGCTGCGCCTGCGCAAGACGGCCGGCCTGCTCCTGCTGGCGGCGGCCGTCGGGGTCCTCTTGCACGCCGCGCAGGCGTGGTGGCGGCCTGTCGTGGGCCTTGCCGAAGGTCCGCCGGAGGACGCCGTCGAGTGGCTGGACTCGGAGCCCGGTGCGCTCGCCCGGGCGGAAGGCGAGGGCAAGCCGGTCCTGCTGGATTTCTGGGCCGAGCGCTGCCCGGCCTGTGACAAGATGCTCAAGACCACGTTCCGCGCCCCCGCGGTCGTCGCCGAGTCCGGGCGTTTTGTCGCCGCCAAGATCGACCTGACGGACCAGGACGACCCGGAGGTCGTGCGCTTGCAGGCGGAGTACAGCATCCCCGGCGTGCCGTTCATCGTCCTGGTGGGCACGGACGGGGGGCGGCGCTCCTACGCCGAGTATGTCGGCCCGGAACGTATGTTGGAGCTGATGCAGGCCGTTCGTTGAGGCCCGCGGCGTGCTTTCGTCGCACTGGCCGCGAGTGTATAATGAGCGTGTGTGCGACCACAGCGAGGAGGTCGTATCATGGAACATGGAGAGACTTGGCAGCAGGTGCGAAGGCAACTGACGGACGTCGCGGACGCGATTGACGGCGCCCTTCGGCGAATGCCGGGCATCGGCAGCTTTGTGCGCGGCAGCTGTCCGCCCGTCAGCGTCTATGAGGGCGCGGATGACATCGTCGTCCTGGCAGAGGTCCCGGGCGTGGCCAGGGAGGCCCTGGAGGTGACGCTCCTGGCAGGGACGCTCACCATCCGGGGCAAGCGGCAGCCGGAGGAGCATGAGGGTTACGAATGCCGCCTGCACGAGCGCGGGGCGGAGGAGTTCTCCCGCGAGCTTGCCCTGCCTGCCCCGGTGAACGATGATGCCGACATAGCCGCCTCCTTGACGGAGGGTGTCTTGACCGTGCGATTGCAGAGACGGCAGCCGGAACGCGGCAGGAGCATCGAAGTGTCCGCGCAATGAGCGCCGGTCTTCTGCCCGTCGTGGTTGGCGTCGGTTTTCGCCATTGAAAGGAAAGAGAGTGGTCGACAAAGAGGAAGTGGGGCGAGTCATCAACGACCTCCGCGCGTCTCTGAAGATGCACGGGGGCGATATGAAGCTGATTGAAGTGACCGATGACGGCGTCGTGAAGGTAGAGCTGCAGGGCGCCTGCAAAGGCTGCCCCATGGCGACCATCACGATCCGTCAGGGCGTCGAAGCGAGGCTGAAGGAAGAGGTGCCGGACGTCAAGGAAGTGGTCGCGGTTTGAGTGAAGCCGAGCGCGGCGGCTCGCGCCGCACGCTCCGGGTTCTGGAGCGGGCCGGGGGGGGAGCCCTTCTCGGCCCTTTGTACTTGCGGGAGTGAACGAACCGGTGAGAGAACCGCTTTCGATCTACTGTGACTGGGCGATGCACGACGAGCTGGGCGACGACGTGTCCCTGACCGAAGAGATGACAATGACGGTCCTCGACACGCTGGCCCGGTGGAAGGAGGAGCACGGCGTCGCCTTCGACTATTACCTGGTCGATTGCTTCTGGTATGCCAGGCCCGGGGACTACCAGAAATTCAACTCGGAGACCTGGCCGAACGGGTTCGAGCCCGCCCGGAAGCGGATGGAAGAGCTGGGCATGAAGCCGGGCCTGTGGCTCGACGTCACCGGCGGGCAAGTGACCGGCAACGAGGCGTGGGCCGGGAGCCTGGATGCGTTCAACAACCACCATTACTGCCTTTTCGACGGCCCCTACGGGCAGGGGCTTCTCGACGCCATGATGCACGCCGCCGAGGAGTGGGGCGTGCGGATGTTCAAGTTCGATTTCGCGAACTTCTACGCGGTGAGCGCCCGGTGTCGCGACCTCGAACGGGGCGAGGTCTATGCGCAGAACGTTTCGGCCTTCCGCGAGATATGCCGCTCGGTCAAGGAGCGGCACCCCGATGTGCTCATGCTGGCGTACAACGGGTTCATACACCTGCCCGGGTTCCTGGACAACACGACCGGCGCGGTGCTGCCGGGGATCGACCCGGCGTGGCTGGGCGTCATGGATTACCTGTACAGCGGCGACCCGCGCCCGGCCGACCTGCCGTGCACATCACTGCGACGCGCCGTGGACATGTACCAGGACCACACGGTCTACAAGTTCCACCGGTCCGGCATCCCCCTGGACCGCATCGATGATCACGGCTGCATGGTGGGGGGCACGAACACGGCCTACTACCTGGGGCAGCGGGGCTGGCGCCGCACCTGGGTGCAGACGCTTGCCAGGGGCAGTCGCAAGGCCCATTTCTACGGCGACGTGACGCTGCTGGAAGACGACGACGTGCGGTTCCTCAAGGCGGCAAGGGACCTTTTCTTCGGGCTCTACAGCCAGGACGCCGAAACGCGCCTGCTCGGCGGCGTGCCGTGCCAGTCGCCCCTGCACGGCTTTCAGACGGGCGCCGCGTCGGACGGGCTGCTCGTCCTGGTCAACGCCAGCCCCGAGCCCGAGGATGTGTACTTCCCGGTCGCGGGACTTGAGCGGGCAAGCGTGCTGTTCCACGACGAAGGGCACGTGCCCGAGTGCGAGGTCTCGGATGGAGCGCTCTCCGTGCGGCTGGCCCCCGAACAGATGGCCCTGGTGGGGCTGGGAGAGAAGGCGGACGAGCAGTTCCAACTGGGCGTCAACTCGGGCGGCGACCCGGTCAGCCCCAACGCCCGGCGGCTGGACCTGGCATTTGACGGAGAGCACGGAGACTGCGAGTGTCACACCTCAGGCCAGTATCTCGCCTCGGCCGCAGCCCACGAGCAGGACCTGAGCGTGCTGCGCCTATCTTTCCGCCTGCGAGACGGCAGTTCAGCCGCCCGGCGGACGATGGACCGCGGGGAAACGGTCAGCGACGCCCTGCGCATCGAGGTCCGGGCGGACCGGCGCACCGTGGCGCCCCTGGCGCTGGTGCCGGGCGTAAAGGTCTGGTCGGGCTGCTCGTGGGTGACCGGGCTGTATTCCCTGTCGGAACTGACCGGCGCGGATGAAGTGCTCATCCGCTTCCACTGCCCCGACGCCGAACCGCGGATCATCCCGCAGGCACTCCTGCAGGCCACTTGATCCCGGGCGGACGCGTCTCAGTCCCTGAGGTAGGGGTCCTCCCTGATCTCGTCCGGAACGGGCACGGACCGGAACTTCATCTTCGAGTAGTGCGGGATGGCCACGGGCCCGCCGATCACGTAGATGAACTCGTCCACGAAGTCCTGCGTCGGCCCGTTGATGCCGTCGATGTATTCCATCGGGACGCAGCGTTCCTTGGCCGCGATGTTCGACAGGTCCGTCAGGGCCGTCCGCGTGACGCCGTTGGTCCTCTGGAGGACGACGGACTTCTTCGTCTCGCCAGCGACCATCGCCTCGACGCTCGCATGGCCGACCCGGTATGCCTCGGAGGCGTCCACATCGGACATCATGCAGCTTCGCTGGATGTGCTGCGGGTTGAGCGTGCAGTCCTTGATCTTGCCGGGCACGGCGTCCACCTTCAGTTCCGCCGCCACCAACTCGCTCAGGAAGGCGGCGGGCGAGAAGGAAGTGGCCCGTCCGTGCTGGATGTTGCCGTGGGCATCGCGGATGACCTCCGTGCCGTAGACTTCCGCGATGCTCTTGCCGGTTTCCCTGTCGCTGAGGTCTTCCTGCACGACCACCACGGCTTCGCCTTGCCTGGTGAGCGAATCGGCCACTTCGTCCAGGAATGCCTGCTTGTCGAACGGCACCTCCTTGCACAGGATGACGTGTGGCGGCGCGTCCGGGATCATGTCGCCCTTGGGATCGACCCGGGCGAACGCCGTGGCCTCGGCCAGCCAGCCGGCCTTCCGTCCCATGACCTGGTAGACGACCACGGGCGCGATGTCCCAGCCTTCATAGACGCCCTGCTCGCCGCGGAAGTTCGCCCGGACGGCGTAGGAGGAGAAGTCGCTGTGGACGTTCTTCAGCGCCGTCGCGTTGTAGAGCGAGGCGGACCCCCACCCGGGGCAGTGGTGTGTCGCCGGCAGGTCGTTGTCCACGGTTTTGATGGCGTGGATGGCCGCCACGCCCGCTACGCCGGTCAGGCCGAGAAGCTGGGCGGCGCTGTCGTTGCCGCCGATGTAGATGACGCCGTCCACGCCGAGCCTGGCCAGGTGTTCCGCGATCTTCTTGTACTGGGCGTCCTTGGGCTTGATGCGGGTCGTCTTCAGGCCGGCGCCGGGGCCGTTGAAGACGAACGACATCGGGTCCATCTGCGTCAGGTCGACGATGTTGCCCTCGATGTTGGCGTTGAGCAGGCCCTCCAGGCCGTTGATCGTGCCGTAGACCTCGATGCCGGCCTTCTGTGCCGCGTCGATGATGCCGGCCACTTCCCAATCTATCACGGGCGTCGGCCCGCCCGATTCCCCGACGATTATCCTGCTGACCATGAAGAACCTCCGCAAGGCTTGGCGGAATTCCGAAATCCGGGCTCGGTCGGCCCGAGGAGTCCCAGTACTATAGTCCAACTTCCGGACTCTCGCAAACGCACGGCGTCGCAGGCGAACGCCATGCCGCGATACCCCGCGAGCGCCGCGTCCCTCAACGCGTGTGATAGAAGTAATCGCAGGTCAGCATAGCGGTCCCGCCCCGTTCCAGTTTCAGCTCCCAGCGGACCGTGCTGTGGCCGGTGAGAGCGGCTGAGCCGCGGAAGTCCCTCCAGTCCTCGGATACGAAGTCGGTCAAGGTGATGCGACCGCCGTCCGAGGCGCCAGTGGCGTTTCCGCCGAACTGGCAGTTGACGATAAGCTCGATGTCCTCGTCTTTGTGGTTCGTGACGCGCAGCGTGCCCTTCTTCGAGATCCGGGCGTAGTCCGTGCCGTCCAGGCGGATGGCCTTCTGCTCTCGCCCGGTCTCCTTCTCAGAGTATGTGCCGCGCACGTCCACGGCCACAGTCACGGGCAGGTCGCACTTGCCGCCGCGCGGGGTATAGGTCAGCAATTCCTGGCACAGCGGCAGGAACCCCTCCATTACCATTGCTGCCCCGGTCGTCCAGGGCGCGCCGCTCTCGTTGGTCAGTTCCACCAGATGCCACACCTCGTTCTTGAGCAGATTGACGGGCGACCGGCCGGCGCCGCCGGCGGGAACGGCCTCCGTGCCCGCATGTTGGAGGTGGACGTCCCACGCGTAGAAGTGGCGGAACGGCACCATGCCCGAGACGACCGGCACCAGCGCGCGTTCGCCCGCCGCGAGCGTCAGCGAAGGCACGTGGTAGACGAACAGGTCGTGCGCGCCTTCAGCCAGTTCGGCCGGCAGGGCGGGCACGGCCGCGCCGGCCCCTACGTCGGGCCCTTCCGGCCTTCGCCGCACCTCCGCCGCGCGCTGTGTGAAGAGCACGTTCGACAGCTGCTGGCCCATGATCTGGGGCGCCGCCGCCTGGAGGGGGTTGCGCAATTGTGCCACGAGGCTCATCGGGGAGACGCAGTTGCTGAAGCGGAAGTTGGGCACCCCGACCACGAGATCGAGCGAGACCTCCACGAGGTCCTCGGCTTCGTTCAACAGCTCGGCCTGCATCATGAGGTGAGCTTCGCCGCCGTCGCCCAGCAGGATCCGGTAGGTGGGGATCCACCGTATGCCCGGCCCGTAGTGGAGCATAGTAAGGTTCGCGCGGGCGTCCGCGGCGCGAGGGTCGAACTGGATCTCCAGGTTCTTCTCGCGCTCGTGCTCGCCGTGCCGCGGGATCAGGCGTTCCCGGGCCACTACGCTCTTGAGCGAAGCGCCCTCCGGGATGAGCCAGAACGAGCCGAGCGTCATGCTCTCGGGCACGTCCTCGATGACTGCCTTCGCTTCCCGGTCCACGGCTCCCGTGGCCTTCTTGACGAACATGCAGTAGCCGTCTTTGAACACCACGACTCTCTCAGTTTCCACGGCGAGTGCCGTGAGCGAAGGCCCAGCCGCCGTGGCGCCAGCCGCAATGAGACACAGCAAGACCGTCAATGCAGCACAGGAGCGAAGCATCTTTGCACCCCCTTCCTGGGGAACTGGTTCCGCAGTCTATTCAGCCTTCTTACCCGAACACCGGTGGGTCGGCCTCAGGCGTGCTCGCCCTATTAGTGGCGCTCAGGTGGCCGATGTTCACGGACTCACAGGCCCCGCGCGCGTACCCTCCACTGCGGTTCGGAAGGTGCAGGCAGCGGCACAGCCGTGGCTCAGGATGCGGGACGCGCGCGCTACCTGGCTCCGGCCCGCGGTGGCGTGTCGGAGCCGGGCTGATCCTCATCGCCGGTGCGCACGCGGAACAGCTTGTGCTCCGGGTCGAAGACCAGGTCATCCCGGTGCTCTTCGAACCAACGTCGCATCTCTTCATTCGTGCCCCTGGCTTCGGTGTGCCGCAGAAGGGCGGCGCGTACCTGGCGCAAGGCGAACGGATCTTCGGCGCAGAGGTCCAGTTCCGCAATCAGCGTCTCCAGCGCGTCCACGTGACCGTAGCCTATGGCGATCCGGGCCATTGACCGGGCTTCGTAGCTTTCGCCGATCCCGGCGAGGCCCCACGCACTGGCTACGGCGTCCTCCAGCTCTATGCCGGGGAGGAAGCGGATGGCGTCGTACGTGGCGGCGCGGTTGCCGCCGAAGATGAGGCAGCGCTTCAGTTCGTCGTAGGTTTCCGGGTCTCGCAGGGAGGCCACGGCGTGGATCCATTCCGTGGGCAGGTACTGGGGCGCCGCACGCAGTTCGGCCAGCAGCGTCTCTCTGGCGTCCGTTGCCCACCCGCGCGCCAGGACCACGGCGGCCAGTTCGTGCTGGTGGGGCAAGGCGTCGAGGATCATCTGCTTGTGCTGCGCGCCTGCTACCCTCTTGACGGCCTCCAAGATGTGGTACGGGCCGAAGAAATCCCCGCGCGTAGCCGCCTCCAGCAACACGTCCAGGTGCTCCGGCCCGACGGCAACGAGCATGGGGACCTGTGGGTCGTCCGACGAGAAAACGCTCTGGCGCTGCGAGACCTGGGTGATCCTGGCGACATATTCCCGCACGTGATCCTTCGTCGGGTTCTCCGGCAGTGTGATCTTGCCGAGCGCTTCCCGATCGGGGCCCCGCTGCTTCCAGTCGTCCGGCAGGCCGGACGGCCGGCCGCTCCGAGCCCCCGCGGCGACCTTGTCAAGGCGGCCCTGGAGTTCCTCTATCTTGCGGTTGAGTTCCTCTATCTGCTGGCGCAACTGGCGCAGTTCGTCCAGGACGGCCTGCTGCACGTCGGGCTCTTCTTGCTGCGCCCACGCGGCGCAGGCCATCGCAAGGGACACAATCAGGCCGGATAGGAAGGTTCTGGCACGCACTACGGTAATACCCCCGTTCGTGCTGTCGGTACGCGCACGACCCGCCGCCGGGGCGTCAGGGGGTGGCCTGCGTCTGGGGCACGCGGAACATCCTGTCTTCCGCGTCGAAGGTCAGCTTGTTCCTGTTCTGCCAGAACCAGCGGATAACCCCCTCCCTGGTGGCGGGGGCATTGCTGTGGCGGGCCACGGCCTCGCAGATCGCCCTGACGGTCCATTGGCCCTGATCGCCCTCCTGCAAGGCCTGCACCAGGTAGGCGAGCGCGTCCTTATGGCCGTAGGCGATGGCGATCTGGGCCATTTCGCGTGCGTCGTATTCGTCCTGGTACTTCACGATCCGCCACGCCGTTCCCACGGACTCCGTCAGCTCAATCCCGGGCAGCTTGGATATGGCGGTGTGCGTGACAGCGCGGCTCCCACCGTGGATCAGGTACTCCTGCAGCAGGCCATAGGTGGGCGGGTCCTCCAGGGAAGCCGCCGCCTGTATCCATTCCGGCGGCAGGTAGTAGGGGAAACGTCGCAGCTCGGCCAGCAGTATCTCGCGGGCGTCCTGCGCCCAGCCTCGCGCCAGGACGACTTTGGCCAGTTCGCGCTCGGACGGGAGGGCGTCGAGCACCATCTCCTTGTGTTGCTCCTCGGCCACAAGTCTGACGGCCTCGACGGCATAGTAGGACATGGCAGCCTTTGCGCCCGTGGCGGCTTCCAGGAGAAGGTCCACGTGCTCCGGTCCGACGGCGGCCAGCATGGCGATCTGCGGATCGTCCGGCGAGAAAACGTTCTGGGTTCGCGTCGCCGCGGCGATATCGGCGATGTAGAGCATGACCTGCTTCCGCGTCATCTGCTCAGGCGGCGCCAGGGCCTCAAGCGCCGTCACGTCCGGCCCCCTGTGCCCCCACTCGATCACCTGGCCGTTCTCTTCTTCCCGTTTTGCTTCCCCGGCAGGCTCCTCCTCGGCGCGTCTGGGTTCGGGCTCGCGGGTCTGTGGTCTGGTCGTCCTGGCGGGTGGCGCGCCGCCGACTTCCATGCGCGCCCGCAAGTCATCGATCTTCTGGCCGAGGGCTCCTATCTGCGACGCATCGAGGTGCATTCTGAGCCTCTCCACGTTCTCGCTCAGCACCTCGATCCTGTCCCCCAGCTCGCGGAGTTCGGCGAGGATCGCCTTCTGGAAATCGAGCATGGTCTCCTGGGACCGTGCGGTTGACGTGACCGTCAACAGCAGGACCCATGCCAGCAGCGTGCCCCTGGCGGCAGCACGTATCCCGCGGCCGGAGTTGCGCCGCAGGCCAGATCGTGGTGATCCGTGCCCCCGTCCGCCAGTGACGGCCGTTCGCCCTCTCGTATGCTGAGCGGGACTCTGCGTTTGCTCTCTCGATACCATCAAAGCATCTGTTGCTCTATGCCACGGGTCGCTCGCGGTGCGCAATCCGCTTATGCCGTCTCCTATGGCCCATCGGGCTGCCCGAGCCCTGCGTTCGGCTCACAGTGTATCAGAAAGCGCAACCGGATTTCGACCGACAATTTCCCCCCTGCAGGGCCGAGGGCAAGACGCCGTTGTCCCTGCCCGGCCATTCTCCTGAAGGGCCCTGCCTGAACGCGCCCGGTCCGGCGGCCCGTTCAATGCGGCGGCGGGTCAATTCGCACGTCTATACCTTCGACCTCGGCGACGCAGCGCTTGAGGGTCTCTGCCAGCTCCGCGCGGATGTCTGCCCACTTCGGGTCGCCGACCAGATTATCCCTTTCATGGGGGTCATTGTCCAGGTCGTAGAGGAAATCCTCGACGTAGCGGCTGCTCTCCGAATCCTCCCAGCCCTTCTTGTCGGGCGCCCGCACGGAATACTTCCACCGGGCCGTTCGCAGAGCGCGGCCGACGTGGCTCTCGCTTATCTGGATGAAGACCTCGTCCCGCCAGCCCCGCGCCGTCCCGTCGGCCAGTCCGTGGAGCGGCCGCCCGCGCATGTAGCCGGGCACCTCCAGACCCGCAGTGGCAAGGAGGGTGGGCGGCAGGTCTATCAGGCTGACGAGTTCGTCGACTACCTGGCCGCCCCGGAAACCGAGCCCGTTCACTATCATCGGCACGCGCACGCAGCCGTCGTGGCAGGCCCGTTTGTATTCCTGGTTCCGCGTGCGGAAGTGCGAGCCGTGGTCGCTCGTGGCGATGAGGAGCGTCTCATCTGCTATCCCGAGTTCCTCCAGTGCGTCGCGGATGCGCCCCATGTTGCGGTCCAGGCTGTTGATGCAGCCAAGATAGTCGGGGTAGTTGTCGCGCCAGTCGCCCTCCGTGTCCACCAGGTCCCCCGGGACGACGAAGTGCTTGAATCGCTCCTTCGAGCCTTCCGGCCCCTCATAGCGGTTGTGGTCGTTCTGGTGGTGCGGCTCGATGTAGGAGAGGAACAGGAAGAAGGGGCGGTCCAGCGCGCGCGTGCGCAGATATTCGAGCACGAAATCCGTCACGCAGTCCACGCGGTAGCCTTTGAACTCGACCTTCTCCATGTCGGCGTTGAACATGTGCCCGTCGTAGCCGTGCGAGGTGAACTCCAGCACGTCCGAGGCCAGCCAGTAGTCCTTGTAGCCGCCGCGCCGCTCCAGCGGGACGGCCCTTTCCCGAAAGTCCACTTCCGGGCCGGTGGACGCCAGGTGCCACTTGCCGATGTAGCCCACCTCGTAGCCGGCCTCGGACATCCAATGAGCGACCGTTTTCTGGTCCTGCGGCAGGGCGATGCCGTTGCGGTAGCAGCCGACCTCGGTGGCGTACTTGCCTGTCTGAAGGCAGGACCGCGCCGGCCCGCAGACGGGCTGGCACGTGAAGGCGTTCTCGAACCGGACGCCCTCTGCGGCCAGCCGGTCGAAGTTGGGGGTCACGTCCAGCGGCTGGCCGTAGCAGCCCACCGTGTCCCAGCGCTGCTGGTCGCTGAAGAAGAACAGCACGTTCGGCGGCGATCCTTTCTTGCTCACTTGCTCCTCCAGTGTCACGGGTGAAAGCTGCGTCGGTCGGGATCGTGCGGGACCACGTCTCCAGTCTCCAGGTAGAACGTCAGCAACCTGTCCTTCAGCCGGGCCAGCACGTCGGCATACTCCGGTTCATCAACAACGTTGTTGATCTCGCACGGATCTCTGCCCAGGTCGTAGAGTTCGTCGCTCTCATAGAGCCTGCGTACGTACTTGTGGTCCTTCGTCCTGCACATGACAGCCTTGCTGTGCTCCGGTCCTTCCTCGACCTGGAGCCGCAAGCGCGGATAGTAGAGCCCGCGCGGGTTCTGGTCGCTTTCGGCTTCCATGCAGTGCTTCTCGCCGTGGAGGCGTCCACCCTCGCAGAAGACGGCGTCGCGGTGCTGGTCCGTTCGGCCCTCCAGCACGGGCACCAGGGACCGGCCAAAATGCGTGTAACCCGGCTCGATGCCGGTCATCGCCTCGATTGTGGCCGGCAGGTCGATGAGTTCCACAAGGGCGTCGCTGATGCGCGGCGCCGTGTCCACCCATGCGGGCGGCTTGACCAGGAAAGGCACGCGCGTCAAAACGTCTTCGAACGTGTTCTGGGTCTTTTCCACCAGGCCGTAGTCGCCCGTGAAGTCTCCGTGGTCTGCGAAGAAGAATATGGCGGTGTCGTCGTAGATGCCTGCCTTCTTGAGCGCCTCAACCACGAGGCCGAACTGGTGGTCCACCCGGGCGCACATGCCGTAGTAGGTGGCGCGCAACTCACGCCACCTCTCCTCGCCCCACGACTGCAGGTTCTGTCCCTCCCAGATGCCTTTCAGCAGGGCCGGCTTGCCGCGCCAGCCCTCCGGGGCTGGTGTGCGTGCCGGCACCTTGTTCCGGTCAATCATGGAGTACCACGGTTCCTCCACGGCGTAAGGAGGATGGGGGTAGGTCAGAGGCAGGTAGATGCAGAGGGGCTTGTCGGTGGGGCGGTCATTCAGCAGTTCGACAGCGCCCAGCACGTTCGCCCAATCGCCGTCGTAGTAGGTCTCCTCGCCTCCCGTGTCCAGCTTGCCGACGTAGAACGAAAAGAACGTGTCGCTGCCGGGCTCGCCGCGCCACCTTTCCGCGTTGGCCATCTCCCACATGGAGCGAGGAGGGCGCTCCGGCTGGTGATAGACGTCGCAGAACGGCTCCCAGGAGAGCTGTCCCGGCACCAGGTCGTTCTTACCGCCCCACCATACGAAGTAGCCGGCGTCCCTGAGCGTCTTCAAGAGCACGGGCTCATCGCGACGGAGCATGTGGAACATTGTCCTGTGGCCGCGCACATGAGGGTACCAACCTGTCATGAACGAGCAGCGGCTCGGCGTGCAGACGGGATTCTGACAGAATGCCCATCGGAATGAGACGGCGTCGGTCCGAACCATGCGGTCCAGGTTGGGCGTCACGGCGGCCGGGTTTTCCATGTGGGCCAACGCTTCGCCGCGCCACTGGTCCGGGTTGAAGATCACGATGTGTGGTCTGGTGTTCATTGGGGAGTCCCTGATCTGTGCGGGTCGGGCTCAAGCAAGTCGGCGGCCGCAGTCGTCGCAGAAACGCGCGTCCGGATCATTCATCTCGCCGCAGGCCGGGCATTCGAGTGACTTCGACAGCGCTGTGCCGCATTCGTCGCAGAACTTCGCGTCGGCGTCGTTGAGCGCGCTGCACTTGTGGCAACGCACCGGGGCGGCGTCCGTTCCCTGCGCCGCCGCCCCCAGACCCTCGCCGATGGCCCGGGCCACGGTCCTCACGCCGTCCTCCGCGCCCTCGGCGACGTAGTTGAGGGTGTCCTTGGCGACCGGGGCAATCTCTCCAGCCTGGTACCGGGCGACGGCCCCCATGAAGCCGTACATCGTGGCGGCGAGACCCAGAAACAGTATCGGCATGCCCACGAACACGCACCAGAACAGACGCGGCTGACCCGCGCCGCCGAACGCCATGAAGAAGTCGATCACCCCGACTGCAGCGAACAGCCCGCCGACGACTATCAGCACCGGGCCGATCACCCGCAACCGGTCCCTGATTTCCCGATGTTTCGGATCGATCTTGCGCTCTTCGCTCATGGTTCTGCCTCTCACCTGACGCACGGCGTTGAAGGCCGGCCGCCGCTGCCGATGGCCCGCGTCAGCCGCCGGGTCAGAACTTATCACCGGCCCGCCCGTCCGTCAAATTCCTCACCCGGTTTCGCGGCCCCAGGGGGCGCCGGGCGGCGCGTCGCTTGACGGGCGGCGGACCGTACCGGAGAATGCAGAACGCCTACCCTGTCCATTGTGTGGGGTGAACGATGACATCGGGCTATCCTGGTGAAGGGGATTCGGGAACGGACCGCGAAGCGTGGCCTGCCAGGCCGGCGCTGCCGCCGCGCGCTTCGCAGGGGAGCAGCAAGCCCATGTGGCTGGGCTGCCTTGTGGGGGGCGCCGCAACCATAGTAATCCTGGCGCTGATTGGCGGCGCGGTCTTCACCATGTTCTTCGCGATGGCGACCATGGGCGGGGCGGGGGCGGCCGTGACGAAGGCGGGCGTGGCCCTCCAGGAGCTGACCATCAGCGGGGAGCTGGGCGACCCCAAAGTGGCCGTGATTCCCGTGTACGGCGTGCTGGTGCGCGATGCCGGCACGTGGGACGAGGATCCGGTGCTGCTGCTACGGGCCATGCTCCGCGCGGCGAGGGATGACAAGAATGTGAAAGGGGTCATCCTGTCCGTGGACAGCGGCGGGGGCGGGATCACGACGTGCGACCTGATGCGCAAGGAGATCATCGATTACCGCCAGGAAACGAATAACCCCGTCGTTACGCTAATGGAAGACGTCGCGGCTTCGGGCGCTTACTACGTCGCGTGCGGCACGGACCACGTCCTGGCGCATCCCACGACCATCACCGGCAGCATCGGCGTGATGTTCCCGCTCTTCGACGCCAGCGGCCTGCTGGACAAGGTGGGCGTGCGGGACCGCACGGTCAAGACGGGCGAGTTCAAGAACATCGGTTCGCCCTTTGCCGAAAAGACCGAGGAACAGTGGCAGCGCGAGAAAGACCTGCTGGCCAACATCGTGCAGCAGATGCACGAGAGGTTCGTCCAGATCGTCGCCGAGGGGCGAGACCTTGACGTGGAAACGGTACGCTCGCTGGCCGACGGGCGAATCTACACGAGCCAGGAGGCCCTCGACAACGGGCTGATAGACGGCATCGGTTACCACGACGACGCCGTGGAGAAGGTCAAGCTGCTGGCGGGGCTGGCTGACGCACACGTCATGGCCTACCAGCGCGTCCCGTCGGTCCTGGAACTGCTGCTCGGCCTGGGGGGGCGGGAGGTGAAGGTCCGGCTGGACGGCGCGATGCCGACGGCGTCGGGTGAGTTGCCCATGTATCTCTGGTCCCCTGCGATGCAGTAGGCCCTTCATCGCTTCGGAAGGCACGCCGCCATGTTGAAGCTGTACAACAGCCTGGGACGCGAACTCCAGGAATTCACGCCCCTGCACGAGGGGTTCGTGGGCGTCTACGTCTGCGGGCCGACCGTTTACGGTCACAGCCACATCGGCCACGCGAAGAGCTACGTCAGCTTCGACGCGATCGTGCGCTACCTGCGCTACCTCGGCTACCGCGTCCGCTACGTGCAGAACATCACCGACGTCGGACACCTGACCGACAACGCGGACGAGGGCGAGGACAAGGTCGCTGCGGAGGCCCGGCGCACGGGCGTCGAGCCCATGGAAGTGGCCGAGATGTACACCCGCAGCTACTTTGAGGACATGGACGCGCTGAAGGTCGAGCGCCCCGACGTCAGCCCCCGGGCCAGCGGCCACGTCATTGAGCAGATCGAGCTGGTCAAGAGACTCCTGGAGAAGGGGCACGCGTACGAGGTCGAGGGCAACGTCTATTTCGACGTGGGGAGCTTCCCCGACTACGGCAAGCTGAGCGGGCGCAGCCTGGACGAGATGCTCGACGGCGCCCGCGTCGAGGCCCGGAGCGACAAGCGCAGCCCCGCCGACTTCGCCCTCTGGAAGGTGGCCGAACCGGGCCACATCATGCGCTGGCCCAGCCCCTGGGGCGTGGGGTTCCCCGGCTGGCACCTCGAATGCTCCGTCATGGCGATGCGCTACCTCGGCGAGACGGTGGACATCCACGGCGGCGGCATTGAGAACATCTTCCCGCACCACGAGGACGAGATCGCGCAGGCCGAGGCAGCGACGGGGCAGCCGTTCGTCCGCTACTGGCTCCACAACAACATGGTGACGGTCAACGGGCAGAAGATGGGCAAGAGCCTGGGCAACTTCATCACGCTCAAGGACGCCTTCGCTGGCAACCCGCCGCTTCAGCGGCCCGTCCGGCCGCTCGTGCTCCGCTACTTCGTCCTGACCAGCCAGTACCGCAGCCCGCTGGACTTTTCCGTCGAGGCCCTGGACGCGGCGCAGAAGGGCCTCGAACGGATCGAGGGCACGGTCGGGCGCGTCCGGCGGATGCTGCCCCAGGCCGCCGAGGGCGAGGCGCCGGAGGCCGTCGTCCGGCTCGTCGAGGAGACGGTGGGGCAGTTCCTGGCCGAGATGGACAACGACTTCAACACGGCCGGGGCGCTCGGGGTGCTGAGCACCTTCACGCGCGAGCTGAACCGCTATCTCGATGAGGAAGAAGCGCCGACCGGGGGCGCGCTGGCCGCCATTGACGGCCTCTACGAGGAACTCGGTGGCCGCATCCTGGGCATCGTCACGGACAAGACGGGTCGCGTCTTCGAGGAGCACGTCGGGGATACCGTCCGAGTGACGAGCGGCGGGACGGACAGACTGGTTCCCGCGCGGCCGCAGGTTGCCACCAGGGAGGAACTGATACAGAAGCTCGTTGACGAGAGGTCGGCTGCCCGCAAGAGGGGTGATTACGAGCACGCAGACTCATTGCGAGCGTGGCTCGAAGAGCACCGGGTGGAGGTAAAAGACACGCCTGATGGCACCACCTGGCGGGAAAGGTAAGTGCCATGCCACTGTTGATTGAACAAGACTACCCCGAGTTGGCAGAGATCTGCCGGCGGCACAAAGTGCTCCGCCTGGAGTTGTTCGGCTCTGCCGCGCGAGAGGGTCTGGCCCCGGAGGTGAATGACGTTGACTTTCTCGTGGAATTCCTGCCTCTGCAGCCGGGCGAGCATGCGGACGCGTACTTCGGGTTGCTCGATGCGCTGGAGCGGCTCTTCTCGCGGCCTGTGGACCTGGTCATGACGCGGGCCGTGCGCAACCCATACTTCCTGGAGTCCATACAGGACAGCCGGCGGGTCGTGTATGCAACTTGAATCCAAGAAACATCTCGAAGATATCCGTCGTGCGGCTTCCGCCATCCTGGGATTCGCCGCCGCAAGGACGTTCGATGACTACGTTGGGGACGCCATGTTCAAGTCCGCTGTTGAGCGTCAGTTCGAGATCATCGGCGAGGCGCTGAATCGGTTGGTCAGGGCGGACAGTCCGACCGCGGAACGCATCTCGCATTGCCGCCGCATCATCGCGTTCCGCAACGTCCTTATCCACGGCTATGATGTGGTCGAAGATCATGTCGTGTGGGACGTGGTGCGGAAGGACCTCCCGGCGTTGCATCGGCAGGTTGCCAGCCTGTTGGGCGAGGCCGAGAAGTGAGACGGGGTCGGCTGCGGCTGCTGGCGTTCATCGTGCAGGGCGATCCCCCGGCGGTTCCTCCTTCGCCAGCTCTCGCACGGGCGGCAGGAGGAACTCCTCGCTGAGAATCTTCACCGTCGAGGCCAGCGGCACAGAGATTACGGCGCCGAACAGGCCGAAGATTCTCCCGCCCACCAGCAGGCCGATCAGGATCGTGACCGGGTGAAGCTGGACCCCCTTCGAGAGCACCAGGGGCGTCAGCAGCGGCTCGATGGCCTGCACCACGGCGAAGACGATCAGCACGCCTATCATCGTCTGCCACCCGCCCGTGAGCAGAGCGAGCAGGACTGCCGGTATCAGCCCCACCATGACGCCGATGAACGGGATGATCCCCAGTATCCCGACCGTCATCCCTATCAGCAGCCAGAAGGGCACGCCGCAGATCCAGAGCCCGACCGAGGTGAGCACGCCCGAGCAGATGCAGACAATGATCCGGCCGCGGAAGAAGGCGGCGTAGGACCGGTCCAGACGGCCGACGACGCGCAGTATCTCGTCCCGGTAGCGCCCCGGCAGGTGCTCCTTCACCTTCCCGTAGAACGGGTGCAGCCCCAGCAGGAAGAAGAACGTGTAGATGAACACCAGCAGAACCTGCGTGAGCGTGCCGACTATCTGACCGATGCTGGTGCTGGCGTGTTGGACGCCTGTCTTGAAGATGGCCAGCGCCTTGAGCGCGATCTTGTCCATGTTCTGGCGTGCGGCGGTCTGGATCGTTTCCAGCAGGTCCCCCGCGCCGGCCTCGGGCGGCGCGACCTGCTCCGCGGGAGGGGCGGGCGCGGCCGGCTCTTCTGCCGCAACGGCCGGTTCGGCTTCCCCTTCGTGCAGCAAGTATGAAAGCCCGAGACTGTCGGCGACCCGCTCCACGTAGCCGGGCAGTTTCCTCGCTTCTCCGTAAACCGGAGGTATCACCGTCACCAGGACCAGCCCGATCACGGCCAGGAAGCAGACGTAAACGACCGTCACGCCGAGCCACCTGGGCATCCGCATCCGTTCGAGGAACAGGACCACGGGGTCCAGCACGTAGGCGATGACCAGCGCAAGGACGATTGGCGTGGTCACCTCGCGGAGCCACCCCGCGAGCGCGAAGATTGCCAGGCCCACGACGACCAGCAACCCGATCCTGAAGGACCGCCTCCTGAAGATGGGTGCGCCTGCCGATTGCGCTGAAGCGTCGGGTTCGCCCTGTGCCATTGGTCTGGCTCCTGCACGAGGACACGGTTCCGCCCGCGACTATCGTAGGGCCGGCGCGGCTCCCTTTCAAACGCCTCCGCGCCGGCGCAGAGATTGAAATGAGGGGCGCCGGCCTTATAATGATGCCTCCTGCCGCTCTGGTTTCACTAAGGAGGCGCTGCCTTGCCGGATTACGTCCTGGTGGCCGACTGCGGCTCGACTAACATTACCGTGACGGCCGTTGACGAGGCGGGCAACCTGGCCGCCTCCGCCAGCCGGCCAAACGGCCCCGTCCCCCAGGAAGGCGGAGAAGGCTGGCTCGCGTGGGACGTTGAGCGGCTCTGGGGAGCGGTCCGCGACTGCTGCGGCCGCGTGGTCGAGCAGGTCGGCGCGGACGCAGTGAAGGCAGTCGCCGTGGCCACGTGGGGTGCGGACGGGACGGCCGTTGCGGCCGACGGGACCGTGACCTATCCGCCCATCGCGTGGGAGTGCCAGCGCACGGAGGCGACGGCCCGGCGCCTGGGCGAGCGCATCGGCGCAAGGCGGCTGTTCAGCATCACCGGGTACCCCGTGATCCGGTTCAACACGCTGTTCGTCATCGGCTGGCTGCGCGAGAACGCGCCGGAGGCGCTGGACGGGGCGGAGAAGTGGCTCCTGATGCCCGGCCTGCTGACGCTGCGCCTGACGGGCCGGATGACCATGGACGTGACCAGCGCCTCGACCATGATGCTGCTCGACCTGGAGAAGGGGACCTGGTCGAAGGAGTTGCTCGACGCGGTGGGGGCGGACGAATCCTTCTTCCCGGAGATCGCTTACCCCGGCGACGTGCTCGGCGAGGTGACGGCGGAGGCGGCGGCGCAGACGGGTCTGAGGGAAGGGACGCCGGTCGTCGCGGCGGGGCACGACACGCAGTTCGCCCCGATCGGCAGCGGCGCGACGCCGCAGGAGGCCGTCCTGAGCACCGGGACGTGGGAGATCGCCATGCTGCGAACGCCCGAACCGGCGACCGGCGACTTCGCGTTCGGGCACGGTGTGTTGACGGAGGTGGACGCCGTGCGCGGGCTGTATGACCCGCAGTTCCTTATGATGGGTTCGGGCTGCCTGGAGTGGCTGCGGGAGAGGTTCTACGGCGGCATCGAGGACCGGGCGGCGGCCTACGCGACGATGATCGGCGAGGCGCGCGGGGTCAAGCCCGGTGCGGGCGGCGTGATGATGGCCCCCAGTTTCGTGCCGGCCGCCGGCCCGGCGAGCAGGTACAACACGGGCGGGACGATCCTCGGGCTCCAGGTGAGCACCACGCGGGCGCACGTCTACCGGGCCGCGTTGGAGGGGCTGTCGTTCCAGCTGAGGGAGGCCCTGCGGATTCTGGGCCAGGCCACGGGACGCCGGCCGGAAAGGCTCCGCGTCGTGGGCGGCGGCTCGCGCAACGAGCTGTGGAACCGGATACGGGCGGACGTCTGCCGGATCCCCGTCGTCGTGACCGAACGCAAGGAGGCCACCGTCGTGGGAGCGGCCATCGCCGGATGGGTGGGTGCCGGACGGTTCGATTCCATTGAGCAAGGGGAGCGCGAGCTGCCCACCGAGAGCCACGTCGTCGAGCCGGGACCGGACGCGGAGCGGTACGAGGAGATGTTCGAGCGTTACCGCCTGATCGCGCCTTCTTTGAAGGATTTCTACAGCCCCAATGTGCCGGGGGGACTCGGATGAAGGTCAGCATTGTCGGTGCAACGGCGTACACGAGCCGGGAACTGATCCGCATACTGGCGCGTCACCCGGAGGCGGAGATCGTCCACCTGGGCGGCCGGCGCGAGGAGAATCCGTGCATCTCGGAGGTATTCCCGGAACTGGCCGGCGTCTGCGACATGCGCCTGGGCGGGCTGCAACCGGAAGACGCGCCCGAGAAGCCCGACGTGGCGTTCTTCACGCTGCCGCACGGCGTGAGCCAGGACCACGTGCCGGCGTTCCTGGAGGCCGGCGTGCGCTGCATCGACTTCAGCGCCGACTACCGGTTCGACGACCTGGAGGTCTACGAGTCCTGGTACGGGGCGCACCGCGACGCCGGGAACGTCGCCCTTGCGGTTTACGGCCTGCCGGAGCTTGAGAAGGACCGCATCGCGGAGGCGAAGTTGGTGGCCAACCCGGGCTGCTACCCGACGGCCGTCGCCCTGGGGCTCGCCCCCCTTGTCGCCGGCGGACTGATTGACGGCGGCGACGTGGTCGTGGACGCCAAGAGCGGCGTTAGCGGACGCGGCAACAAGCCCGACGAGGGCTCCATGTTCTGCGAGTGCAACGAGGACGTGCGGGCCTACAAGGTGACGGGCCACCGTCACGAGCCCGAGATGGAGCGGGCGCTGCGGCTGGCGGGGGCGAACGCGCCCGACGTCACGTTCATACCGCACCTGGTGCCGATGGACCGCGGCATCCTGGCCACGATGGTGGCCCCGCTGAAGCGGCAGGCCACGAACGAGGAGCTCCAGCGCTTACTGGAGGGGTTCTACGCGCGGGCGCCGTTCGTTCGGGTCCGCTCGGCGGAGGCGCAGCCGCGCACGAAGGCCGTGGCCTTCACCAACTACTGCGACGTTGCCGCCGTCGCGCGCAAGGGAAAGGTGATCGTCGCCGCCGCCATAGACAACCTGATGAAGGGTGCGTCCTCGCAGGCCGTCCAGAACATGAACGTCATGTTCGGCCTGGACGAGACGGCCGGCTTGCTCTGAGCCGGGCCTCATCCGTTGGAGCCTTCTGCGCGGGTAGGCCCCGGCGTCTGGCCGGGGTGACCGACTACCGATGCTTCTTCCACCAGACGTCGGCGTGGGCGGAGCTGCGTCGCGTCTTCTCGTGTTCCGGTACCGGTTCGACGAGCTTCGCGTAGAGTTCGGGCCGGCGCGCGCGGATGTAGCGCCGCCCGCCGGAGTGTTCGATCTTGTCCGGCGTGCAGAGCGCCACGACCACCTCGTCCCTCAGGGCGTGGCACTCGGCTACGATCTCCCCGTACGGGTCTATGATCATGGAGTTGCCCGGCTTGGTGGTCTCGCCGTCCGCGCCGATGGGGTTGGAGAAGACGGCGTAGATGCCGTTCTCGAAGGCGCGCGTCGGCAACCAGTGCATGAGCCAGCCGCGCCCCTTCGGCCCGTTGAACTCCATCCGGCAGGCGACGGGGTCGCGCTCGCGGTTCTCCCAGACTTGCCTGGGTATCTCGCCGCGCCCGGGCATGGGGGAGGGCGTCCCGCCCGTCACATGGGGCATCAGGACGATCTCCGCGCCCATGAGCGTCGTGACGCGGACGTTCTCGAGCAGGTTGTTGTCGTAGCAGATGAGCACGCCGAACGTGCAGCCCAGCAGGGGGAAGACGGTGTACTTGCCGCCGGGGCTCAGGTGCTCGCTGATGAACGGGTGGAGCTTGCTGTGCTTGGCGACGAAGCCTTCCGGCGAGACGACGGCGTAGGTGTTGTAGAGTCCGCCATCCTCCCGTCTCTCCAACAGGCCTGCCCCAAGCGCCAGGCCGCAGTCCCGGGCGACATCGAGCAGCGCCGCGACCGACGGCCCGTCGGGGACGGGTTCGGCCAGATCTTCCAGTTCCGAGCGACCCAGGTTTTCCATGAAGGTGTAGCCCGTGATGCAGCACTCGTGGAAGCAGACGACCTCCGCGCCGCCGGAAGCGGCCTCGCGGGCCAGCTCGCGGACGCGCCCGAGGTTGTACTGCTTGTCGGCGTCACGGGCCTCGAACTGCGCCGTGCCGATCCGTATCTCCCTCATCGTCTGAATCTCCAGCAATCATGGGTGCCGCAGGGGCACGCTTGTCAGGCGGCGGCGGGGATGACGCGGTTGCGCCCCTGTTCCTTTGCCCGGTAGAGCCGCTTGTCGGCCCGGCTGAACAGGACGTCCGGGTCGTCCGAGGGCTCGAACTGCGCGACGCCGAGGCTCACGGTGACCCCTATGAGTTTGCCTTCGGCGCCTCGGAACTTGCGCCCGCCGACCGACGCGCGAAGCCTCTCGGCGATCCTCACAGCCTGCCTCATGCGCGTGCGCGGCAGGAGGACCGCTATCTCCTCCCCGCCGTATCGGTAGGCGGTGTCGTACTTGCGCAGCACTTGCCGGATGCGCCCGGCCACCTTCGCTAGGACGACGTCGCCCGTGGCGTGGCCGTAGGTATCGTTGATCTTCTTGAAGTGGTCGATGTCAAGCAGCGCCAGCGAGAAGGGCTCCTCGGCCCGCTGGGCGAAATCGACGGCCGCCGCAATCTGGGCGTTGAAGTGGCTGCGCGAGTAAAGTTGCGTCAGGGCGTCGACCACGGCCCTTGTGTGGAGGTACTTGGTCTTGACGGCCAGGCTGATGTGCTGCGAGAACTCCAGCAGCACGCGTCGGCGCGTGCGGTTGAACTCGGCCTGCTGCTCGTGCGGCGGGCGCGAGTCCGTGGCGAACACCAGCAGCAGCACGCCGAGTATCTTGTCCTCCGTCTTCAGCGGCACGATGGCGTGGAGTTCGTCCCCGTCCACGCGACAGACGACGCTGTGGCTCTGGAACTGGGACAGGTCGAACTCCGGGATCGACCGCGCCGGCGCGCTCTTGCCGCCAAGGATCTTCCCGCCGGCGCAATGCGCGAACGGGCGCAGCTTCCCCTTCTGGATGACGAAGATAGTCGATTCAAGCGGCTGAAGCAGAGCGCCGAGCAGCTCGAACATCTTTTCGGCGATGATGCCGAAGTCGCTCTCCTGGCTGATGACGGTCGCCAGCTCGCGCAGCGTGGATAGCTCTTCGACGCGGGCCTGTTGCCGGAGGCGGATGGATTCGAGTTCGTCCGACGCTCTCTGGGTGGCCTGGAGCCTTGCGCGCAACTGTGCCGACAAAGACCGGCCCCGCCCGGCCAGTGCGGCCATTATCATGCCGTAAAGGCCGGCCAGGCCGCCGAAAAGAGCCGGCACGCCCAGAAACACGCGGTTTGGCAGCGCCGGGGAATCGAACGGCCGAATGCGAAGCAGCAACTGCACGGCGAGCGCAAAGCACGACCCGGCCGCAATCAGGCACAGGAAGAACCAGATGTTGCCGGACACCGCCCCAAGCAGGCCCGGCCGCTTCCTCTTCATCGTGCGGCTCTCTACAAGCGGATTGACCCGTCAACCCGAGTACCA
>Ga0180432_10001026_pt1 | contig 44511 bp, 25 predicted proteins | sample SS_ome_10_FD_132414 | JGI IMG/M metagenome (GOLD analysis project Ga0180432, IMG submission 132414) | Hypersaline lake sediment archaeal communities from the Salton Sea, California, USA - SS_1_MS_2 metaG | ecosystem: Environmental > Aquatic > Non-marine Saline and Alkaline > Hypersaline >...
CGATGGCCGCGTCCACGTAGTTGGCGGTCGTGCCGTCGAACACGATGGCCACGAACGCCGCGAGGGCGCCCAGCTGGTTGTCGGGGTCGTACACGCACCCGGTGTCGTACAGACCCGGCTGCAACGCCTCCTCGCCGAGCGCCGCCTCGTTTTCGCGGGCATACACGTGGTTGTTGCTCAGCGCATACACGTTGCCCGTGGCGTCCCGGACCCGCGCCCCGATCGTGCCCGCGGAACACTCGTTCGCGTTTCCGGTGGACACGCCGATGGGTACGGGCCTGGGCCAGCGCTCGGTCGTGCCCGGCTCCGGCGCATCGCCCGTGCCCCCGCCCACGGAGATGGTGACCGAGTCCAGCCCGGTCAAGCCCCCGGCATCGGTGGCCGTGGTGGTGACCGAATAGTCGCCGTCGTCGAGGGTCGCGTAGAACTGGCCGCCGGTCCCGATCTCCACGCCGTTGGCGGTCCAGACCAGGTCCGCCGTCAGGTCGCCGTCCTCCTTGTCCGTGGCCGTTCCTTCAAACAGGATCGAGGTCCCGGACCCGAAGGTCTCGCCGTCCTTCGGGCTTGCGATCGCGACCTTGGGCGCGCGATTCGGCGGCCCCTTGCCCTCGGGGGGCGCGAGCGCGTAGATCTTGCCCGTAACCTGCACCTCCACGGGAACGCCATCGAGCGACCTCGGCACACCCGTCGTGCCGGCCCGCTCCGTGAATACGCGCACGGCCGGCCGGCCTTCGCCGGTCAAGCCGACGGCCGTGCCCACCACGCCGGGAACCGACAGCAGGCGAGGATTGTGCGCCTGCTGGGCCCCGAGGGCGCGCTCCAGGCCCGGCGGCGTCTCCGGCGCTCCGGCCGCATGAGCCATGCCCGCTGCGACCAAGAGCACAATCAGGGCGGTTCCCACCATTCCCAACCTGCGCATCGCCCACCTCCTTCGTATCTCCTGGCGTCGGGCTCCTGCGTCCGGCAGGCCGCCACGGCGCACTCATTTCCCGCCAGAATGTCAGCCCGGAACCCCCATGCCAACCTATATGCTCGGCGACGCCTCGCCCGTCAAGCGAATCTCGGAGAAATATTGAGCCGCCGAGAGAATCCGACCCGATCACGGGTCGACCGCGGCCGAGGGCGGGTCCTCGGCCGGTTCGGGCTGTGCGACCGGCGGCAAGACGTGCGGGCCACATGTCCAGACCGCCGCGCCCCACGCGTGCGCGGCGCTCGCTACGCGTACTCGACCACCGCCATGCCGTGGATGTGGATCTCGGGCACGGCGATGCTGATGCGCGAGCCGGTCTCCTGGGTCCACTTGAGGCGCCTCTTGTCCGGGGCCAGGTACACCTTCTTGACCTTGCGCCCGCGCGGGACGCGCGCGGTGACCGTGAGGTCGCGGACGGGCAGGACGCGCGCCACCGGGGGCATCCTGCCCGTATACATGCCGCGCGAGGGGTTGGTCTGATAGTTGACAAGGTGCACGACCACGCGCGACTCCGCGTCCTGGACGTACGCGTTCGCCTCCACGCTGGCCGGCGCGTCGACCTCCACCGCGGGCCGGCCGCCCGCCCAGCGCGCGGCCCGCAGCAGCAGGGGATGGAGCAGCGGGTGGCCGTGGATCTTAAACGACGCGGCGAGCTTCGCGGACAGGTACACGGCCCGGCCCTTGCCGAAGCGGTTGGCGACCAGGACCGGATAGTCGGTCGCCTCCGGCCGGCCCCGCCCGCTGATCCAGTCCATCTGGCCCTCGAACTTGCCGCCCTCCTGCCAGTGGATGGTGAACCGGCCCACGGGCTGCGCGCCCGGCCGGGGCCGCACCCACAGGGTGGGCGCCGGGCAGCTCATCCGCTCGCCGGGCACCAGCACGTCCTGGAAGAACTTGTGCTTGCGGTCGACCGAAATGAAGTACTGGTCGCGCTGCGCGGGGTGCTCCTTGCGCAGGACGTAGTCGTTGTCCACGTTGCCCGCGTAGGTGACCCCGAACACGTCCCCGAGCGCGAAGTCCGCTCGCTCCTTGCCCGTCTCGTCGAAGAGCGACGTGCCGAAGCTCGCCACCAGGCCCCCGCCTGCCTTGACGTACGCGCGGATCGTCTCGGCCTGGTCGTCGGACAGGCACGAGATGTTCGGCAGGACCAGCAGCTTGTACGGCCGCAGGCCCTCGGCGTTCAGGCGCCCTTCGGTGGTCAGGTCGTGGAGCACCTGTCCCTGCAAGAGCGCCTCGTGCCAGCCGACCAGGCTTTCGGTGTAGGGCTCGACCTGGCTGTGATAGTGCATGTCCCGGGTGCGGCGCGAGTGGAGCACCACGGCATGGCGCACCGGCTCCGCGCCGGTCAGCCAGGGCTCGCGGCGCTGGATCGCCTGCGAGGTCTCCAGATAGGCCCGGTCGAACGCGGGCGAGCACATGGTGGCCTTGCGCTTGTCCCAGAACCGGCGGTTGCGCCAGCCCAGGCTCTCGAAGGCGGGCGTCACGCCGTTGGCCAAGGCGGTCATCACGTCGGCGAAGAACATGTCGCGCGGCTTGGGCACGCTGTTGTCGCAGTAGCCGTAGTGCGTGTAACTGCCCACCCGCAGCGACATGGCGGCCGCGAGCTCCGGCCGCCGGGCGCTGAGCGCCCGCAGCACCCGGGCCCGGAACGCGACACGGTCCACGCCGGCCACGTCGTTGACCAGGTACGTATAGATCGGCGCGGTGCGGTCGCAGTCATACCCGTGCTTCCATTCGCGGGTGGGGTTGCCCCTGTAGATGCAGGCATGCGCGATGTCCGGGTTCACGCGCTTGAGCACGGCGTCGGCCTCTTCGATGAACCCCACGATCCTGTCGTAGCGCCACTGCACGAACCTGCGCCACACCGGGTTGTCCCAGTCCTCCTGTTCGGGCATGTCCTCGCCCGCGTCCCGCCGGAAGAGCTCGCGGCAGTGCGGGCAGTAGCACGCGGTCTGGATGTTGTTGTAGTCCATCAGCAACTGGTCGAAGACGATCGCGCCGATGTCGTAGTGCGCGAGCTCCTCGACCTGCGCCATCACGAGTCCGCGCCAGTTCGGGTTGTTCGAACACATGTTGAAGACGCACCGCTTGCCCGCGACGTCCATCAGCAACCAGTCCGGGTGCTGGGCGGCGCGCAGCGTGTCGCGGCCGACCTGAAACATGGCCCCGGGCACGATGCCCGCGCGCCGGCACGCGGTGACGAGCTCGCCGAAAAAGTCCCGGTCGCCCATGAGCGAGAACCGGTGGCCGATCCGCGTGGCGTAGCAGGAGACCCCGCCGCCGCCCTTGGTGTGATGGTACATGACCTGGATGCCCATGCGCTTGAACGCGCGTATGTAGATCTCGGGGTCCAGGTACCGGTCCACGTCCCGCTGCATGGCCGCGCGCCGCTCGTCGGACACGGGCTTGCCCGTGATGATCTCGGTCGCCTCCGGGTCCCGGAAGTTGAAGGCCAGCATGACCCTGCGATAGGTCGTCTCGATCCAGGCCTTCGGGTCTTCCTGCGTTCGCTTCATGTCTGGGCCTTTCTCGCTCGTGCGCCTGTGCGCAACCCGTGGAAACGTGACCGCGCCCGCGGCCCCGGACGCCGGTCTACGCGTACTCGACCACCACCATGCCGTGGATGTGGACCTCGGGCACGGTGATGCGGATGCGCGAGCCGGTCTCCTGCGTCCACTTGAGGCGCTTCTTGTCCGGGGCCAGGTACACCTTCCTGACCTTGCGCCCGCGCGGGACGCGCGCGGTGACCATGAGGCCGTGCACGGGCAGGATGCGCTCGGCCAACGGCTCTCGTCCGGTGAGCACGGCGCGCATGGGCACGGCCTGGTAGTTCACGAGGTGCACGATCCGCCGCCCCTCGGCCGGCTGGTCGTACGCGTTCACCTCCACGGAGGGCGGCGCGTCGACCTCCACCGTGGGTCGGCCGCCCGCCCAGCGCACCGCGCGCAGCATCACCTTGTGCAGGAGCGGGTGCGCGTGGACCCGGTAGGACGCGGCGAACTTGCCGGCCAGGTACACCGCACGCCCCTTGCCGAAGCGGTTCGTGACCAGGACCGGGTTGTCCGTGGGCTCGGGCCGGCCGCGGCCGCTGATCGCGTCGTTGCCGCCCTCGAACGGTCCACCCTCGTGCCGGTAGATGGTGATGCGCCCCAGGGGCCGGGCGTCCGCCCGTGGGGTTACGCGGGCCATCGGCGCCGGGCAGGTCATTCGCTGGCCGGGCACGAGCACCCCGTCGAAGAACTTGTGCTTCTCGTCGACGGACAGGAAATACTGGTCGCGCTGCGCCGGGTTCTCTTTGCGCAGGATGTAGTCCGTGTCCGCGCCGTCCTGGTACGAGACGCCCAGCACGTCCGCGAGCGCGAAGTCCGCGCGCTCCTTGCCCGTCTCGTCAAAGAGCGACGGGCAGAAGCTCGCCACCAACCCGCCGCCGGCCCGGACGTACTGGCGGATCGCCTCGGCCTGTTCGTCGGACAGGCAAGCGGCGTTCGCGAGCACCAGCACGCTGTACCCGGGCAGGTCCTCGGCATTGAGCCGCGCCTCGGTGCCCATGTCGTAGAGCACCTGGCCGTTGAGCAAAGCGCTGTGCCAGCCCCAGAAGGACTCCTTGTACGGTTCCACGCCGCTGCCGCTGTGGTACCGGAAGTCCCGCGTGCGGCGCGAATGCAGGAGCATGGCGTGGCGCAGCCGGTCGGTGTGCACGAGCCAGGGCTCGCGCCGCTCGATTTCGCGCGTGGCCTCTCGGTAGATCTCGTCGAACACGGGCGCGCACATGGTGGCCTTGCGCTTGTCCCAGAACCGGTGGTTGCTCCATCCCACCGACTCGAATGCGGGCGTGGCACCGTTGGCCAGGGCGGTCATCACGTCGGCCAGGCACATGTCCCGGGGCTTGGGGATGCCCTTGTCCACGTAGTGATAGTGGGTGTAGCTGCCCACCAGGAACTCGAAGTCGCAGGCGAGCTCGGGCCGGTGGCGGCTGAGCGCCCGGTACCAGCGCGCGCGGAACCCCACCCGGCTCGCGCCGCCCACGTCCCCGAGCAGAAAGTCGAACAGCGGCGCCGTGCGGTCCGCGTCCCATCCGTCCTTCCAGTCGTTGATCGGGAAGGCCTTGTAGATGCTGGTGAGCGCGATGTCCGGGTTCACCCGCTTGCGGATGGCGTCCGCTTCCTCGATGAACTCGGCGAGCTTCTCGTACCGCCAGAGCACGAACTTGCTCCACAGGGGGTTGTCCCAGTCCTCCTGTTCGGGGATGTCGTCGCCCACCTCCTGTTGGAAGAGCCGCCGGCAGTGCGGGCAGTAGCACGCGGTGCCGATGTTGTGCCAGTCCAGCAGAAGCTCGTCGAACACGAGCGACCCGATGTCGTAGTGCGCGATCTCCTCGGTCTGGGCCATGACGATCGACCGCCACTCGCGGTTGTTCGGACACAGGGTGAAGGTGCACCGCTTGCCCGTCGCGTCCATCTGGAGCCACTCCGGGTGCTGGGCGGCGTGCACCCGGTCCATGCCCACCTGGTACATGGCCCCGGGCACGATGCCCGCCTTGCGGCACGCGGTGACGAGCTCGCCGAAAAAGTCGCGCTCGCCCATGAGCGAGAAACGGTGCCCCACCTTGGTGGCGTAGCAGGACACGCCGCCGTGGTTCTTGGCGTGGTGGTGGAGGACCTGGATGCCCATGCGCGTGAGCGCGCGCACATAGATCTCCGGGTCCAGGTACCGGTCCACCTCCCGCTGCATGGCCGCGCGCCGCTCGGCGGACACGGGCTTGCCCGTGGTGATCTCGATCGCCTCCGGGTCCCGGAACGAGAACCCGCACATGATCCTGCGGAACGTCGTCTCAAGCCATGCCTTGGGGTCTTCCCGGTCTCGCTTCATGCCGTCGCCTTGTTCGCTGCTGCCCCCTTGTACAGAACATGACGACCCCCCGCACCCGCGCAGCCCCGGGTGCGGGGGGTCGGTCTGTCGCCCGTCGAGTCGTCCCTGGGTCCTGGACGGAGCCCTTACCACGTGGTGTACTGCAGCCACTTGTCGTCGAGCTTCGGGGCCTGGTAGTCGACCTCGCGGTAGGGCGTGGCCTCGTCTCCTTCCTCAAACTGCACCGCGTCGATGCGGTACCCGCCCCGCCCCTGAGCCGTGAACCCGATGTTCACGTCCCCGTGCCACCATTGGTTCCAGTCCTCCTGCGGCAGCACGATGGGCAGGACGTAGCGCTTCCACTCGGTGGTGGGCTCGATGATGTGCGTGATCTCCCCGCCGCGGCCGCCGGAGAAGGACACCTCCAGGGGCGGCGCATCCGCGGACAAGGCCTTGGCCGCCAGGGACAGGGTGTACGGCGTGTCGGGCCTGCGGTCCTCGAACGCGAACTCACACACCGCGTTCCAGGACCAGTACGCACGATCCTGCTCCCAGCGGATGAGCAGGCTGTTCTGTCCGTGCCAGGCGTCCTGCGCGTCGGCGTACATGATGTTACGCCCGGAACGGCTGTAGGTGCCCCAGTTGTCCGGCCAGCCGGGCAGGGTCTGCGCCTCGAAGCTGCCGTTGACCACAAGGTTCGGCACCGCGGGCGGGGCCAGGGGCACCACCTCCACGTCATCGACCCAGATCGACCCCTCGCCCTGGGGCGCGTGCGGTCCGACGAGCAGCGTCCCGTCCTCCCGGGGCTCGTGCAGGTCCACCTGCACCTGAGTCCACTCGGCCTGGTCCACGGGCAGGCGGAACCCGGCCACCCCGAAGAAGTAGAACCGGGGCGGCTCCGTGCCCTGGCGGATGTCCGTGCGGACCCAGGCGCTGAGCCGGTACTTCTGTCCGGCCTTGAGCGCAACCCGGGTCGTGGCCCGCGCGTGTTCGGCGTCCTCGGGCGCGTCCAGCCGCAGGCATCGGTCGCCCGAGTGCGGGGCCTCGGTCACGATCTCGCCCCCGGTCCAGCCGCCCTGGGCCTCGAAGCCGGGGTTCTCTATCAGGTTCTGGCCTTCCTCGCGCTCGGGATGGAGCACGATCGGCTCCGCGGCCTTGGTCCGCACGAGGTGCACGCCCACCTGCACGGGCGTCCCCGGCTCGCGGGTCGAGCCTTCGGTCACGTACACGCGCACGGCGAAGGGCTCGAGCGCGTCCTCGAACGCGCCGTCCTCCACCGGGTAGGTCTTGCCGGTGAAGTGCTCGCGAACCGTGCTCTCGGGCCCGAGCGAGCTGACGCGGAAGGCCGCGTCCAGCTCGTCGCGCCAGGCGTTGGCCGCCAGGATCATCTCGCCGCCGCCGGGCAGGTCCTTGACGAGCACCTGTACGAGGGGCAGGTCCAGGGTGGTGCCCACGTCGTGGATGGGCTGGAAGTCCGCAAGCGCCGCCGCCGGTCCGGGCGGCAACACGGGCTGGCCTCGCTGCGCGCGCAGGTTCACGTCCACGCGCTGGGGCGGGGTCTTGCCCATGAGCACGGGCGCCAGGTCCTTGGCCTCCTGGGAGACCGACCGGAGCATCGCCCAGTACGTGGGGTGATACACCGGATGCCGGAAGTAGATGAGCCCCTTGGCCTCGTGGATCAGGCACAGGTACACGGTGCAGCGCAGCTCCTGCGGGGTCAGGTTGCGCGTGTAGTCGGGCCGGTCGGTCTGCGGCGTGGCCAGGAACGGCCGGTGGTGGCGGGCGGCCACGATGTGCATGCCGGCCACCCGGCGGGCGAGCGGGATATCCTCGCGCACGATCGGGTCCCAGTATCCGTGCATGCCCAACAGGTCGAAGATCTCGTACCCCGAATCCGGCCACACCGAGTTGCCGGAACTGTACATCGTGTGGTAGGGGTCCAGGCGGTGGACAATCTCGTAAGTCCTCTTGCCCAGGTCGAAGAACCTCTCGCCCGGCTCGTCCAGACCGTAGTACCCGATCACGGCCGGATGCTGGCGGAACTCCTCGATGTACGCAGGCAGGTTCTCCACGCCCTGGAGGTAATTCTCGCGGAACTGCGCATCGCCGTAGCGCAGACTGGGCGCGAACCCGGTGCAGGTCTCGAACACCCGGATTCCGGCCTGCTCTGCGGCGTCGAGCTGCTCCAGGGACCGCGGCAGCACGTCGAGCGTGCGCCCGCCCACGACCCACCAGCGCACCATGGCGTCGTACCCGGCGTCGGCGAGCTGCTGGATGTTCTCTTCGGAGATGCCGCCGTACATCATGAACCCAACCGGGAACCAGGGCTCGCCGTCGACCAGGATGCACTCGTTCACCTGGTCGAGCTTCACCTCGCGCACGCCCTCGGGCGCGCGCGGATGCTTCTCCAGGGTGCGCACGAGCGCGCCGAGATCGCGGCCGTCTTCGCGCAGAGACACGCGCACGGTGTAGCGCCCAGGCGCAAGGCCTGCGAGCGAGACCTCGAACGCGGGGCCGTTGACCGCGTCGCGCTCCTGCGCGGCCACCACCCGGTCCTGCGCGTCGCGCACCTCCAGGCCGAAGGACTTGCCCGCCAGAGCCCGGTCCGTGAACACGGTCTTGCACAGGACCTGCGCCTCGGGCTCGGAGGTGTAGTAGTTGCGGTCCAGCCACACGTCGAGCGGGGTCAGCGCGTCCGTGCCCGCCACGGACGCGACCGCGCCGATGGGCCGGCCGTCGAGCTCCAGCCACGCGCGCGCCGTGCGCGCGGCGGGGGCGGCCACCGGCACCTGCACGGTGTAGGTCTCATGCTCCACGAGCGAGCCCAGGTCCAGGGGATGCTCGGTGCGCTTCGGGTCCGCGCCCCAGGGCCGGTCCTCGACCACCACGGTCACGGTGCCCGGCTTGCCCCCGCGGTTGGACAGGGCCAAGTCCAAGGGGAAGGTCGCCTGCCCCTGGGCGGTCCGGTACCCGCTCACCCGCGCGCCGGTGAGCACCGGGGCGAACAGGGCCGGGGTCTCGGCCTCCTCCAGACCGGTCAGCCGGCCGAACCGCTCGGGGTCGTGAAAGGTCTTCTGCACCGCCGCCCAGGTCAGGAACCGCTGGCCGACGCCGTACCGGGTGCGGGTCAGGTTCAGGTACAAGGGCTCGGCCGGCAGCCGGCCCGCGCCGAAAATGTACAGGGGCAGGGCCATCTCCGCGGTCCATTCGCGGGCGCCCACCGCGGTGGCCGAGGGCCAGGACACGTCCCAGCCGAGGTCCTTGCGCTCGCCGGCGACGCGCTGCTCGTACTTGGCGTTGCCCGCGCCGAGCGTGAAGTGGTAATAGACCTGCGGCCGGGCGGCCAGGAACACCTCCACCCGGTCGTCTTGCCTGAGGGTCTCCGGCCGGCCGGTATGCTCGGCCCGCACGCCGCGGTCGGGCTCCTCCTCGCAGCGCATGGCCACGTACAAGTAGTCCCCGTCCGAGGTGACCCACGCCTCGGTGCGCACCTCGGGCGCGGCGCCCGTGCCGAACTCCGCGAACGCGTCCGTATGCGCCGCGTCGTCCCAGCAGGCGTCCTGGAGCTGGCCGTCGATCTGCGGGGGGTCGCCGGCCAGGGGAACGAGGTCCAGCATCGGCGCATCCGCGGCCCACACCGCGGCCGCGCCCACCATGAAGACCAACATCGCGCACGCAATCCGTCGCATCGGAACGCTCCTCATCTCGACACCCCTCCCGTCAACAAAGCCGCCGGCACACTTCGGCCGACGCCGCGCACCTTAGCCGCGCGTGCACAACCGGTCAACGGAAACGTTTCGCAGGGTCGAATGGCCCGTTGCCTGCGGGCGCCGGTCGCTCGATTCACACGGGTTCGAAGTACGCCCTGAGGAACCCGCTCATCGGCCCCTCGTGCACGGCGTACGCGAGAAACATGCGCCATCCCGCGCGCCGCTTGCGCTCCGGCGGGGGCATGCGCTGGTCGCCCCAGGAGTAGGTAATGACGGTCTTGCCCTCGAACTCGCACAGGTCCAGGTCGCTGGCGTTCTGATTGAGCGTGCGGTCCATGCGCGCGCGCTCCTCGTCGGAGGGGTGCACCCCGGGCGCGATCTTGCGGTCCTCGTCGCTCCAGGCGAGCAACGGGTTGAGGGGGCTGCCGTGCCAGGTGACGAGGTCCCGGCTGCGCGCGACGTAGGTGTTGAACTCCCGCATGTCCGATAGGCTGCGAAGCTGGATCGCGTAGGTCCAGCCTTCGGCGTGCCTGATGGCCACGGCGGCGGTGTAGTAGTCCAGGGAGTAGGTGCAGGACGCGGGCGCCGGCTGCCAGTGCACCAGGTCCTCGGACCAGGCGAAGCAGGTGCGCGCGTCATGGGCGTTGTTCTCCGGACAGATGTCGTACCCCATGAGATACCGTTCGCCCGCCCTGCACACGGACATGTTGAAGACCGTGTGCGGGAAGGTGAGCACGGTGCGCTCATCCCAGGTCACGAGGTCCGTGCTCGTAAGCGCCACCATCTCGCGCCCGCCCCAGCCGCCGCGCACCGCGTAGACATAGGTCCTATCGCCCTCGGCGTACGCACAGGGAAAGATGCATCCCTCGCCGAAATGCGGGCCAAAGGTGCGGTCGGCCATGTCGTAGATCCACAGCCGCGTAGACAGGCGCCCGCTTTCGTCGCGGCCGCGGTCGTTGACGAGCACCTTAAGTCGTCCCTGCCACACAAAGGGGGACGACTCGCACCCGTGCCAGAACGTGCCCATCTTGCGCAGGTGGGGGCGGGTGAGCGCCGGATAGGCCACGCGGCCGGCGGGCGCCTGCGCGTAGTCGGCCGCGACCTCCTCGAGGGTCAGCGCACGGCCTCCCAGGCGCACGTCGGCCATCGCCCCGCAGAACAAGCTCATGGGCCGGGCATACGGGTCGGGCCGCATGCCGCCGATGAGCAGGGGGGCGTTGGTCCTGCGCACCTGCGTTCGCCGTCCGGTGTAGGCCTGTGCGCCCTCGGCCGCGCGCCGGCCGTCCAGGTACACGATCAGGTCGCGGCCGTCGAACGTGGCCGCCACCCGGTGCCAGCGGTTGGGGGTGAGCCGCACCCGAGTCGTGACGCGATACGGACGGCCGGAGGGCTCCCACACGACAAAGGAGACCCGGCCGTACTCCACCAGGTGGAGCGCGTACGCCCCGTGCTTGTGCACAAGGTAGTCGCGTTCGCTCAGGCTGTCCGCACGCACCCAGGCCGCAAGCGTAAGCCCGTCGGGACAGGCGAGCGCCGGGGCGTCGGGCACGGTGATGCAGGTATTCCACCCATTGAAGAACAGGCCCTTGACCCCGTCCAGATCGGCAATGCGGTGGCGACCCTCGATCCGCCCCCGGGGCGCCTCTCCCAGGGCGTCGGCCACCGTGTCCCCGTCGGTCGTCTCCAGAGCCCAGCGGGCACGCCAGTCCATATTCGTCCTCCTCAGTGGGCCGCGCGGTCACAGGATGGGGCCCGCGCTCCGTCGAGCTCACTGCGGCGACCGTGGCGCCGATACCATAGGTCCGCCCCGGCCCGCAGGCCCGCGACTGCGCCCGGGATCGCTAGGGTTCGGCGCGCTTCAGCGTCACGCGCACCAGATTCAGCCAGTCCGGCGCCGGGATCACCTCGGCATGCAGGCCCAGGTACACGTCCGGGTCCAGACCCTCCACGGTGGCGTCCGCAAACCCGGGCGCGGACACGGTGGCTTTGTAGGTGTACTGTCGATGCTCCGGGTTTTCGGGGTCGTCCGTGGCCAGGTAGTATTCGTTGGTCACGAACAGGGCCCGGTGGCTGTGCACGCCCGGGGTGCACCCGTGCTCGTCCGTGCGCGCCCGGCCGAGCACCACCGCGCCGGGCGCGTCCTGTTCACAGGTCAACGTTACGGTCGCCCCGGGCACGGGCGCGCCCGCCTCGTCGCGGACGGCGAACATCAGGTGCTGCTGCGCGATAAAGAGCGGATAGCTGCGCTCGCCCGTGTCGGGCCGCACCGCGCCCCGGCAAATGACCTGCTGCTCCTCGGGCGGGCCGAACACGCAGTCGATGGCGCGGATGCCGCCCTTGGTGTAGCGCAGCATCCAGTTGCGCTTGTTGTCCCGGAACCGGCAGCGCACGAGCGTCGCGCGCATGCCGCCGCCGTCGCCGACCGCGAGGTCGACATCGCGAAACACGCAGTCCTCGGCGTACTGGGGGCCGTTCACGAACACGGTGCCGATGTGCCGGAACGTGGTCCCGCGCACCACGCTTTGCGCGGCGTCGGCCGTAGCGAGGTGGTACAGCCGCTCGAACCCCTCGACCGTGCACCGCTCCAGGCGCAGCCGGTTGCCCGTGCCGTTCCACGAGGCCCGGTTGCCCCGCTGTGTGCTCACCGCCCCGATGTCCGCGTCGACCGCCACGAGCGCGCCGCCCGCCTCGAGCACCAGGCCACAGGCGCCCTGTTCGAGGCAGTCGAACCGCAGAGCCGGCCGGCTCGCGGCCGAGGCGGGCGCGCGCAACAGCAGGCCGTTCTCGCCCTCATAGCTGCGATAGTACTTGCCCTCCTTGGCGGCCGCGACCACAAGGTCGGCCCGCATGCGCAGGGTCTCGCACCTGTCCTGCGAGGCGCCCACGCGCAGCCAGGACTCGGCCCCGTCGTCCGTGCCGATGCGCAGGCGCGCGGTCACGGTGTACGCGTTCTTGTCGCGGTCGTAGCGCACGGTGTTCCATCCGCCCGCGTCGTTCGCTTGCTTGAGCTGCGCGAGCGTGGCGGGCGCGTTCTCGGGATGCCCCTGCACGCGGATCAAGTTCTCTTGCGCGTCGTACGTAATCGAGCCCGCCCGCGCCTTCGCGCACAGGACCGCGAGGCCTGCGTACACAACTACGAGCAGGCCCCGCCTCGCTCGGCGCATGACGCGGGCCTGCCCGCGCACCGTTGTTGCCTGCCCGGTCATGGCCGGTCCCCCTTGGTGAAGGCCGTTGCCTCGGGGCCCGGTTCGACCTGCACCGCGTCGATCCACAGCTTGCCCGGGTCCAGCAGGGCGATGCGGATGAAGCGGTCGGCGCGCTCCTCAAAGGTCACGGTGAAGGTGTACTGCTGCCACGCGTCCGTAGCGGTGAACTTCTGATGGTGGCCCCAGTGGAACATGACCTGGGTCAGGCGCTCGGGCGCGTCGGCCTTCATCTGCCAACTCAGCGTATACGTGCCCGGCGCGAGCTCGCCCGCGCTCGTGACCGCGTTGGGCGCGTCGTGCAACAGGCTCTGCGCGCGCGGGCCCTCGCGCTTCTCCATGCGCAAACTGCGCTCGCCCTCGTACACAACGTCCGTGTCCACGGCCCACACGCTGTCCCGTCGGCCCAGGAACCCGGGCTTGTCGATCCCGGCGGGCTTCCAGTGCGCGGGCCACAGGGGCAGGGACGCGAAGTCGCGCTCGAACCCGGGGTTCTTCACGTAGTTGCGGACCTTGCCCTCCTGCACGTACAGGAACACGTCGTCAAAGGCCGCAGTGCCCTGGCCCTCCACACGACAGTAAGGGCTCACAATTACGGGCGCGTCGCGCGTCTTGAACGCGACCCGGTACTCGCCCCACCCGGTGCGGTCGCGCGCATGGACTTCGCTCGCCCTACGCAGGTACAGGGCCTCGGCGCCTCCCGCCAGGTTCAGGCTCGCGCGCGCGCCAACCGACCGTATGTACCCGCCGAACACGTACCAGGCGTTCGGCTCCAGACGCACCTGCCACCCGGACATCGCGGCCCGGGAGTCCGCATGCGCCAGGCTCGCGTACACGCCTTGGTCCCCGGTGCGCCGGCCCCGGTCGCTGATCTCGATCAGGCCCTGGTCGGCCGCTTGGCCCGAGACCCCGCCGCCCCAGGCCGCGCCCAGCTCGAACCCGGGGTCCAGGATCAGGTTCTCCCTGGGCGCCTCTTCGGCCTCTTGCGCCTCGGCGGCCTCGGCTCGCTCGGGCGCGTGCTCGCGGGTCACGTCCAGGGTCACCCGGCCGTGCGGGGGGAACGTGCCCACCAACTCGTACACATGGCGTGCGTGCCCCTCGAACCGGTCCGCAAACGCCCCGTCGCGCACGGGCACGGTGCGTTCCTCGAACCACACCTCGGCCTCGCCGGCGTACTCGCCGGGCAGATGAATCGTGGCCTCGATCGGGTCGGGCGCTGCATTCGCGGCGATCACGAACGTGCGGCTCTCGTGGTTCTTCACAAGCACCTTCAGGCTGTCGCGCGTGCGCGCGTCAGTGTACCGGACCTCCTGGGGCGGCGAGGCCCCGACGAGCACGGGCTCGAGCGCGCGCAACTCGGCGGCGAGCTGCTTGAGCGCGAGCCAGTTGTCCACGTATCGCGGCGGCCACACCCACCACAGCAGGCTCCGCGCGCCCGCGATCACGGCCAGGTACCCCTGCACGGTCTGCTCCGGGCCGGTGAGGCCCACCTGCCGCGCGGAGCTCATCTCCATCAGCGGCACGTGGAAGCAGGGCACGCCGTACTCCTCGCAGCGGCGCACCGCGTTGCTGACCACCTCGTGAACCCGGACCATGGGCGTGTAGGGCCGCGGGTAGCGGTGCCGCTCGGCAATGTCGAACACGTCGCTCCAGTCCGGGATCGGCCGGCAGTAGCAGATGAGGAGCGGATGATACGGGTCCTCCTCGCGCAGCTTGTCCGCGAACCGGCGGCACACCTCGTAGTGGGGCACGCCCGGCTCGTCCGGGCCGAAGTAGATGGTGACGGCCGGATGGTCGCGCGCTTCCCGAACGACCAACGGCAGGGCCTGGTTGATGAACTTGTCAATGTTGTCGAAGAACTCGGGATTCGCGTAGTGCAGGTCCCACGGGCTGAAGCAACACGGGACCTCCATCGCGTACAGCCCCGCCTCGTGCACCGCGTCGAGGTACGAGCGGATCCACTCCCGGCGCGTGGCCTCGTCTTGAAGGCGGTCGAGCGCGCCTCGTCCGCCGCTGGCGCCGCCCCAGCGGTTGGTCATGTTGAACCCGGCGGCCGCGACCTCGTCGAGGTACTCTTCGGGCACCTTGAAGATCCCGCGCAGGAACGTGGGCTCGCCGTCGATGAGCAGGGTCAGGGTGTCGTGGTCGACCTTGACCTCGCGCACCCCCTCGGGCGCGGGCTCCTCGCGGCGCAGCCGGAACGTGGACGCGCCGAGCTCGCGGCCGGACGCGTCCTGCACGCGCAGGGCGGCCTGGTGCGTGCCCAGGGGCACGCCGTCCAGGGGCAGGGCCACCGCGGTGCGGTCGGGATCCTCGATCGGCGCGGACGCGGAAAGCGATTCCCCCTCGGGCAGCGACACGCTCGCCCGAGCCTCGAGCGGCGGGCCGCCCGGCTCGACGTTGAGCCGGAACACGGCGTGGGCCTGCGCCTCGGTGGTGTAGTAGCTGCGGTCCAGGACCGCGCGGAAGAGGTTCGGAAACGTCTCGCTTCCCACCGCGTTCACGTACAGGGGCGCGCCCGTGTCCGCGTCCACGAGCCGGACCTTGAGCGTGCGGTCCCCGAGTGTGCTGACCGGCATGGTGGCGCTCACGCGCACCTGCTCGTCGGCGTCGAGCGCGACCGGAAGCGCCTGCTCGGACACCTCGCCCAGGGAGGGGTGGTCCTCGAGCTGGACCTCGGCCTGCATGTCTCGCGCGCTCGCGAACACGAGCTCGGCCGTGTACGCGTACCCCTGCGCGCGCACCGCGTAGCGCTCGCCCAGATTGGCGGCCACGAGCTCGAACCCCAGGTACCGGGCCAGGTCCACCCGGGGGGTCTCCAGCGCCACGAAGGCCTCGGTGTTGTGGAAGCTCCCGTCCACGAACGAGTAGGACGCGAACTCGGGGTCTCCCGTGCGCCGGGCCCGGCAGAATTGCACCCGCCACCTGCCGCGGCCCAGGTCCGGCGAGAAGTTGTGCCAGGGAATGGCCACCTCCACGGTCCAGGCCTTTCCGGGGTCGACCGTGGTGGCAGACTGCCAGTCGCCGTTCCAGTCGTTGTCGCTTCGGCGCGGGCTGCCCCACACGCGCTGGTCCTTGCGGCTGTTTGCCGGATTGACGAGGAAGTGGTAGTAGGCGTCTCGCGTGCCCGGTGCGACAAAGAGCTCCACGCAGTCGTCCTGATTGACCGCACCGTCGAGCGGCCGGTCGCGGGCCTGCAGCCGGTCGGTGTTCGGCTCCTCACAAGTGAACGCCACGTACAGTCCGTGTGCATCGTGGCACGCGAACGCGGTGGTCTGCACCCCGGCGGTGGTCTGGCGGTCGTGGTGCACGAAGTTCGTGGCGCGCGCGGCCCGTTGCCACGCGGCGTCGGACAGGTCGCCGTCGATGTGCGGGGCCGCCTCCACCCGGGGCAGGTCCATGGGCTGTGCCGCCCGCGCCGCGCACGCCGCGGCCAGCACGAGCGCGCACGCACAGACCCGCGCGCGCATCCGTCGAATCCCCCGCATGGTCTCTTCTCCTTATCCCTACGGCCATATACCCGTGCGCCAATCCGGGTCGCACGTTCCCTGTAAAACAAATGTTCGAACGTCGCAAGCGTTCTCTTGTGGGGGCGTGCCCCCGCGGGCAGCGGCGGCCTACCGGCCGGGCCGACACTGGGACCGCCCGCCGAGCCAGCCCAGCCGGCGGCGCACCTCCAGGACCGCCTGCCCCGCGGCGAGGTACCCGAGGCTCGCGCCCAGGATGAGCGTCCATCCGGCCGCGCCCGGATGCCGCGTGCGCAAGAGGCCCGCGAGCCCGGGCGCGTAGACCGTGGACAGGAGCAGCCCCACGCACAGGACCACGCTCGCCCACACCCAGGGGTTGCGCGTGATCTCGTTGCGCAGGCGCGGGGCCCGCGGCTCGCGCTGGTTGAACACGTGCCACAGCTGACAGAAGCCGAGCGTCAGGAAGCTGACCGTGACCGCGCGTTCTTCGTCCATGCCCAGGTGCCACAGGCCCAGGAACAGCGCACCCAGCACGAAGGGGACCATGAGCGCGCCGTACACCGCGATCCCGCGCCAGTGGCGGCCGGCGAGGATGGGCTCCTGCGGGTCGCGGGGCGGGCGCTTCATGGCGTCGCCCTCGCCCTCGCCCACGCCCAGGGCCAGGGCCGGGAACACGTCCGTGACCAGGTTCAAGAACAGGATCTGCAAGGGCAGGATGGGCAGGGGCGTTCCCCCGAGCGCGGCCAGGCCCACCACCAGGATCTCGCCCACGTGGATGGACATGAGATAGGTCACGAACCTACGGATATTGCCGAAGATGACCCGCCCCCAGCGCACCGCCGTGACCACGGTCTCGAACGCGTCGTCGCGGAGCACCACGTCCGCGGCCTGGCGGGCGACCTGGGTTCCGCGCCGGCCCATGGCCACGCCCACGTCGGCCTGTTTGAGTGCGGGCGCGTCGTTGATGCCGTCGCCGATCATGGCCACGATCTCGCCCGACTCCTGGTGGAGGCGCAAGAGCCGCATCTTGTCCTCGGGCGTGGCGCGGGGGAAGACCTGGGCGCCGCGCACCTCGCGGCGCTCCTCTTCGCTCAGGTCGTCCTTGTCGGGCAGGCGGCCGATCTTCGGGTTCGCCTCGTCCACCACGCCCACGGCCCGGCCCACGCGCAGCGCGGTCTCCTTCTGGTCGCCCGTGGCCATGACCACGCGCACCCCGCCCGCCTGGCAGGTGTCGATGGCCGGCTGCACCGCGGTGCGCGGGGGGTCGTGCAGCCCGCACAGGCCGAGGAAGGTGAGGTCCCGGTACGGGTCTTCCTGCGCGTCGCGCGCAGTGCGCCGGGCCAGGGCCAGGACCCGCAGCCCGTCGGCGGCCAGGGACCGGTTGTGCTCGCGCCACCGGTCTTTCTCATCCTCGTCCAGGGGACGGGGGCCCTGCGCGGTGGCGACCCGGGCGCTCGCCTCCAGCACCGCCTCGGCCGCGCCCTTTACGGCCACGCACAGCTCCCCGTCCTCGTGCTCGTGGAACGTGGCCATCATCTTGCGCCGGGGATCGAAGGCGACCTCGCGGACCTCGGGCCGGTCCTTCAAGACGGCGTCGCGCTCCAGGCCCGCCCAGCGCCCGGCCTCCAGAAGCGCCACCTCCATGGGGTCGCCGACCGGGGCCTGGTCGCGGTCGCCGGGGTCGGGCAGGTCCGCGTTGTTGCACAACACCCCGACCTCCAGCGCGCGGCCCAGGACCGGGTCTTCCGCCGGGTCCAGGGACGCGCTCTCGCTCAAGAACCGCACCCGGCCGCCGTCCTCGTCCAACCGCACCTCCCGGTCGGCCAGGAGCAGGCGCACCACGCGCATTCGGTTCTCGGTGAGGGTGCCGGTCTTGTCGGCCAGGATCAGGGTGGTCGAGCCCAGGGTCTCCACCGCGGCCAGGCGGTTGACGAGCGCATTGCGCTCGGCCATGCGCCACATGCCCCGGGCGAGGGCGATGGTGGCCACAATGGGCAGGCCCTCGGGCACCGTGGCCACGGCCAGGGCGATGGCGCTCTCGACCACGAGGAAGAGGTCCCTGCCCCCGAGTACCCCCAGCCCCGCCACAGCGGCCACGATGAGGAGCGTCACCCACACGAGCCGACGGCCCAGCCGGTCCATGCGCTGCTGGAGGGGGACGTCCTGCTCCCCGGCCTCCTCCACGAGGCTGGCGATCCGGCCGAGCTCCGTGTCCATGCCCGTGGCGACCACCACCCCGGTGCCCGACCCGCGGGTCAGGGCCGTGCCCTTGTGCAGCATGTTCGCCCGCTCGGCCGGCGGCGCGTCCCGGTCTGCGGGCGCGGTCTCTTTGTCCACGGGCACGGACTCGCCCGTGAGCGCGGACTCGTCCGCGGCCAGCCGGTTCGCCTCGGTGAGGCGCAGGTCCGCGGCCACCAGGTCGCCGGCCTGCGCGTGGACCACGTCGCCGGGCACCAGGTCGTCGGCCGCGATCGTCTGTAGGTTGCCGTCGCGCAGGACCGTGGCCTCGGTGCGCCCGAGCGCCCGCAGCGCCTCCATGGACCGCACCGCGCGCCACTCGATCACGAACCCGATGAGCCCGTTGAGCAGAAGCACCGCCACGATGGCCAGACCCTCGACCGTCTGGTCGAAGGCGAACGCGAGCCCGGCCGCCGCGGCCAACAGCGCGGCGATCACGTTACGGAACTGCCCCACCGCGATGCTCAGGACCGAGCGGCGCTTCACCCGGCGCAGCACGTTGGGCCCGAATCGCTTGCGACGCTCTTTGACTGCCTGTGCAGACAGGCCTCGATTCGGGTCGACCCTCAGGGCCCGGCACACCTTCTGGGCCTCGCGCGTCCACGGCGCCTCGGGCGAGGCGGGGGCCTGGTCCTCGGATTGAGATCGGCGCAATTGCACCATGGTGGGGCTTTCTTCGCCTATGCGGGCGCGGCCGAGGCCTCTGCGGTCAGCCCGGCGGCGTGGCCTCCTTTTGCAGGAGCGCGCGGACCTCGTCGTCGGTCATTTCGTGGAAGTCCCGGTAGAACGAGGCCACGGCGAACGACCCCGCGGTCTGCGCCAGGAGCACGTACACCGCGTCCACGTGCGGCGCGACCCACGCGATCGAGTCGATGGGCGAGACGGGCGCACACACGGTCACCGACGCCGGCCCCAGGTTGCCCAGCGCATCCACCCCGGCCAGGGCCGTGTATCCGGTGGCCAGCCCGTCGTCGACCAGGTACACGTGCCGCCCCTCGACCGCGGGCGGGTCGTCGGTGCCCCGGTACGCGCGGGCGCGGCGGCGCAGCTCCCGGCGCACGTCGTCGAGCACGGCCTGCACCTGGTCCGAGCCGATGCCGAAGGCGCGCACCACCCGGTCGTTGAGCTGCACCCCGCCACCCAGCGTGGCCGCGCCGAAGCCCATCTCCGGGCTCGCGGGAATGGGCAGCTTGCGCACGACCAGGGTGTCCAGCGCACACCCGCGCGCCCGGGCGAGCGCCGCGCCCACCGGAATGCCGCCCCGGGGCAGGCCCAGCACCACGGCGTCCGCGTCGGGCTCCGGCGCCACGAACCGGGCCAGGGCCTCGCCGCCTTCGCGCCGGTCGGCGAACGCGGGGTGGGGGCCTTGGACCTCCCGCTCGATGTGCACGTTGTCCGCGCGCTCGGGTCGTCTTCGTTCGGTCGTCACGGCGCGGTCCTCCGACAGGGATCTGGCGGCGTTCGCACGCCGGGAAAAGTGCAAACCGCATTCCATGGCAAGGAGGGGTGCACCGCGCGACCCGGCGCCGGCGCGCCTGGGTGCGCCTGTCGCGAATCGCGCGGTTGCGCGTAGAAATCCACGCGGGCGCAGTCGGATCCGCCTGCGCCCGCGGCAGGTACGCCTACCGGCCGAGCCGGTCGACCAGGTCCTGGGCCGCGCCGATCGGGGTGCGCGGCCCGCGCGAGCGCGGGCCGCCCCCGGAGGAAGACTTGCTGTGGACGTGAATCGCTCCGTCCTTGACAGTGTGCTCGAGCCCATGTTGGTTCAGGATTTTCAGAAACACATCGAGGAGCATCGTGTTTCGCACGCGCAGGGTGACCCGGTACCTTTGGGCCAGCTCCGGCGCCATGACGAACCTCACGTCGCTCTCTTCTTCAAACATCTTGAGCACCTGCTCCAAGGGCTCTTGCTCAAGGTCGAGGGTCACCACTGCGGCCGCCAAGTGTTCAATCACTCTCGCCTCTTCCATTTCCCTCCTTTGCTTTGCAAGCTCTGCCTCCTCGCGGCGCCGCTCCCATTCTTCCTGCGATATTTCCTCCTCCTCGGGCGGCGGCGCGGCAGGCGTCTCGGCGGGAGCCTCTTGCGCCGGGCCCTCGGCGAGCTGCACCGGGGGTTCGGGCTCCTCTGCGGGGGGCGGGGCGGAGGGCTCGACCCCGTAGGTCACTTCCTGGCCGGTGGCCATGTGCAGCTCAAAGACCGTGTAGTCGTTCGCGGGCACGTACAGCCGCCCGTCGCTGTACGCAAGCTCCCAGGCGACGGTCGAGCCCTCGGGCAGGGTAAACGTCCACAGCTTCCGCCCCGTGTCCTGGGCCAGGGCGGTCACCTGCCCGCGCATGTCCTCAGTTCGCGCCGCGCGCGTGGTGGTGACGAAGCAGATGCGTTCGCCGTCGCTGATCGGCGCGACCTCGTGATTGAAGGAGAGGTCACGTCCCAGTTCGGTGCGCCACGCCACCGTGCCGTTCCTGAGGTCCAGAGCAACAACGGCGCACGCGCGCGGGTCCGTACTCGGTTCGCGGGCAACCATGAAGTTGCCCGCCATCAGCGGCGCGGAGCCGAACCGCTCGGTCTTGGCCAGCTTGTCGCCGGTCTTCGGGTTGAGCGCGTACACGCCATGGTCCGCGGGCACGTACAGCCTGCCCCCGTAGAGCACGGGACGAAGCCCCGGACTGGTCGCCACCTCGAACTGCCACACCTGTTCGCCCGAGTCCGCATTCAGGCCGTATACGGCGTGGCCGTCCTCGGCGATGCACAGCACGTCCCCGGCCAGCACCGGAGCGTAGGGCCAGGACGTTTCGTTGCCGAGCTTGTAGACCCAGGCTTCCTCGCCGTTGTCCGCATTCACCGCGCATACGCACTGGTCCGCGCCGAAATACACCTTGTCCTCGGTCACCAAGAGCGGCGAGCCCGGCTCCGCTCCGGCCCAGGGGGTGTAGTGCCATTTCTCCTCGCCGGTGGCCGGGTCCAGGGCCCGCGCGCCGGCGTACAGAGTCCCGTCCCTGAGAACGGGCGCGTGCGTGAAGCTCTGTTCGCGCGACCATTGCTCCTCGTACGTCTCCAGGTCCAGGGCCACCAGGCGCGGCGCCTCGCAGGACACGTACAGCATCCCGCCCTGCACGAGCGGCGCGCGCACGGGCAGGTACACCTCGCGCAGGAATCCCGAGAGCTGCGGGTACGCGCGCTTGAGCGCCGCGGGCTCGACCTTGCGCAGAAGCTCGACCGCCCGCGCGCGCAGGTTGTCGTCCTTCCGGCGCGCGAGGCCCTCGCTCTCGGCCAGTAGCGCCACCAGCGCGTCCACGAGCGCGGCCTTGTGGTCGCCGAGCGGCTCTTCATAGTCGGCGAAGAAGGCGACCGCCTCCTGCCGGCCTGCGCCTCCCTCGCGCAGCTGGGCAAGGTGTTGCTCCACGGGCGAGATCTGCGGCTGCGGCGCCGCGGGCTGCGCAGGCTGTTCGGGCTGGCCGCCCGCGGGTTGGGGCAAGAAACTCTCCATGGATTCGTCTGCAACGGCAGGGCCCTGCTCGCTGGTCTGGGCCTGCATGCCCTGCGTGAACTCGCCCTCGGCGGCCTGGGGCGGCATGGCCGCTTGGCTCGCCCCCGCCTTGGCCTGGCTGGCCAGCTGGGCGAGCGTCTCCTCCGACAGATCCGCCGAGAGGTCCAGCTTGTCGCCCTCCTGCGTAACGCGGACGAGCCCGTCTTCGCCCGGCAGGAACATCTGAACCGTCTGAGCCATGCCCTCGAGCTGGGGCCTGGCCTGGGTCGCACTCTCTTCGGAAGCGAACACCAGGGCCGCGCCGAGCGACAGCCCGCGGCCCTGAGCATAGTTGGCTCGAATCAGGCCGCTCTGGATCTCCTTCGGGTCGACCGGCGTGCCCGGGCCGAGCTTCGCACTCATTTGGTCGCGTTGGGTCTCGGGCAGGCGGATCGCCAGCCAGAAGAGATCGTCGAGCTCGCCGTCCTCGCACACCCGCATCAGCGCACTGTTGTCCGCCACGCTCTCGCCTTCGCCCGCGGCCAGCGCGACGCTCGCTTCGACCATGGCGCGCGTGCCTACGACCAGGCGGTTCTCGCCGACCGCGGTCATCACCGGCCGGGGACCGGACTGCTCGCTGTCCAGCACGAAGGCGGACCGCCCGCGCACGGAGATCTTCTCCTGCAGGGCGCCGCTTTGCTCCAGCGCCTCGGCCAGCTTGTCCATGTCCACCGGCCCGGAGAACTCGATCACGGCCACGCCGTCGGGCTCGCCGCCGTCCACAGCCTTGCTCGGGTCCACGCCGAAGTGCACCTGCTCCAGGGTGTCAAGCGAGACGCCCGCCGCCTGCAAGGCCTTGTAGTCGCCCTGGTTCTTGACCTGGGTGACTCCATCGCGCAGGGCAGGAATGCGCAAGAGGTCTCCCACGCTCAACCGGCCCACCACCGAAGCGCTCCCCGGCAGCACCTCCAACGGGCCCTCGGGTGCCCCAGGCCCGCGCAGCACGAAGTACGCCACGGCGGCGACGATCAGGACCACCGCCCCGCCCACGAGCCAGCGGGCCCGGCCGGTCCATGCCGACGGCGTAGCCCGGGCCCCCGCCCGCCTGCCGGTGCGCAGGTGGATGCCGCAATCGGTGCATATCGCCACATCGAGGGGGTACACCTTGCCGCATTGCGGACACTTGCGGCCCTGCCCCTCGGGCGCGGCCTCGCCCGCGCCGGCGGCGCCGCCGGCCGGGACCCGGATCGCGGACCCGCACCCGGGGCATTTCACCCGCTTGCCCGCCAGGTCGTCGCGAACCCGCAGCTTGCGCGCGCACTTCGGACACGTCACGTTCATCTGTTCTCCTCCATCGATATCATGCCCGCCAGGGCGACGAACGGCCTGGCCTGTACACACCAAGATAGCCTGTGCGCCGCGCCTGTCAAACCCTCAAATCATCCAATTCTCACCTGCGGCGCCCCGACCTCGCAGGCCGCGCGATTTGACACGCCCGCGACCACGCGCTATAAGCGACCCCATTCCCGCGCGGACCGGCGCGGCCCGGTCGCGGAAGCCCCGGACGAGGAGACGACGATGCGGCTGATTCTGATCGGTCCGCCCGCCAGCGGCAAGGGCACCCAGGCCGAGGCGCTCAAGGAGCGCCTGAGCATCCCCCACATCTCCACGGGCGACATGCTGCGCGCCGCGGTGCGCGACGCCACGCCCCTGGGCCAAGAGGCCAAGGGGTACATGGAGGCGGGCAAGCTCGTGCCCGACGACCTGGTCATCCGCATGACGCTCGAACGCCTGCAGCGGCCGGACGCGCGGGCCGGGTTCCTGCTCGACGGGTTTCCGCGCACCCGGGCGCAGGCCGAGGCCCTGGACCGGGCCCTCGCCGACGCGGGCCTGGGCCTGGACGCCGTGGTGCTCGTGGACGTGCCCGACGAGGTGGTCCTGGAGCGCATGACCGGCCGGCGCACCGACCCCCAGACCGGCAAGATCTATCACACCGTGTACAACCCACCCCCGCCGGAGGCGGCCGACCGGGTGGTCCAGCGACCGGACGACAACCCGGAGTCCGTGCGCGTGCGCCTGGACAAGTACCACCAGGAGACCGAGCCCGTGATCCCCCACTACGAGGCCGAAGGCCTGCTCAAGCGCGTGGACGGCCGCGCGAGCCCCGCGGAGGTCACCGCCGCCATCCTGCGGATCCTGGGCGAGGAGGCGTGATGCCGACGCTACTCGAGCGGGCGCGCGCGGGCGAGGTCCTCCTCGTGGAGGGGGCCATGGGCACGTTCCTCCAGGCCAGGGGCCTGGGCGCCGGGGACTGCCCGGAGGCCTGGTGCCTGGACCGGCCCGAGGTCGTGCGCGAGATCCACGCGGCCTACCGCGACGCGGGCGCGGACATCGCGGAGACGAACACCTTCGGCGCGAACCGGATCAAGCTCGCCCACTACGGGCTCGCCGACCGGGCCGCCCAGATCAACCGGGCGGCCGCGCGCCTGGCGCGCGAGGCCGTGGGCCCCGAGGGGTGCGTGCTCGGCAGCGCCGGGCCCACGGGCCAGTTCCTCGCGCCCCTGGGCACGGCCACGGAGTCGCAGTTCGCACAGGCGTTCCGCGAACAGGTAACCAGCCTGGCGGCCGGGGGCGCGGACGCGGTGATCGTGGAGACCATGGCCGCGGCCGAGGAGGCCGCGGTGGCCGTGCGCGCGGCCCGCGAGCACACCGACCTCGTGGTCGTGGCGAGCTTCGCCTTCGCCCCGCGCCAGGACGGGGGGTACGCCACCATGATGGGCCTCACGCCGCAGGCGGCCGCCCAGGCCATGATCGAGGCCGGCGCGCACATCCTGGGCGCCAACTGCGGCGTGGGCATGGAGGGCATCACCGAGATCGTGCGCGCCCTGCGCGCGGCCGCGCCCGAGGCCCTGATCCTGGGCATGCCCAACGCGGGCATGCCCGAGGTGCGCGGGGGCGAGACCGTGTTCCCGGCCACGCCCGAACAGATGGCCGCCGGAGTGCCCGCGCTCGTGGAGGCGGGCGCGAACCTGATCGGCGGGTGCTGCGGCACGGGACCCGAGCACATCCGAGCCATGAAGGCCGCGCTCGCGCGCTGAGCCCGAGCGTCAGGTTGTCGGCGCGCCGTGGCGCGCCGTCCGGGTTTCGAGGCGCATCCTTCAACGCACGTGATTTGAGCGAGGAGACTTGGCATGGACAACGCACCGAGCGTGCAGCGGTGCATGGACCGGGCGCTTGCGCACCTGCAGATCGGCAAGACGGACCTGGACCGCGGCCTGGCCCTCCATCGCGAGAGCCTGGTCTGCGATGCGTTCTGCCTGGGGTTCCACGCGGCCGGAGACGGGGAGGAGATCAAGGCCCGGATGGACGCGGGTGCGGGCCTTGCGGAGATCCGCGGACTCATGACCCATCAGGGCCAGGCCCGGTGGCACACGGACCCGGCGCAGCGCAAGCTGCTCGGCCAAGTGCTCGACCACACGGGCCTCGACTTCTACTACCAGAACGTGACCGCCGACTACGGACCGCCGTGGAGTCGGCTCGCGCTGTTCACGTATCTGACCGACCGGATCGCCTCGACGCTGGGCCGCGTTGCGGTGCCCGAACAGATCCCCGAGACCCGGTCCGCGGGCCGGCACGGCATGGCCTACAGCCTCAACTACGTGCCCCTGCCGGACCGGACCAGGGGCACGGTGGACGACCTGCACGTCATCCGGATCGCCCACGACCTGGGCGTGCGCATGATGCACCTCACCTACAACCGCCAGACCCTGCTCGGCGCGGGATGCTTCGAGGCCGGCGACGGGGGGCTGACCGACCTGGGCGCGCACGTGGTGCGCGAGATGAACCGGGTGGGCGTGCTCGTGGACGTGGCCCACAGCGGCTGGCGCACGAGCAAAGAGGCCGCCGAAGTGTCCGAGAAGCCCGTGGTCGCGAGCCACACGACCTGCTGCGCTCTGCACGAACACGTGCGCAGCAAGCCCGACGAGGTGATCCGCGCGATCGCGGACACCGGCGGATACATCGGCATCACCTGGATCCCGGAGTTCCTGGGCGGCGCGGGCACCCTGGTCCAGGCCCTGGACCACGTCGCATACGCGGTGCGCACGTTCGGCGCGGACCACGTGGCCGTGGGCACGGACGTCACCTGGCGTCCGGACCGCGCCCGCGCCGAGGCGGACAAGTTCCCCCGGCCCAGCGCCCATTACCATCCGCCGCGGACTCTGGGGTGGACGCGCACGCGCGCGCGCTCGGACCCGTCCAACACCACCGAGCAGCTGGAGAGCCTAGCGCTTACGAACTGGCCGCTCTTGACCGCGGGGCTCGTGCAGCGGGGCCTGTCCGACGAGGACATCCGCAAGGTGATCGGCGAGAACGTCCTGCGCGTGGCCCGGGCCACCTGGGCGGGCTAACCCCCTGCATGGGCCCGCCACGCGGACTCGTCGAGCACGGCCACCCGCGGGCCCACGGGCGCCCAGACCCGCGGGTCCGTGGCGCGGAAGAGCGCGATCGTGGGCGCGCCGCATTGGGCCGCGAGGTGCGTGACGCCCGAGTCGTTGCCCGCGTACGCGGCCGCGCGCGCGAGCACCCCCGCGAGCGTCTCCAGGTCCAGGGGCGGCAGGAGCACGGTGCTCGGCGCCATCGCCGCCAAGCGCGCGCCCAGATCCGCGTCCGCGTCGCCCGCCACGACCGCGATCCGCTCGACCGGCCCTGAAGGGCACAGCGGCAGCTGCGCGCGGGCCCGCCCCGCATCCAGAAACGCGCGGGCCAGGCCCGCGAACACCGCCACGGGCGCGTTCTTGGCCCGGGAGCCGCTCCCCGGATGCAGGACCGCGTACCGGCCGGCGCGCAGCCCGGCTGCGGCAAGCACGCGCTCTGCGCCCCGGTCGTCGCCATGCAGGGCCGGGGCGGGCGCCGAGGGGCCGTCCACCCTCGGGTCCAGGTCCATGGCCTGCGCAAGCCCCTGCCACAGGTGCGCGGCCGCGTGCAAGGGCGCACCGCTTCCCTGCGTCGGCCGCGCGGGGAAGAAGATCACCCGATCCGCCCCGAGCCGCCGAAGTGCGCGTTCGAGCGTCTGCGTCGGACGGCCGAACACCACGGCCCGGTCCACGCGTCCGAGCGTGTGCGCAACCGCCTCGGGCGCAGGCCCCTGCGCGTGATACAGCCACGCGGCCTCGGCCCGGTCCAGGTCAAAGACCGACGCCGCCAGCCCGCCTTCGGCGAGAAGACGGCCCCGCGCCCCGGGCGCGAGCACGCGGGCCTCCAGCTCGGGCCGGACCTCGCGCAACCGGGCAAGGCCCGGCCGCAACAGCAACACGTCCCCCAGCGCGCCCGGGCGCACCACCGCGAGGCGCAGCGCATGAGGGCCCGGCGCATGGAACGCAGGTTGCATGTCGGGTAGCTCCTTTGTAGGCCTGTTCTGCGTTGGGACATGACCGCGCCGTCCGCACACAGCGGCTGCAAGTCGTGCGGCCGCTTGACACGGCGGCCGGTTCCGTCCGCGGCGCAGGACCAGAATGGCACAGACGCACCGGGCCGTCAACCGGGCGACCTTGCCCAGGCGCGGGGCCGAGTGGGCCGATTTGACACATACAGTGGGCCCGTCCCGGCGACCGGGTGCATGGGGCGGGCAGGAATTGAGTTGCGTACCGAGGTGGCCAGGGAGGAATCCATGAATACGCGGACGAGCGGAATCTGGACCCTGCGCGCGTGGGCGCTGGCGCTGATTGCGGCGCTCGCCGTCATGCCGATCGGCAATGCCTTGCGCGCGGTCGAGGAAGAGGACCTGCAGGTGGCCAAGGCGCTCTCGAACACCATCGCCACGGTCGCCGAGCGCGTGGGCCCAGCGGTCGTGTACGTGAAGGCGGAGCGCACCGTGGAGGTGCGCGGCAGGGACCTGCCCTTCGGTCTGCCCCAGATCCCGGAGGAGCTGCGCCCGTTCTTCGAGCAGCTCCCGCAGATGCAGCCGCCCCAATCCGTGCCGGCCCAGGGCTCGGGGTTTCTGATCGACGAACAGGGGCACGTGCTCACCAACAACCACGTGGTCCAGAACGCCGAGGAAATCACCGTTTACCTGCCCGACGAGCGCACCTTTGAGGCCGAGATCGTGGGCACGGACCCGAAGACCGACCTCGCCATACTCCAGATCCAGGACCCGGACGGCCCCATGCCGTCCGTGGAGCTCGGGGACAGCGACAAGCTGCGCGTGGGCGAGCTCGTCATCGCCATCGGCGCGCCGTTCGGGTTCACCAAGACCGTGACTCTGGGCGTGGTCTCGGCCACGGGCCGCGAGCTTCGCCTGGCCGCGTACGAGAACTACATCCAGACCGACGCGGCGGTGAACCCGGGCAACTCGGGCGGGCCGCTCTTCAACCTGGACGGCGAGGTGGTGGGCGTGAACACCGCCATCAGCAGCCCCACCCGCGCAAGCGTGGGCCTGGGCTTCGCCATCCCCATCAACATGGCCCGCCGCATCGCGCGACAGCTCATCGAAGAGGGCAAGGTGACCCGCGGCTGGATCGGGGTGGGCATCCAGGACATCGAGCCGGACATGGCCGACATGCTCGAGAACTATCCCGGCGAGGGCGGGGTCATCATCACCCAGGTCGGCCCGGACCAGCCCGCCGAGGAGGCGGGCATCGAGGCCGGCGACGTGATCCTGTCGTTCGCGGGCAAGCAGGTCGAGGATGTCAACCACCTGCGCAACCTGGTGGCCAACAGCAAGGTGGGCGAGGCGGTGCCCATCAAGATCCTGCGCGCCGGCGAGGTGCGCACCCTCCAGATCACCCCGGCCCGCCAGCCGAGGCGGATTTCGCTCACGGGCGCCCCGGAAGAAGAGGCCCCGCCCACGGACGAGGACCGCGACCTGTCCCGGTCCTTCGGCCTGGAGGTGCAGCCGCTCGCCGAGAACCTGACCGAGCGGTTCGGATACGAGCCCGACCAGCAGGGCGTGCTCATCAGCGGCGTCCAGCGGGGCAGCTCCGCGGCGGACAAGGGCCTGCGGCCCGGCATGGTGATCGTGGAGGTGGCCCAGCAGCCGGTCACGGACATGGAAAGCTTCCGCCGGGCCATGCGCGCGGTCAAGGACGAGGACGCGGTCCTGTTCCGCATCCAGATGGGCAGCGAGTCGGCCCGGTACGTGGTGCTCAAGCGCGAGGCGCCCGACGAGGACTGAGCCGACCGCGAACGTGCCCGCTTGTTGTGCGACATGCGGGGTCTTCAGCCCGACGCGCTGTAGACCCCGTATTCGTCGCGCAGCTCACACAGGACCAGGTAGGCCTGCGCGTTGTTCGGGCTGAACACGCCGCCCTCGGTGCCGCTGAGCATGTACCCGCCCCCGGGCATGCCGTCGCGCAGGCACGCGAGCGCATGCGCGCGCACCGCGTCCCAGTCGCCCGAGGCGAGGATCGTCTCGTCGTCGATGTTCCCGGCCAAGCACACCCGGTCCCCGATGCGGGCCTTCAGCTGCGCCAAGGTGATGTTGCCCTGGGGCGGCGCCTCGCAGGGCGTGAGCACGTGGATGCCCATGTCGGCCATCTGGTCGCAGATGTCGCGGATCTTGCCGTGGCAGTGGTACCACATGGTGCCGCCCGCCTCGCGGATGAGCCTCACCACCGCCCCGTCGAAGGGCGTGACGATGCGGCCGAACCACTCTGGGGCCATGAGAGTTTGACTCGCGAGCTCCGCGCCCGAGGTCATGAAGTGGCGCACCCCCAGGTCCAAGAGCGCCTGGGCGTAGGCGAGCTCGTTGTCGCGCACCTTGGCCAGGAGCTCCAGCACGAGGTCCGTGTGCGTGGCGCAGGTCGCCAGCAGATACTCCTCCGGGCTGAACCACAGCCCCGGACAGCACAACGGGTCCGGGATGTGCGCGAGCACAAGCCCCTCGTCGCCGATGCGCTCGCACCAGGACCGGTACTCGGCGAGGTCCGTCTCGGGTATGCGGAACGGGATGCTCAGGGCCTTGTGCACGTCCTCGGGGCCTTCGAAGAAGTGCTTCTCGGCCCAGTCCATCATGCCCGGCTCCACGTGCAGCATCCGGGTGAGCGGCCCCCGGGGCGTGTCGATGCGCTCGTAGCGCAGATTGCCCTCGGTGCGCGCGCTGAAACCCGCGCGCGCCTCCTCGCCCAGGTAGACCGCGTAATCCGGGTCCACGTCCAGGCCGAAAATGACGTCCGTGGTGCGAATGAACCGCTCGGCGAGCTCGGGGCCGGCGTTGGCGAGGTACTTGGCCTCCACGCGCGGGACCACGGGCACCTTGTCCGGAATGCCCAGGTGGTACGCGCACAGGATGCGCTCGCGGCTCGTCATGGGCGCGGGCATGCGTCGCTCCTTTACGGCTCGCGCGAATCGAAGGATACGAGATGCGTGGGCAGCGCGGGCGTGGCGCCCGGCTGGGTGCACACGTACGCGGCCACCGCGGCCGCGTGGGCATGCACGCGCTCGAGCGGCAGGTCCCGTACGAGGCCCAGGGCAAGCGCAGCGGCGAAGGCGTCGCCCGCGCCCACGGTGTCGACCACGCGCACGGGCTCGGTGGGCCGGTCGCTCGTCTGTCCCTTGGCGTACAGGACGCTCCCCTGCGCGCCGCGGGTGACGGCCACGCACACGAGCGCGTACCGGTCGGCCAGGGCCGCGACGCGCTCGACGGGGCTCGTGCCCGCGCCGCCCAGACCCACCAGGCCGCAGACCTCGTCGAGCTCCGCGTCGTTGAGCTTGAGCGCGTCGGCCAGGTCCAGAGACGCGGCCACGCACTCGGCGTCGTAGTCCTGGCCGCGCAGGTTGATGTCGCACAGCCGCAGGCAGGTCTGTGGCGTGGCGGCCAGGAACCGGCGGATCGTCTGTCGGCTCTCGGGCGCGCGCTGGGCGAGCGTGCCGAAGGCCACCGCGTCCGCTCGGGACGCGAGCGCGGCCAGGGCCTCGGTCCAGGACAGGCGCTCCCAGGCCACGCCGCGGTGGATGGTGTAGCTCGGTTGCCCCGCATCGTCCAGGGCCACGGTCACGGTGCCGGTGGGCGCATCGGGTACGGTGGCGAGCGCCTGCGTGCCCACGCCCCGGCCGGACAGGCGCTCGCGGATCTCGCGCCCGAGCGCGTCGTCGCCCACGGCGCTGGCCACATGGGCCCGCGCGCCCAGGGCCTGTGCGTGGCAGGCGAAGTTCGCGGGCGCGCCGCCGAGCACCTTGCCCGCGGGGAAGAGGTCCCAGAGCACCTCGCCCAGGCCCACCACCACCGGCCCGCCGCTCGGTGCGGGCGGGCCCGCTTCAGGCTTCGTGCGCGCCCTGTCCTTGGCCATCGGCCTTGAACCCCTCGTGAAACCGGACCGTGCCCCGCGGCGCGCGGCCGTCAAAGGGCAGTGCAAGAAAGACCTCCTCCGGCACACCCTCGTGCACGAACCCGGGGATGGCCGCGAATCCGAACCGCGCGTAGTACGCGGGTTCGCCCACCAGGCAGCAGCCCCGGGCATGGATCTCCTTCAGGCGCGAGAGCCCCTCCCGGATGAGCGCCGTGCCGATGCCCCGGCGCTGGAGCCGCGGCAGCACGGACACCGGCCCCAGGCCGTACCAGCCTTGCGTGCCGTCGGAAATCGCCACGGGCGAGAACGCTATGTGGCCCACCACGCGCCCGTGCAGCTGCGCCACGAGCGAGACCGTCAGCGCGCCGGCCGCCCGCAACGCATGGATAATGAACTGCTCGGTCTGGTTGCTGACCTCCAGGGTCCGGAAGGCGGCGGCCGTGACCTCGGCAATGGCGCGCGCGTCCGCGGGCGTCTCGGGCCGGATGCGCAGGTCGTCCTTCATGGTCCGAATCCCCTTGTCCGCCGGCCGCGGGCGCCTGCCTTCGACCGCGCGTTCCTGGCGGCAGTATAGCGATTACTGCACGCGCAGGAAGAGGGGACGTTGTCCGGAACTTCGCGCCTCGCGCCTGAGGCCGGGGCCCGGATCACGCGCCCCTACCGAAACCGGGCCCGCACGTACAGGTCCAGCTCCTCGGGCGAGGTGAACTTCAGGTCGTACGCCCAGGGCTCGTTGAACTCGCAGTCCCCGGGCTCGTGCTCGCGGCAGATCGCGGGCCGGTCCGCGTAGATGGCGCACCGGTTGTCCTGCCGCAGGTACCGGCACTCGTTCTCGATGTGCAGGTACCAGTCCCCGTCGGTCAGGTACAGGACCGTGCCCTTGTGGCACAGGTACCAGCGCACGTCGTCGAAGTCGCGCCGGGTGCGCGGCTCGTCGATCTCCAGGGCGAAGTACCGGCAGCACTTCGCCTCGCACGCCTCGCAAAGCATCTGCTTGGAGGGCCGTCCGTGGCGTCCGGCGCGGCCCGTGTGCACGCGCAGCATCGGCATTGGGGCTCTCTTATTGCGGGGACTCGTCGCCGCGAAGGCCCGCGGACTGGTCGTTGCCGCGCGCCAGGCGGCGGCGCAGGCGCTCGGCCACCGCGGGAGGCACGAACCGGCTGATGTCCGCGCCCAGGGCCGCGGCCTCCTTGATGAGCGTGGAGCGCACGAAGGCGTTCTCGGCGCTGGCCATCACGAACACGGTCTCCACCTGGGCGAAGGCCCGGTTGGCCAGGGCGAGCTGGAACTCGTACTCGAAGTCCCCGAACGTGCGGATGCCCCGCAGGATGACCTGCGCGTCCATCGCGCGCACGAAGTCCACGGTCATGCCCTCGAAGCTGCGCACCTCCACGTTGGGGAGGTCTTCCACGAGTTCGCGCACCACCTCCACGCGCTCCTGTGCGGTGAACAGCGGCGCCTCCTTGCCCGGGTTCCTGGCCACGCCCACGACCAGCCGGTCGAACAGCGCCGCGCCGCGGCGGATCACGTCCAGGTGGCCGGAGCTGATCGGATCGAATGTCCCGGGAAACACCGCCGTGCGCGCGCTCATGCCGCAGGTCCCCTCCCGGCTACGGCACGGGCACGTCTTCGATCACGTCGTCGACCATGGGCGGGTGGTAGCGGCCGGTCATCTGGCCGGCGAGCCGGTCGCCGGTGGTCGAGGCGCGCTCGAGCGCGGGGATGCCCACCGGAGAGAGGGTCAGGTACACGCCCTGCTCGTCGTCGCGCGGGTCGCGCACCCAGCTCACGCGCAGCTCGAACACCTTGACGTTGCGGATGAGCGTGAGCCGCTGTTCGGAGAGCCCGCTGTCGATGGCCTCCGTGCTGTCGGCCCACTCGTAGGCCATGGCGTACTCCACCGCGTACTTGTCCGAGGCCAGCCAGCGCAGGGCCACGGTCGTCTCGCTGCTCTTGTCCAGGTGCGGGTCGAACACCGTGTCGCCCCGGCGGTAGCGGTGCACCGCATGCAGGCGAAAGTGATCGCGGAACCGCCAGTCCGCGCCCAGCTGCCCCTCGGTCACGTACCCGTCCTCCAGCGCCCAGGACAGGTTGCCGTACAGGCTGAGCCGGTTCGTGGGCCGCCACACCACGTCCAGGTCCAGGGGCGTCCAGTTGCGGTCGCTGTTGAACTCCCGCGCCTCGCCGTCGAGCGGGATGTAGCGCGTGGACAGGTCCACGTCGAGCAGGTCCACGATCTGCTCGCTGGTCACCCCGTCCCGGTCGGTGACCTGGCGCTTCTCTTGCCACTGGGTATGCAGGTGCAGGGGGAAGTAGTGGAGCTCCTCGTACAGGTCCACCTCGTCGATGTGGTAAAGCTTCTTGGCCGAGAGGGTGGGGTCTTCGTTCGCCACGAAGCCTATCGAGGGTTCGATGATGTGGCGCAGGTCGCCGCCGCGGTACAGGCCGTAGAACCGCCCGGTGATCTCGGCCCCGTACTGGCCGGCCAGCCGGGTGTGCCCGTCATCGTCGTCGGCGAGCTCCTCGTAGTACGTGGCCCGGCCGCCCACGTAGGGCGTGAAGGTGAACGCCTCGCCCAGCGGCAGGGGCGCGGAGACGCGCATCAGGTAGTCCGCGCGGAAGAACTCGCCGTACTCGCGGTCGCCGGGCACGCGGAACTCCTCGCGCAGGGTCTTCTTGTTCGCGTCCTCGTCGAACTCGCGGTTCACGATCCCGACCCGGGTCTCGCTCGTCAGGTACAGGGGCGTGTCGCCCAGCCGGTAGCCGGGCAGCTTGAATCGCAGCTCGGGCAGATACTCCTCCTGGGTCATGAAGTCGTTGAGCCGTGGCTGGGCCACGGCCTCGAACACCCAGGCGTCCCCGAGCCGGCGCAGGCTCAGGAAGCTCTCCGGCTCCTTGTCCTCGTTGAACTGGCGCCGGAAGTATTCGAACAGGAAGTCCCGGTCCGAGTACACGTTCAGGTCGAAGCGCAGGTCCCACCCCCCGGCCAGGGGCTGCTGGTGCCACCACTCGACCTTCCACCGGTCGTCGTCGCGGTAGGTGTCGCCGTACTCGGTGTCCTCTTCGGCGCGCTCCAGGTCGTCGCTCCTGGAGATCTCGGTTTCCTTGAGCCAATAGGTGTCGACGTTGCCCTTGCCGCCGCGGTGGCCGAGCTCGTACTGGAAGTCGAGCCCCGTGGCCCATCCGCGCTCCTCGCGGTAGTCCAGGTCCACGAACACCTTCTCCAGGCGGAACAGGGCGTCCTGGTCCGGGTCCAGATCCAGACCCCAGGTGGTCAGCCCATACGTGCCCCAGTCATCGGAGTGGCCCGCACTCGCGCGCATCCACGGCCAGTCGTAGCGCAGGTCCTTGATCAGGTACGGGAAGTAGAAGACCGGCACCCCGCCCACCCACAGCACGTTGTGCCAGGACTCGATCTTCTCGTACCGGCGGTAATGGGCCGACTGGGCCGAGACCCCGAATACCGGGCTCGCGGAGTTGTCCGTGGTCACGAACGGGTCGAACAGCTCGAAGTGGTCTGCGGACAGGGCCCGCATCTTCTTCGCGTTGACGAACATCCGGTTGTACGGCAGGGCCGCGCCTTCGGACTCCCACCCGGTCTCCTTGCCCGCGTTCGGGCCCAGGAGCTGGGTGTGCACGTCCACGGGCCGGGCGCCGCGCACCGACACGTCCTGGCCCATCAGCCGCACGTTATCCGCCTCGCCGCGGCGCTCGTCCATGTGGTAGTAGAGCCGGTCGCAGTAGAACAGGCTCCCGCCGGGCTCCTGGGCGACCACGTCGCCCTCCGCGTAGATTTCGCGGGTGTCGGTGAAGTAGACCATGTTGCGGGCCTCGACGGTCATCCCGCCCTTGGCCACCGTGGCCCGGCCCAAGAGGACCACCGCCTTCTCGTCTTCGAGGTAGTGCCACTCCCCGCCCTCCACGGACGGGGGGTCCTCGCCGAACGGGGCCAGGCCCGCCGCCCGCGCGAGGCCGGAGCACAGCCCCGCCCCGCACATCGCCAAGACGAGCGCCAGGAACCCGATTCGCACCCGACCCATAGCCTCTCCTCTGCGGCGCACCGCTGTGCCGTGCGCGCGTCGGGCCGGCCATACCGGCCCGCGGTCGTTGCTTCCCTAAGTGTAGGAGCGCCTAAGGGCAAGTCAATACCGCGCCCGCGCCCGCACCCCCCTGCGCACCCGTGCGGCGGCCAAGCGCACACGGCCCGAGCGCGCGCCAAGCCGCCGCGTAAGCCCCCTTCTGCGCCTTGAGAAGCCCATTCTCCGCGCCCGGCCTCAACGGCGCTCGGACGCGGCCGGGCCGCAGGCGCGCGCGAGATTCCGACCGGCGTTGGCCCGGTCTCCGGCCGCGAGCCCTAGCGCGCGTACTCCACGAACCGGTTCTCCCGGATCAGGGTGATCTTCACCTCGCCGGGATAGCTCAGCTCCTGCTCGATCTCCTGGGCGATCTCGCGGCAGATCCGGTGGGCCTCCTTGTCCGAGAGCTTGTCCGGCTTGGCGATCACGCGCACCTCGCGGCCGGCCTGGATGGCATAGGCCTTCTCGATGCCCACGTGCGCGCTGGCGATGTTCTCCAGCTTCTCGAGCCGCTTGATGTACTTCTCCAGGCTCTCGCGGCGCACTCCGGGCCGGCTGGCGCTGATCGCGTCGGCGATCTGCACGATCGTGGCGTACAGGCTGCGCGGCGCCTCGTTGCCCTCGTGATGGGCGGCGATGGCGTTGACCACTTCGGGCGACTCCTCGCACAGGCGGGCCAGGTTCGCCCCGATCTCCGGATGGGTGCCCTCCTCCTCATGGTCCACGGCCTTGCCGATATCGTGCAACAGGCCCGCGCGCCGGGCCAGGTCCTCGTCGAGCTTCAACTGCATGGCGATCATGCCGGAGAGGAAGGCGACCTCGCGCGCGTGGTCGAGCACGTTCTGGCCGTAGCTGGTGCGGTACTTGAGGCGTCCGAGAAGAAAGAGCTCCTTGGGCTTGAGGTTGCGCACGTCCACTTCCGCGGCCACCGCGCGGCCGGCCTCCATGAGCTCCTTTTCCATGTCCTCCTGGGTCTTGCTGACCACCTCCTCGATGCGGGCCGGGTGGATGCGCCCGTCGGCGACCAGCTTGTCCAGGGCCAGGCGCGCGGTCTCGCGCCGGATGGGGTCGAAGCCGCTGAGCACCACCACGCCCGGCGTGTCGTCCACGATCACGTCTACGCCCGTGGTCTTCTCGAAGGCGCGGATGTTGCGCCCCTCGCGGCCGATGATGCGGCCCTTCATCTCGTCGTTGGGAAGCTCCACCGTGCTCACCACGCTCTGGGTGGTGTAGTCCACGGCCAGGCGCTGCACGGCCATGCCCAGGATGTCCCGGGCGCGCGCCTCGGCCTCTTCCCGGCAGCGCTCCTCGGCGCGCTGCACCCGCTGCCCGATCTCGTGCTCCAGGTCCTCCTCGACGCGGCGCAGAATCTCCGCCTCTGCCGTCTCGCGGTTGTACCCGCTGATCTCCAGGAGCTTTTCCTCCTGCTTCTGCAGGGTTTCGTTGACCGCGGCGTAGCGTTCCTGGAGCTCGTGCTCGCGCGCGGTGAGCTTGCGCTGGGCCTCCTCGAGGTTCGACTCCTTGCGGGTGAGCCCCTCGAGCTTCTGGTCCAGGGCGTCCTCGCGCTTCAAGAGCCGCCGCTCGATCTGCTTGAGCTCGTTGCGGTCCGCGGCCAGCTCCTGGCCCATGCGCTCGCGTTCCTTGAGGATCTCCTCCTTGGCCTGAAGCTTCATATCCGCGCGCAGCTGGCGGGCGTCCTGCTCGGCCTGTTCGCGGATGCGGCGGGCCTCGTTCTCGGCCGCGTGCTCCCGGTACAATCCCCAGACGTGGCGCAGGCCCGCGCCGAGCACAACGCCCAGCGCGAGCCCGATGCCGCCCAGGACCAGGACGTGCACCCAGGTCAGATCGCTCCAATTCATGTGTAGCCCTCCCGGTGGTATAGGGTCTCGCGCCCCGACGGACGCACCGGGCGGCGGGATGGGCGGGAACGAGTCGGTGGACGGCGGGAATCAGGCTCGGGAACGGGAGGCGGCCCGCGGCGGACCCAGCCCGCCGCACAACATCCGACCGCCTGCGCATGCATCGCGCCCGCTCCCCCCGGGGGAGCGGCGTCTGGAAGAAAAACTAGCTCTCGGACGCGGCGTCCGTACCAGGACTGCACGCTGCGCCCGGGATCCCGTAACCCGCTGGATTCCGGCTAACAGTGCGAAAACCACACAAAAAGGCGTTACAAACATCAGCAACAACAAGGTATCTGCTCGTTTCTGTATGGTCTTCCGAACGTCCCACACGACAGTCGTTCCGAAGCCGCATCCGGCCTCCCTGCCATGGGCGCCGCGAGGCGGTCGGATCCTTTCGATCCCGTATTCTCGTAACCGAGCGCTCCCCTGTCAAGCACCAAAACCCGGCCCGCCCGCGGCGCGTACGCCGCGTGGGTTGACACGTGCGCGCGGGTATCGATAATCAGGCCGCCCCGGGCGACGCGGGAGAGCGCCCGGTCCGGCCCCGCCGAGGAGACCCCTGGTGACCGATTCCCCCAGCGGCGCGCCGGCGCGGACCCTGGTGACCGGCGCGCTGCCCTATGCGAACGGCCGCATCCACATCGGCCACGTGGCCGGGGCCTATCTGCCCGCGGACATCTGCGCGCGCTACCTGCGCCTGCGCGGCCGCGAGGTGGCCTTCATCTGCGGGTCCGACGAGAACGGCGTGCCCATCACCATCTCGGCCATGCGCAAGGGCGTGACCCCGCAACAGATCATCGACCGGTACCACCACGCCAACCTGCGCGCGTTCGAGGGCCTGGGCATCCGGTTCGACTACTACGGGCGCACGAGCTGCGATCTGCACGACCGGGTCGCGCAGGCCTTCTTTCTGCGGCTGCACGAGCGCGGCCACATCCAGCGGCGCACCACCCAGCAGCTCTACTGCCCCTCGTGCGGCATGTACCTGCCCGACCGGTACGTGGAGGGCACCTGCTACCACTGCGGCAAGCCCGGGGCCAAGGGCGACCAGTGCGAAAGCTGCGGGCGCATGATCGACGCCACCGAGCTCGTCGAGCCCAAGTGCATCCTGTGCGGGGCCACGCCCGAGGTGCGCGAGACCGACCACTGGTTCCTGCGCCTGGACGCGTTCGAGAAGGAGCTCCATGCGTACCTCGACAGCCACGACCACTTCCGCGACAACGTGAAGCGGTTCAGCTACAACCTGCTCAAGCAGGGCCTCCAGCCCCGCGGGGTGACCCGCGACCTGGACTGGGGCGTGCCCCTGCCCCTGGAAGGCGTGGCGGGCAAGGTCTTGTACGTGTGGTTCGACGCGCCCATCGGGTACGTCACCTTCACCCAGCAGTGGGCCGCCGAGCAGGGCGACGCCGACCGGTGGCGGGCCTTCTGGCAGGCCGAGGACACCCGCATCGTGCACTTCATCGGCAAGGACAACATCGTGTTCCACGCGATCGTGTGGCCGGCCATGCTCATGGGCCACGGCGAGTACCAGCTCCCCTACGACGTGGTGGCCAACGAGTTCTTGAACATCCGCGGGGCCAAGACGAGCACGAGCCGCAACTACGCGGTGTGGGTGGACGAGTACCTGGAGCACTTCGAGCCCGACCCCCTGCGCTACTACCTCACGGCCATCGCCCCGGAGACGAGCGACTCGGACTTCACCTGGGAGGACTTCCAGCAGCGCAACAACGCCGAGCTCGCCGACACCCTGGGCAACTTCATCCAGCGCAACCTGGTCTTTGCGCGCAAGTACTTCGGCGGCAAGGCGCCCGACGCACGGATCGCGGGCGCGGGCGAAGGGATGCTCCGGGACACGGACGCCGCGCGCGAGGAGGTCGCCCGGCTCCTCGACGGCCACCGGTACAAGCAGGCCCTGGAGCGGCTCATGCGCCTGGCCCAGGCGGGCAACCAGTTCCTGGAGGCCGAGGAGCCCTGGCGCACCCGAAAAAGCGACCCCGACCGGTGCGCGGCCGCGGTGCACGCGGGCCTGCGGGTGGTGGAGGCCCTCTCGGTGCTCATGGCCCCGTTCCTGCCCTCTGCCGCCGAGCGGCTGCGGACCATGCTCAACCTGCCCGCGCTCGCGCACGGGGACTGGGACCGGCCCGCGCGGCTTGCCCCCGGGCAGGCCCTGGGCGCGCCGGACATCCTGTTCCGCAAGTTCGAGGACGACGAAATCCGGCCCCATATCGAGACCCTGGCCGCGCGTCGATGACCGACCGCCCCCGCGCGGGGAGTCGCCCATGGCCCCCAGCGACGCCAAAGCGGACGAGACCTGCCACGTGGCCGGACCGGGCGGCGCGCCCGTGGCTTTGAGGCTCCTGCACCAGGGCGGCGACGAGCAGCACGCGGTGCGCGTGCTCGCCACGGCCGACCGGCTGCAGGTCTTCCTCGACTACGTGCTCCTCGAGTCCGCCGAGCCCCCCGCGCGCGAGGCCCTGGACGAGCTTCTGGCCCAGGCCGGGGTCGCCCACGGGGTGGACCCGGAGGGCCTGGACATGGCGCGGATCCTGTTGCGCGAGCGCGGGCGCACCGGGCTCTTGCAGGTCGCGGCGGGCACGCGGCCCCGGCCCGCGGTGGACGGACACATCGAGTGGCTGGCCCGCCCCACCTCCGAAAAGGTCAAGTACGACACCGACGAGCTGGGGGCGGTGGACTTCCGCCAGACCTTTCGCATCGAGAACGTGCGCACCGGTCAGGACATCGCGATCCTGCATCCGCCCACCGCGGGCGCGCCGGGCCGCGACGTGTTCGGCAACGAGATCCCCGCCCCGCAGGGCGCGGACCTGTCCGTGCACATGGGCAAGAACGCCCTGCTCGACGAGAAGCGCGGCCGGTGCGTGGCCGCGGTGGACGGGCGGGTGGTATTCGAAGACAACAAGATCAGCGTGTCCGACCAGTACGAGATCCGCGGCGACGTGGACTACGCGGTGGGCAACGTGGACTTCATCGGCGACGTGATCGTGACCGGCAACGTGCTCGACGACTTCTCCGTGGCCGCGGCCGGGACCCTGACCGTGCACGGCACGGCCGGGGCCTGCCAGTTGCGCGGGGACGGCGACGTCACCATCGTGGGCGGCATGGCCGGCAAGGGCCGCGGCAGCGTGCGCAGCCGGCACGGCCGGGTGGTGGCCCGGTACCTGAACGAGACCGAGGTCGAGGCCCAGAAGGACGTGTTGGCCCGCAACGAGATCGTGAACGCATCGGTGCGCAGCGGCGCGGCGGTGCGCGTGCCCGGCGGCACCATCGTGGGCGGCGAGGTGCACGCCTTCTCCGGGGTCGAGGCCAAGGTGCTCGGCAGCTCCCTGGGCGTGGCCACGCGCATCGAGGTGGCCGTGGACTGGATGCACGCCGACCGCCTGGCGCAGCTGGACAAGGCCCTGCGCGTGCTCCAGGGGCATAGTACGCGCCTGGAGAACTCGGTCCGCCCGTTCGTGCAGGACGAGCGCCGCATGGGGGACCTGTCCGCCGCGGGCCGACAGCTCGTGCGCACCACGCTCGAGCAGATCCGGGCCCTGCGCGCCCGCTGTGAGGAGCGCACCGCCGAGCGCGAGGCCCTGCTGGCCGTGCGCCGCGAGGGCGCGGTCAGCCAAGTGAACGTGCTCGAGACCCTGCACCCCGGCGTGGCCCTGCGCGTGGGCGCGATCGCGGACACGGTGACCGACCCCTTCACCGGGCCGCTGTCCGTGGTCCCGCGCCCGGACGGACCCGGGCTTCGCATCACCCGGTACCGGGAGCTGCCGGCCGCTCCCAGGCCCCCGGAACAGACCCCACCCCAGCCCGAGCGGGAGGTCCAGGCATGAGCGTGCTGCGCAACCCGGACGCACGCCTGCGAACCGTCTGGCGCCTGGGCCTGTTCGCGATCGGACTGCTGGCCTGCTACGCGGTGGGCGGCCTCGTCACGGGGCTCCTGTTCGCCCTGGTTTGGCCCGAGGGCCAGGACGCGTCCATGCACATGCTCCTCGTGTCCGGGATCCTGGCGGGCGGGCTGACCTTGGGCTGGGCCGCCTTCCTGCGCCGCACGCTCGACCGCCGGCCCGCGCGGTCCATGGGCTTGGGGCGCCCCGCCCGCCGGCTTGCCGCCCGTCCCGGTCTGGGCCTGGCGGCGGGCGCGGGGGTCGTCGCCCTGGCGGTCGGGGGCCTGGGGCTCGCGGACGTCTTTGTCCATGCCGAGGCGCCCCCAGCCTGGCCGGACGCGGTCGGGCTGCTCATCATGTTCCTGGCCGCCGCGTTCGCCGAGGAGATCGCGTTCCGCGGGTATGTGTTCCAGAATTTCCTGGACATCCGCCGGCCCGGCTGGGGCATTGCCGTGAGCGCCCTCGCATTCTGGCTCCTGCACGGGGCCAATCCGCATGCATGGTCCTCGCCCTGGGTGCCGGTGAACCTGGCGCTCGCCGGGGTGGTGCTGGCCGTGGTGTACTGGCGCGCGGGCAACCTGTGGACGGCGGTGACCGTGCACGCGGGATGGAACTTCGCGCAGGTGGGCCTGTTCGGCCTGCCGGTGAGCGGTATCGATCTGCCCTATGCGGGGCTCGTGCCGCTGGCGTCCGCGGCCGAGGCGCCGACCGTGCTCTCGGGCGGGCACTTCGGCCTGGAGGGGTCGGTGGCGGCGACCGGGGCCTTGGTCGCGCTGGGCCTCGCGTACGGGCTGCCGCTTGCCTACCGGCGCAGGTAGCGCAGCTTCTCGGGCAGGGGCACGTTGTTGCCGAACGCGTCCTCGCCGTATCCGTGCTCGGCGAGCAGGCGCAGGTCCTCGAGCACCCGCTTGTCGCCCACGAACGTGGCCGTGAGCGCGCAGTCCATGTCGATCTTGCCCAGGGCCAGCAGCCGCGCCACGGCCTGGGGGGCCACTTCGCTCAGGCTCGCGCCCGGATCGAGGTCCAGCTCCTCCAGGGGCAGAGGCTGGTCGTAGACGATCACCTTGCCCGCGTGCGCGAGGTGCAGCAGGATCCAGCGAAGCGCCCCGCCCAGGTCGCCGGCCAGGTGCGCGGGGACCTCGTTCTGGGCCTGGAGGATGGCCTCCACGAGCTGGTGGCGCTTGGCCGCGTTGATCTTCTCGTTCGCGCGGAAGAGCTCGAGCGGACTGCCCGCGTCGTACGCGTCGCCGTCGAGCTCCATGCGCACCTCGCTGCCGTAGTGCTGCGCGATGCGGGCGACCAGGGTCGAGGGCCGCACGTGGAACCCCCGGTACCGGGGCACCGGGACCGACACCCGGCCCACCTGGGCGTAGCGCTTGAGCATCTCCTGGCACAGGCTGCGCGCGGTCAACAGGTACCGGCTCGCGAAGGCCACCGCGTACTGCATGGCCGCCTCCAACAACGCCCGGGGCTGCACGAGCGGCCGGCCCACCCGCCCGGTCTCCGGTCCGCGCAGGTGCACGTTGCGCTCGTAGTACTGCACCAGGGACGTGGCCACCTCCAGGAGGTGGAAGATGACGCTCACGTGCCCGCGCAGCACCTTGAGGTCCGGGTCCTGGTCCTCGGTGTCCGTGTCCGAGACATAGGTGTCGTACAGGTTCTGGAGGTTGTGGAACCGCTGCGCCAGGAGCCACACCCGCTCCTCGCCCACGGGCTCGGGCACGCATGCGGGGTACTCCTCGGCGCAGACCTTGCCCGGCGTGTGCAGGAACTCGCCTTCCGCGGCTAGGTTCAGGAACGCGGTGGCCAGGTGCGCGACCGTCTCCTCGGCGCTGGTCACGTGCCGCGAGCGCCGGTCCCGGGGCAGGAACCCCTGGGGCAGGCGCTCGGCGAACTCGCCCGCGCCCGGGTCGCGGCGCGGCAAGGGGAGCTCCAGGCGCTCTGCCTCCTCGGTCATGCGCGCGGACACGAGCATGAGCACGTTGGCCACGAACCGCAGCCCCTCCTCCGTGGCCGCGGGGAAGTCGCCCTCCACGGGCAGCAGGTGGTAGTTGCCCATGGAGTGGCGCAGGTGCAGGAGCTTGTACCCCGTGTCCGCGAACAGGACCAGGGCGTCCGCGTGCTGGCGGTACGCGTGCCACCGCCGGTTGTGCACGGCCCCGTAGGTGTCCAGGAGCTCCTTGACCTGCGCGGCCTGGGCCACGAGCGACCCGAGCAAGGGCCGGGTGAGAAGCTGCTCGTCGAGCGGCCGGCTCGCCAGGAACCGGACCAGGCCCAACAGCCGCTGGCTGCGCCCGGCCATCAGCCCGTGGAACGCGTCCGGGCTCACGTGCATCGCGGTCTGGGCGCGGCGCCGCCTGCGCGCGCTCGCGGCGCCCTTTTTCGCCCGGGCCTGAGAGGCGGCCTCGCGGCCCTGCGGGGCGGTCATGGCGCCACGAAGGCCTGGCCGGGCTTCAGGTCCTGGATGAACCGGGCCAAGAGCCGCGCGGCCTGCTCCGCGTCGCGGGGGCAGAGCACCTCGGACGGGCTGTGCATGTACCGGGTCGGAATGCTCACGAGAGCCGCGGCCTTGCCCCCGCGCGCGAGCTGCATGGCGTTCGCATCCGTGCCCGTGGCTATGGGCGAGGCCTGCATCTGGACCCGGATGCGCGCGCGGCGCGCGGCCTTCTCCAGGAGCTCCTCCAGGACCGGGTTGATGTTCGCGCCCCGGTGGAGCACCGGTCCGCCGCCCAGCTTCACGTCGCCGGACTTCTTCTTGTTCGTGTCCGGGTAGTCGGTGGCGAACCCCACGTCCACGGCAATGCCCACGTCGGGGTTCACCGCGTACGCCGAGGTGTGCGCGCCCCGGATGCCCACCTCCTCCTGGACCGTGGACACGGCAAAGACCGCGGACGCGAGGTCCTTGCCCTGCAAGAGCCGGAGCGTCTCGCACACCACGAACGCCCCGATGCGGTCGTCGAACGCACGCGCCGCTGCCAGCCCGTTGCGCAGGTCGGTGTAGCCCACGTCGACGGTGGCCACGTCGCCCACGGCCACCGCGCGCTCGGCGTCGCGGCGGTTGCGCGCCCCGATGTCGAGCCACAGGTTCTCGATCTTCGTCTCGCTCTTGCTGCGCTGGTCGCGGGGAATGTCGTGGATGGGCCGGGCCGCGATCACCCCGGGCACGTCGCCGCGCCGCGCGTGCACCCGCACCCGCTGGCCCTGCAACAGCGTCACGTTCACCCCGCCCACCGCGGCCACGGCCAGGAACCCCTGGTCGTTGATGTAGGTGACCATGAGGCCGATCTCGTCGCAGTGGCCGGCCAGCATCACCCGCGGCCTGCCCTCCTCGTTGCGCACGCCCCAGGTGTTGCCGTGCACGTCCACGTGCACGCGGTCCGCGTACCGGGACATGCGCTCGCGCACCATCTTGCGCACGCGCCGCTCGAACCCGCTGGGGCTGGGCTGGCCGAGC
>Ga0180432_10001027_pt1 | contig 44511 bp, 40 predicted proteins | sample SS_ome_10_FD_132414 | JGI IMG/M metagenome (GOLD analysis project Ga0180432, IMG submission 132414) | Hypersaline lake sediment archaeal communities from the Salton Sea, California, USA - SS_1_MS_2 metaG | ecosystem: Environmental > Aquatic > Non-marine Saline and Alkaline > Hypersaline >...
AGTGAGAAGAACCGAATCCTCGGAAGGGGATTGAAACCTAAGGTCAAGGGCAACGGTGGCTAAACTTCCTTCAGTGAGAAGAACCGAATCCTCGGAAGGGGATTGAAACCTAAGGTCAAGGGCAACGGTGGCTAAACTTCCTTCAGTGAGAAGAACCGAATCCTCGGAAGGGGATTGAAACCTTCTTGCCTACACCCTTCCCTGCTCCTGCGCCGGCCGTGAGAAGAACCGAATCCTCGGAAGGGGATTGAAACCTGTGCTTGCTCATTTTGTCCTCTCTTTCCTTTTCAGGTGAGAAGAACCGAATCCTCGGAAGGGGATTGAAACGATCCAGTGGATCCCCGAAAAGGGCATACCAAACCTTCTTGTGAGAAGAACCGAATCCTCGGAAGGGGATTGAAACCCACATGCAGTTAGCATTGCCGGTGAAGGGTTGCACGCCGTGAGAAGAACCGAATCCTCGGAAGGGGATTGAAACACCACAGAGTGATGACGAGTGTCAACCCGAGGAATACTGTGAGAAGAACCGAATCCTCGGAAGGGGATTGAAACTCCCTGTGCCTGAGCCGCCGGCCTTGGGCGCTGACTTCAGTGAGAAGAACCGAATCCTCGGAAGGGGATTGAAACCTTGGAAGGTCATTCCAGAGTCCTTGTACTGCTCATGTGAGAAGAACCGAATCCTCGGAAGGGGATTGAAACTCATTTCTTCTAAGAAACCTGGCATGTTGTCTTGTTGTGTGAGAAGAACCGAATCCTCGGAAGGGGATTGAAACTGTTTCTCTTTCCACCTGCACCTTTTCCGCCTTAGCGCGTGAGAAGAACCGAATCCTCGGAAGGGGATTGAAACAGGACGCCAGGGGTGCGCCCCTGGAACCCCCGGGGAATGGGGCGACTCAGGCCAGCCCCGGAGCATCATTGGAGCCCGTGTAGCGACGTGCGATGCTGTTTCCGGCGATTGGCCCGACGGGACCTGGTACTCCGACAGGACGCCAGGGGTGCGCCCCTGGAACCCCCGGGGAATGTCAGGTAGGTCTTATGCCCGCGTCCGATCCTGCTGGTATGCGCCCGCTGCAATAAGACGGCCCGAATGCTCAGCGGCCTCCTCGCCCGCTAGCCCCCTCTCTTCTCTCTATCCCTGTCCCTATCGCTGCCTGTTCTGCTACAATATGCCCAGGGTCAAGTACCGGAAAGAGACCTGATCGCCGGGGGCAAGTTGCCCGGTCAACAACCGGCCCCAAGCCTACTCGCCCGGAGAGGCGAGGCTTACAGCAGGAGGTATGAGGATATGGCCTATCATGAGAGCAAAGAGGCCGAGGTGAAGACGTACCTCTTCAAGGTAGTACTGGAAGAAGACCCCTTCGAAGATGGGAGAATGGCCTATCATGCCTACTGCCCAGACCTGAAGGCAGCCACCACGTGGGGCTACACCAGGGAAGAGGCCCTCAAGAACATCCGTGAGGTGCTGGAGATGACCGTTGCCAGCATGAGAGAACATGGAGAGGCACTTCCGGAGCAGCCTGGGGTGGAGGTCTTCGCTGAACCGAGAATCGCTGTGATTGTATGAGCATCGATTACTCGAAGCTACGGGGCTTACTAATGCTGCCACTGCATTCGTGAACAGGCTGCGGTACTCGTCATTCGGTTGCTGTCTCCTACCCGCCCGCAACCACGCAACCGAAAACCGTGTACCGTGACGAGCTGCGCAACCGTGCAACTAGCTACCACCCTGTCTCTGCCCTTATCCCCTGTCTCCCGTCCTTTGTTCGTGGCCCACGCCTGTAGTATACTGAACACGAGGAGGCGGACATGATCGAAGGACTGAGGGAGACCATCCTGAAACACGTCTCCGAGGGCACCGACATGCTCTCGGTGATCATAGGACAGGCTGATGCCAAACAGAAGATACTGGCCTCAATGCTGGCAGGTCATCACACTCTGGTCGAAGGCCCTCCCGGCGTGGGCAAGACCACTCTGGCCAAGCACATCGCCGCAGCCCTGCCCCCCGTAACTGCAGTCAAGGGCTGCGCCTATCATTGCAGCCCGGAGAGTCCCGTCTGCCCGCAGTGCAAGGCCAGGTTGCAGGCCGGCGAGAAGCTCGAGGCCATCGAGATTTCCGGCCAGCAGAGGTTTATCAGGCTCCAGGGCTCGCCAGACCTCACCGCCGAGGACCTGCTGGGCGACATCGACCCAACCCAGGCCTTCAAGTACGGCCCACAGGACCACCGGGCCTTTGTCCCCGGCAAGCTGCTCAAGGGGAACCGCGGCATCGTCTTCTTCGACGAGCTGAACCGCGTCACCGAGAAACTCCAGAACGCACTGCTCCAGGTGCTGGAGGAAGGCATTGCTACCATCGGCCCCTATGACGTGGACTACCCGTCCCAGTTTATGATGATCGCCACGATGAACCCCAGGGAGCGTGCCGGCGTGGAGGAGCTGTCCGACGTGCTCCTTGACAGGTTCGACGTGGTCAAGATGGGATACCCCGAGTCGGCGGAGATAGAGACGGACATAGTGGTCCGGTACGGCCTCAAGCTGGACGGCGTGGAGGTCCCCGAGGCGGTGGCCGATGCCATCGTAAAGCTGGTCAGGGCAACCAGGGAGGAACCCTGGTCCAAGGAGATGGACCAGGCGGCCAGCGTCAGGGCCACCCTCTCACTGTACGAGAAGGTGCAGGGCATGGCCAGACTGCAGGAGCGCACCGAGGCCGGCCTGGATGACATAAGGAAAGCGGCCTCCTCGTCGCTGGGCAGCAGGATCAAGCCGTCCCCCGAGTCCAAGTACTATGACGATCCCTTCGAGCTCATAGACGAGCTGGTGAAGGACGTCCTCGAGGACTAGTCAGCCATGAGCATGGGCCTGGCTATAGCCGTCTCGGGGAAGGGGGGCGTGGGCAAGACTTTCATCTCCAGCATGCTGGTCAGGCGGCTGTCGGAGTACGGAACGGTGCTGGGGATCGACGCCGACCCCGACTCCAACCTGCCCGAGGCGCTGGGGGTGGCGGCCACGAAGAACGTGGGCGAGGCCCGGGAGTACATCAGCAACGCCCCGGCCCGCAGCAAGGTGGCCGCCGCCAAGGAGGAACACCTCAAGCTGGCACTCCATGAGTCGGTGGAGGAGTTCCCGGACTTCGACTTGCTTGTCATGGGCCGGTCGGAGGGCGAGGGCTGTTACTGCGCCGTCAACCACGTCATCCGCCAGGTGATAGACAGCAGGGCCAGGGGCTACGACTTCACGGTGGTCGACTGCCATGCCGGCCTGGAGCACCTCAGCCGCAGGACCACCCGGGACGTGGATATCATGGTCATAGTCACCGATGCCACCAAGAACGGCATGCTGACTGGCAAACGGATCGAAGAGCTGTCCAGGGAGCTTTCGATCGACTTCGGGGCCACCCTGGTGGTGCTCAACAGGGTTACGGAGGAGATGAGGCCCCGTGCTGAACAGATGGCGAAGGAGTTGGGGCTGGAGATCGCTGTCTATGTCCCCTACGAGCCCCTGGTGGCGGAGTGCGACTTCATGGGAAACGCTGTGACCGAGATACCCAGGGAGTCGCCGGCCTCGCAGGCCATAGACGAGTTGTGCCGTAAGATCACCAGCTACGCCTGACTTGCCACAGGAGTTACCGTGCTTAGAGAAGAGATACTCTGCACCCTCGGTGCGCTCGGCCCGGACGGTTTCGCCAGCGCCGTGCTGGGTGACCTGCGGCTGCACGATGCCGAGAAGGATGCCCTGCTGAGCAGCCTGTGCGGCGGCCATCACCTGCTGCTGCTGGGCCCGCCCGGCAGCGGCAAGACGAGCCTGGCAGCCAACCTGTCGGCTGTCCTGGGCGACATCGAGGTGGTGGAGGGCTGCCCGGTCAACTGCCCGCCCGGTGATGCCTCCTGCCCCTGGTGCCTGGAGAGGAAGGCGAAGGGCGAAACATTGCGCAGCACAGTCATGCCGGCCCGGGCGCGGCTGGTCAAGGTGCAGGGAAGCGCAGGGCTGACGGTTGAGGACCTCATCGGCGACCTGGACCCGGAGGCGGCGCTGCGTGAGGGTCTCTACTCTGCTACGGCCTTCGTCCCCGGAAAGCTGCTGAAGGCCAACCGGTGCATACTGGTGATCGACTTCATCGACAGGGTGCCGGAGCGGGTGCTGAACGCAGTGATGTACGCCGTCCAGGGCGGCACCATATCGCTGGGCCTGCTCGAACACAGGATGCACTTGGACACCCTGGTGGTGGCTACGGGAGGGGAGGGGACGCTCAGGTCGCTGCCGCTTGACCTGATGGACAACTTCGACGTCGTTTGCCTGGGATACGTGGACGATTTCGCCCAGCAGAAGGCTGTCGTGGAAAGCCATACCGGCGGGCGACTCCCCGCTCTGGCCGGGTCCCTGCTGGACAGCGCGGTACGTGTTGTGAATGAGACCAGGGCGCATGACGAGGTGGAACGGGGGATCGGCACGAGGGGGATGATAAGGTACGCCGAGGTGCTGCAGCAGCTTTCAGAGGTGGCGGTGCGGGAAGAGAGCCAGGCACTCGGGGAAGCGGCCGTTATCTCTTTGCCTCACCGGTTGAAGCTGGCCCCTGAAGTGGACCTGCCGGGAAAGCGCCAGGAGATCATCGACGAGGTGGTGGCTAGGGTGGCGGGAGGCCAGGTGGCCCCCAAGGAAGCGGCTTCCATGACCAGGGACGACCTCCTGGGCGTGGTCGAGGAGATCGTCAAAGAGGACAAGTTTCGGAAGCCGCTCAAGTACGGGGCCTTCGACCTGCTGCTGAAGAGGATCAAACGTTTCCCGGAGTCCAGGCTGGCCCAGCTTTACCGCCAGATCGCATCGAAGCTGCCCGAGCTGTACCCGGAACGCGACAAGCTGGACAACCTGGACGACGAGTTGCTGCTGGAGGTGGAGGAGTTCCGCAAGGAGAAAGAGCGGATCGCCGAGATACTGGAGCAGAGGGCGCTGGCCAAGATGCTGCAGTACCTGGAGGAGGAGGACATCCTGGAGCGTACCGGCAGCGGGTGGATGCTCAGCGTTCGAGGCATCAACGTCCTGCTGGAGAGACTGACGCCGAGGTTGGAGGAGGGAGCATACCTGTATGGTTACGGCAAGCACAGCGCAGGGAAGAAGCTGTCGGTGGGAGAGGGGAAGGTGGTGGGAACGCGGCGCTTCCGCTTCGGGGACAAGTACAGGGACGTCTCCTTCAGGGATACCATAAGGCAGGCCATACGCAACCGCCGGACCCAGATTACCAGAGAGGACATCGTGGTCGATGTGAAAGACATTCGCACCAGGATGGACATGGTCCTGGTGGTCGATCTGTCGGGCACGATGCTGCAAATGGACAAGTTCTGGTTTGCCAAGGAGAGCGCTATAGCCCTGTCGCTGGCGGCAAGTTCCTGCGGCGACAGGGTGGCGGTGGTCTCCTTCTCGAACCTGGCTGACGTCGTTGTGGACCTCACTTCCAGCCCGCACAAGCTGACTCGACGGGTGGTTGACCTGGAGCTGCACGAGAACGCCTTCACCAATATCGGCTATGGCCTGCTGAAGGCCTGCGACCTGCTGGAGCACCACCCCAAGGGCAGGGCCAAGCAGCACGTGGTGCTCATCTCCGACGGCGATGCTACAGCGCCCCACCCCTCGCCGCAGAAATACGCCTTGAGACAAGCGGGCAGGTTGGCGCGGCGCGGGGTGAGCATATCCTGCATCTGCATCAACCAGCGGTCGGCCGACCCGGAACTGATGAGACGGATAGCCAGGACGGGGAGGGGGAGGATTTACCTGATCGGGGCCGAGGACCTTCCGTCCGTCCTGGTTGAGGAGGCCGTGGCAGCGCGGCTGTCGCTGGGGTGAGGCGGACGCGCTGCTGGAACGAGGCCGTAGTCGAGGTCGTTGTTGGCTTCGACCAGGAGTTCGGCTTATAGGGGGAATGCTGAGCGAAGCAGCGGTCAACGGGTCACGTGCGTGGAAAGGCAAGCCGTGGATGCACGGAAGCCTGCCCAAGTTCAGTGAGGATTCCTACGCACATTTCGTCACCACCAACACGTGCAGCAGGTACCCGTACTTCCGAAACGCAGACCTGTGCCAGGTCCTTGTGGATGAAATGCAGTTCTACAGGCGCAGAATGGGGTTTGAGGTATTGGGCTACGTGATAATGCCAGACCACATGCATCTGTTGCTCTGGTGGGACACCGAAGAGAAGCCAGGACTGGACATATCTAAGATCATGCAGTCGGTGAAGGGGATTACGGCGAGGCGTTGCATCGACCTGATGCGAGCCAGGGGGTTGGAGCGGATGCTCCAACCTACCCGTTGTGAAAGCGGCTCGGGCAGTTCCCATGTGAGGAATCTGAGGCATCGCCTGTGGCAGCCCGGGTTCTATGATCACAACCTGTATGGCGAAGCCAGGCTGCTGGAGAAGCTGGAGTATATGCATGCCAATCCCGTCAGGGCGGGGCTTGTGGCCTCGCCGGAGGACTATCGGTGGTCAAGCTACTCGTGGTATGCCGATGGTAGTGGGTGAGGGTTCCAGGATGGGTAGGCTGGAGCATCTGCTCCAGCCCCGCGGGGGACTGATGTGAACATGCAATCGTGTGTTTGTACGGGTTGCGGTTGTCTCTGCGATGACATCGGTGTGGAGGTGGAGGGTGGTGTCCTCTCCAGGATAGAGAATGCCTGCGCCAAGGGTGTCGCCTACCTGCGCTCTGCCGGCGACCCCGCGCGGCGGCCCCGCAGCCTGGTAGCTGGGCGGGAGGTCTCGCTTGACCAGGCTATCGAGGAAGCGGCAGACCTTCTTTCAGGGGCAGAGAACTGTCTCGTATTTGGGTTGGACAGCTCCACCATCGAGGCCCAGCAGGCCGGTGTTGAACTGGCCCGGGTACTGGGGGCTGTCATAGACGACGGGTCGTTCTTTGCCTTCGGCGACTTGATGGAGCGCATCACGAACGGTGAGGTGCCTACCTGCTCGCTTGGCGACATCAAGGACAACGCCGACCTGCTAGTCTACTGGGGCTCCGACCCGCCCCATACCCACCCCAGGCACCTGTCCATGTTCACCTACCTGACCTACTCCGACTTCGATCCGATAGGCTGGCTGCCCAAGGGTGTTAAACTCACCTGTGTTGACGTCAGGGACTCGGAGTTCATGTCTGTGTGCCGGCCGGCCTTCAAGATCGAGCCCGGCGGTGACAGGGAGTTCATCCGGGCTGTAATGGATGCAGCCGACACCCATCCGGAAGCTGCTGCCTTTGCCAAACTGGTGGGAGCGGCCCAGTTCTGTGTCGTGTTCTGCGGGCAGGGACTGACGTATTCCCTGGGTGGCGACTTCGGCATCTTCTGCGAGATGGTCAACGGACTGGCTCAATCAAGGCGGATGGCGGTGATTCCCATGGTGGCCGAGGCCAACATGCGGGGCTTTGCCGCAACGCTCAGGGAGGCGACCGGTCGCGTGAACCAGGTCAGCTTCTCGGGAGGCGTTCTGCATGGTCAGCGGCTCTCCTTCCTTGAGCAGGTGCGCAACCACAATGCTGACTGCCTCCTGGTCGTGGGCGCCGATCCCTTCGCGACCCTGCCCCAGGGGGTGATGGCGGAACTGGTGGACGCTGACATTGTCTGCCTGAGCAGCTTTGTGACGGCGACAACCGCCGCGGCAGACGTGGTGATACCTGTTGCCGTGCCCGGCGTGGAATACGGCGGTAAGATGCTGCGGATGGATGGGGACGAAGTCAGCACGGCGGGGGTGATCGAGGCTTCCTACCCGCATGACGCTGACGTGCTGAGGCGCTTGCTGGAGAGTGCGCTGTGAGCCCCGGTAGCGATCTGTCAGTCAGGATTCTCACCGCGCAGGATGTGTACCTGGCAATAGCGGAGCAGAGGGAAGGCCTGGGCCAGGCATACGAGGCGCAGGCGGCGGCGGTCAGTCTGTCCCCTGCGGACATGAAGGCCCACGATATCGCGCATCGAGGCAACGTGGAGATCGGCAACGACTGTGGTTCCATTGTGGTCCAGGCCAGACCGGACCCGGGTTGTCCTCAGGGGTGGGGCCGCATGGCCGCCAGTCTGTACTCGATGCGATTGGCTGCGTACGATCCGGCGGCGTCGCTGCTGCCCAACACCAGGGTGATCGAGGCTGTGGTCAGGTTAACCGATCAGGAGGTAACGCCTGTGTCGCGCTTGCTGGCTGGGAGCCAGGATGGGTAAGAAGGTACTCCAGCCGCTCCAGATATACAGGCTCCTGCCGCGAACAAACTGCAAGAAATGTGGCTGCCTTGGCTGCTATGCATTTGCCTTCAACCTGATAAGCCGGGACAAGAAGCCGTCCGACTGCCCTGAACTCCTGAAGGAGGAATTCCGCGATTCCTACGAGACCCTGATTGAGCTAATCGGCCGGGGCGAGCGGATCAGTGGAACCGACCACGTGCTGGACAGGTCGAAATGCACAGGTTGCGGCGATTGTGTTGTAGTGTGCACCAAGGGGCTCACCACGGTGACCGTCGGCGGCCGTATCTCCAGCCGACCGCCGGTGCCTCCGGTCATGCAGGTGGTTGACGGCTGTGTAGAGGTGATCAACCCCGATAGCTGCAAGCGCAAGGACAAGGGACTGGACCTGTGCAGCGTGTGCTCGGACAGGTGTCCCTTCGGCGCTCTGGAGTTGGTCAAGGCGGAGGAGGAAGAGGAGGACGAGGATGAGTTCTAGAAGCCTGGCTGAAAAGCTGGGCGAGAATCCCCGGAGGCATCAAGTTGGCGGCTGACGTCTGTCATAGGCGAAGGCTGATCGAGCCTGGAAAGGCTCTCCCACAGTCAGCCTACTGTGGGAGAGCCTTTCCAGGCTCGATAGGGGGTATGATGGGGGTAGCATCGCTTCTGGCGGATAACAATTGGTTGTGCAGTCTCAGTGGCTCTTTGGCCCTTTCGGCCCGGCTTCTGGGGGGCACAGGCTGGGGGCGCCAAACAGCGTACGGCACGGTGCCGTGTGCTTGAACCTCAAGGTATAGTCACGCTACCATAGTCGCGGCCGCGGCTGCCGCGGTCCCCGACGCAGCATATCGGCAGCGAGCCCCTCGCGCCACCTGGTGGTAAGAGCATCGGCGAGATATGTTGAACTCAACGCAGGACGAGAGGTGAGTCGAATGGAAAAGATGATGTACCTGCTCTGGAAGCCTGAGACGGAATCGCCGGGCCAGTTCAGGGAGCGGCTTCTCGGTGACGTGTCCAGGCAACTCATCGAGCTTGGCGCACACAAGCTGCGTGTCAGTGTGGTTGACGAGGCCGTTGTGCCTGCCGACCGGCTGCGCATGGTGAGCTCCAGACCGCCTATCTCTGGCGTGGTCTCCATCTGGGTGGACACCGCGAACAACCGCAAGCCCCTGGAGGAGGTGCTCCAGAGTGCCGTTCCGCGCCTGGCCGGGTACCTGGTGACGGAATCCGAGCCGATAGTGAACACCAGGCACGTGGTGCCGGATGGTGAGCGCACCCCCGGCATGAACCAGGTGGTGCTGCTCAAGAGGCCGGGGCGTATCAGCTACGAACACTGGCTGGAGGTCTGGCTGGGCAGCCATACCCAGGTGGCCATCGACACGCAGTCGACCTTTGGCTATCGTCAGGACGTTATCGTTCGACCTTTGACCTATGCTGCGCCAACTTACGATGCTATCGTGGAGGAGAACTTCCCTGAAGGTGCCATGACCGATGCGGAGGTCTTCTATGACTCCGTAGGGAACAGGGAGCAACTGAAGCAGCGTGGGCAGCAGATGATGGAGAGCTGTGCCAGGTTCATAGACTTTGACAAGATCGACTGCACGCCGACGAGCGAGTACATCATGAAGTCCTAGCTGTAAGGACATGCTGAACGCCTCTTTCGCCCTGTCCTCGGGGGCTTCCAAGTCTGCCTGGAGTGTCATCTCGCGGTCTTGCCTGCAACCGAAGCTCAAGTTGACACCCAGGTACCGCCAATCTATACTTTAGTTGCTGCCAGGCTGGCGGTCAGGGGCGAAAGAGGCGTAAGGGCCAATACGCCTATCCAGCGCGGCCTTTGCCACAGAGTTGCCAACAACGACCCATGTCCATGTGGGACTATAGCGGAAACAAAAGGAGGTGGTCTCATGACACAACCCGCACCGGCATCACCCATGTTCTGGCGGTTGAACGACGACGTTTATCGCCTTGTCGCCATGAAGTGTGGGGACTGCGGGCACATCACGTATCCCAGAGGCAAGATCTGTCCTCAATGTGGAAGCTGGAATGTAGGGGACTTCAAGCTGTCGAAGATGGGCACCGTGCATACCTTCTGCGTCAACTGGACCCCACCACCCAACCTGGAGCCACCCATTGTCAATGTCATCGTCGACCTGGATGGCGGAGGCAGGTACCAGGGGCTGATAACCGAGTGCGCCGACCCGGACAAGATCAAGATCGGCACCCGGGTCGAAATGGTGTTGCGAAAGGCAATGACCGATCGGGGCCTCAACATCTATGGCTTCAAGTTCAGACTGGCCGAGGAGGCATAGGATGAGCGATTTCAGAGGTAAGGTCGCGGTAATCGGCGTTGGGATGATCCCCTTCGGAGAGCTCTTCGAGATGAGCTTCTTCGACATGGTTCAGCAGGCCTACATGAACTGTGTCAAGAGTGTCGACAAGGGTATAGAGACCAAGGATATCAAGGCGGGATGGTTCGGCCAGTGGAGTGGCGGTGGCATGATTGGGCAGGGGGCCCTGTGCGGTGCCTCCCTGGCTACCCTCATAGGAAACAGAGACATCCCCATAAGCAGGATTGAGAACGGCTGTCCTACGGGGCAGGACACCTTCAGAAACGCGGCGATAGGCGTGGCCTCGGGCTTGTACGACGTCGTTCTCGCCCTGGGGGCGGAGAAGATGAGGGACAAGCCTGGGGTCGAGTCTCTCATCGCTGCCGGTGGTGGTGGGGGGGGGATACTGGGACTGCACCCCGGCTGGATGCTGGGCATGGGAGGACCCGTGCTGCAGGCGCTGTATGCCACCCGGCAGATGCACGAACTCGGCTACACCATGGAGGACTATGCCAGGGTGGCGGTGAAGAACCACCACAACGGCGTGGCCTGTCCCTATGCTGAGTACAGGTTTGAAGTGACCGTGGAGCGGGTGCTGAACAGCCCTGTCGTATGCTGGCCGCTACACCTGCTGGACTGCTGTCCGCAGACGGACGGCGCAGCCTGCGCCATCTTGTGCAAGGCCGAGATCGCCAGGAACTTCACTGACAAGCCGGTCTACGTCCTGGGCAGCAACACCGGACTTGACCACAAGAACATGTGGGACAAGCACAGCTTCATCGAGATGCTTCCCACCATTAGAGCGGCCAGGGGAGCTTTTGAGATGGCAGGTATCACTCCCGATGACGTGGACCTGGCGGAGGTGCATGACTGCTTCACCAACACGGAGTTGATGAACATCGAGGATATCGGCTTCTGTAAGAAGGGCGAGGCGGCCGGGCTGCTCAAGGAAGGATATTGGAACCGCGACGGCGCCAAGCCTATCAACCCCAGCGGTGGGCTCAAGGCCCACGGCCATCCCATAGCTGCCACCGGCCTGGGACAGATATGCGAGAACTTCTGGCAACTCAGGGAGGAGATCGGGGACGACAGGCAGGTGAAGCTTAAGAAAGGTATTGCCCTCAGCCACAACGTGGGCGGGGACGGATTTGGTGTTTCCTCTGTGAACATCATATCCCGCGAACCGTAACAACTGAAGGAGGCAAATATGGCAGGTATCATAGGATATGGAGTCTATGTCCCGCGGTACAGGGTGAAACAGTCCGACATAGCCGTCCCCTGGGGCGGGTTTGGAATGGGCGAGAAAGCAGTCTGTGGCTGGGACGAGGACATAATCAGCATGGCTGCTGAGGCTGGCAGCAATGCTCTGAAGCACGCTGGTATTGAATCGGCGCAGATTGGGGCCATATACCTGGCCACTGCCTCTTCACCCTACATAGAGCAGTATGTGGCGCCCATTTTGGCGGAAGCCCTGGAGTTGGAGCCCCGCACCAGCATGGTGGACTTCTGCGGCTCGGTCAATGCCATGGGAGCGGCGCTTCTGGCCTGCCTCGATGCAATCGAGGCCAAGAGGATCAAATGCGGGCTGGTCATCGGTACCGAGAACCGCAGGGTCGGCCCCGGCACCGAGGGTGAGCAGAACCTGGGTGCTTCGGCAGTGGCCCTGGTAGTCGGTAGCGAAGGCACCATCGCCGACTTCGATGGTTTGGGCAACTACTCCACTCTGTTCTACGACAGGTGGGAGTCAGTCAAGGATGGCTGGGTATCCAACTACTTCGACTATCGATTCGCCCGCGAGTTCGGCTACCAGAAACACGTTTCCGAGGCATGCAAGGATGCCATGGAGGGAGCCGGTGCCAAGGGAAGCGACTACGCCAAGGTGGTGCTGCAACAGCCGGACGGGAGACTCCCTGCGCTGGTGGCAAAGCAGGTTGGCGCCAAGCCGGACCAGTTGCTACCTGATATGTCGGCCGGGCTGGGAGACCTGGGGTGCTGCTCGGCCTTCGTGGGGCTTGCCGGCGTGCTGGACCAGGCCAAGGCCAGCGACAGGATACTGGTGGCTTCCTACGCTTCCGGCACCAGCAATGCCTTCAGCCTGAAGGTCAGCGGCGCGATCGACCAGAAGAGGGACAGGGCAGTTCCCCTCCTGAAATACGTCAACCGTAAGGAATACGTGGACTATCCCACCTATCTGAGGATGTCCGGCAACCTGGTGCGCGCCCCGTACTAGGCAGCGGCTATAGCTGTTGATCGTTCCCACAACATGCGGGCTCGAGGTATTGATGCCTCGGGCCCGTTTGCTGCTCCAGTTGAGCGGTCGCCTCGAGTGCGGTCGCAGCGACCAACGTAGAGAACATTTCGGGGTGTAGGGGAGGCAAACACTGCCCCCCGGATGTGTGGGCAGCGTGATCGGCCAGACGGAAAGGCCGAGGAGCGTCGATTCCCCTCGGCCTTGTTCTCCTTTATCTGGGCCTGGCCCTGCTATTGCAGAGGCTGGAGGTCTGCCAGGGAGAGTGGCGTGTACCACTTATCGCTGACAGGTTCCCAGTTGTTTATGGACGGGCTGTAGTGGAACGCCTTCATCTGTCTTAGTATCGCATAGTAGTCCTTGTACAACCTCCAGGGTTCAGGGAATCCCTGGACATCCATGTTCAGTGCTTTGAAGGCATTGCATATGGCCTGACCATCAAGGTTCTCCATACCCACTGTCTCTATGGCACTCTTGATTCCTTCCACGGTGAACTTACCCATCACGTAGCCACTGAGCGGACCTGAGTTTCTCTCCAGAGCCTCCTTGTCGCCCGCATGCCACTTGTCAATGGTCTCCTTTGTCTCATCGATTATGGGCACGTTGGCGTTCCACCACGGGGTCCACTGCAAGAAATAGCAATTCTGCAACTGGTCTCCCGGCACAACCTCCGTCACCATGTCCCAGTAGCCCGGGAAGGCGTTGGTGCCACTGATGAGAGCACCGGTATAGCCTCTGTTTCTGGCTTCCCTGATGAAGGAGGAGGTCATGGCGCCGACTGTGCTGAAGAATATGTAGTCGCAGTCCATGAATTTCTGTACCTCGGTTGCCCACTGCGTGGTGCCCATCGGGGCCCTCTGCCAGCCGACGAATTCGAACTTGTCGGCATACTCCGGCCAGGCCATCATTCTGTCGAACCCCTCCTGGTGGAAAACACCGCTCTCAAGCACCCAGCTCTGGTGACCGATCCTGGGGTTCCTTCCTTCCTTCTCATAGTCCCAGGTGTCTATGATGAACTGCACCGCCACCTCGCACTCGTGCCCGTTGGAACCGTAGGTGTTGTAGACCCATTCGTGGGCCGGCGAGCCTTCGTCCAGAGACGAGCCGGTGACCGCCATCTTGTCGTCTATGAAGTTGTTCGCCAGGATCGATCTGTCGGTGGGGCTGATGATGTTCATGAACTGGACCCCCTGGCCGAGCAGCCACTTGTAGCCTGCGGGGGTCCTGGAGTAGTCCGTCCTCTGGTCATAGGTGACGAACCTGACAGTTACATCTGCGGGGAACTCACCGTTCTCCTCAGCCAGCTTGAAGCAGTCCATGAAAGCGTTCAGTGTGGGCCTGACGGCAAAGCAGGCTGGACCGGTGAAGTCCGTCAGGATTCCCACCTTCAGGGTGCTCTTGCCACCCCCACCGTCGTCCCCGCATCCCACGAGCGTGGGCGTCCCGGCAAGCAGTGCCACTGCCAGCAGCACAGCCACCACCTTGGATACTCGTCGTCTTGTCATGGTGTTATCCCCCTTTCGCTGTGTCCCAGCGCTGGTGCTGGGACTGGCGCGAAACATATCACGGGAAGGACGCCAAGTCAAGTCGGGAGGGAATCTCTGATATGAGCCTCTTCTGATATTGCGCAGTTCAGGGGGGTGGGGCCGTGTGCGGCTAAGGTGCTGACCTAGATACCCCTGGCCTTGCGGAGCCAGTTGTCCAACAGCGTCTGGCTGGTGATGATCTCTCTCGCGGCCGTAAATGGGTCGAGGTCACCCTTCTCCACTTTGTCCAGGTATCCGGCGAGCTGAGGGTCTCTCTCCACCTGGTCCATCACCTGCTGCGTGACGCGGTACTCGATGCTACGCAGCAGCTCGGTCCGTCTCCTCTTCGCCCGTTTGGCGAGCAGGTTGCCGCTGCTCTCCATCGCCTCGCGGTGTCGCTCGATCTGCTGGAAGACCTCTTCTGTCCCGATGTCGTTCACTGCCTGGGCAGGTATCACCGGCACCTTCCACCAGGACTGCTTCTGGTTCTGGTGCAGCATGCTCTCCATCTCAGCCACCAGGTAGTCGGCACCTGGCCTGTCCGCCTTGTTGACCACGAAGACGTCGGCTATCTCCATGAGACCTGCCTTCATGGTCTGGATGGTGTCGCCTGCTTCTGGTACCAGCACCACTATGGTGGTGTCGACGGCCTCCATGATGTCGATCTCCGTCTGGCCCACTCCTACCGTTTCGATCATGATGATGTCCTGGCCTGCCGCATCCATGAGCTTGGCGACAGTGGATGCCGTTTTGGGCAATCCCCCGTGACTCCCCCGGGTGGCCATGCTGCGGATGAACACCCCATCATCCAGATAGTGCTGCTGCATCCTGACCCTGTCCCCGAGGATCGCCCCGCCGGAGAAGGGGCTGGTGGGGTCAACTGCCAGGATGCCCACCTGCATGTTCTTCCTTCTGGCGATAGAGGTGAGCCTGGATACCAGGGTGCTCTTGCCACCACCCGGCGGACCGGTCACGCCCACGAGGAAGGCACTCCCTATGTGGGGGTAGACAACTCGCATTATCTCCGCCAGGTCCGATGTCTCTCTCTCCACCATAGTGATAAGCCGGGCCAGGGCCTGCCCGTTGCCTGAAAGCATCTTCTCGGTCAAATCGCTAATCATGAGTCCTCATTACAGCGGTCATTTGGTCTTGCCGGAAAGGCGTAGACGCCAGCCGGGACTGAGCGGTGGGTGGCCCACCGCTTTGCGCAGTGGTTTCGCTAGTATGACGTAGGGGCGCATGCGCAAGCGTTTTGCATTCGTACACCGCTATTGATATTATAGTATCCGCGAGGCTGTTTCAACCCTGAGATCCAGCAGGGGCTGCTTTCCCCTGACGCACGTCAATCCCAGTTTCACAAGGGGGCCGTATGATCGACAGCAAGGCTGACCAGGTTCTGTCCGCTTCGGGTATACCCGTTAAGGACGTCTACACCCCGGAAGACGTGGGCCAAATCGACTACAATCGCGATATCGGCTATCCGGGCCAGCCGCCGTACACCCGCGGCGTCTATGCCAGCATGTACCGGGGCCAATTGTGGACCATCAGGCGCCTCACTGGCTACGACACGCCCGAGGCGACCAACAAGAGATACCGCGAGGAATATGAGCTGGGACAGACGGGGTTCTCCATAGCTCCCGACATATCCACCGCGGTGGGCATGGACCCCGACGACCCTCGGGTCTCCGCCGATGTGGGCCATGCCGGGGTTCCCTTATACTCCGTGGAGGACATGGAGACGGTCTTCAAGGACCTACCGATAGAGAAGTGCGCCACATTCCTGGCAGACAGGGTGGGTGGACTGCTGACTCCCGCGTACTTCATCATGGCGCAGCGGAGAGGCATCCCTCTCGACCAGGTAAGGGGGACCACGGCTAACGACCTCTGCACCTGGAGTTCCATGGAGTTAGGGAACCAGCCTCCGCCGCACGTCTTTCTTCGCTATGCCGTTGACCTGATCGAGTGGTGTGCTGAGAATGCCCCCCGCTGGTACCCGGTTTCGTTCAATTCCTACAACCCGCGTGACAACGGGATAAGCGCTGTCCAGGAGATGGGCATGCTTATGGCCACCGTGATCCAATACATCGAGGAGGAGAAGCGGCGCGGCCGGGTGCCTCTTGACAAGTTCGTCAGGCGATTTGCTTTCAACATGGCGGTGCACAACGACTTCTTCGAGGAGATCGCCAAGCTGAGGGCCTCCCGGCGGATGCTCCGGCGTATCATCAAGGAGCGGTACGGTATCGAGGACCCCGCCTGCGGTCAGTTGCGTGTCCACGTCCAGACCTCCGGGTCCACGCATACCCACCAGGAGCCCTACAATAACCTTATCCGTATCGCCTACCAGGTTATGGCTGGCGTGCTCGGAGGCGCTCAGTCAATACACGCCAATGGTTATGACGAGGCGGTCTGCCTGCCCACTGAGGAGGCCATGCTGCTGGCCATCAGGACCGAGCAGATAGTGGCCCTGGAGACAGGGGTGAGCAATACTGTTGATCCGGTGGGCGGTTCTTACTACGTTGAGTCGCTGACCAACGAGTTGGAGAGCGAAGCCTGGGACTATGTCAAGAAGATTGAGGACCAGGGCGGTATGGCCGAGGCGATTCAGAATGGCTGGATACACAGAGAGTACAAGAGCGCCATCCTGGAGTACGAACGGAAGCTCCGCTCGGAAGAGCTGACCGTTGTTGGCGTAAACAAGTTCAGACTCGACGAACCCCCGTACCAGGTGCCCATATTCAAGGCTGATCCCAAGTCCTCTGACATACTCATCGAGAGGATCAAACGCCACCGCGACCGGAGGGACAGCGCCAAGGCGGCGGAGGCGTTGGCCAAGTTGGAGGAGAAGGTTCGGGCGGAAGAGAACACCGTCCCATCCATCATGGAGGCGGTTGCCGCTGGTGCCACCCCGGGCGAGCTGGCGGAGATTCAGATGAGGGTCTACGGCAAATTCCACTACCCCATTGGAGTATAGGGAGGCAACAGCGACATGGACGCAAAGGACGTCAAGATTCTGATGGCGAAGCCTGGACTTGAAGGACACTGGCGCGGGCTTATCGCTGTCAGCAATGCTTTCAAGGACGCTGGTTTCGAGGTCATCTATGGCGGCAGCATGAGGCCACCTGAGATTGCAGCCACCGCAGCCCAGGAGGACGTGGATATCGTCGGATTGAGCATCCTGTGCTCCAACTACATGCGGCTGGTTACCGAGACGATCGACCAGCTCAAGAAGAACGGCAAGGGCGACGTCATGCTTCTGCTGGGGGGCATCATCTATCAGGATGACTTCGCTGCCCTGAAGGACATGGGGATAGAGGGCATCTTCATCCCTGGGACTCCCCTGGACGACATCGTGGCCTTCGTACGGGAGCGGTTGCCTAAACTAGAAGAGAAGCAGAGAATCGGATAGGCGACATGCCCGTGGCTTCTCCTGCATCTGTCTTACCATCTGTTTTGCTACAACCGTGTTGGACTGGGAGGTGAACACTCTGACATGAGCGAACAAGTATCCTCTGCGTCCGGAATCCCCCTCAAGGACATCTACACGCCCCAGGATATTGAGGGCATCAACTACGGCCGCGACCTTGGTCTGCCTGGCCAGGCTCCCTACACCCGCGGGGTCTATCCAACAATGTATCGGGGCAGGCTCTGGACGATCAGGCGTCTCAGCGGATTCAACACCCCGGAGGAGACCAACCAGCTCTACCGCGAGGAATACGAGTTGGGTCAGACCGGATTCTCAGTGGCTCCTGATATCTCAACGGTAGTAGGTATGGACGCCGACGATCCCAGGATCTCCGCCGACATCGGGCATGCCGGTGTCCCCATGTCCACGCTTGAGGATGTGGAGGCTACCTTCGAAGGTTTGCCCATTGAGAAGGTGTCCACCTACCTGGCGGACCGGTGTGGTGCCGTTTCCACCGCCATGTATTTCGTTATGGCCGAGAAAAGGGGTATTGACCTGAAGGAGCTCAGGGGTACCACGGCCAATGATATGCTGGCCGCTTTCGTGCCCAGCCTGGTTAATCAGCCGGGGCCGGAGGCCTACGTCAGGTACGCAGTGGACTTCATGGAGTTCTGCACCGAGCACGCGCCCAAGTGGAACCCGGTCTCTTTCGACTCCTACAATGCCCGGGACTGCGGCCTCAATGCCGTGCAGGAATTGGGTATGCTGCTGGCCACGGCGATACAATATATCGATGAAGAGAAGCGAAGAGGCAGGGTCCCGCTGGACCGGTTCGTGAGACGGATCTCATTCAACACGGGAGTCCACAACGACTTCTTCGAGGAGATCGCCAAGCTGCGCGCGGCCCGGCGCATGTGGTACAAGATCATCACGGAGAGATACGGCATAGATGACCCGAAGTGCGCGCTGTTCCGCGTCCACGTGCAGAGCTCCGGCTCAACACACACCACCCAGGAACCCCTCAACAACGTCATCCGAATTGCCTACCAGGTGCTCGCCGGAGTCCTGGGAGGTGCCCAGTCCATACACGCCAATGGCTATGATGAGGGCATCTGCCTTCCAACAGACCAGGCCATGCTCCTGTCCATCAGGACAGAGCAGATAGCGGCGCTCGAGAGCAACGTCTCCAACACTGTGGACCCGTTGGGCGGTTCCTACTACGTCGAATCCCTGACAAACGATGTGGAGGAAAGGGCCTGGGAATACATCAAGAAGATCGAAGATATGGGCGGCATGAAGCAGGCCATCGCATCAGGCTGGTTCCACAGGGAGTGTCGTGAGGCCACCATCCAGCATGAACAGCGTCTCCTGTCGGGGGAGGCCACCGTTATCGGCGTCAACAAGTTCCGCATGGAACAGGAGCCTTACCAGGTGCCAATTTTCGAGTGGGACCCGCAAGCGCCATACCGGCAGATCGAGAAGCTCAAGCGGTACAGGGCCGAGCGCGATCCCGAGGCAGTGGCTCGGGCACTGGACGAACTGGAGGCCGTCACCCGCCGGGGAGAAAACGTCTTCCCCGCCGTTATGGAGGCGGTGAGGAACAGGGCCACGCTCGGCGAGATAGCTGGCATCCAGACAAGAGTCTACGGGGTATGGCGCTACCCCATAGGTCTTTGAGGACGAGGAGATCGCCAGATGGACGAGAACAATGTGAAGATACTGATGGCCAAGCCCGGCCTGGAGGGCCACTGGCGTGGGATTATCGCCGTGAGCAACGCCTTCAGAGACGCAGGTTTCGAGGTGGTGTACGGGGCCAATATGCTGCCGCCTGAGATCGCGGCCAGCGCAGTACAAGAGGACGTGGACATAGTCGGGCTGAGCATCCTGTCATCGAACTATATGCGTCTGGTGTCGGAGACTATCCAGGAGTTGAAGGCCAAGGGCAAAGGTGATGTCATGGTGCTTCTCGGTGGCATGATATGGGAGAAGGACTTCCCTGCGCTCAAGGAGATGGGGGTGGAGGGCATCTTCATACCGGGGACCCCGCTCACTGACATCGTGGAATTCGTGCGGGAGCGCATACCCCGGCTGCGTCAGAAGGTAAGCTAGGCGGCACGTACGGACGTCACGAAGCAGAAAGCCAAGGAGGGATCAAATGAGTGAGAAGGACGCGGCATGGCTGGCCAAGTACCTGAGCAGCGGTAAGCGGGTGCTGATCATGGCAGGCGCCCTGTGCGACCAGTTGGAGCTTGAGGACAACAGCCTTCTTGACTATGTGGCTGACATGTCCAAGAAGATGAACGCGCCAGTGGCGGCTACAGGCAATACGGTGAATGGTCTCAGGGAACGGGGCATAGACACCAACAAGGCCTGGGCTGTTGAGATGGTCAATTTCATGCGCTGGGACTGGCAGCATCCCATCATGGAGGCCAAGCCGGAAGTCCTGGTGTTGATCGGTTACAACCCTATAATAGCCGCCAATCTTGCGTCGGCGGTCCAGGATGCGGAGACGGTAGCCCTGGGAAGCACCTATGTGGACGAGGCAACCTACTCTCTGCCTGCCAGCACATCCTTCAAGGAGTGGCAGAAGGAGCTGTCGGACTTGATCAGCGCCCTGGGGAGTTAAAACCCGCATCATGGAGAGTCAGGCACCGCAGCCGAAGCAGAGGGTCAGTGAGGGCGAATTCCGACACTACGTGTTCGAGGTGCCGGAGTTGTTCGCCGAGGTACAACGGTTCCTGCAACTGGCTGGCTATGATATGAAGGCTACGTCCTATATAGGACTGGTGGAGCCGGATTTCAGGGCGAAGCGGAAGACCGAGAGTGCCACCTACGAGGTCGTCGGGCTTGTGCGTCAGAGCATGGACGAAGCCGTGGAGGCCCTGATCAGGCTGGCGGCCATCAGGGCGGCCAGGGACATCGATTGCGTGCTGGTCCTGCCGCCGATCAATGAATACCTGTTGATCGAGTTCCTTATGGAAGAGAAGGGACGCTGGTACTTCGGCATGAAGGACTGCCGGCTGTCAGTCTGGTTCTGTAATCCCGACAATCACACCACCATGTGCGCCATCGGGGGGCCTTCGGACCGCGATTTGCAGAAATATTTCTTCATGGGCGAGGCCAACTTCGATGCCTTTATGTCGATGAGGGGCAGCCACCTGATCAAGGAGAGGCTTCTGGCGGAGGAAGAGGAGGAGGACTGAAGGTCGAACGCTCCGGGGGGAACTCTGGATAGAATACAATCCAAGAAGGAGGCGCAAGAAAATGGCCAAGAATCTGGAGGGGAAAAGAGCGGTAGTGACTGGCGCTGGTCGAGGCCTGGGCAGGGCAATAGCCATCGAGCTCGCCAACCAGGGTGCCAAAGTGGTGGTATGCGACCTCGGTGGGTCCAAGTCTGGTGAAGGCGCTGATATGGGACCGGCCCAGGAGGTCGTGGACGAGATCAAGAAGGCCGGTGGAGTGGCGGTTGCCAACAACGAGAATGTAACCGATTTCGAGGGCGCCGGTCGCATGATACAGACCTGCGTGGACAACTTCGGCGGGATAGACATCCTGGTGAACTGCGCGGGCATCCTGCGCGATCGCATGATATTCAACCTGAGCGAGGCAGAGTGGGACGCTGTCCTGGCGGTGCACCTGAAAGGTATGTTCAACACCGTTCGACATGCCACGCCCCTTATGAGAGAGCAGAAGTGGGGCAGGATCGTCAGCACTACTTCTGACGCCTGGCGTGGTGCCCCTGGCCAGGGCAACTACAGTGCTGCCAAGGGTGGCATCGTCAGCCTGACCCGCACAGTCGCGGGAGAGATGGGCAAGTACAACGTGACCTGCAACGCCATTGCCCCTATAGCTGCTACCAGGATGACCATGGATGACGAGGTGAAGGAGCGGTTCAAGAGGGCCTATGAAGCGGGGATGATGAACGAGGAGCAGTACAAGGAACTCGTTGGGATGCCCGGCCCCGAGTTCGTGGCTCCGGTCGTTGCATACCTCTGCACCGAAGAGGGAGGTGCGATCAACGGCAAGGTCATCGGCACTTCCGGCGGGCGCGTGGCCCTCTACTCCGATCCTGTGGAGATCAGGGGGTTGTATAGGGACCATGTCAAAGAGGGTGCCTGGACCGTTGACGAGCTGATCCGTCTGGTGCCCAAGACACTGCTGACATAGTCAGCTTTGGTTGTTCCAGCAAGGATGGCGCGGCCCTGATGACGCTGGCCGGGCCATCCTCAAAGGAACATGGACGAGGCCTGGCAGAGGCCGGTGCTCTTGCTCATATGTGGGACAGGGGGTATCCCTGGGGACGGAGGACTGAGCAGAGCTTGAGTTGGTGTTGTTGCTGGCGGCTGTTGCAGGCCGCCGGAAGGGGGGGTATTACGTTGCCAAGGAGGTCAAAGTGAGTGGAGAGGAAGAAGCCGGAATAAAGCTACCTGAGGGCAGGATATACCAACTGCCAACTGATCCTGACCATCTCTGGGATGGGCTGAAGGACGTGGGACTCGGGATCCGCTGGGTGGCGGAGGTCAAGAAGGCGGATATGCAGATCGAGCTGTCCGGTCCTAAATGGGAGTACAAGAGCTACACCATTCTTGAGGTAATTGAGGAACCTGGCGTGGTGAAGGGTGGCCAGATGAGGCTCATCGGGCCTGACCTACACGAAGTCGAGCCGGGCACTTCTGCTCCCATGGCCTGGGACATAAGGGTACACGGCCCCGGCATTACCGAGAGGCATCGGGAGTACATCGAGAGGCAGATGGCCATGGCCCTGCACGGCGTCGAAGGTTACATGGCCTTTGGGTCTTTCGCTGCGCCCTGGATGCGGTTCAGCAAGTCAGTTGCTGGCAGACTCACTTTTCCCAAGCTCTGCCAGATAATGCATGCCTACGTCAGGACCGTGGTGCCCCAGGTGGAAGACATGGACTTCCGCTGGATCATTGGGACTCCAGAGGTGGGAGGCCTCGACCTGATAGAGCCTCTCTACCGCCGCGGGGTTGAGAGGCTGAAGGCGCAGGAGCACGCGCTGACCATGGAGGACGAAGACGTAGACATATTCTACGGCTGCACCATATGCAAATCACTAGCGCCCAACCATGTCTGTGCCATCACCCCCAGCCAGATACCGTATTGCGGCATCCTTTCGTACCACGGGGCGCAGGTGACTGTGGAGCTCGACCCCGAGGGATACATTTTCCCTATGCCCAAGGGAGAGTGCAAAGACGCCTTGCTGGGAAGCTATACCGGCGTTGATGAGGCCGTCTATGAGAGGTCGAACCACCAGGTCAAGCACGTCAACATCTTCAGCGCCATAAGATACCCCACCACCAACTGTGGCTGCTTCGAGGGGGCCGCCTTCTACATCCCCGAAGTGGATGGTCTTGGGCTGGCGATACGCCGCTACATAGGCGTGACGCCGCTTGGCATCAAGTTCTCACGCCTGGCCGGGATGATCTCGGGTGGCTCGCAGAACCATGGCAACAAGGGCATATCCGTCCGGTCCATACAGAGCAAGACCTTTCTCAAGGGAGATGGAGGTTGGGACCGGATCGTCTGGATGCCGGCCGACATGAAGCAGGAAGTTGCTGAATACATCCCTGAGGAAGTGTACGATAAGATAGCCACAGAGCAGGATACCATCGACCCTATGGAACTCAAGGAGTTCTTGAAGAAGGTTGGGCACCCAATCGTGGAGAAGTACTGGAAGGACGGCGAGCCTGTGCCTCTGGAAGTGCCTCCACCGGGAGGGGAATGGCCTGACGCTGATTAGTGTACCGGAGGTGGATAATGGCAGAGAACCTGTGCGGCGTATGCGGCAAACAGGCGGCGGAGCACAAATGCAGTGTCTGTGGCGTGCCGCTTTGCTCCGAGTGCCTTCGGGAGGTAGTCATAGAGAACCCGGGCCAGAGAGTGCTGGGGGTTCAGACAAGCCCTCTCAAGTCGGCTACCCGGAAACAGAAGGTATGCCCCAAGTGCATGAAGGAAGTCGACTTCGTCGACTAGGTGTGGCGGAGACACAGGCCAGCCCATCGGGTACCCAGGAGACGGGACCCGGCATGTCGCACCGCCATCGACATATTGGAGGAAGACAATCGTGAGACAGAGACAGAAGAGAGTTGCCAATGTCGGATCCCTTCAGGTTGATATCAACGAGGTAGTGCGTGACGCGCGCGGCCACGAGGACGAAATCGTGGAAATCATGGAGAATGATTTCGTTGAGGGCCGCCACAGCAATTTCGGTGGTTGGATCACCCTCCTGCCCGATGCAGCGGACGTAGCAGACCTGGACCTTGCACTTCTGGACAAGTACCCGCCACTGTACACAACGCGGGCCGGGACCTGCAGCGACTGTGCTCAGGGACCCTGTGATCTGACTGAATCCCAGGGGAAATGCGGTCTCAAACTGGAGTCCTACCAGGGGCGGCTCAGCCTGCGGAAAGCGTGCCGCGGCTGCACGTCACAGATTGTGGCCAGTCGCCGATTGTTGGACTACGCACTCAAGCTTTGGCCGGAGGACACGCCTGTCAGCATGGGTGACATCCTCAGCATATCCGACCACGCGCCGGCCATCAGCGTACTATCGGGTATATACGTCAAGACGCTCAAGGACATCAAAAGTGCCCAGTCCTACGCTGAAGGGCAAGTGGCCAAGATGTTCCAGGCCAGCTTCTCTGGCACAGGCGCGCCCGAGGACTTCGAAAGCATGGTTCTCCACGCTGGCTCTGTCCTGCTCCTGGCCATGGGCGTTGCCGAGATGCTCAAGATATCCTGCTATGGCTTCATCAGCGCGGCCAATGCTGAGCTGGAGGAGATCGAGCAGTTTCCAGCGCCGACTGTCTCTGGCGGATGGGCATCTGTTGAAACCGGCAAGCCGGTTCTGGCCTTCGTCGGTGACGATTTCCTGCCGGCATGGTGCGCCATCAACACCATGAAGAATGAGGGGCTGACGGATCAGATCGAGGTCTGTGGCATGGGAGCTGCCGGTGACGACATTGCCCGGTTCTACGACAGGTGCAGGATCATCGGCCCAATGGTCAAGGCTGGCAAGGCCATAAGGAACGGCATCTTCGATGTTGTTGTGGTCAGCCCGGGATGCCTGCCCATGGACCTTCTTTCCGAGGCCAGGCGCGTCGATACCAGGGTGGTCTGGGTGGGTCACAACGGGACTGACAGCCTGCCCGATAGCACTGATGAACCGGCGGACGAAGTAGTGGAGGCTCTGGTCGGTGGTGTGCAGGCGGTCTGGATACGGGATATTGAGAAAGCAGCCGAAGTGGCGCTCAGGGCTGTCCAGAAGGTGAAGAGGGACGGCACCTACGTCATAACTGACGCCGAGGCTGTAGAGGAAGCCAAGAAGGCCAAGGATAGCTGCGATGTTTCTACGGCAGTCTGTCCGGTTGACCTTCCCCTATCCCGGGCCATCCGGCAACTGAGCGAGGGCGACTGGTCCGGCTTCTATGAGGTGGAGAAGGGCTGCAATTTCTGCGGGAGGTGTGAAGAGGCCTCCCCGACGCGAATGAGACTGCGGGATATCATAGTCGCGGCTGAGAGGAAGCAGGCAGACTCCAGCAAGTTTGTCATGAGGCCAGGACGAGGCCCGATCTCCATAACCGAGCTGTTGCAGTCAGCCTTCGCGGTGGGCTGGGGCAGCATTCCCGCAATGGTCACAATCTTCGGCTGTGGGGACGCCCGCCAGGAAGAAATCGCCTGGATGGCAGAGGAGTTGATCAACGGCGGCTGCATGGTATTTGTCGCCGGGTGCGCTGGCGGGGAGATCGCCCGCTCCTTCAGCGACGTGAAAAACAAATACATTTTCGAGCAGTTCCAGGCAACTTGTGCAGCGAGAAACCTGGTGAATTGCGGTAGCTGTTCCGCCATCTGCCACTCTGTGCCGATGTATCTCATGTTGCGCCCCTCCGGCGGGATCCCGCTGTTCGGGTCCATACCCCCGCTGGGCGAGTCCATCAACGGGGGGGGTGCCCAGTCCGTTATCATATGGGGAGGTCTGTCTGACCGGATGTATGCCGTTGCCGCCGGGTGGGCCCGCTTGGGTTCCACAGTCATAGTTGGGCCGGCATCATCGCTGGAGTGGAACCGGTACCTGGTGGGCAACCGATACGACCGGAGCAAATGGTGGGTATACCACGGCGAGACGGGCAAGAAGCGAGAAGTGGAACCGGTGCCCGAGCACCTCATTATGCCCGTTGAGACGAAAGAGGAGGCTCTTACCATGCTGGCCCGTTCGGTCCTCACTGTGAAGGACTATCGCGAGAGCCGGCTCACCCACCTCGAGGTCATGATTGACTACTACGAGCGCTTCTATGACCAATTGCCCGAGGACTGGCACCTGGCCGTGAGGTCGGACTTTGAGCTGCCCCCGCGCCACAGAAGACGAATGGTCAGGCTGCTGGGTGAGGAGCAGGGTTGGGATGTCGAAGGCGTCAAGATCAAGAAGGCCAAGCACCGCGACGGCCGGATGCAGACGCTCGCGGAGTTTGCCTCCAGCTACGGCATGGAACAGGGCATCTACGGTACAAGACTATTCAGCCAGTTACCTACCCGGCTCCGTGAGACATCCGAGAAGTAGCCGCCAGGAATATGGCTGGTGCGCTGCGGCAGACTGAGGTCAGAGGCAACCCGGGGTGACATGGGCCTACATGTGGTAGGAAAGGGGTACTGATAATGGCGATTCCGGAAGAAGAGGCAGTAATCAAGCTCCCCCCTGGCAGAGTCTTCCAGCTTCCTACTGAGCTCGACAACCTGTGGGACGGAGTGGACGACGTGGGCCTGGGACTCAGGTGGCTGAGTGAGGTCAAGAAGGCCGACGTACAGCTCGAGCTGGGCGGACCCAAATGGAACTACGAGATGTCCGGCACTTTCTACATTGAGGAGGACCCCGAGAAGGTTAAGGACGGCGAGGTAAAGCTCATCGGTCCTGACATACCGGAAGTTGCGCCGGGTACCTCTCTGCCCGGCATGATGACCATAAGGATATATGGGAAGACGCTGACCCAGGAGCACCAGGGATATGTGTCGCGCCAGATAGGCCAGGCGCTCCAGGGCATGGAGGGGTTCATGCTCTTTGGGTCGCCGGATGGCCTCTGGATCCGGATAAGTAGAGACGTGGCCGACAGGCTCACCTTCGCCAAGATATCCCAGTTCTGCTACGCCACGGCCAAGACGCTGGTACCGCAGGTAGACGCGGTAGCCTTCTTCTGGGCCATTGGGGCGCCGGAGGTGGGTGGCAAAGAGCTGATAGACCCCTTGCACCAGTGGGCTGTTGAGAAGATAAAGATCATCACTGCGAAGCAGCTCTACGAGGATGAGGACGTGGATACGTTCTATGGTTGCACCATCTGCAAGTCCCTGGCGCCGAATCACGCCTGCGTGTTGACGCCCAGCTCCCTGCCCTACTGCGGCATTATAGGCTACGATTCGGCAAAGGTGACCTGCGAGATGGACCCCGAGGGATACGTCTTTCCTATCCCTAAGGGAAAGTGTCTTGACCCCCAACTGGGACGCTACACGGGTGTGGATGAGGCCATCTATGAGCGCTGCAATCACCTGGTGAACCACGTCAACATATACAGCAGCATCAGGTACCCCACAACCAACTGCGGCTGTTTTGAGGCCGCTTCTTTCTACATCCCCGAAGTCGACGGCATAGGGCTTGCCATGAGGCGGTATACAGGAATGACTCCGCTGGGCATCAAGTTCTCCACGCTGGCGGGACAGATATCCGGCGGGGCACAGAACCACGGCTTCAAAGGCCTTTCCATCGCTGGCATGTCCAGCAATAACTTCCTCAAGGGAGACGGCGGCTGGAACCGCATAGTCTGGATGCCAGTGGAACTGAAAGAGGAGATCGCGGATTCGATTCCGGAGGAAGTCTACGATAAGATCGTCACTGAAGAGGAGACGCTCGATCCTGTGGAGTTGAAGAGGCTGCTGGCTGAGAAGGGCCATCCGATAGTCGACCTGTATTGGAAGGATGGCGAGCCTCAGTCACTCACACTTCCGCTGCCGGGCGAAGACTGGCCCGACGAATAAGCCAGAATAAGGGAGGATGCTATGACAGGCGAGATGTGTGGCGTCTGCGGGAAGAAGGAAGCGCAGTGGAAGTGTAACGAATGCGGCATCCCGCTGTGCGACGAGTGCGTCAGGGAGGTGCGTATTGACTCCACTCGACCCGGGCAACGGATGCAGGGCCGGATCACCAGCCCGCTCAAGTCTGCAACGAAGCGGCTGAAGGTGTGCGAGAAGTGCGCGCAGGAAGTTGAGTTCCTGGAAGACTGAGCAGAGTGTAAGCACTATCGCCGGTGTGCAAGGAGAGCAGGAATGGCTGAGAAGAGAATAGCACGTATTGGGCCGCATGTAGTCGACATCGCCGAGACGGTAAGAGACCCTCGCGGTGTTGAGGACATAGTCACTGAAGTACTGGAGAATGACTTCGTAGAGAGCCGGTACGCTCAGTTTGGCGCTCACATCAACGTTTTCCCGGACGCGGCCGATCTGGCGGAGTGGGACCGCGTTCTGACTGACAGGTATACACCGCTCTACACGCTACCCGGTGGTGTGTGCAGTGACTGCGAGCAAGGCCCGTGCAACCTCGTGGAGGCAAGTGGCAGGTGCGGACTGGACATGCGGTCCTTCAACGGGAGGCTCAGCCTGCGAAAGGCCTGTCGTGGCTGTGCCAGCCAGGTTACAGCCAGCCGGGAGCTTCTCACCTACGCCCTCAGGCTGTTCCCTGAGGACACACCCGTCACAATGGGAGAGTTGCTGACTATGGGCGACCACTGTCCGCCAATTGGCACCCTCAGTGGTATGTATGTCAAGGACCTCAAGGACCTGAACACCGTCCTCTCCTACGGTGAATCGCAGCTAGCCAAGCTGTGGCAGGCCAGCTACTCGGGTGCCAACACGGCCGAAGACTTCGAGAGCATGGTCAATCATGCCGGCTCGGTGCTCCTGCTGGCCATGGGCGTTGCCGAGATGGTGAAGGTGTCCTGCTTTGGCTTCATTTCGGCGGCTAAACAGAGAATCGATCAACTGGAGAAATGGCCCCCTGCCACCGTGGGCTGCGGCTGGGCGTCGATAGAGCCAGGCAAGCCGGTTGTAGCTTTCGCAGGCGACAACTTTTTGACTGCCTGGTGTGCCGTGGAGTACATGAAGCAGAACGAGCTTACCGAGAAGATAGAGGTGTGCGGCATCGGGCCGGCAGGGGATGACACGGCCAGGTTCTACGACAGGTGCCGCATAATCGCTCCCATGCTGAAGGCAGGCAAAGCCATAAGGAACGGCGTTTTCGATGTGGTGGTGGCTGGCAACGGTTGTGCCCCCCTGGACCTTCTGGGAGAAGCCAAGCGGGTCGATGCCAGGTTCATCTGGGTGGGGCCGCAGGGCATAGACAGCGTCCCGGATAGCACGGTTCAGCCCGTAGAGGAGATCGTACGAAGCCTGGTAGACGGTGCCGGGGCTGCCTGGGTCAGGGATGTGGAGAAGGCCGGCCAGGTGGCGGTGGAGGTGGCACAGCGGGTCGAGCGCAAGAGCAGCTACGTTCTCAGTGACGATGCGGCTGTAGAGATAGCCAGGAAGCTTGATGGCAAATGCGATCCCTGCCTGGATGCCTGCCCTAACAGTCTCCCCATACCCAGGGCCGTGAGGCTACTTGCCGGGGGCGACTGGAGTGGGTTTCAGGAAGTGGAGAAGGGGTGCTACTTCTGCGGCAGATGCGAAGTGGCGGTCCCTGAGGGGATGGGCCTGCGCGATATCATAGTGGCTGCTGAGCGCAGACAGGCCGATCAGGACAGATGTGTCATGAGGCCGGGAAGGGGCCCTCTCCCGCTCACGGAGGTGCTGCAGTCTGCGTTCTCCATGGTATGGGGGAATGCGCCCGGGATCGTGGTCGTTCTCGGCTGCGGCGATGCTCCCAGGGATGAACTCGGCTGGCTTGCCTTTGAGTTGACCCGCCGGAACTGCATAGTCTTCGTAGCTGGTTGTGCCGGTGCCGAGATTGCACACAACTACAGCGAGGTCAAGAAGAAGCACATCTTCGAGCAGTTCTTGGCATCCGTGGAACCGAGGTCTCTGGTAAACTGTGGCGGCTGCTCGGCGATCTCCCTGGCGCACACGATGTTTATGTACTCCCGCGCCGCGGGCGGTATCCCGCTGTATGGGGGAATACCTGAGGCGGCGGAAGGTTCTCTATACAGCACCTTCTCTGTTGTCATATGGGGTGGCCTGTCCGACAGGATGTACGCAGTGGCTGCTGCCTACGCTCGCCTGGGGATAAGGGTGGTCGTCGGTCCCACGTCCGGATGGTCCTGGGGCAGGTTCATGCCGGGCAACAGGTACGATCGCAGCAAGTGGTGGGTCTACCACGGTGACGATGGCCACAAGAGGGAGACCGAACCGATTCCGCAGCACCTGATCATACCGGTGGAGACGAAGGAAGAAGCCCTGACCATGCTGGCCGAGACTTTCATGACTACGTCGGAGATGCGCGAGGGGAGAGCCGCCCGGCTGGACCTGATTATCGAGATGTACCGGCTGTTCTACAACCAGCTCCCGCCCGACTGGCATTTGTATGTACGGTCTCACCTGGACATACCCACGAGGCACAGAGTCAGACTGATCAAGGCGCTGAGAGAAGAGTACGGCTGGGAAGGGGAAGCCCTGAAGCTGACCAAGGCCAGGAACCGCGATGGCGAGCTTGTGACCCTGTCCCAGTTCAACACCAGCTACGGCATGGAGTTGGGCAGGTACCACACCCGTCTGCGGCGGCTGCTGCCAAAGAATGTGAGGGACCTGGCCCCGCGGGACTAGGAGTCCCTGTCATCCCCAGTGTCTGCAATCACGGGGCGGCCCGAAGCAAGTCGGACCGCCCCTTGCGTTTGCTGTGAAAACGGGCGCCCGCGGTCATGAGTGTCGCTCCCGAGGTTCCCGTAGTCGGGCTCGTCCCCGACCCCGACATGCAACTGGCGCTCCCGGGGCTCGTGTCCAGCTCCTCGCTGTGTTCCCCCTGTGCCTCAGTACGTCTCGCCGCCGAACAACTGGGTCACCTCAGACACCACGAACAGCGAGCCAGTGGCGCAGATGAGGTCACCGGGCTTTGCCTGGCTCAGGGCAACGCGCACCGCTGAGACCGTGTTCTCGGCCACCTGTGGCGTAATGCCCCAGTTGAGGAATTCGGCTTCCAGAACAGATGTGGCGGCGGCACGGGGGTGCTCTGATCGTGTGACGATTATGTTCCTGCAGAAGCGTGCAATCTCGGCCGCTATTCCGGCAACGTTCTTGTCCTGCGAAGCCCCGACTATCAGGATCGCACGGTCGAAGGCGAAGTAACGCTTGAGGGCCTCTCCCAGCTTCATGATGGAGTAGGCGTTGTGGGCGCCGTCGACGACGACGATCGGGTCGTGCTCAAGCACCTGCAACCGGCCGGGCCAGCGCACGCTGGACAGACCGGCTGAGACAGCCTCAGCCGGGACGCTGGCTCCCTGGTCGGCCAGGACCTCGATAGCAGCCACAGCCAGGGCGGCATTCTCCACCTGGTATGCTCCCATAAGGGGGATGCTGAGGTCGTAGCAGCCCCTGACACCCCTTACCCGGAATGACTGGCCTGACCTCCCGAGGGCGACGTTCTTGCAGGAGACGTGGGTTCCCAGGGTGACAAGAGTGGCCCCCCGCTCGCTGCAAGCCCTCTCTATGGCCGCCGCGGCTTCCCGTGCTTGGGGCGCGGAGACCACCGTGACCCCGCGCTTGATGATTCCCGCCTTCTCCGTAGCGATCTGCCGCAGGCTGTCGCCAAGCACCTCGGTGTGGTCCAGGCTAATGGAGGTGATGATGCATACCCCGGGGCTGACTACGTTGGTGGCATCGAGGCGGCCGCCCAGCCCCGTTTCCATCACCTGGAAGTCCACCCGGCGGTCCCTGAAATGCTGAAAGGCCAGGGCGGTGAGTATCTCGAAGGTGGTCAGCTCCCCGTGTGTCCCCAGCCGGTTGACTGCCTCCACTTCAGGTTGAAGCCTTCGCACACCGCTGGCGAAGTCGTCCTCCTCGATTGGCCTGCCGTCCACCTGTATCCTCTCCCTTATGGTGAGAAGGTGGGGTGACGTATAGAGCCCGGTCCTGTAGCCGGCGGCAGTAAGAACGCTGGCGACCATGGCCGCCGTGCTACCCTTTCCTTTGGTGCCAGCCACGTGGACCGACCTGGCTGCCAGGTGCGGCTTGCCCAGCCTGTCCAGCAGGGCCTCAACCCGGGCCAAGTCGAACACCACCGCCGAGCGCGACAGCCTTTCGTAGTCGGCGAAGCTGAGGACCCAGTCCACCGCCTGCTGGAACGTGGCTTGAGTCATCCTTCCCAGGCCACCCTTCCGTCAATGATCGTCAGGACCACCTCGATATCCTTGATGTCTTCCGAGGCTGTATCTGCCGGGTTGCGGTCCAGCACCACCAGGTCAGCCAGCAGTCCGGGTGCCAGGCGGCCTTTCTCGTTCTCCTCGAAGGAGGCATAGGCGCCGTTGAGGGTGTGCATCTCGATGGCTTGTTCCACCGTGATCGCCTCGCCGGGCAGCAGGATCTGACCGCTCTGGGCCGCCCTGGTGACCGCGGCGCAGATTCCAGCCAGCGGCTGAATCGGCGCCACGGGCGCATCGGAGCCGGCTGCCACCAGTACGCCTTCCCTCACCAGCGAGCCAATGGGGTACAGGTGCTCCATGTCTCTCGGAGACACCGTGGCCAGGTATCTTTCTCCGCTGTAGTATACGAAGGACGGTTGCGTGGCCACGATTGCCTGGACGGCCCCGAGGCGCTGGGTCAAGTTTGGGGGGCAGACCGAGCAGTGCTCCACCCGGTGGCGGTGTCTTCTGGCCGGATTCTGGGACAGGGCGTACTCCAGTGATGAGACGGCCGCTTCCACCTCGCTCTCCTCGATGGCGTGGAGGGCCACCTGCAGGCCTGAGACGTGGGCCCGGTATACGAGCTCGTTCAGCTCCTCCTGCGGCGGCGCAAGGGAACCGGTGGCCGTGCTCAGGACTATCTTGATGGCGCCAAGCCCGATGCTCCTGTCTGCACCCTCTCCAGTTGCCCGGTGTGTCTCACGGAAGTCCTTCACCTCCTTGGGCCCTATCATCATTGAGGCGCGTGGCAGGAGGACGCCGTTTTTCCTGAACAGGGCAAGAGTCTCCCAGCGGCCGTGTCCGTCAGTCCAGCCGGCGTCCTGGAGCGAAGTCACCCCGTGCTGCAACAAGTCCCTGTTGACCATCTCCATGCCGTGACGCAGGTCTTGATCTGACAGAGGAGGTATGTGCTCCTCCACGTAGGTGTTCATCTCGAACAGGAGCCCGCTGGGCTCTCCTGTTTCCAGGTCACGGTCGATAATGGCGCCGGGTGGTTCGGGGGTCTCCGTGCCTATGCCGAGGACTGCCATGGCCCAACTGTTGAGAACGCAGGCGTGGCCGCTGCGGTGCGTGAGCCTGACGGGGTGCTTGGCAGTGGCCTGGTCCAGGTCCCGGCGGTTGGGGTGGCGCTGCTCAGCGAGGTAGAACTCGTTGTATCCGGTTGCCCTTATCCACTGGCCGGGCGGCGTGCTGTTTGCCCTGCGGCGGATCTGGTCCTGGAGTTGGGGTATGGTGCGGACGTTCAGGGGGCTGCAGTCGACGCTGAGGCGGCTGGCGGCCATTGCCAGTGGGTGGCAGTGGGCGTCATTGAACCCCGGCAGCACTGCCATGCCGTCGCAGTCAATGGTTACGGTCCCCACGCCGTTGAGGGCATCCAGCTCAGCATTGGTCCCCAAGGCCAGGATGCGGTTGCCCTCGATGGCGATCGCCTCCGCCGACGGCCTTGCGGGATCGAGCGTAAGAACCCTGGCGTTCACCAGGAGGAGGTCGGCTGTGGCACTCAACGCCCCCGTCTCCTTCTCTCCAGGTGGACCATGAGGATGGCCATGTCGGCCGGCGTAACGCCGTCGATCCTGGATGCCTGTCCCAGGGTGGTCGGCCGGAATACCTTGAGCTTGTGGCAGGCCTCGTATCGCAGGCCGACCAGGGCGTCGTAGTCGATGTCGGGCGGTAGACGCGATCCCTCGAGCCGGTGCATTCGCTGGACATCCCGCTTCTGCTTCTCGATATAGCCGTGGTACTTCAGGGAGACCTCTACCTGTTCCATAACCTGCGGGTCCAGGTCGCGCGGGGCGGCGCCAAAGTCGACTAGCCTCTGGAACGTCACCTCTTGGCGCCGGAGCAGCTCCGCACCCCTTACCCCAGCCGTCTCACCCGGTGGTGTGACGAAGGTTCTCTCCAGCCGGGCGATCTCCTTGTCGATGGCCTCCTGCCTGGCCGCCAACTGCCGGTAGCGTTCGTCGTCAATGAGTCCAAGACGGTGGCCTAGCGGCGTGAGCCGGAGGTCGGCGTTGTCCTGTCGCAGCAGGAGGCGGTATTCAGCCCGGGAAGTGAGCAGCCTGTAGGGCTCCACCAGGTCACGGGTCACCAGGTCGTCGATCATCACCCCGATATAGGACTGGTCCCGGGTCAGGACCAGGGGCGGGGTGCCCTTCACCTTGCTGGCCGCATTGATGCCGGCTACCAGGCCCTGCCCTGCCGCCTCCTCGTAGCCGGTGGTGCCGTTGATCTGACCTGCCAGGAACAGGCTGGGGACCACCTTGGACTCCAGGCTGGCGCTGGTCTGCCACGGGGGAACGTAGTCATATTCTATGGCGTAGCCGGCCCTGACCATCTCGACCTTCTCCAGGGCCGGGATGGAGCGCAGCATCTCCAGTTGGACGTCTTCAGGCAGACTGGTGTTGCCTCCCTGGACATAGACCTCGCCCGTCTCCCACCCTTCGGGCTCCAGGAACAGGGGATGCGCCTCCTTGTGGGGGAACCTGACGATCTTGTCCTCTATGGAGGGGCAGTAGCGGGGGCCTATGCCCTCGATGGAGCCGTTGAACAGCGGGGCGCGGTGCAGGTTGGAGCGGATGATCTGGTGGGTCTGGGGGTTGGTGTACACCAGGTAGCAGGGCAGTTGCCTTCGCCAGGATGTGGCTGCTGCTTGCGGATAGACGGGGTTGGCCGGGGGAAAGCGCCAGGGCTCGACGCCGTTGCTGGCAAAAGAGAAATGGAGGGGCATCTCGCTCCCCGGTTGTATGACGGTCTTGCTGAAGTCAACGGTCCTGGCATCGAGGCGGGCGGGTGTGCCGGTCTTCAGCCGTCCCAGGGTGAAGCCGAGTGAGCGCAGGCTGTGGGACAGGCCGACGGCGGCGAACTCCCCAGCCCTGCCTGCCTGGTAGCTGGTGTCCCCTACGATGATCCTTCCCGCCAGTGACGTGCCGGTGGTGAGCACTACCGTCCTGCCCTGATAGACCTGGGCCGAGTTGGTCTTGACCCAGAGCGTGGTTGGCCTGCCATTGCCGCTCTCGGGGTGGGCGGTCCCGATAGCCTCCACCAGCCCCTGCTTGAGGTACAGGTCCGGCTGTCTTTCCAGGGTGTGTTTCATGGAGAGGCTGTAGAGCTTCTTGTCCGCCTGCGCCCTCAATGCCTGCACGGCGGGGCCTTTTCCCGTGTTGAGCATCCGTATCTGAATGAAGGTGCGGTCGATGTTGCGGGCCATCTCGCCGCCCAGGGCATCTATTTCCCGCACCACGTGCCCCTTGGCGGGACCGCCGATGGAGGGGTTGCAGGGCATGAGGGCGATATTGTCCAGGTTCATGGACAGGAGGAGGGTCTTGCAGCCCATGCGGGCTGCGGCCAGCGCCGCCTCGCAGCCGGCGTGGCCCGCTCCGACAACGACGACGTCGTACATTACGAACACAATTCTACTACAGCGGCTTCGGGGCGGTCGATGTTGCGGGGGGTGGAGGAGGTCATTCTGGGGGGGCTGGGACGGGGGGACGACGCCTTCCGCCGGGACCTCAGCCCGATTGACAGCCCGCGACCCCTATGCTAACCTGTTTTGTGCCTGCGGCAGCGTAGCTCAGTTGGCAGAGCAAGGGACTCATAAGCCCTGGGTCGTTGGTTCGAATCCAACCGCTGTCATTTCCTTCTTTGCCTTCTCAGGCTCTCCTCAAACGCCGGCACGTACGCCCCGTTTTGCCCCCCTGCGGACTGCAGAGTCCGTAGGGGGGGTAGAGTCCCGCTCAATCAAGAGACGGTACAAGAGTGACGACGCCACCGGGACGAAACTCAGACAGGTCTCCTATGGCGACTCTACGATCGCCTCTGGAGACCCACCGAACAAGATAGTGCAAGGAGAAGACGTGTCCAACTGCTGTAGAGCCCGAATAGCTGGGGCTGCGTTCTGTTTCACCGTGGTGATGTACCGGAGGGGAAGAGCGACGGAGACAGAGAGACATGTGACAGCTCAGGTTCTGGGTGCATAGCATCCGCGAGGGAAAGGAATCTTGAGGCTGATTGCGACTACATTTGCTACAACTGGAAAAGCGTTGGTGTTGGAAGATCGTGATGGTGGGTTTCGCTTCGCTCTACCCACCCTACGGACTACGTGGGATCACCCCAACTTGACAACATGTCTGAATTATCGTGCGATTATTCAAACGACTCATTGGACTTCTGGGGGGATAGATATGACTGAACGGCGACAACGGCCAATTCCCGTGACAAGTCGGGAGCGCGAGTTTTTGGAGCATCAGAAGCAGCGCTACGAGAGTTCGAGTGGAAGGAGTGGGGATTGGGGAGACTTTCTCGGGGCCGTGACCCTGCTCGGCCTCGCGGCCGTGGGGATCTATGCCCTTGCGAAAGCCATGAAACGAACGCCGCAGTCCGTAGATGTTGAGTGTTCATCTTGTCACAACACCTTCGTGATGGCAATCTCCACTGAGGCAGATAGGGTTGTTTATACGCGGTGCCCTTGCTGCAGCGCGGAACTGGTGGTGAAGCTAGACTGATGACTCCACAAGCCCAGTCGATGTTGAAGGAGGAGGGGAATCATATCACAAGGAGGCTGTTGATGACGACCAGACGATTTGGTGAGCACGGACGGGGCAATAAGGCGCGACGAGAGGTATCTATGAGAGAGACAGACTTCGGCGCGTGGGTTGGCGAGGTCCTCTTCTGGAGTGCTATCTTGGGCATTGGTCTCGTACTGGTATCCACGGCACGCTCCAAGTTGGAGGCTCTCCCACCACCACCGAGGCCATACATGCTGCGTAGATAGCTGTCCAACCCGTCCGTGCTCACCAGATTGCATTGTCGTCTTCCCTGTATAGGTAGGGCGAATAGAAGCCGCCGATCCAGAACGCCCATTTGGCCATGCTCTACCCGCCCCCCGTTTACTGGATGCCGGGCGCACCCGCAGCTTGTAGTTTGTTCATTGGCAGGCGGGCAGGGTGGGCTGTGCCGCCCAATCCTTCTCTCCCAGAACCCAAGACGCATCGGCACCATCAGTCGGACAGAGTTGGAATACTGCCTTCCGGCTTCTGTGCTTCAAAATGCCAGCTTGTCATCCGTTCCGTCCAACGAGCAGGCTCAGGGACTTCAAATCCCCAGTGCGTTAAGTTGGCTTGGCAGGCCAGACGGGACACAGAACCGATTGGTGGCAGGTTCGAACCCTGCCGAACCCACGTACAACAATGACACCTGACACAGGAAACCAGGCTTCCTGCATCGCGGGGGAGGGGGGAGGGCAATCCCGACATTCGATTGCACTATCGAGATTGGGGGGAGATCATCAACTACGGGTCACGCTCTCTCCAAATCACCTCGTGTTGCTGTCTGTCCATCGTGCAATCTACCAGGCTGACAAACTCAGGTTTGCGCAACTTCAGACGTCGAGCAGTATCAGCAATCACATGATCCGTGGCCTGACCACGAAAACTGTGAGATAGCTTGCCAACCCTGTGTTCATTCCCATCGATACTGAGGTAGAAGTAAACGTGGTGTGACACTCGATCTTCGATTGCCTCTAACTTGTTCACCAACGTGCCTCGAATATCCCTGTAGTCCATTCATGCCCTTTTAAGCATGCCCCGAAGTACTTGCAGATTCAGACTATCCTTGTTGCCTAGACGATCCTCTCGCTTCTCCAAAGACTTGAGGTAGTCGACCAATGACTCGAACAAGTCCTGTTGAGCCTCGGAGAGGGTGTCGCCGACCCCGTATTCATCTACACGGTAATCAACCACCACGTATTGGTTGTCTTCGAACTTGACTTCGGCAATAAGGTCTGCCTGCAAAACGTAATCATCGGCAATGGCTGCGCCTTGGCCTACTGTGAGCATGCCTATTGTGCTGATCAACCGAGGATGAGCCATGCCATGCCAAGACATTGACACCACATTCGGTGTGCTCGTGGTATCGTAGGCAAATAGTACAGTTCCCGACATCTTAATACTCCCCGTTCTTTCTCACATCCGCTCAATCAGGGTTTCCAGAAAGAATCCCAGTCTTCAGGGGCGATGTTCAGATTGTTAAGGACACGTGTGTCGATCTTGACGTCGATTCCCGTGTCTTCTTCCATCTTCTTGACCTGTTGCACCATCATCATAGCCATGACTTTCAGATGTTCATTGCTCATTCTTATTGTGGCCAGAGCCTTGGCAGCCACAGGTTTCGTCCTATCAGGATGCGCCTCATTTACGTAGAACGATAGGTTGGCACCAAATGCAGTCGTTGTTATCATGAATTGATCGGCATACACATCGATTGGCTCATCCATGTCATCCCCCCTGAGCGCCTAGATTGCCGAACTGAGCGTAACGTACGGGCTGCTTCAGTGGCTATGGGAGCCATTGTCAAAGTTGGAGAGCTGTTTGTCAATACCCGAGCAGCCTCTAACTAATTCTAAGCCCTGTTCGCCGTTCATATCAAATGGCTAGCATTTCCAGGCGTGAATAGTTGGATCCACCGGCTATTCGGGACTCTAGGGGGCCAAGGAACTGTTTGTTCCTGGGTCCAGGCATGGCAAAACAGAACAAGCGGGTAGGGTGGCGAGGAATCGGCCCAGCATACAGAAGCCCTTCGCTCGCGCTCAGCAAGCATCGACACGTACACCCCGTGTTGCCCGGCTGTGGACCGCAGGGTTCTTGTCCTGTCTATGCTGATGAGAGACGGAGCAGTCTGAAGGCCATGACTTCCGCCCAGACTAGGCCGAGTCCCATGGATATCCGCTGTAGCGCCCCGTGCCACTCCTCGAAGACGTCCGCCGCGAAGAGAGCGGACACAACCATGGTCACTACTACGGTTGCCAGCGTATAGGACACGTAGCCTCGCCACCTGCTGTCGTTGTGCATCCTGGGGCCGATGGCAAACATGCCAAATATCATGGCCAGGGCAGCTATGGTGGCGAACACGCTGTGCGTCGTGCCGATCACCGTTACAGCCTGGCAGCCCGGGTCACACCTGAATATGCCGGTCATCACCAGCGTAGCACCTGAGGCAGCCAGCATCGCCGGCCCAATCCTGGACAGCCTGGCACACCGGCCATGCCGCGGTGCAGACCGGCCGCCAGGGCCACCACTGACAGTCCCAGCAGCGGCAACCCCAAGGTGTTCATGACCAGGTTGTATGGGGCATCCACGGCGCCAAGCTTGCTCATCGAGTCCCTCGCCGGGGAGTACCCATCCTGTATACACCCCAGGACGATCACCACGGCCGCATATATGATCGGGCCGGCTATGCCGCAAAGGGCCAGGTTTCTCGTGGCGGACTGCCTGGGTTGCAGGCGTACGGGTCTCACTTCCTGGCTTTCCGTTGAGCGGTTGGCTCCAGGTGACGGTCTCGATTCTGCCGACAAGTGTAGCACACGGGGCAGCGTGCCAACACAGCCGCGGCCGCACTGTCATCCTGGCTGGGGGGGAGCGGTGGACGTCGCCGGCCTGTCTGCGGTACGCTTCTAGGAGCTTGGTCGAAAGGCTGGGGAAGAAAGGGGCATGAACCTCGTGGCTGACGTGTGTCATAGGCGAAGGCTGATCGAGCCTGGAAAGGCTCTCCCACAGACAGCTCACTGTGGGAGAGCCTTTCCAGGCTCGATAGGGGAACATGGGGGGTAGTGTTATACCTGGCGGGCGCGATCTGGCTGCAGACCGGCCCGTCGTGAGACTCCTCCGCCAGGCTTCTAGGCAGTCCAGTCGCGATTTGGGACGCTGGACGCCCTTCCAAGCGCAGGAGCAAGACGAATCATGACAAGCTACGACACTCTGTTCGAGCCCGGCCACATCGGCCGGATGGAGTTGGCCAACAGGCTCATCATGTCGGCCATGGGCAACTTCCTGGCCGACGAAGAGTGCCAGGCGACCGACCGTGTCATCGATTACTACCAGGCCAGGGCCAGGGGCGGGGTCGGCCTGGTGATTACTCAGGCCATCTCGGTCAGCCCCGACAGCTCGGCACCCTTCAACCTGGCCATCCACGACAGCCAATTCCTGCCCGGCCTGCGACGCATCGTGGAAACGGCGCACGACGCAGGCACCAGAATCGCCTTCCAGTTGCTCCACTACGGCCTTCTGGCCAGCATCGTACCCAGGTCGATGAGGGAAGGCGTGCCCATCATGGTGCCCTCGCTCACGTCCTGGCTGACCGGCTACGAGCCTTACACCGAGGTCACTGAAGAGGATATCGATCGCTACGTAGAGGACTTCGCCAACGCCGCTGCCAGGGCCAGGGAGATCGGGGTGGACGCGGTAGAGATACACGCCTGTCATGGCTGCCTGGTCAGCTCCTTCCTGTCGCCGGCCACGAACCGGCGCGGTGACAGGTATGGGGGCAGCGCCGAGAACAGGGCGCGCTTCGCCTGCCGCATCGTGGAGCAGATCAAGGAGAAGGCCGGGACGGACCTGCCGGTGCTGGTCAGGATCAACGCCACGGACGATGTGGAGGGTGGGGTGACGCTCCAGGATGCGAAGGAGCATGCCCTGCTCCTGCAGGGCGCAGGCGCCGACGCCATCAGCGTCTCGGCAGGCATAGAGTGCTGGGCCCCTATCAATATACCCTGCTATGCCTACCCCGAAGGCCCCATGGCGCCCATGGCAGCCGATATCAAGCGGGCGCTGGGCGTGCCCGTGGTGGCCGCCGGCAAGATCACGCCCGAGCTGGCGGCCCGGCTGGTGGAGCGGCGAGAGGTTGACTTCGTGGCCCTGGGCCGGCCCCTCATCGCCGACCCGGACCTGCCAGACAAGCTGCGCAGGGGCCGCCCTGACGAGGTGCGGCGCTGCATATACTGCAACAACTGTGAGCGCAGCCTGGGGGCGCCGGCATCGTGCACGGTAAACCCCTTCCTGTACCGGGAGGCCAGGGGCGATCTTCGCCCTGCCGATCCGCCCAAGAGGGTTATGGTGGTGGGGGGTGGCCTGGCGGGCATGCAGGCCGGCCTGCTTCTGGCGCAGCGCGGCCACCGTGTCTCGCTGTATGAGCGGGACAGCGAACTGGGAGGACAGTGGAACGTGGCAGCCGCCATGCCGGGCAAAGAGGGCTATGCCTCATTCACGGAGTACCTCAAGCGCTCTCTGGCCGCTGCGGGGGTGGAAGTGTTGAGAAATACGGAGGTGACCAGGGATATGGTGTCGGCCGCCCGGCCGGACGCTGTGGTGCTGGCCACCGGGGCCGTGCCTCAGGGGGTGGATGTGCCGGGGGCTGACAGGCCGAAGGTGGTACAGGCCAACGATGTCATAACCGGAACTGCCGAGGTGAGAGGGAGCGTGGCGGTGCTCGGGGGCAGGTTCCTGGGAATGGAGATGGCGCTGATGCTGGCGGAGCGGGGCCATGAGGTCAGCCTGGTCACACGCGGTCTGCTTGGGGGGAGGAGGGGCCCGGAGGAGCATTTCACCTACCTCACCCTGGTGAGGCAGCTTATCCACAGGCGTATCCCTGTGTATCTGAACACACGCGTCCTGGAGATCGGTGAGACCGCAGTGGTGGTGAGCTTTGCTGGCGAGGTCATGTCGCTGGCGGCAGACACCGTGGTACTGTCGGTGGGCTCCGTACCGGTGGACACACTTGCCCGTGAGCTTCAGGGCCTTGTCCCGGAGTTGCACGTAATCGGGGACTGCGTCGAGCCGCGTCATGCGGCAGCGGCGACGTATGAGGCGGCAAAGGTCGCTCTGCTGGTGTAGACTTCGAGCACCAGTCCTGCCGACGCTACCGGCCGCATGTCCCGTTGACTATTCAGCTACAAGGGGGTAAGAAGCCATGATCAAGACCATTGCCTTCATCAAGCGGAAGCCGGCCCTGACCCGTGAGGAGTTCGCCAGGCACTACGAGGAGGTGCACGCACCGCTGGCTGCCAGGACCTTCCCCACCATCAAGAAGTACGTGCGGAACCACATCATCCAGGCCCTCGACGGTCCGGACCCTGACTTCGACTGCATCTCCGAGTTCTGGTTCGAGGACCAGGCGGGCATTGAGTCGCTGTACGAGATCTGGGGCTCGGATGCCGGCAAAGCTGTCCGTGAGGACGAAGAGAGCTTCATTGACAGTGCGAACACGCGTGCCTTTGTCGTTGACGAGAGGGTGTCGGACCTGTAGTTACACTGGCATCTCCGGAAGGGGCAAGACCGCAGCGTTTCCGGTGGTGACGTCCGGTCTGCAGTGAAGTCTTCAGTTGGGTTGTTGACTAAATCGGACGCGCGGCCGTAACATTGCGCTATCACGGCAGAGTGGGCTATGAGGGGTTGTGAGGTAATTGTGCAGATGGGGCTGATGCACAGAGTGCTGGGAAGCGGCACGAGGCTCGAGGCGCAGCGTGCGCGCCTGCCGGGCGTTGGAGCATTGGCCGAGAGCGTGTCCTCCATGATCACCAGGCTGATCTGGATTCCCCTGGTAGTGGTGCTCTTCTTCGTTTTCGGGGGCATCTTCGTGCTGATGCTGTCCTACGTGTTCATGATGGGGCGTCTCGGCTCTCGTCGGGGCAGGTAGCGCCCGGTTGCACAGAGTGGCCGTGGGTTGTCTGCCCGTGGCTTGAAATGCTGTCGTGTGCTCTTTCGAGCGTCAAGGCCACAGATTCCTTTTTGGCTGAAGCTGGCAAAGTCGATTGCTTAGAACCGCTCGGTGTCGCTGGGAACGGCACCTGAGAGGACGAATTCCGGCTTGCAGGTGAGACCCTGGCCATTGAGTGAGGAGAGATGGACTTTGAGTTGACTACGGAGCAGCGTGATTTTGAGAGGGAGATATACCGGTACCTGGAGGACAAGGTTACTCCGGAGCTGGAGGCCGAGCTTGATGATATGACCGACGGAGAGGGCCCGCTCTTCCGCCGATTCCTCAGGCAGCTCGGTGGTGACGGGTGGATGGGAATTGGCTGGCCACCCGAGTACGGGGGCCAGGGTCGCTCCCCCATTGAACAGTACATTTTCCTGGATACTGCACTTGGCTGGCACCGGCTGCCGATACCCTCACTGGCGTTGATGACGGTGGGCCCAACCATCATGCAGGTGGGCACGCCCGAGCAGAAGTCGAAGTTCCTGCCGGCGATCCTCAGAGGGGAGTTGATCATCTCGATAGGCTACACTGAGCCCGAGGCGGGGACCGACGTCTTCTCCCTGAAAGCCACGGCCATCAAGGATGGGGACGACTACATCCTCAATGGGCAGAAGATATTCACCTCTTTCGCCCACTATGCTGACTACTTCTGGGTGGCAGCCAGGACGAACCCCGAGGCGCCGAAGAAGCACCAGGGTATCTCCATTTTCATGGTCGACGCCAAGAGCCCTGGCGTCACCATCGAGCCCATGTGGCTGATGGGTGACTACAGAGTGGACCAGGAGTTCTTCGACAACGTGAGGGTCCCCAGGGAATGCCTGATCGGTGGCGAAAACGAAGGTGCCATGTTCATGATCATGCAGCTCACCGGCGAACGCATGTCCATGGTGCCGCACTCCATGCTTCGGCGCTGGATTGTGGACACAGCGCAATGGGCCGCTGACACCAGGCTGAACGGGGCGCCTGTTCTGGAGCAGTTCTGGGTACGGGACAAGCTGGCGGAGATGACTGTGGAGATGGAGGTGCTCAAGATGCTCAACTACAGGGTGGCCTGGCTGCTGTCGCAGGGACTGGCGACCAATGTCGAGTCAGCCATGATCAAGGCCTTCGGGACCGAGCTGTTTCAGCGCTCCCTCCGCGGCTGTGTGGATATCCTGGGCTTGTTCGGTCAGCTTGGGCTGGGGTCGAGGCGGGCCCCCATGCGGGGCTGGATGTCCCGCATGGGTGAGCTGCAGTTGCAGAGCACCTTCGGCGGTGGCACCAACGAGGTCATGAGAGATATCGTGGCCAACCTGGGCCTGGGCATGATCAAGTCCAGGTAGCTTCGGGGCGCGCGCTGGCCATCCCCTCGGGGTTGTGACTGTGGACTGCGTCCCCTCAGGCCCGCCAGGACCGCGGGACTCCTGTTGACTGCTACAGAGGCTACAGCTAGTCAAGGGCAACATCTCCGCTTCCGCAGGTCAGGGATGTGGCCCTTGCTCGTGTAGGGGCCACTCATGAATCGCTTCTACCTTGTGCCGTGCAAGCCCGTGGCCCCGGCTGGTGCCCATCTGCCACCACCAGCGAGAAGCCGGTACTTTCAATCGTGACACAGCCTTTTCATGGGGACGACGGAGGGCTCCATTGTCATGCCATTTGAGGCACACGAGACCAGAAGTCCGGCCGAAAAGATGGCAAAGAATCACCAAAGGTCATCAACCTGTTGGCCGACCTGTGTTATATGGATAGGCTGATCGAGCCTGGAAAGGCTCTCCCACAGTGGGCTGTCTGTGGGAGAGCCTTTCCAGGCTCGATAGGCTGAAGTTCCCCCAGCGAAGGGCTGAAAAACACGAACAAAACGGAGGGATCCACGAAGGAAACAAGATGCATCGATTCTGGCTACATTCACGCTAGAGGCCAGAATTTCGAAGGAACTTAA
>Ga0180432_10001028_pt1 | contig 44478 bp, 52 predicted proteins | sample SS_ome_10_FD_132414 | JGI IMG/M metagenome (GOLD analysis project Ga0180432, IMG submission 132414) | Hypersaline lake sediment archaeal communities from the Salton Sea, California, USA - SS_1_MS_2 metaG | ecosystem: Environmental > Aquatic > Non-marine Saline and Alkaline > Hypersaline >...
CAATGTGTTCTCCGCGCAACTGACCCTCACGCTCCCGGGAATCGCGGCATTAATCCTCTCGCTTGGAATGGCCGTAGATGCAAACGTCCTGATCTTCGAACGCGTCAAAGACGAACTGCGTGTTGGCCGAACCCTGGCTGCCTCCGTCGAGATCGGGTTTGACAAGGCGTGGTCCGCGATTCGAGACAGCAACATAACCACATTCATCGCATGTGTAATCCTGTTCTGGCTAGGTGGCACTTTCGGAGCATTCATGGTGCGAGGTTTCGCGCTGACGCTCTCGATCGGTGTCGCTCTGAGCATGTTCACGGCCATCGTGATGACGAGGACATTCCTCCGCGTCATTGTTACCTCCAAGCTGGTTACTGACCTTCGTTGGTACGGGGTGAAGTCATGATCGATTTTGTCGGCAAGAGACACTGGTTCTTTCTTGGCTCGGCCATTGCGGTGGCAGTCGCACTCTTCGCACTTGTTGCGTTTGGTTTGAGGCCTGGCATCGATTTCACCGGCGGCACCTCCATGACCCTGCACTTTGAGCCCCAGGTCGACCAGACCGAGCTACGTGAAGCCGTCTGGAACGCAGGCAATCCGGAAGCCATGGTGCAAGGAAGCGATGATGACTACCTCGTCCGGGTGCGACAGCTCAGCACTGAAGAACGCGAGGCTTTGCTGACAAGCCTGAAGGAGACTACCGGCAGTGAGATCACCGTGCTCGATTACAGCACTGTGGCAGCCGCAGTGGCCACGGAGACAGCGCAGAAGGCGGGCATCGCGGTGTTGCTCGCATCCGCAGCGATGCTGCTCTACATCGCGTGGGCGTTCCGAAAGATGCCCAGTCCGTTCAAGTGGGGGACGTGTGCCATCATCGCACTACTACACAACATCGTGATTGTGGCAGGATTGTTCGCTCTACTGGGTCGCTTTCGGGGTGTGGAGGTTGATGCACTCTTCATTACAGGGCTGCTGACCATCGTTGGCTACACCATCAATAACACGGTGGTGGTATTCGACCGCGTGCGGGAGAATCGCGAGAAAGGAATCAGCACCGACCTGGGGATCGTAGTGAATTGCAGCCTGGTGGAGACGATGGTGAGAACAGTGAATACGTCGCTCACCACCCTCTGCGTGATACTGGCGCTCCTGCTGTTCGGCGGCGCAACGATCCACTACTTCATACTGGTACTCTTCGTCGGGCTGCTTGTCGGCACGTACAGTTCTGTGTTCATCGCGGGCCCATTGCTTGTTACGTGGGAAAAACATGAATGGAACAAAGTGGCCGAAGGCATCAAGTCGGCGCGACAGCCCGCATAGTGAGCCATACCAGTGCGGTTAGTACAGAACAAATATGATGGCCGGTGGCGTTTCGTACAGCAACAGAATTGTCATTTGATGCTGTTACTTCGAGAAATGCTTGACGTACGCGTCGGGCGTCTCTATCATAGGTAGGTAATTACTGGCCCCAGTACGTGGCCCTTCAGCGGGCCACAAGAGAAATTTGGGAGGTGAAAACGTGAAAGGCAGACGACTATTCGTGCTGCTGGTTGCGGTCATGGCGATCACGGGCCTCGTGATTGCGGGCTGCGCACCAGAGGAAGCAGCACCCCCTGCGGAAGAAGAAGAGGGGCAGACCCCAGAGGAAGAGGAGGAGGAGGAAGGACCGGCACAGCCCGAGGAGGAGCCGATACGGCTCAGAATGCAGACGCCTTATCCTACAGGCATCGTGATGTACGACGTCGGCCAGAAGTTTGTCGACTCGCTCAATGACATGAGCGGAGGCCGATTTGAAGCCACCCTGCATCCATCCGGTGCCATCGTTGACGGGCTGAAAGAAATGCGAGCAGCCCACGAGGGCGTACTCGACGTTGCCCTGACGGCTTCGCATTACCACACCAGTGAGGTCGGCCTCGTTGGTGACCTGTTCAATCTGTATCCCGCGGGAACGAATCCGTGGGAATTCATCGTCTGGTTCTACTATGGCGGCGGAAAAGAACTCCATCAGGAGATGTACGACCGTCAGGACCTGAACCTACAGGCAGGTATGCTGTATGGAATGACTTCGGCCGAGTCGTTCGGCTGGGTTGCGGATCCAATCACAAGCCTGTCGGACTTCGAAGGAATGAAGTTCCGCACTGCCGGAATCTGGGGCGATATGCTCACCGAAATCGGCGCGTCAGTCGTCACCATGCCCGGAGGCGAGGTCTATGAGGCTGCGCAGCGCGGCGTTATCGATGCCTTCGAGTTCAGCACGCCCGGCGTCGACTACAGCTTTGGATTCCATGAGCTTGGCACTTACCTCCATGGCCCCGGCATCCATGCGCCACAGTCCGCTATGGAGATCCTTGTGAACAAGGACGTATGGAACTCGATGTCTCCCGAGCTGCAGAGCATCTTCATGTACGCATCGCAGGCCTCCCTTGTGGACGGCTGGGCGATGACCAACTGGAGAGATGTAGAGGGCATGCGACTTCTGACAGACTACGGAACACAGTTCGTCTCGCTCCCTGAAGACGTGCAGCGCGAGGTAACCCAGATCGCTCACGACATGTACAGAGATATCGCGGCTGAGGACGAATTCTTCGCTACCGTCTATGAGGACCAAGTGCAATTCCTCAAGGACTTCCGCGCCTACAAAGACTTCGCACAGCCAGACCCCGCGCTCATGGCCCCTGAATAGTCATTCCGCGTTCGTGAACAAGTGGGGCTCCTGGTAGCCAGGGGCCCCTCTTATAATCACCATTCTTAGATAGAGGCATAAACTAGTGAAAGCACTCAGAACGGTCTTCAGTGCTGTCGATACGGTCAGCACCTGGCTCGGCAAAGGGGTGTCCTTTCTCCTCATCGTGCTAATACTTGCACTCACATACGACACGTTCATGCGCTACGTCTTCCGTGAGCCGACCGTGTGGGCATATGACATCGCCTACATGGTAGGCGGCACGATAATGCTCATGGGCATGGCGTGGGTTACCACCCGGCGAGAGCAGGTGCGGGTAGACATCCTTTACACTCGTTACTCCGAAAAGGCCAAGCTCGCGGTTGATGCAATAGGAAACATCTTTCTGTTCCTGCCGTTATTCGCGTTCATGGTCATCGAACACGCGGTGCCTCGCGCAATTCGTTCATTCACTACGGGCGAATTCTCCGAGGTCGGCTTCTGGCGTCCGCCCCTCTGGCCATACCGATGGATGATGTTGGTCGCGTTGACTATGTGGCTACTCGCCGCAATCGTATGGGTCGTACGCGACCTGCACAAAGTGCGGACAGGAGAAGACCTATGATCAGTACAAGTCCTGAAATAATCACTCTGGTCATGGTCACGCTGCTCATAGTTGGCATTGCAAGCGGATATCCCCTGGGTCTTGCTCTTGGCGGAGTAGCTGTTGTATCCGGCCTTCTTTTCTTCGACCCGCCGCTTACCATCTTCTCACTGTTCTTCGACCGGCTCTTCGGAGTGACATCGAACTACACGTTCCTGGCGGTTCCTCTTTTTGTCTTCATGGGCATTATGGTGGAGCGGTCAGGGGTTTCGAAACAGCTATTCACGACGCTGTACCTCTGGCTGGGTGGTATCCGCGGAGGACTTGCGGTCGCAACCATCTGGTTCGGCACCGTACTTGCAGCGACGGTTGGCGTTATCGCGGCATCAATCACAATGCTGGGACTCATTGCGCTCCCTGCGATGCTTGACAGGGGGTACTCCAAGGAACTGTCGACGGGCGCATGTTGTGCGGGCGGTTCGCTAGGCATCCTGATTCCGCCAAGTATCATGCTCATCTTCTACGGCCCTATGGCCAGCATATCAGTCGGTCAGCTTTTCATGGCGGCCTTCCCGGCCGGGTTCATGCTATCCGCTTTGTACACTGTGTACATACTCGTCAGGTGTAGGATCCGACCTCAGGAGGCTCCTGTGCTTCCGCCCGAGGAGCGCAATGTCCCGATGAGCGAGAAGCTTCGCCTGTTGTTCACGGGACTGCTGCCCCCCGTGATATTGGTCCTCGCAGTGCTCGGCAGCATCTTCTTTGGCATCGCGGCCCCGACTGAGGCTGCAGCCGTTGGTGCGCTGGCAGCAACGGTCATGGCAGCGGCCTACAGGAAGCTCAGTTGGCGCGTTGTCAAAGAGACGTGCTTCGCCACCGCGGGCACCTTCAGCATGGTGTTTATCGTCGTGGTCGGTGCCACCTTCTTCACCAGCATCTTCCTGGGACTTGGCTGCGGCGACGTTGTCAACTCGTTCGTCCTATCCGCACCCGGCGGCAAGTGGGGAGCGCTTCTGGTAATCATGTTCATGGTGTTCATCCTTGGTATGCTGATCGACTGGATCGGCATCGTCCTCATCATGATTCCAATCGTCACCCCTATCGCTGCGCAGGTCGGGTTCGACCCTCTCTGGTTCTCGATGATGATAATCGTGAACCTGCAGATGTCGTTCATCAGCCCACCTTTCGCATACGCCATCTTCTTCCTGAAGGCGGTAGTCCCGGCGGATTCGGGCATCGACTCTGGCCATATCATTCGGGGAGCCGTCCCCTACATCGCAATCATCGCGATCGGGCTGGTGCTCATGGTGGTCTTCCCCGAGATCGTGACATGGCTACCGGAAAATATGATCAGGTAACAACGACGTTTCTTTTTGCGGCGCGGTGCCTGAGGCACCGCGCCGCGTCCTACCCCAAGGGATCCAGCCCCGATGACCTTCACTTCATACTTCCCGTGGTATGATTCTCCTCTCGACGCTTCGTCAGTCCGACGAGCAATCGTCAGAACACAGGAGACATGCAGTGGAGAAGAGGAGCCGCATGCACGTGTCGGCCATCCAGATGGCCAGTGGACCAGACCATGACCGGAACCTGCGCACGGCCACGTCGCTCATTGAGCAGGCCGTTCAATCGGGGGCGGACCTTGTAGCGTTGCCTGAGACATTCGACTACAGGGGCGATCTGAAGGACCTCTCACCTATCGCGCACGAGCTGCCAGGACCTGCCGTTGAGCCCCTTATCAACGTCGCCGCCAAGCATCGTATCTGGCTACTGGCGGGCAGCGTCCACGAGGCCAACCCTGATGGTGGCAGGCCCTTCAACACATCAGTGCTGATCGGCCCTGAGGGTCAAATCAAGGCACGCTACAGGAAGCTGCATCTGTTCGATATCACCATAGGCGACAGGTCGGTAACCGAGTCCGCCAAGTACACACCCGGGTCAGAAGTAGTCACTACTGACGTGGAGGGTTGGACGGCAGCACTATCGATCTGCTACGACATACGTTTTCCGGAACTGTATCGCGCCTTCTCGGACAAGGGGACCAATCTCGTGTTCGTGCCATCATCTTTCACTGCGCAGACAGGCGCCGCGCACTGGGAGATACTGCTGCGAGCCCGCGCTATTGAGAACCAGTGTTTCGTGATCGCACCCGGGCAGGCAGGGATTGGGGCCGGTGGTATTGCCACCTACGGCAACAGCATGATTGTCGCGCCATGGGGCGAGGTGCTGGCACGGGCATCGCAGGAAGAGGAAGCAGTCATCTCGGCCGAGATCGAACCAGCGATGCTGGACTCCGCGAGCGAGAAATTGCCCGTACTCCGTCATCGAAGACGGGATGTCATTCGTTGAAATGCATAGAGGGTGTGACTACAATTAGCGTGTTGTAGTCCGCCCGAATTGCGGATGCAACCCATCCGGTGGAAGGTGCCATGGAAGAATACGACGGATCTCCTTCTTTCGAAGAGGCAGTTGCTCGTGCAGAGCAGATGAGTCTTGCCGCTCGGCAGGCGGCACAACAGAACCGCAAGGCGACCGAGGAGGCGATGAGCCGCGTTGAGGCCATCAGCCGAGAGGCCCGCAAGGACTCCGAAGAAGCCAAGGAGGCGGCGGCAGAAGCAGCTCGCCGTGCCCAGGAAGTTGCGAATTCCTCTGAACGTATGTCCAACGAGGCCGTTGCCAGGGCGCAACAGGCCATCGACGAGGCGCAACGGGGAGTGAACAAGTCCGTCCAGGCCTATGAGGACAGTGCCAGGTCCTTCGAACAGGCCATCGCCCGCCTTGAAGAGAGAGTAAACCAGGCACTCGCCTCAATAGAGGAGACGGTCTCTTCGTCCAAGCGGTCGATGGCAAAGGTGGAGAAGATAGCCCAGTCGGCGCAACAGAGCGCAGACGAGGCCCGCCGTGCTGCCCAACAGGCAGTTGCCAAGGCGGAAGAGAATGGACAGCTCGCCACCCGTGCTGCCGAGGAATCAATGCGAACGTCGCGTGACGCGCAGGCCACCGTTGACCGCATAGCGAAGGCGTCAGAGAAGGCGTCTAGCGACGCGCAGAAAGCATCGGAGCGCGCCGCTCTTCGAGCGGAGAAGGTATTCAAGTCCGCGTCTGATTCTGCCGCGCTTTCGTCAGCCGCCTTCGAGGAGGCCCGCACCAGGGCAGAAGAAGCGGTTGCCGCAGCGAATGCTTCCACCGAACAGTCAGGCCGCGCATTCGATGCCGCGGTGAAGCGTGCCGAGGAAGCGGGCAAGCTCAGCCAGCGGGAAGCCGAACGACAGATACGCATGTCGCAGGAGGCTGTGGCTCGCATCGAGGCCGCAGTCAAGGCGAGCAGGGAGACAGTCGAGTCGGCGACACGAGCTTCTCAGGAAGCGATGGGGCGAGCTGAAGAAGCGGAGCGTGCGTCTCGCGAGGCCGTTCGCCGGACGGAGGAAATAACGGCCGCTGCCACGCGCCTCGCAGAAGACTCGCTCAAGGCCACAGGAGAATCCGCTGCGCGGGCGGAGGAAATCGGGCGACTTGCCACCGAGGCCGCTCAAGAGGCGCAGCGACTAGCCAGCGAGGCAACTCGCCGGGCTGAGGAATCCAGTGCCGCGGCCAGAAGAGCCGCAGAAGAAGCAAAGACAGTGATACGAGAGGCGACAGAAGCATCAGTCCAGACCTCTCGGGAAAACGTGGTCGCCTCTGTCAATGTACTGCAGGAAGCCATCCGCAAGGCGGAGGAGACTATGAAGGGCGCCCGAAGGACTGCCCGTGCGTCGGTCAAGGTCTTCGAGGACGCCGTTGCAAGTGCGGAGGAGATACACGAGAAAGTCGGAGAACCAGAGGAGCCTCCGAACAAGCTCTTCCAGGACGCGCTGAGCCGACTCGATACCGAGGACACCCGGGAATCCAAGCCACCCGCGCAACGCGAGTCAGGCAAGGACATCAACGCGCGCCTGCAATTCCTGGCGAAGATGTACGCGACGGACAAGGATCGCCCTTTTGACAGGGCGGATGATGATTTCTCAATCGACTAGATGTGGGCTGACGACGTTGCAGAGATGGGAGGGGTGTCATCAGTCTCCACACCTCGGACACTCTGGTAAAGGAGGGAGTAGATGGCCAACGAGCAGGAAACGCCGGTGAAGCAGGAACAGCCGGAGCAGCCACCGGAGGAGGCGAAGAAGCCTTCAGGGCCGGCCGCGCCCACTGTGGACTTCCTTGATGAGACCCAGCAGCGCGCCGCCGCAGCCTACATGGCATACCTGGATGCCGAGAGACAACTCGAGAAGGCATACAAGGACCAGGAAGCAACAGCGGAAACCAACTATGCCCAGGCATTGGAGCAGGCAAGAAAGACGTGCCAGGACACGGTGGCTCAGGCTCGCAAGAACCTCGAGGGTTCTCTTGCCCAGGCGAAGAAGCAGATGGACGAGGCGTTGGCCAAGGCTCGTCAGGCATTCGATGAGAGCACGTCACAGACTCGAAAGGCTTATGAGGAAGGCGTCGCTCATTCAAAGAAAGAGCATGACGATGCAGTCGCGCAAGCATTGAAAGCCCGCGACGAAGAAGAGAAGAAGGCCCGGGTCGCACACGGAGAGGCAATGGCCCGGACCTGGGCAGTATTCACCAAGGCTCGCCGCTAGAGCGAGAATCGAATCCGACAATAGAAAGGCCCCCGACACTGTGAGTGTCGGGGGCCTCTGCATGTCATTCCAGGGGAGCGCCTAGAGCAGCACTGGAATCTCGTCGAACGATTCTTCAAGCCGGCGAGTCTGAGATCCAAGGCCCTTCTTGGCCTTCATGACCGAAATGAGATCGATGGCCTTCGTGAAGTACTCGGTAATCTTACGGATGCTGCCGATCTCAGACAGCACGATAGTGACGTCCAACTGCTTCGTATCACGAGGATAGTCGCCGCTGCGAATCAGGGCGTTGGGAGCCAGGTTGCGCAAGTTGTCGCCGAGCTGTTTCATAACGTCCATGCTCATCTCACGGGCGGGCGCCGTAAGAAGATACAACGCTCTCCCCGCATCGCTCGGATCGATGGTCATGGACAACTCGCTGATGGCCTGGTCCATGGAGTGTACGGCCCGGCTGGTGTCGCTCATCTTGTCACGGAAATCCCGCTTGGGTCCGCAGAAGGGGAGACGGCGCTCAATCCTCGAACTCCCTCCACCGATTACTGTCCACCCCGAAAGGGTCTGAATAATATCCCCCGCATCGAGCACCTTGGAGCCCACGTAGCGCCGGTTCGTTTCCTCTCCAGCACAAAGGACATTGTAGAAAGGCTCGACAACGCGAGCGTTGATCGAGTTCAGGTTGTTCTGTGCCGGCGCATCCTTCTTGACGTAACGCTGATTGTCGATGAGGAATACAGCGTCAGCAACCAGATACGTTGACTTGAGACACGTAGCAGTATTGTAGATGGTCCGCGTTTCGGTGGTTTCCTCCTGCTTGAACGGCAGTACGACTATGTCGTAGACGGGCTTGCCAATGTATCGTTCCTTGAGTTGCTTCGTCAGCACACCGATAGAACCCGACCCTGTGCCGCCTGCGGCGCTTGCGCACAGGAGGAAAGCATCCGTCTCGTAGAAACCTTCGGCTGTACGTATGGCATCGATGATCTTGTCGACATCTTCGTTCGCTATCTCCGCGCCGAGTTCGCTGATCTTGCCAACGCCATGCCCGTTCGTTCGTTGAGCTCCGATAAGAATGCGGTGTTTGTAGTCCGGCTTGATTGTCCTCAACCCACTCAGGTCGGTGATGTCGGTGTTCACTGCGAACACCCCTGCCAGAGTGTCCATTCCACGCAGAGCGTGGCCCCTCTTGTTCAAACGGGCGAATCGATCAGCGATACGCCCGCCACACTGTCCCAGTCCAATAACCAACAGCTTCATAGCGCTATTCTAGTGCCCTCCTTCACGAATGTCAACGTACGTATGAACCAATCGACAGGGCACGTTTCGCGACCGCCCCCAATAGTCGTACGCATATCACGATGCCATCGTCCGCCTCTCCCACAGGCGGGCCACGTCCCTGCAGTCCTCTCTATATAACGGAAATGCGTCCATAGTAGTTGCGGCGAATCGACTCAAAAGCGGTGCGATAGTGCCGAAAAGCCAAAGTGAGGTGATCCATTACATCAGTAGCCGTGATGCCGTCTTCGCCCTTAGCCTCAGCCGCCATGTCTCCCGCCAGTCCGTGGAGGAAGACGCCGGTTGCGGCCGCCTCCTCTGTCCGCATCCCCACGCACATGAGGGCGGGAATGGTGCCTGCCAGCACGTCGCCACATCCAGCGGTCGCCATGCCGGGGTTGCCGCTCAGGTTCATAGTCACATGTCCATCGGGGCCGCAGACAAGCGTGGTGGAGCCTTTCAGCACCACGGTGGCCCGATAACGCCCGGCGGCCGCTCGAACGGCGCCTACTCTATCGTTCGCCACATCGCTGACATCACAGCCGAGCAAGCGGGCCATCTCTGCAGTATGTGGCGTGAGTATAGTCTCCTCCGTCCTGCCAGCAACCAGTTGGTCCATGCCCGAGATTGCCGTCAGGCCATCGCCGTCCACCAAAACAGGTGTGCCCAGCCGACCAATGAGTGTACGAACGAGAATCTGAGCCTCGTCATCCAGCGACACGCCGGGTCCCAGCACGCACACGTCGACCTTTTCGGCAATCGCAACAAGGGCATCCGCATTGCTGGAGCTTGAGCAACCTCCGGTGGCCTCTTCCAGAGGCACTATCACCGCCTCGGGCGCTCGAATGCCCATCAATGACGCCACGGAGGCAGGCACGGCCAGCCTGGCATACCCTCCACCCGCCTTCAGAAACGACATGGCAGCGAAGACGGGCGCACCAAGGTACGTCCGCGCTCCCGCGACAAACAGCACATCGCCATAGTCTCCCTTGTGAGTTTCGAGCTTCCTTGCGGGAAGCGGTAGTGGGCGGCCCACTTCAACGCTTCCTGTATTGGAATACAGAGTAGGAGGGAAGGAGATGTGCGAGACGTAAAGACTGCCACACATATCCCGCCCCGGCGGCAGCAGATTGCCAGTCTTGGGAAGACCGAATGTGACGCTTGCCTCGGCGCTGACGGCAACACCGGGGCATGAGCCTGTATCCCCGTTTACACCTGACGGAATGTCAACGCTGACTACGGGAAGGTTTGAAGCGTTGACGCGGTCAATCACCTCCGCGTACAACCCTTCAGGCCGTCGGGTGAGTCCGGTTCCCAGCATCGCGTCGATGACCACATCACATGACCTGCCAAGATACAGTTCCTCGTCGGAGGTGAGTCGCTGCACAGGGATGCCTGCAAGTACCGCCGCTTTCAGGTTGCCGGCCGCCGCTCCCTTCAGGGAGTGTTCGTCTGCGAGAAGGAAGACACGAACCTCGGCTCCCGAGGAGTTCAGTCTTCGTGCAACAACGAAGCCATCACCCCCGTTGTTGCCTCCACCGCACAGGACCACGAAGTGGCGACCTTCGATGCCATAGCGCCTCGTGACTACGTCATAGACGGCGCCCCCGGCATTCTCCATGAGTATCTGGTCAGAGAGGCCGTACTCTTCAGCAGCACGCCTATCGCACCGACGCATTTCCTCAATCGTACACACATTCATCGCAGGTCACCTCTTAGTCCTGATACTCTCCTTTGAAACGCACCTTCACATTGGAGACGCTTGCAGTCCGGAAGCAACGGCGGAACCATGAAGCTTCATCTCGCCCGGCGCCTCGGTGGGTGCACGTCCTTACGGCCCTCCCACAAGGTGGCTCAATAGTATGTCAAGTCACTATATCCATCACCTGGCGCAGGCGCAATAGCCCATACTTGATGCTACTCAGCGTTCAGGATGAATCTTGAGTGGATGCACCCGCATCTGCAGGCGGCGCGAAGCGCACAGCGAGGTACATGAAAGGAGTGTCCAGGAGCGCTACGACGCACTTGAGAACGTAGGTGGTCAGTAGTATCTGCAGCCATATTGCGGCATCGTAGAGCCCCCACAGGGCGATGAAGCAGAAGAGCAGCGAGTCGATAGCCTGGGAGGCCATTGTAGAGGCACAGTTGCGCAACCAGAGATAGCGGCCAGCGGTGACACGGCGCCAGAAATGAAACGCGGAGATATCATGGTGCTGAGACACCAGATAGGCCACAAGGCTACCGGCGGCGATACGAGGCATTACTCCGAAGATGGTCGATAGAGAATCGTGCGCGAAGTCACCCGGGGCGGGCTCAAAGGCCAAACCGAAGGTCATCCACAGGACAACCAGTCCCATCGCCGTGAACCCGAACCAGACACAGCGTCTTGCCTCTTTGCGACCGTAGAGCTCACTGAGCACATCGGTTGCCAGGAACACGCTGCCGTAGAGGACATTCCCGAGAGTGGCGGTGAAACCGAAGAGCACAACTGTCTTGGTCACCTGGACGTTGGCGATGATGACCGAGGCCACAACCAGCACATAGAGCCCTTCCTTGCCGAAAAGGCGAAACACGAGAATCGTGGTGGCCAGTCCTACGACAACGAAGACAAGCCACAGTGCCTCGGTGGATACCGTGACAGAACCAATGCCTACCATAGCTCAGTGCTCAAGAGTTGTGTCGCTGTGCGTGACTGCCCTCGAGCGATGGAATCTGCGCTTCTCGGCAAGGCGAACCGACTCATCGGTCACGCGATACGAATCCAGGAACGCCGCGCGAAACTCAGAATACCTGTCCTCCAGAATGGCCTTCCTCATGTCGAGCATGAGGAGCTGCATGAAGGCAAGATTGTGTATGGTTGCCAATCGATATGCGAGCAGTTCCTCACACTTGAAAAGATGGTGCACGTAGGCAGCCGAGAACGTGCGGCACGTATAGCAGTCGCATCCGGCATCAAGGGGTCCAAGATCGTCGCGAAAGGCCGCGTGGCGGATGTTCCGGCGACCGCCTCGCGTGAACACGGCCCCGTTGCGCGCCACACGCGTTGGCAGGACGCAGTCGAACATGTCTATGCCTCTGTGGACGGCCTCCACAAGATCCTCAGGTGCGCCCACCCCCATGAGGTAGCGCGGACGCTCACGCGGCAAGAGAGGCACGGTTGCATCGAGCACCGAATACATCACGCTCTTCGGCTCTCCCACGCTGAGTCCGCCGATGGCGTAGCCGGGAAAGGGCATCGCCGTCAGGGTCTGCGCGGACTGCCGACGCATCGCAAGGTTATCGCCGCCCTGCACTATCGCGAAAAGCAACTGGTCCGTTCTGGTGCTGGACTCGAGGCAGCGCTCAGCCCACCGGTGAGTCCTATCCAGCGCCTCCCGGACACGTCTCTCGTCTGCTGAAGCGGGAGCGACATCGTCGAGCACCATTGCGATGTCCGAGCCAAGTCCTTCCTGGATCTCGACGCATTTCTCTGGTGTCAGACGATGGGTGCTGCCATCGATATGCGACCGAAACGTGACTCCGTCGTCGTCGATACGCCGCAACTGAGCCAGACTGAAGACCTGAAAGCCTCCACTATCGGTGAGTATTGCCCTGTCCCATCCCATGAAACTGTGCAGTCCACCGCAAGCCCTGATGGTTTCCACCCCAGGCCTGAGATAGAGGTGATAGGAGTTGGACAGCACAATCTGGCTTCCTATGTCCTTCAGGTCATCCGGGGTCAGGGACTTGACGGACGCCTGACTCCCAACAGGCATGAATACCGGAGTCTGAACCGGGCCGTGCGCCGTCCGGAGGTTGCCCACACGCGCACAGGAACCTGGAGCGACATGATCGAGGGTGAAAGGCTGAACGGCAGTGTCGATTTGACCTCCGCCGAGAGTATAGCATTCGCCAGATACTACGAACGCACTGAGGCCACTACCCGGGGTGGCGCGCCAAATGATGAGGGCAGGGTCTAGACGAAGCTGCCTCTGGCGACCACGTGCACCCGACCGCCGACAGCGACTCTCACATGGTCGGAGCCCCGGAAGGCGCGGGCGAAGAGCAATGAAGGTCTGCGAATCTCATGACCCTGCTCGATGCGAAACTCGAGGTTGGATGATGCAGGCTTGAGATACCGCATCGAGTACGCTGCGAGGCAGCCCGCCGCAGCCCCGGTTGCGGGGTCCTCGGGTATCCCGTAGTCAGCAGCGAACATTCGAACGTTGAAGTCATTCTCGGGATTGTAGGTCTCAGGTGCGAATACGTATACCGCACGGGAACCAGTGGTGCTGACGAGCCTCTTGTACGCGTCCGGAACAACGGCTGCCCTCTGGACTGCGGCGAGTGACCGAACAGGCACCATTACGAAGGGCAATCCCGTCGAGACCTCCTCTATCGGCCATCGCGTGTCGACGTCATCAACAGAGAGCCCGAGCAAAGCGGCGGCATCTTCCGGTTCCATGCGCCGGCCATGTTCAGGACAATTGTGGTTGACCCATACCGTGTCTACCTCACCGTACTGGTAAGCAAAGCTGACGGTGACGGGGCCCGTCCCCACCTTGAGATTTAACCCTGTTAGCGGCTCGCCGAGCACCTCGCTCTGGAGAATGTATGCGGCGCCGAGCACGGCGTGTCCGGAGAAGGGTATCTCTTCGGCAGGTGTGAAAACCCGAACCGTGTACCCATCATCGTCGGGCAAGTCGGATAAGATGAATGCGGTTTCGGAAAAGTGCACCTCGCGGGACAGGTGCTGCATGTCGGCAGCGGCCAATGAGGCGGCGTTTCTGAAGACTGCCAGCTGGTTGCCAGAGTAGTAGCCTTCAGCGAACACATCCAGCAGGTAGAAACTGCGCTCCATCGATTGCACGAAGCCTTACCCTGACAGCGTGAGAGAATTGCCCTTCTACGATTGTAACAGATGGAATCGAACGATAGTACGCACGCCTTGACCGCAGCGTCCGCGCGACTTGGTTGAGAGCAAAAGCTTCGGTATGCTAGGGACATCAGATGAGGACTGGCCGGGGAGTAGCATACGGGGCACTTTCACTTCTCACACTTCTTGTGCTGGGAACGGTTGGCTACGTGCTGATTGAGGGCTGGGGCGTATTCGAAGCGCTCTACATGACAATCATCACGTTGAGCACGGTTGGCTACTCCGAAGTCGCGCCGATGTCCGACGCAGGCCGCCTGTTCACCAGCGCCCTCATTCTGATTGGGCTGGGGGCGGTATTCTATACGGTAACAGCGGCATTCGGCTACCTGGTCGAGCAAGGTTTTCGAGGAACACTCGGAAGGAGACGTATGGAACGCGATATCAACCGTCTCAAGGACCACTACATCATATGTGGATACGGTCGGGTTGGCGCAGAAGTAGCGGAGATCGTCGGAGGGACCGGTGCTCCACTTGTGGTAATAGACCCTGATGCCAGTGCGGTCGAGCGCGCCGTCAAAGCGGGACACCGGGCCCTGGAGGGCAACGCGAGCACAGACTCGGTTCTCGTCAAGGCAGGAATAGGTCGTGCACGAGCCCTCTTGGCGGCTACGGCCACAGACGCGGAGAACGTATTCATAACGCTCTCGGCAAAGAACCTGAACGACGAGGTCTACGTTGTAGCCCGCGCCTGCAGTCCGGACGCGGTGCGAAAGATAGAGAGCGCAGGCGCCAACAAAGTAGTCCTCCCGGTGCGCATCGGGGGAAAGCACATGGCCATGATGGCAATGCGCCCGCTCTTGGTGAGCTTCATCGACACATACTTCGGTCTCTCGTCCAACCCGCTCGAGTTGGAGAACATTGTTGTGACGGAGGACTCGCCCGCCGCCGGCAAGTCCGTGGGTGAAGTAGAGAAAAGCCTCGGTCTGACTGTCCTGGCAGTTCGCAAGGCCGACAATCAACTATACCCGAAGCCGGAAGCGCAACTGGATGTGGCGGCAGGGGATGAGCTGGTCGTGCTTGGCGCGCGCAAACAACTTGAGCAAGTGGAGGTACAGGCGGAAACCGACTAGCCGAGGTGACGGTTAACGAACGGAGAGAACTGAAGGCCACTCACATGGGAGACAGTGAAGCGCTCGAGACCCGAGCAAGAGAACTCCGAGAGACTCTGAACTACCACGGCTACCGGTACTACGTCTTGGACAGTCCGGAAATCAGCGACCAGGAGTACGATCGGCTGTTCGCCGAACTCAAGGCGCTTGAGGCCGAGCACCCGGACTTGCAGACTGCTGACTCACCGACACAGCGGATAGGAGCGCCGCCCCTGCCAGCCTTTGGAGTGGTCAATCATGCCGTACCCCTGCTGAGTCTGGCCAATGCATTCGGCGAAGAGGACCTTGCGGCGTGGTGGCGCAGGACGGCAAGCCTGCTCGACGCGAGTGAATTCGCGGCGGTATGTGAGCCAAAGATGGATGGTCTGGCCGTCGCCCTCGTCTATGAAGACGGCATCCTCACAACAGGAGCCACGAGGGGCGATGGCTACCACGGAGAGGACATAACGCAGAACCTACGAACAGTGCGAAGTATACCGCTCTCAGTCCCGGACGCCGCGCCGAGAAGGTTCGAGGTCCGCGGAGAGGTCTACCTGCCGCTCGAGGGCTTCCGCAGGCTCAACGAGCAACGCGCCCGGAACGGGCAGCCAGTGTTTGCGAATCCACGAAACGCAGCAGCGGGTTCGGTAAGGCAACTGGACTCAAGCATCACTGCAAACCGGCCACTGGACATGCTCGTGTATGCGCTCGGGTGGGCAGAGGATGCCCGCATACCCGCAACGCATTGGGAGACGATGCAGTGGCTGGCATCACTGGGCTTCAAGACGAACCCCCTGTCGGTCCGAGTTCATGGAGTCGGGGAAGCACAGGAAGTGTACTCGGCCTGGGCCAAAGAGCGGCAAGGCTGGCCGTACGAAGCGGATGGTATGGTTATCAAGGTCGATTCTCTCGCCTTTCAGCAACAGCTTGGAACCGTGGGGCGTGAGCCACGCTGGGCAATAGCCTACAAGTTTCCCGCGATTCAAGGTACTACCAAGCTGCTCGAAATCAGAGTGAACGTGGGAAGGACCGGCAGTTTGAATCCTTACGCCGTGATGGAGCCTGTGAGGATAGGTGGCGTCACCATCAGCCAGGCGGCGCTCCACAACGAAGATGACATCCATCGCAAGGATATTCGAGTAGGCGACACGGTAGTGGTCCAGAGGGCAGGCGACGTGATACCCGAAGTGGTTGGTCCCGTCGAGAGCGTGCGCACCGGTGAAGAGCGGGAGTTCCAGATGCCTTCAACCTGTCCGGTGTGCGGCAGCGAGGTGGTACGACTCGAGGGAGAGGCGATGCACCGGTGCACCAACTCGGCATGCCCCGCGCAGGCGCTGGAGAGGATAAAGCACTTCGTGAGTCGTGGGGCCATGGACATCGAGGGCATAGGAGAGAAGCTCTCCCAATCCCTGTTTGAGAGCGGGCTCGTTCATGACATTGCCGACCTGTACTCGCTGACCAAGCAAGACCTCCTCTCGCTTGAGCGGATGGGATCGACAAGCGCGGACAACGTGCTCAGTTCCATCGAGGAGAGCAAGGCAAGAGAGTTCGCCCGGGTGCTTTTCGGGCTTGGCATTCCACACGTGGGACAAGAGTACGCCCAGTTGCTGGCATCACGGTACCCGAGTATCTCAACGCTATCAGGGGCGTCAGAAGCCGAGTTGTCGAGCATCCCATCGATAGGACCAAAGATCGCAGAGAGCATCGTTGCCTTCTTCCGCCAGGAGGGCAACAGGAGCATAATCGAGAGGTTGCGAAAGGCTGGAGTTACTCTTGATTCCGGGCAGGAGAGCACGGATGAGGGACTCTTGGCTGGAAAAACCTTCGTGTTCACCGGTCGCATGGAGACGATGTCCCGCCCTGAGGCAGAATCGCTGGTTGTCTCTTTGGGCGGCAAGACGGCTCAGGACGTCAGCAAGAAGGTGACTCACGTCGTCGTGGGAGCGGACCCCGGCTCCAAGGCAGACAGGGCAGCTGTGCTCGGAATTCCGAGAATAACTGAGTCTGACTTCCGCCGAATGGCAGGGGCCAGCTAGGCGCCGGGACGTAATTCGCCGATGACGTCAGCGAACACGTGTCTCAGGTAGGAGGGAATCTCACCTGGATTGAAGTACCCCGCAGCATCCGCCTCTTCGCCAGGTGTTGGATCGCCTTCGACCACCTCCACCAGATACGTCACTACCAGCATGTCGCCGTACAACTCCGTATCTTCGAGCCGCACGACCCTCAGGAGGCGCCTTATCTCTCCACGAACCCCTGCTTCCTCCTCGAGTTCCCGTAGACACGCTTCTTCGGGCGTCTCACCACATTCCACGAACCCCGAAGGACATCCCCAATAGCCCTTTTTCGGAGGAATGCCGCGCCTAATCAGAACAAACCGCCCGTCTTTCACAGCCACGGCGACCACAACGGGCAGCGGGTTCTCATAACGAACGAAACCGCAGTTTGTGCAGTAACGACGCGTGCGTCCATCGATGTGACCGGCGGCGAGAGCCGCTGCACAGCAGGGGCAGTACTGGTATTCTATGCGTGCCATGTGCCGTACCGCCATGCGGAGTTCCCGTGGATTGCCCCTCGTCTCCACAATCGCAGTGCGGGGATGATATCCTGCGGACGCAGCGCGTGCAAGGCGGCGACCTCGATACTCGAGTAGGGTGAGACCGATGACGAAGACAACAGGCGATACTCCTCAAGGCAAGAGACGCGCGAGTGACGAAGTCGGACCCGGCGTCGCGATCCCCAAGGCACTGCGGCAACTGGCATCCATGCTGCCGATACTCGTGGGCGTCGTCCTGCTCATAGGGCTTGTACGAGCGACCGTGCCCCCCAGCACGGTTCTGGCAGTGTTCAACGGAAACACGTTGCGCGACACTTTCCTGGGATCCGTAATGGGCAGTGTTCTTGCAGGCAATCCAATCAACAGCTACGTGATTGGGGAGCAGTTGCTCCGTGACGGAGTGAGTCTGTATGCAGTTGGAGCCTTCGTGGTGACCTGGGTCACGGTTGGGTTCGTGCAACTTCCTGCGGAGAGCATCGCACTCGGTCGCAAGTTCGCCCTGTATCGGAACGGCCTCGCTTTCCTCATCTCCATACCGATAGCGCTGCTTGCGGCAACCCTGACTATTGTCCTCGGGGGAAGTTCATGAGTGGATCACAAGGCAAGGGCCGCGAAGGTAGCTCCGCTATGCTTCGCAACGGGCTCATCTTCCTCGCCTGCGTGATTGTGGTCTACGCGATAGCGTTCGCCATTTCGCCGAGCACCGGTGCTGAAGCGCTCACGATCAGCGTGTCTGTGCTGAGTGGCCTGCTGCTTCCAATCTGCCTCGTATTTGTGGCGCTTGTCCTCACCAATCTGTTCCTGCGACCACGTCACGTGGCCGGGATGCTGGGAAGAGGGTCAGGATTAAGAGGGTCGGCGCTTGCGTTGCTCGCCGGCATAGTGTCGACAGGACCGGCATACGCCTGGTACTCCTTGCTCGCGACCATACGTCGAGAGGGAGGCGGAGCGGCACAGATAGCGGTCTTCCTGTTTGGCCGTTCCATCAAGCCCTTTCTCTGGCCGGCAATGCTGGCGTACTTCGGTGTGCTCTTCGTTGTACTGCTCAACGTTCTCATCGTGGCCGGCGCTTTCGCGGTCGGCTGGATTACCGAGAGGCTACCGGTGCACGATAGCCTTTAGGCTGCTCAGACACATGGACGCGTACCTGGATATTGAGACGACAGGACTGAGTTCGCTCGTGTGCCAGATTACTGTCATCGGCATCTACCGTCAGACCGCGGATGGATACGCGCTGATCCAACTGGTGGGAGACGAGATAACAGACGTGAATCTCGACAAAGCTCTTTCCGGAGTAACGACTCTTTACACGTACAACGGCGAACGATTCGATCTCGAGTTCATCGAGACCAAGCTTGGCTACACTCTGCCGCCTACCATGCATCACACGGATCTCATGAAGTCGTGCTGGGAGCGGGGATGGAAAGGAGGGCTCAAGGCGGTTGAGGTGCGTCTCGGCATCGCACGCAAGCTCCAGGGCGTATCGGGAAGGGATGCCGTCGACCTTTGGTGGCGCTTCGTCAATGATAGAGACGACTACGCTCTCAAGAAGCTGCTGGAATACAACAGCGAGGATGTGATTAACCTCGTGGCCCTGCGAGAGTGCCTCGAAAGGCATGACGCGGGGGGACGTTCCTGATGATAATCGATTTTCACACGCACGTCTTCCCCCCATGGGTGCTCAAAGAACGGGAGTCTTTCTGCAGGACGGACGCGTGCTTCGGCATGTTGTACGAGAATCCCGCGGCGCGCCTCGCGGTTGCGGATGACCTTCTAAGGAGCATGGACGAGGAAAGGATAGACGTATCCGTCGTGCTCAACATAGGGTGGACCACGCACGAGATGTGCGTGCGGACAAACGACTATCTACTCGAGGTGGCACTCCTGCACCCGGACAGGCTCGTCGCCTTTTGCTCGGTGAATCCTGGAGACGGCTACCTGGCGGTGGAGGAACTGCAACGTTGCGCGCGAAGTGGAGCGAAGGGCATAGGAGAGCTACGACCGGACATCCAGGGCTACACGCTCGGAAGCCCGGAACTCGACGCGATGGTACAGGCGGCAGATGAGACGGGTATGGTGATTCTCTCGCACGTTTCCGAACCGGTGGGCCACACGTACCCGGGCAAGGGTGCCATAGGACCGGAGCAGGCGTACCGGTTTGCTATGAGACATCCAGATGTCCCGCTTGTGTGCGCGCACTGGGGCGGAGGACTTCCCTTCTATGCCCTCATGCCTGAAGTGAAGAGGACCCTGGCGAACACGTACTTCGACACAGCCGCATCTCACTACCTGTACGAGAACGCCGTGTTCCAGACCGTGGGCAGCCTTGTTGGTGCCGACAAGATACTCCTTGGTTCCGACTATCCCCTGATTCGCCAGTCGAGGGCGATGGCCGAAGTGGAGCGTTCGACCCTGGTGGACGCGGACAAGCGCCTCGTCCTGGGAGGCAATGCGTCTCGATTGCTCGGATTGGAGTCCTGATGTCACAACAAGCGACGCTCAGAGCCTTCATAGCGATTGAACTGCCGACGGCCATAACGGAAGTCCTCGTTCAAGCCGAGCGTGCGCTCCAGACACAGTGCCGCGCAGGGGTGAAGTGGGTGCCTGCACAGAACATGCACCTGACGCTGAAGTTCCTCGGCGATGTCACGCTCTCCCAAATGCCGGAAGTGGTGGCCGCAGTCGAGCATGAGGCAATGGCTACACACCCCCTGCACCTCGCCGTTGCGACGTTCGGGGCGTTCCCAAACCCTTCCCAGCCCCGCGTCATCTGGGCCGGTCTGGCTGGAGACATCGAGGATTTGTCTTCGTTGGCTGGCAGGATCGATGTCCGGCTACGCCAGATGGGGTTTCCACTGGATACGCGTCCGTTCGCGCCACACCTCACTATCGGACGAGTTCGACAGGAGGTCCCAGTCGTCGACAGGCGAGCACTTGGTTACGCGGTCGCGGCGCTACCCGTTGCGCCGGGCCTTGAGTTCCTGGCGGACAGCGTCCACGTCGTGAAGAGTGAGTTGCGCCCCGAGGGTGCCGAGTACACCCGACTCTCTTCAAGCAAGTTTGTGGGATAGCTGCACGAACATGCTCATTTTGCGGCCCCGAATGGCTTGATATATAATTCTTCGATACTAGAGGTTTGGGAGGAGGATAACCTTGGACGACACTTCTTTCCCTAAATGCCTGAAGTGTGGCACTGGTGATCTGGTCCCGCTGTCAGACTTCGGAAGCCAAGGTGCGACGATTCACTACAAGGCTTGGGTGTGTACGAATCCTGATTGTGGTTTCAACATCAAGATCAGGAACGGAGAAATATATCTCAACGAACCCATACTGAGCGGTGAGCTTCGCGCCCGCGGACACTAGAACACGCGGGCGACTTCACCTTTGCTGCTCGTTGGCGATGCCGTCAACCTGGCATTGGACTGCCTTTTCCCTCAGCAGTGCGTTGGCTGCGGAAGGATGGGCAGCTTCATCTGCTACGATTGCTCGGCTCACCTGCCTTTCCTCCATCCTCCGCTTTGTCCCCATTGCGGACAGCCACAGATGAGCGGCATCCTCTGTGCCAACTGCGCAGGACGAACCAGTTCGGTCTTGTTCATCAGATCGGCCTTTCGATTTGAAGGCACCGTGAGGCAGGCAGTTCACGAGTTGAAGTACCGAAACGTCAGAGCGATCGGCCCGTTGCTCGCCAGCTACATTGCGCCGGTGCTTCGCGAAGCAGCCTATGCCCCTGACCTGATCGTACCGGTCCCCATGCATCCACGCCGCAAGCGCAGGCGCGGCTACAATCAAGCAGATATCCTGGCGAGGTCGGTCGGCAAACTTGTATCCGTCGAGGCGCGAACGGATGTCGTCCAACGTTCACGAGACGGCGCCAGTCAACTTGAGTCGGGCACCAGCGCCCGGCGTCGGAGCAACGTTCATGGGGCGTTCGCTTGTGCAAACAGACTTGTGTCTGGTAAACGAGTACTGCTGGTTGACGATGTGTGTACTACAGGCGCCACAATCGAGGCGTGCGCGACCGCGTTGCGGAGTGCTGGGGCGGCCGAAGTGGCCGCTGTGACAGTTGCCCGTGAAGTGTAGTTCAAGTGGGAGGTAGACATGAAACTGCAAGTGACGGCCAAGAACGACTCCCCTATCGCCCCTGCCATCGAGGACTACGCCCAGAAGCGAATCGGCAAGATGGACCGATTCCTACCCGGCATCGAATCCGGTAAGGTTGAAATCAGCGAGGAAGGCGTGCGGCAACCGGACCAACGTTTCAGTGTACAGGTCACGCTCGACAGCAACGGAGTCCTCATACGGGCACAAGAGCACGCCGATGACGTTAGGACGGCAATCGACCGGGTATCTGACGCGCTCGCCAACCGCATCACCCGCTACAAAGGAAAGCGGTTCGACCACGGCAAGGACACGGTGCGAAAGATGGAACCATCTCCCGACATGACAGTGACGCCTGATGAGGAACCTCACCGTGTTGTCAAGACGAAGCACTTCACTGTGAAACCCATGCCCATCGACGAGGCAACGGAGCAGATGGAATTGTTGGGTCACGACTTCTTTCTGTTTGTCAATTCAGAGACAGGAAACACGAACCTCGTGTACAGGCGAAAAGACGGACACTACGGGCTCATCGAGTCCACGGTTTAGGGTCTTCCGTGTCACAGTACGCGGTCTTCGAGACGGTTCTTGGCTGGATGGGGCTTGGGCGACGCTCCCAGTACGTTGGGGTTGTCATGCTCCCACAAAGTTCCCGGACCTTGGCCGAGGATCGGCTACGCTCCAGCCGCTGGTTGGAAACGACCAACGAGGAAATCGACCCGGACGCCTTCGGCTCGCTTGCAGAAAGGCTCTGCCGCTACATGGAAGGCGAGTCTGTGCCTCTTGACGACCCTCTCGACACAAGCCTTTGGACTGGGTTTCGCTATCGCGTATGGGAGACCACGCGGCTCATTCCGTACGGTGAGGTAAGGAGCTATGGTTGGCTGGCAAGGAGCATCGGGCAGGAGAAGGCGAGCCGTGCCGTAGGTCAGGCGCTGCACAACAATCCAGTACCTGTCATCGTCCCGTGCCATCGCGTCGTGGGTGCAAACGGAGCGCTCGTCGGATTTGGAGGCGGTTGCGCCTTGAAGCAGCGTCTGATCGCCCTGGAGGCCTGTAGCCGGGCAGTCCCATCACTCGACAATGAATGATCGTTCGCCCAGCGCCTGCTCGAGGTCGCTCTCAAGCTCAGGCCCACACGAGACTCCCAGTGAGGGAAACTCGAGGTCATGCGAGTCCCCGTCGAGGGTTCGTATGACGAGGCTCACGCTGTCCTCTCCCGGGTGGCCGCGAAGCACCGCCATGAGATGCTCAAGGCGACCGACATCGGATGCCCCATCCTCGGTCTCGGTCAGAGTGATAGTCAACTGACGCGTCACACGTCGTTCCTTACGTGGTTTGCCATTGGGCACATACCGCTGAGCCTGCGTGCAACTCAGCTGCATCTGCCCGTCCCTGGCTCGAAGCTGGCCTTTGACGATGACGACAGCACCTTCGTTCCAGAGACCTCTCGTGGTCTCATGGACCCTCGGCCACACCGTTACCTCGATGACACCGCTCGTGTCTTCGACCTCGGCAACCACAAACGGTTTGCCATCTTTCGTGAAGGACTGCCTGACCGTGGAGACCATACCGGCGACAACCACTTCTCTATCCATGTGCTCGTAGCCGACTCCCGCACATGGCCCGGTCACGATGTCTTCAAGCTCAAGGCTGATTTCGTGCATCGGGTGCGGGCTGAAGTACACTCCGGTGAGTTCCCTCTCCCAAGCAATCTTCTCGCGAGAAGGAACCTCGGGGATGCCACCGTTCAGGTGTAGCTCAATGCCAGCGGACGAGTCTCCGAGGACATCGAACATCGACGTTTGACCTGAATCTCGTGACCGTTGCTCGCTCTGAGCAAACGCCACGATACGATCGAGTGAAGCCAATAGCGCTGCTCTCGTACCAAAGGAGTCGAAAGCGCCAACCCGAATGAGGCTTTCCAACACCTTCTTGTTGACTCCTCGCGCGCCGACCCTGCGGCAGAAGTCCTCGACGGAGGAGAAGGGCCCTGATTCAATTCGCGCTCCGACTATTGCGTCAACGGGGCCCTGTCCGACGTTCTTGACCGCGGCGAGGCCGTAGCGAATGGCATCATGTCCATCGACGTTCTCTATGGTGAATTCAGAAAAGCTATGGTTCACATCCGGAGGAAGGACAGGCACGCCCAGCTTGCGACACTCCTCGATGGCGAGACAGACCTTATCGGCATTGTCATAGTACGTATTGAGAAACGCCGCCACATACTCGATGGCGTAGTTGGCCTTCAGGTAGGCTCCGCGATACGCGAGCAGCGCGTAGCTGACACTGTGCGCCTTGTTGAAGGCGTACCCGGCAAACGGCTCGATGAGACCGAAGATCTCTTTCGCCAGGCGTTCGTCCAGTCCATTCTCAACCGCACCGGCAACGAAGGTCTTCTCCTGCTCCCTCATTACCTCGGGAATCTTCTTTCCCATCGCCTTCCGGAAGATGTCAGCCTGCCCCATGGAGTATCCGGCGAGAATCCGGGCGATGAACATCACCTGTTCCTGATAGACAATGACTCCGTATGTCTCCTGCAGGATTCTTTCCAGATCAGGATGTGGATACCGCACCGGGGCGATTCCCTGTTTGGCCCGTATGAACGTGTCAATCTGCTCCATCGGCCCCGGGCGATACAGAGCCACCATTGCCGAGATATCGGCGAACGTCGAGGGCTTCAACTCGTGCAGATACCTGCGCATTCCCTTGCTTTCAAGCTGGAAGATGTCCCTCGTCTCACCGGACGAGAGCAGCGCGAACGTCCTCGGGTCATCCAGAGGCACCGCGGACAGGTCAATTGTGATTCCATGACGACGCTGGATTATGTCGCATGCCTTTGACAGGATAGTAAGGTTGGAAAGACCAAGGAAATCCATCTTGAGCAGTCCCAGCTTTGCGATGTTCCACATGTGGTACTGGGACATAAGGTTCTGCTGCAGGCCTTTGCCGACCGGCTGCAGCGGCGTGTAGAGAACGAGGGGATCGCGGGAGATGACCACTCCCGCCGCATGCGTACTGTGGTGACGCACGAGGCCCTCGATACCGCGTGCGGAGTCGACAAGTCGACGCACGTCGTCGTCGGCGTCGTACGCCTCCCTCATCTCCGGATTCTCAGCGAGCGCCCTGTCCAGAGTGATGGTCAGCTCCTGGGGGACCATGCGCACGATGCTGTCTACCTGTCCATAGGGCATCCCTAGAGCGCGCCCGGCGTCGCGCAATGCGGCACGCGCTCCCATCGTTCCGAAAGTGATGATCTGGGCAACATGGTCGTTTCCATACTTATCGTTGACATACGTGAGCATCTCTTCACGGCGATCGTCCTCAAAGTCAAGGTCGATGTCCGGCATCTCACGGCGCTCGATGTTGAGAAAACGTTCGAAGACGAGGCCGTATTCGATGGGGTCGATGTCCGTGATACTCAGGCAGAAGAGCACCAGGCTGGCGGCGGCGCTGCCGCGAACACCGTAGCTTATGCCGCTTAGCTTGGCGAAGGTGACAATGTCCCAGACCACCAGGAAGTAGTCCGCGAAGTGCGTTCGCGTGATGACATCGATCTCATGGTCAATCCTCTCACGCTGTTCCTGCGTGGGCTTGGAGAAACGTCTGGCAAACCCCTCTTCACACAGCGTTGCGAGGTGCTCCTCAGCGGTACGCCCTTCGGGGAGGACCACCTCTGGAAGATGCAGTTCACCGAAGGTGAGTTCCAGGTCACATTCTTCGGCAATACGTACCGTGTTCTCCATGGCATCCGGGATGTCGGCAAAGAGCTCGGCCACCTGCTCGGGGCTGCGCAGGTAGAAGAAGTCTCCCGCCATCCTCATCCGCTTCTCGTCGGTCACGGCAGCATTCGTCTGAACGCAGAGAAGCAGATCATGAATCTCCGCGTCAGACTGCTCGATATAGTGAACGTCGAAGGTTGCCACAAGGGGAATGTCCACTCGTCTCGCGAGATCGATCAGAGTGGGGTTGGCGCGCTCAAGGTCTTCGATGGGGTGGCGCTGTACTTCCACGTAGTAGTCCGCGCCGTAGAGCCTCTTGTACCAGAGTGCCGCCGCTTCGGCGTCAGCCTCTCTGCCCTCAAGAATCAGTCTGACCAGTTCGCCATTCGCGCATCCCGAGAGGGCGACGAGTCCGGAGCTATACTGCTGAAGAAGCTCCCGGTCCACTCTTGGCTTGTAGTAGAAGCCTTCCGTATAGGACCTCGTGACCAGTTGGAGGAGGTTGTGGTACCCTTCCGTGTTCTTCGCCAGCAGGGTCAGATGGAATGGGTTCCTTGTCTCCCGACTTCTGCGGTCAGTCTCCGCAACGTAGACTTCACAGCCGATAATCGGCTTCACGCCAGCGGCACGCGCCGCAGTATAGAAGTCGATGGCCCCGTACATGTTTCCATGATCGGTCAGGGCGATGCTCGGCATGCCGAGTTCGGCCGAGCGGGACACAAGTCGGGGGATTCGACACATGCCATCCAGCAAGCTGTATTCGGAATGGACGTGGAGATGAACGAAGGCGGGAGCCATCGGCGCGATTATACCATGGGGTCTCACGCATTTCGGGAGTGCCCCGGGAGGTAACAGCCCATGCACGGACGACTGCCCCTGGTGGCCCTCATCCTCGTATTGCCCGTTGTCATTCTCGGTACCGTTATACGCATCGAGATGAACAGCGTGGGTCTGTACCTCCGAGGATTCGATACATTTGCCGTCTCTGAGAGAACAGGCATCGTGGAACAGGACCTCCAATCGATACCCGTTCACCTGATTCGCTATTTCAATGGCCTCGAAGACAGCGCGCAGATGGAAGTCCGGAAAGCTGACGGTGAGACGATTGCTCTCTTCCATGACTACGAACTCATCCATCTCGATGACGTTCGGAAGCTGTTCAGCCTGAACTCGCTAGCGCAGTCTCTGGGCCTGCTTTTCCTGGCACTCCTCGCAGGAATGGCAACAAGAGACAGCAGTCCTCATAAGGCGCAAGACATACTTGAAGGTCTGAGGATTGGCAGTTCGCTCATCCTATTCTCGCTCATTGCGCTTGGAGTGTTGTTCGCAACGCAATTCGATCGTATGTTCGTAGGTTTCCACATGCTGGCATTCACCAACGAGTTCTGGCTGCTCGACCCGAGGACCGACTACCTCGTGATGCTCTTCCCCACGGGCTTCTGGCAAGAGATGTTCTTCATGGCTGGAGGGCTCACCGGGTTCTTTGCCATGGCTATCCTATTGGCCGCGACCCTGCTGGGGCGGAGGTCGGCACACGCGACGCCTGACCGCCATCTCGAGCGCGGTCGTGATGTATAATGCCCACATCGCTGATTGCAGCGCATATCCAGGGGAGGTCCAGTGATGAAATTCAATCCTACGGTGGTGCGGCAGCAATCGTCAGGCACCTATCCACCCTACGTGCCGACATTCACCGTCGTGAGAGACTACAACGATATCGTGCTCGAATGGAGTACGGAGAGTCACATCGCAGTTATCACGCTGAATCGCCCGCAACTGCAGAACGCGCTGAGCCCCACCCTGCTTGAGGAGGGCATAGATGCGCTACGGCTGATACAGGACAATGACGAGATCAGTTGCACGCTCCTACGGTCGTCAAGCGAGCATTTCTGCTCGGGAGGGGATTTCAATTCGTTTGCGAATAAGGACCTCCTTACGCAACGGTGGTACTTCGAACTCACTCCCAAGTTCCTGCAGGCGATGGCAAACTCGTCGGTTCCGGTCATCAGCGTGGTGAGAGGCAACTGTTGCGCGTTGGGCGTCGCGCTCGCTGGCAGCAGCGACATCGTGCTCGCCTCCGACAACGCGGTTTTTCAGCTTCCCGGCGGGAATGTGGGATTCGGTTGCTACACGCCGACCGCGGGTGTGTACAAGTCCCTGCCTCGCAAGATGATGGCCGAACTGCTGCTCACATCAGCGCGCCACTCTGCGGAGTGGGCGCGTGATGCCGGTTTGGTGAACCATGTCTATCCCGACGCGGAACTCGACGAACAAGCATGGGATTTCGCGTCCGTCATCACAGCCAACGCGCCCCTCGTAGTTCGGTGGGAGAAGCAGTTCCTGAATTTCGTACTGGACGTGGACGAGCGACACGCGCTCAGATACGGCATAGACCTCATCACCATGCAGTCGCTCACACGCGATGCGAGCGAAGGACAGAACGCGTTCCTCGAGAAGCGCAAGCCTTCCTGGCAGGGGAGGCGCGGCGGTTCAGCGCGCGGTGACATACACGCGCCAGAGGAAGAGCATGTCTGGAAGGTCGGCAAAGAGGTCCGACGCAAGTAGGCCTCATCGGCCAGAGTCGAAGATGATTAACCGATAGCGACAAACGGGAGGGCGACATGGCGACGGACAGAGAGAAAGCAGTCGAGTTAGCCATTGAGCAGATAGAGCGCCAGTTCGGTCGGGGCTCTCTCATGCGCCTTGGAGAGGTGGCGGCCAAGCAACAGGTAGATGTCATTCCCACTGGTTCGCTCTCACTCGATCTTGCGCTGGGGGTTGGGGGGCTGCCGCGTGGAAGGGTGACAGAGATTTACGGGTCGGAATCCTCAGGCAAGACAACACTGGCGCAGTGCATCATCGCCCAGGCTCAAAAACAAGGCGGCTATGCGGTGTACATAGATGCGGAGCACGCTCTCGATGCCGCATACGCCGCGTCATGCGGCGTGGACATCGACGCCTTGTACGTGTCGCAGCCCGACACAGGCGAACAGGCGTTGGAAATCGCGGAGAAGCTGGTGAGCAGTTCGGGCGTCGACATCATCGTAGTTGACAGCGTTGCCGCGCTTGTGCCGAAGGCAGAGATTGAAGGGGACATGGGTGACTCGCACGTCGGCTTGCAGGCGCGCCTGATGTCACAAGCTCTGAGGAAGCTGACTGCCGCCATCAATCGCTCTCACACCTCCGTCGTGTTCATCAACCAGCTTCGTGAGAAGGTGGGCGTCATCTTCGGCAATCCCGAAGTGACACCCGGAGGCAGGGCGTTGAAGTTCTATAGCTCTGTCCGAATCGACCTTCGACGTGGAGAATCGCTGAAGCGAGGCTCGGACATAATCGGTATGCGCGCGAAGGCTCGCGTGGTGAAGAACAAGGTGGCTCCACCTTTCCGGACCGCTGAGTTCGACATTCTCTTCAACCAGGGAATCAGCAAGGAGGGTGACCTGCTTGACCTTGGAGTGGCGGCAGGGCTAGTCAAGAAGGCTGGCGCGTTCATGACCTACGGCGACCACAAGCTGGGTCAGGGTCGAGAAAACGCGCGCGAGTACCTGAAGCAGAATCCCGAAGTGGGCGCGAAGCTCGAGAGCGAAATCAGGGCTGTCTACAAGCCGAAACCCGTCCCTGTGCAGCAAGAAGTGGTGGAGGCGGAGACAGAATAGGCCCGAAAGCCTATGGCGTCGCCTGAGGACCGTCGAAAGGCGCTCAACAGGGCCTACGGGTTGCTGAAGCATCGTCCGCGCAGCAGTGCCGAGGTTTCAGCGCACCTTGCACAACTGGGATACGATGCCGAGACCGTTTCGGCAACACTCGACACACTTGCGGCAGCCGGACACATCAATGACGAGGCGTTCGCCCTTGCGTGGACCGACAGTCGATTGAGGTTCCGTCCAAGAAGCAAGTGGCTCATCCGGCGTGAACTTGAATCCAAGGGCATAGATGCCGATACGGCACTGAATGCGACTGACGGTGTAGACGACTATGCCACGGCCTTGCAGCTCGCGAGGCGGAGAGCGCCGCTACTACGAGGGTTGGAAAGGCCGACGTTCGTGCGTCGCCTGATGCGGTTCCTGGCTTCTCGTGGTTACGACCGATCGGTCTGCACGCAAGTCGTCATGGAGGTGCTGAACGAAGACTCCTCGTAGCGCACGCTACGACATGGTACACTATTGGTCCACCACGTTCGGCAGGGACTGCCACAAAGGCAGCCAAGAGACCCTGCCCCGAGTCTCATGACTATCAGCCACGGGAGTAACGCATATGACTGATTGGGGTTTCGCCGTACAGATAGCCGCCGGCGGCTTCGGAATGGTGTTCCTTCTCCTGACGCTGCTCGCCATCATGGTAGCGGCAGGTGCGCGTCTGATCGCACGCTACTCAGCAGATAAGACCCAGGGACAGAAGTGACGACTCCTGGCGCGACACCAGCATGAGACTTGGCACTATCATGGAGGACATGCGTTGTTTGGTCTACTAGAGAGCGGATTCCAGCAGTTCTACTGGGGCAACGCCGTGATGCTCGCCATCGGCGGCCTGCTCATCTACCTCGCCATCGCCCGCAAGATGGAACCTCTGCTACTGGTACCTATTGGATTCGGCATGATTCTGGTCAATCTGCCTCTTGGTGGCATGATGGACTACGAGATGGACCTTAAGGCGCAGACCTCGGGCACCGTCGTCAGTATCGAGATGGAGGAGGGGACGCGATTCGGCAAGGAAGCCGTTCTCATCACACTCGATTCCGGAGAGCAGATAGCCACTCCGGTCTTTGGCAGGGTGGACAGGTACATGGTCGCCGCAGGTGACGAGGTTGAGCAAGGCGACGTGGTTGCTCAGCTCATTACCCAGGAGCAGACCGATCAGGAGCAGTATCCAACGAGTCCCATCGGTCTTCTCTCACGCATATTCAAGTACGGAGTCATGTGGCAGATACTGCCACCACTCATGTTCCTCTGTCTGGGGGCTCTCACAGATTTCGGCCCAATGCTGGCCAATCCCAAGACCCTGCTCCTCGGAGCCGCCGCACAGTTCGGCGTGTACCTGGCCTTCTTCCTGGCCCTCATCGTGGGCTTCTCTCTTCCTGAGGCCTGCTCAATTGGCATCATCGGGGGAGCGGAGGGACCAACCACGATCTACGTCACGTCCGTCCTCGCCCCTCACATAATCGGCGCTACGGCAGTCGCCTGCTACTCCTACATGGCGCTGGTGCCTGTCATTCTCCCACCAGTCATCAAGCTGCTTACCACCAAGGAAGAGCGGAAGATCTACATGAAGCCCCAACTCCGCCCCGTCGGCCGTCTTGAGAAGATACTGTTCCCGATCGTCACAACAATCGTGGTCATACTCTTCGTGCCGTCATCTGCCCCCTTGATGGGCTGTTTCATGGTGGGCAACCTGTTCCGCGAATGTGGCGTGGTAGAGCGGCTGTCGAATACCGCGCAGTCCACTCTTGTTGACATTCTGACGATATTCCTGACCCTTGCGATAGGGGCCAGTATGCCGGCGGAGAATTTCCTTCAGGGAAGAACGCTGCTCATCCTCGTCCTCGGGGTGGTGGCCTTTGCCAGTGCCGCGGGAGCGGGAGTGCTACTGGCCAAGTTCATGAACCTGTTCTCGAAGGAGAAGATCAATCCAATGATAGGCGCGGCCGGCGTCTCCGCCGTGCCCATGTCCGCTCGTGTTGTCCAGGTCCTCGGACAGAAGGAGAACCCGCGCAATTTCCTGTTGATGCATGCCATGGGACCGAATGTCGCTGGCGCCATCGGGGCTGCCATTGCCGGCGGCGTGTTTCTGGGCATACTCGGCTAGTGCCGGAAACAGCATAGAACACTGACCAGGGGGTTATGCGAGATGGCTGAAAACAGTGATGCAGCAGCGAAACTCAATGAACTGAATGAGAAGAAAGCCAAGATTCGATTGCACGGCGGCGAGCAACGTGTTGAGGCACAGCACGCCAGAGGCAAGCTGACCGCTCGAGAGAGAATCGACCTCCTTCTCGACGAAGGTTCGTTCGTGGAGTACGACGAGTTCAGGAAGACACGTTCCGTGTACTATGGACTGGACAAGCAGGACCTGCCTGCGGACGGTGTCGTAACGGGGGTTGGTCGTGTCAACGGCCGCAAGGTGGCAGTCTACGCGCAGGATTTCACCGTCATGGGTGGCTCACTGGGAGAGACACACGCTCTCAAAATCGCCAAGATGCAGGACGTTGCCCTCATGATGGGCATCCCGTGTATTGCGATGCTGGACTCAGGCGGAGCACGCATCCAGGAGGGCGTCGATGCACTGGATGGCTACGGACGCATATTCTTCAGGAACACGCGTTCATCGGGCGTCATTCCCCAGATCTCACTGATTCTGGGGCCTACAGCAGGTGGGGCAGTGTATTCTCCTGCGATAACTGATTTCATCATCATGACGCGAAAGTCCAGCACGATGTACATAACCGGACCTGCCGTCGTGAAGGATGTCCTCTCAGAGGAAGTCACTCATGAGCAGCTCGGAGGTGGCCTCGTCCACGCGCAGCGAAGCGGTGTGTGCCATTTCCTTGCCCCTGATGATGAAGGGGCAATTGCGACAGCAAAGGACCTGCTCTCCTACATGCCGCAGAGTTACCGCGAGCAGCCTCCTCGAGGCGAGACGAGCGATGCTGCGGACAGAGATGATGTTTCACTGCGTGACGTGGTTCCGGCCGACGCCAACAAGCCATACGACGTGAAGGAGGTCATCGAGAGGATTGTCGACGACGGACAGTTCCTCGAAGTCCATCGTCTCTACGCGCCTAACATGGTGGTGGGATTCGCCAGACTGGACGGTCGCTCCATAGGCATCATCGCCAACCAGGCCAAGTTCATGGCCGGAGTGCTGGACATCAACGCCTCTGATAAGGCCTCGCGGTTCATACGGTTCTGTGATGCCTTCAACATCCCGCTCCTCACACTCGTGGACGTCCCCGGTTACATGCCAGGGACTGCTCAGGAACACGGGGGCATCATCAGGCACGGGGCCAAACTGCTGTACGTGTATTCCGAAGCGACCGTGCCTAAGGTCACGCTCATACTTCGCAAGGCCTACGGTGGCGCGTACCTTGGCATGTGCTCCAAGTACCTCGGAGCAGACATAGTCCTGGCCTACCCCACCGCGGAGATCGCCGTGATGGGCGCGAGTGGAGCGGCTGAGATTATCTTCGCTCGAGAGATCAAGAACGCAGACAAGCCTGACGAGGTCAGGGCCGAACGGATCGCCGAGTACAAGGCACAGTTCTCCAACCCCTACAGGGCCGCAGAGCGCGGGTCGGTGGATGACATCATCGATCCGAAAGACACTCGAAGCAAGCTTATCCGTGCGTTCGAGGTGCTGGAGACCAAGCAGGAATCCTATCCCGCGAAAAGGCATGGGAACATACCGCTGTAGGCGGCCACCACAGAAGTCCGCCGCAGCACTGACACGGTGTTCGGCATTAACTGGCCGGAAGTCCGAATCGGGCTGCCGCACAGATAGAACGAAACTGGACAGAGGAGGATACACACAATGGCAAGCGAATTGATCTCGTCTCCACTTCCTGGCAAGGTGCTTAGCGTCAAGGTAGCGGTAGGCCAAACGGTCAAAGAGGGCGATCTGCTCCTCACAATCGAAGCGATGAAGATGGAGAACGAGATAGTGGCAACCATGGACGGGACGGTGTCCGAGGTGATGGTTTCTCCAGAGACCACGGTCCAGATTGGCGATAGCCTCGTTTCAATCGAGGAAAGCTAGAGGATGAGGCCGCCGTTCGTGGCACCTTGCGGTGTGTGCCCCGAACGCGGTATAGTATGTTCGTTTCGGGCCATTAGCTCAGTCGGCTAGAGCACGGTCCTGATAAGACCGGGGTCTGTGGTTCGAGTCCACAATGGCCCATTTCTTTCTCCACTTCGTCGAGTGTCTCTCCACCCCCAGAAGCAGGTATGCTAGTCCTCCCACGCTTCATTCGCTGAGAGGTTATAGCTGTCAAACAGTTTTCCCGCCAGTTCATCGATATCCCGAGACACTCCTGCCTCGAAGTACCTGAAGTAGCAATTGTCCGGTGGTGTCGGGTCGGTCAGCCTTGTGAGCAAGCGCTTCCGCAAATTCGGAACCTTTCCAAGCCGCCACAGACTCTTCCCTTGCGGTGAGAGGTTGCATATTTCGTAGATGCCCTGCGATTCAGGCACGTCCTCAATGTTGGCTAGGGTGAACCTCAACCAGGGCCTATTCGCTCCCATTATGCTCGATTCCTCCTCGAATACCTCGGGCTGCCCTGTCCGTATCCCCGGATCAACTGACTGCTGCCCGTACACCCCCAACGAGGCGCCGCCTCAGAGCCCCCACTCCAGCAGTTCGCGGAACCCACACCTCTTCCACGTAGTCCGCATCTGGGCCCGGTGGTAGGCAGTCCCCTTCGTTGGTGAAATGCGCAATTGCGACCATCCCTCAGGTCCCTGCCAAGGACGTGGCGCTATCTGTTCAGGCAGTGACTTCGGAAGGAGATGGTGCCATGTTACGACATTGCAGCCTACTACTCAACGTCGTCACGCATCGGCGCAGCACATGGTCGCCACCGTCGGGGTCACAGAATGAAGCTCGTATGGCGAAAGAAAAGGGTGGTGACCGAAACCGACCACCACCCTTGCGGGAATTCTCCAGCCACTAACGGTATGCGTCTAGCGCTTGGTGTACTGAGGTGCTTTGCGGGCACGGCGCAGACCGTACTTCTTACGTTCCTTGACACGCGGGTCGCGCGTGAGGAAACCTTCCTTACGAAGTACCGGTTTCAGCGCCTCGCTCTCCCTGACGAGAGCTCTGGCAATCCCGTGTCTGATGGCGTCCGCCTGGCCGCTTATGCCACCACCGGCGACTTTGGCCTCTACGCGGAACTTGTCTGCCATCTCCGTGACTTCTAGCGGCGCCACGATCTTGGTGCGGTGTTCAACGCGTGTGAACACCTCGTCGTACGGTTTGCCATTCACGGTGATTCCGCCACTACCGGCATACAGCCTCACCTGCGCTATCGCACACTTGCGCCGACCGGTACCCCAAACATACGCTGCGTCACTCATTATTCGCTGACCTCACTCTGGATGAGCTGTCCGCGATGCGGATGCTCCGCTCCGGCGTACACTCTCAATTTCTTATACGTGGCGTATCCGAGCGCATTCTTGGGAAGCATGCCCTTCACAGCGTGCTCAATCACGCGCCTCGGATCCTTGGCCATCACGTCCTCAAACGTCGGAGCTCTCAGTCCCCCCGGGTATCCGGAGTGTCTGTAGTACTTCTTGTCGGTTCGCTTGTTGCCAGTGACAACGACCTTAGCAGCATTGATGACGACAACATAGTCTCCAACATCCATGTGGGGCGCGAACATCGGCTTATGCTTGCCGCGAAGCAGCATCGCTGCCTTTGTAGCCACCTCGCCGAGGACTGCACCATCGGCATCGATAACGTGCCACTCGCGCTGTATCTCTTTCGCCTTAGGACTGTATGTACGCATCACCTATTCTCTCCCAACATCGACACGATCTACGAGGCAAAAGGCAAAGCTGCGGCGTATCGCACCTCAACGAGGCTCAAACCCCGAGGAGAGGCCGCTGGCCCTGCCACTGCTTTGTGACCACACTCGATCAAATCCGCAAATTCCTCAACTGTACACTTGCCGAGACCAACCTGTATTAACTGACCCACCGTGTTACGCACCTGGTGCCGAAGAAAAGCGTTGGCGACAATCCAGAACTGTACCACGCCATCCGCCCTAATCAGTCGAGCCTCTGCGACGGTCCGGACTGTGCATTCCGTTTCCTCAAGAGACGTAGCGAACGCCCGGAAATCGTGCGTTCCGTGCAGAAACCTGCACGCCTCCCTCATCCGGCGCACATCCAACTCTCTCCCTACCCGCAGGGCAAACCGCTCTTCTAAAGGTGCCCGTTCGGCCCGGCTCAGGATATTGTAGCGATAGCCTCTTGCCGTGGCCATCCGCCGAACATCGAAGCTAGACTCTATCCTGCACACGCCTCGAATCGCGATTCCAGCAGGCAGGTAGAAATTCAAGCCCCTCACAATGTTGGTGACGCTGAACCGCTCACCAACCCAGAAGCTTATCACCTGCCCCTCGGCGTGTACCCCTGCGTCTGTCCTGCTGGCTCCCTTGATCCTAACCCGGTTGCCGGTCAGTCTCTCCAGCGCAGCTTCCAGTTCATCCTGAACAGTCCGCCCTCCGACTTGAGACTGGAACCCCAGAAAGGGGGCACCGTCATACTCCACCAGGGCGGCACACTTAACAAGACTCACTATTATACAAGTTCAAGCTGGGCCATCTCGGCAGCGTCGCCGTGTCGAGGTCCCATGCGGACAAGCCGCACATACCCACCCGGGCGTGTAGCATACCTTCGCGCCAGGTCATCGAACGCTTTCTTCACGATGCGTTCCTGTGTGACGAACTTCAACGCCTGCCGACGAGCACTGAGGTCGCCAGCCTTACCCAGCGTGATGACGCGCTCCGTCAGGCTCTTAACCTCTTTGGCCTTGGCCACTGTCGTGACCATCTTTTCGTGGTCGATCAACTCGGCCACCTGATTTCGATACAATGCCAACCGATGCTCGGTGGGCCTATCCAGCTTGCGTCCCGCAACTCGGTGTCTCATTTGGCCTTCCCCTTAGTCTTCTCCGGGATAGGGTATCCCAAGCCTGTCAGGAGTTCCTGCACTTCGACCTGGGATTTCTCGCCGAAACCGGGCAGCGGTGGCAAGCCATCCCGCGTCTTCTCAATAAGCTGCCCCAGCGTCATGACTCCGCCCCTCCGAAGACTGTTGTGTGCCCTTGTGGACAATCCAACCTCTGCGAGCGACGTATTGTACTGTTCAGGAGAGATCGCCAATCCAGAAGGCATGCGCGCCTGCTCCGCAGAAGGAGCTTCCACGCCCTTGAAAGACGCGAACTGCTTCATGAGGATGTCCGCGCTCTGAGTGACAGCCTCCCACGGACTGAGAGTACCGTCGGTCCAGACCTCGATTATCAGTCGCTCAGGGCTGCGCTCCTCCCCGGGATGAATCGGCTCTACCGCGAAATTGGCCTTTCGGACAGGAGAGAAAACCGCATCGACGGGAAGGGCACCAACGGGGAGCCCGTCCGCAGAAACGGCGGGAACGTATCCCCGTCCGGGTTCCACATTGAACTCGACGTGAAGCTTGGCCTCAGCGGAATCGAGGTTCGCCAGTACCAGGTGAGGATTGACGATATCGAAGTCAGCTGACCCCTGAATATCGGCCGCACAGACTACACCCTCGCCCTCCACATCAAGGAAGAGCTTTCCTTCCTGTCGGGTTATGGAGCGAAGGCGCAATTCCTTCACATTAAGAAGGAACTCAAGCACATCCTCGCGCACGTGGGGTATGGTGGAGAACTCGTGCTGAATACCCTCAATCTTGGCCCACGTGACAGCCGCTCCGGGCAAGGAGCTAAGCAGCACGCGACGCATCGCGTTGCCCAGCGTAACGCCAAACCCTATCTCCAGAGGCTCGGCAGAAAAGCGACCATAGGCCCCCGTGGATTGCACACACGAGACGGCTGGAATGGATAGCTCGCTCACTCACTTCCTCCCTATCACTACCTCGAGTAGTACTCGACGACTGCCTTGCCACTGAGCCTGCTATCGACGTCCTCGGTCGTAGGCATGGCCACAACGGTCCCTTTCATCTGCTGGTCATCCAAGCGCAACCACGCAGGGACGCCCCGGCCATCGATCTGCTCGGCCACAATCTTGAACAAAGTGGTCTTCGAACTCTGGGGACGCCAGCTGATGACATCGCCGGTCTTCACTAAGTACGAGGGCACGTTGACCTTACGGTCGTTCACGCGTATGTGACCGTGGCGGACAATCTGCCTGGCCTTGGCCCTCGACTCGCCAAACCCGAGTCTGAATACAGCGTTATCGAGTCTTCGTTCCAGCAAAACGAGCATGTTATCGCCAGTCATACCTGGGAGTCGCTCTGCTTCGGCAAAGAAGCGCCGGAACTGGGCTTCAAGAACCCCATAGGTGAAACGTACCTTCTGCTTATCTCGAAGCTGCAAACCACGGTCAGATATGCGGCGCCTCGTTTTCGTCTTCGAACGTCCACCGGGGGGCACGTTAGGTCGCCTCTCCAAAGGGCATCGAGGGCCGGTACACTTGTCGCCCTTCAGCATCAATTTGTCGCCGAGATAACGGCACAATGAGCATTTCGGTCCGGTATAGCGCGCCATCCTCTACACCCTCCTTCTTCCACGCGGACGACACCCGTCGTGGGGGATAGGCGTGACGTCCCTGATACTTGTCACGAAGAGCCCTGCACCCTGCAGTGCCCTGATGGCGGCCTCGCGCCCGCTGCCTGGCCCTTTCACGTACACTTCGATACGACGCATGCCGTCGTTGAGTGCCTGTCGGGCAGCGTCCTGAGCGGACAGCTGAGCAGCATAGGGAGTGCCCTTACGAGACCCCTTGAAGCCAGCCTTGCCGGAGCTACCCCAGGCGATAACGGCACCTGCCGGATCGGTAATGGTCACGATGGTATTGTTGAACGTCGACTGTACGAAGGCCTTGCCTTCAGCAATATTCCGACGTACTCGCCTCTTAGTTCGTCCCTTCTGTGCCTTCTTAGCCATATCTACATGTCACCCGCAGAGATACCTGCTCCTACTTCTTGGACATTCCGCGCTTCTGACCCCTGCCGGCAACCGTCTTCTTTGTGCCGCGGCGAGTCCGCGCGTTCGTTCTTGTTCGCTGCCCACGCACAGGCAGGTTCTTCCTGTGCCGAAGCCCGCGAACACATCCGATATCGATAAGCCGCTTGATGTTGAACTGCATCTCCCGGCGAAGGTCACCTTCAACCTTGAGATCGTCGACATCTATGATGTTTCTGATGAGCGTTGACTGCTCTTCAGTCAAGTCTCGAACCTTGATGTCTTCGGCGATGCCGGCCTTTGCAAGAATCTTCTTGCTGGTGGTCGGGCCAATACCGTAGATATACTGGAGACCGATGACAATGTGCTTGTCACGCGGCAAATCCACACCAGATATACGCGCCATACTTCAGCTCCTCATACAGGGTGCGCCAAGCACGACAGGCCACTAGCCCTGTCGCTGCTTGTGCCTGGGGTTCTCGCACAGCACGCGGACAACGCCGCGCCTGCGGATGATCTTGCATTTGCTACACCGACGTTTGACGGAAGAACTAACCTTCATGGTTCACCACACAAAACCTTACTATGATATACGATTGCCACGTACGTGTCAAAGCAGCACCTACTTGAGGCGATACGTGACTCGACCTCGGCTAAGGTCATACGGCGAGAGCTCCACGAGCACCTTATCTCCAGGCAGAATCTTTATGTAGTGTTTTCTCATTTTGCCAGAGATGTGCGCCAGCACCACATGCCCATTGGGCAGTTCCACCCTGAACATAGTGTTGGGCAGGCACAGTGTGACCTTGCCTTCGACCTCGATCTTTTCTTTCTTAGCCATAATGCAGAAGACCTACGCAAGCACCTCGGGGTCACCGTCGGTGACGGCTATGGTGTGCTCAAAGTGAGCCGACAGGCTCCCGTCGGCTGTCAGCACAGTCCATTTGTCCGGTGCTACCCGGGTCTTCCATCCCCCCATATTAACCATCGGTTCTATTGCAAGGACCATGCCGGTTCTCAGCAAAGGACCCTTGCCACACATGAAGTTCGGTATCTGTGGCTCTTCGTGCAGTTCACGGCCCACGCCGTGCCCTGTGTATTCTCGCACTATCGAGAAACCACTTGCCTCAACATGCTTCTGAATAGCGAGCGATATGTCCCCTACATGGTTGCCCGCACGCGCCGCCCCAATCCCTCTGTTCAGACCTTCTTCGGTCACCCGCAACAGCCTCTGCACCTCGGAAGCCGACTTGCCTGCCGGCACCGTCAACGCGGCATCGGTATGGAAGCCATGAACAAACACACCAAGATCCAGAGAGACTATGTCCCCCTCCCGAACCGTCCTGGGGCCGGGTATCCCGTGCACAATCTCGTCGTTAATGGAGACACATACGCTGGCGGGATAACCGCCATATCCTTTAAAGGACGCCACCACACCCCGCCTTCTCATCTCCTCCTCAACGAACTCGTTCAGCTCTCTGGTCCTGACCCCCGGTCTCACCTCATTCTTCAGCTGCCAGAGCATCTCGCTGAGTATGCTCCCGCACTCTCTCATCAACCCGATCTCCTCGGGCGACTTGACTACAATCACTACTACCCAGCCTTGACCTTGGAGAGGATGTCCGCCCCAACTTCATCGATGTCGCGGTTCCCGTCGACTCGAACCAGCTTCCCCTGCGCATCGTAGTAGTCGACAATGGGAAGCGTCTGCGACAGAAACACCTTCAACCGTTCTCTAACTGTCTCTTCCTTGTCGTCATCACGCTGGTACAGTTCGCCACCGCACTTGTCACACACTCCCGGGGTCTTGGGAGGCGAACTCACCGCATGGAACGGAGTCTGACATGAGCGACATATCCATCGGCCACTCAGCCGTTTGACGAGTTCCTCTTCCGGAACCTCGATGTAGACGACAGAATCGATCGTCTTGTCCTCCGCCGCAAGCCGGTTGTCGAGCGCTTCCGCCTGGCTCAACGTGCGCGGGAACCCGTCAAAGAGTACGCCGCCAGCACAGTCAGGCTGGACGATGCGCTCGAGAACCATGCTGATTGTCACTTCGTCCGGCACGAGCTCGCCCTTATCCATATAGGACTTGGCCAACATGCCCAACTCTGTCTTTTCCGCAAGAGCGCGACGGAACAGGTCACCCGATGCAACGTGCACAACTCCAAGCTCCCTTGTAAGAACCGAAGCCTGCGTTCCTTTTCCCGCTCCCGGCGCTCCTAGCAGCACAACATTCATAGGTTCCCCCTCCCTTACTTGAGGAATCCGTCGTATCGACGCATGGTCAACTGCGACTCCAGTTGCTTCGTCGTGTCAAGGGCTACGCCCACAGCAATCAGAATCGCAGTGCTCGAAATCGTGAGAACGGTCACTCCGGTAATCAGGCGCGCGAAGAAAGGCATGATGGCAACAAGGGCCAGGAAAGTCGCGCCACCAAACGTAAGGTGCCGTATGACCGAATTCAAATAGTCGGCAGTGGACTTGCCAGGTCTCACCCCGGGAATGAACCCGCCCTGCTGTTGAAGCGTCTTGGGAAGGCTCATCTGCTCGAAAATGACCATCGTATAGAAGAATGTGAATCCGAACACCAGCAGGAAATAGAGAACCCAATACAGGAGCCCCAAAGGCAGAGCAGCCGAAGGGTCGAAAGCCCGGTACATGGAGTCCCAGAAATTCGGCGCCTGCGGGTTCATGAAGTAGCTGGCGATGATGCGCGGCAGCTGCATCATTGCGATGGCAAAGATCAAAGGAATCATGCCAGCGGTGTTCACGCGGAGCGGGATGTAGGTAGAACCGGACTGCCGGTACATTCGGCCGCCACGGAACGTGCTTCTCGCGTACTGCACCGGAATGCGACGGTGTGCCTCGATGAAGATGACGATAACAACAAGCGTCGCCGCACCGACGATGGCAAATGCAATCGTTCCGAGCGGGTTCTCCTGAAAAGCGAGCCCTATTCGACCCGCGCCTTCGGCGAGCGACGCCACGATACCACCGAAGATGATAATCGATATGCCGTTTCCGATGCCCCGCTCGGTGATAAGCTCGCCCATCCACACCAGGAACATCGTTCCCGCCGTCATCGAGATGAGGATGGTGGCCGTGGTGATGCCATCCGGCCGAGCTATCACATTCTGGCTGGTCAGTATTGCAAGCTGCGAGTAGCCCTGCAATGCGGCCAGAGGCACAGCAAGGAAGTGAGTTATCTGGTTGATCCTGCGCTGACCACTCTCACCCTGCTGCGAAATGGCCTGCAGACTGGGTATGACGGGGACCAGCAACTGCATAATGATCGACGACGTGATGTACGGATACACGCCCATCGCCGCGATGCTGAAGTTCGCCATCGCTCCGCCGCTGAACAGGTCCAGCATGCCCAGCAGTGCGTTCTGCTCAAAGAAATCGCTCAGCGCTTGCGGGTCGACTCCGGGAAGTGGGACGTGCACAAGGAACCGGAAAGCAACAAGGATTCCGAGGGTGAACAGTAGCCTGTGCCTGAGGTCAGGAAGCGAGAACGCGTCCCGCATCGCCTGGATTAGACGTGGTTGTGCTTCTTTCTGCTGCATACTACGCCTTTCTCACGGTTCCCTGCGCGGCCTTGATCTTTTCCTCCGCCGCGGCCGAGAAGCGCTGAGCCTCAACAGTCAGATTCTTCTCCAGATCACCGCGTCCGAGGACCTTAGTGGGTTTCGACAAGGAGCGAACAAGGCCGGCTTTCATCATTTCTACCGGAGTGACTTCGCTGCCGTCCGGGAACACATTCAACGCGCCCACATTGACGACGTTGTACTCTGTTCTGAATATGTTGGTGAAACCACGCTTCCGGGGTAGACGCTTGATGAGCGGGAGCTGTCCGCCTTCAAAGCCGGGGCGCACGCCCTTACCATGAGCCTTCTGCCCCTTCATGCCGCGGCCGGAGTACGTCCCCCGCCCGCTGCCGTCGCCGCGGCCCACACGCCGCGAGCTATGAGTGGACCCCTCAGCGGGGCTCAGTTCATTCAATCTCATCGTCTGCCTCCATCACTGTCGCCCCCGCCTCGCGCTCTTCCACAATGTGTTCCGCAGAGCGGAGAGAGGCCAGTGCCAGAATGGTTGCGCGAGCAACGTTCGTGCGATTCTGGCTACCGAGGGACTTGCTGACCACGTTGCGTATGCCGGCAAGCTCAAGAACCGTCCGTACCGTACCACTCGCAATCATGCCCCGCCCTTGCGCGGCAGGCTTGAGCAGCACCATCGAGGCGCCGAACTTCGCCAGTGCCTCGTGTGGAATAGTCTCGTTGACCACAGGCACAGTGACCAGCTGCTTTCTGCCCATTGCGCTTGCTTTCCGGATGGCCTCGGGAACACCCGTCGCCTTGGCAAGGCCGACGCCGACGTGCCCGTTGCCGTCGCCCACAACCATTAGCGCCCTGAACCTGAGCCTCCGGCCACCTTTCACGACCTTAGTCACACGGTCGACGGTGAGCAGTTTCTCTTCAAGCTCGAGTTCAGAGGGTTCGACCCTCTCCATTCCCGACGGTGCCTTCCTGACTGCCTTCATAATCCAGTACCCTTCAATGTATTCTCGTTATGTACGAAAGATCATCGCGACTCTAGAAATCAAGGCCCGCCTTGCGTGCGCCTTCAGCGAGAGCCTTAACTCGACCGTGATATTTGTAGCCGCCCCTGTCAAACACGACCTGCTTGACGCCGGCCGCGGTTGCCTTCTGCGCCACAACCGCACCGACTTTGTCGGCCAGGGCGCACTTAGTGAGTATCTCCTCGCCAGCGATTCCCGCCTCAGACGAGCTGGCCGCCGCAAGGGTATGCCCCTTGTCATCGTCAATCACCTGGGCGTAGATGTGCTGCAAGCTCCTGAACACCGCAAGTCGAGGGCGTTCGGCGGTGCCGCGCACCCCACGCCTTACGCGCTCGTGGCGAACCTGTCTCATCAGTCTTGGGTTCTTCTTAGCCATACCACACTATCCTTTTGTGACCTTGCCGGCCTTGCCGGGCTTGAGCCGCAGCTTCTCTTCTTCGTACTTGATGCCTTTGCCCTTGTAGTGATCACAAGGGCGAATATGCCGGATATTGGCGGCAACCTGTCCAAGTTGTTCCTTGTCATAGCCGGACAAGCGCACCTTGTTGGTACCTTCAACTGTGGCATCAACACCATCGGGAATAGCGAACTCAACGGGGTTGCTGTAGCCGACCATGAAGGTCAGGTTACTGCCCGTCTTCTGAACACGATACCCGACGCCCTTGACTTCCAGCACACGCTCGAACCCGTCATTCACACCCCTGACCATGTTCGCCAGCAGTGTTCGAGTCAGGCCATGCATGGAGCGATGGATACGTCCATCAGTCGGGCGGACAACATGCAGGTACCCATCGTCAAGCGTAATCCGCATGTCCCGATTGAATGCTCGCGTCAATTGACCGCGCGAACCCTTGACGGTCACGACATTCTCGCTGGAAATATCGACCTGGACACCCCCAGGCACCTGTATTGGCAAAAGTCCTATTCGAGACATTGGTCAGTCACCCCGTTCTAAACCTACCAGACGTAGCAGAGAACCTCGCCACCGAGTTTCCTCCGCCAAGCGTCCTTTCCGGTCATGATTCCCTGTGAAGTCGACATCACGGCGACCCCAAGTCCTCCGTATACGCGAGGGATCTCGGTGCGGCCCGCATACACTCTGAGTCCGGGCTTGCTGACTCTCTCGAGTCCCAGCACGGCCGGCTGCTTGTCGACGTATTTCAGCTGTATCTTAATCATCTGTGCCGGCTCGCCCTTCACAACCTCGAAGTCCTCAATGTAGTTCTCATCCTTGAGGATCCTGGCCAGGGAAACCTTGACCCGTGAGTGAGGGACCATGACACTATCATGTCCCACCATGACGGCGTTACGGATTCTCGTGAGCATGTCGGCAATGGGATCGTTAACCATCGTGAAAACTCCTCACCAACTCGACTTCCGTACTCCAGGAACCTGACCCTCGGACGCCAGCTTCCTGAAGCAGATGCGGCACAGAGCGAACTTTCGCATGTAGGCTCTGGGCCTGCCACACAGTGCGCACCGGTTCCTGTTCTGAACACCGAACTTCGCCGGCCGGCTGGATTTCGCTATCTTTGATTTCTTCGCCATACTAGACTCCTGCGAAAGGCATTCCCATGAGTTTGAGCAGGAGCCGCGCATCATCATCGCGCTTGGCGCTCGTGACGATCGTTACCTGCAAACCCCTGATCTTCTCAATCTTGTCGTAATCGATTTCGGGGAAGACGATCTGCTCCTTCATGCC
>Ga0180432_10001029_pt1 | contig 44460 bp, 41 predicted proteins | sample SS_ome_10_FD_132414 | JGI IMG/M metagenome (GOLD analysis project Ga0180432, IMG submission 132414) | Hypersaline lake sediment archaeal communities from the Salton Sea, California, USA - SS_1_MS_2 metaG | ecosystem: Environmental > Aquatic > Non-marine Saline and Alkaline > Hypersaline >...
GAGGCCGGTCCGCCCGGCGGCCCGGTTGACGTCGCTGATGACGCAGGCGAATCGGACGAGGTTCTCGCCGGCGATCCCGCACTGGATGACGCGGATCTTGTCGTCGCCGTGCTCCGCCCGAATCGCCGCCTGGACCTCGGCCGTCTCCTTCCCCCAGAGGTCCCCGGCGTCGCGGATCTCGACCTCGCCGTCGTGGATCCACAGGTACACGGGCGACTCCGACGCTCCGGTGACGACGATCGCATCGAAACCGGCCCGCTTCAGCTCGGCGGACCAGAACCCCCCGACGTCGGCCTCGCCGAACGCTCCGGTCAACGGCGACTTGGCGCCGACGGCGTGACGCCCGCTTCCGGGAATCGGCGTCCCGGACGCGACGCCGGTCGCGAAGATCAGCGGGTTCTCCGGCGCGAACGGATCGACGCCCTTCGGAGTCCGCTTCAGCAGCTCGTGTGCGATGAACCCCCAACCGCCGAGGTACATCCGGTAGTGGTCCTCGGTCGGCTCTTCCACCTCGGTCGTCCCCGCCGTCAGATCGACGTACAGAACCTTTCCGCAGTACCCGTTGGCCATTCAGTCCACCTCCGTGGTCCTTCTTCAAGCCTTCCCGAACCGTCCGCCGTCCACCAAGAACCATGCGGCGCGCCGTCGGCCCGTCGAGCCCGGCGACGCACAAAAGCTTCCCGTAATCTTCACCCGGATCGCGTCTCCTCGCTAGGTTCCGCTCCACACCGCGGCGACGGGTCGCTCGATTCTGATCGCACGTTGCTCAGGCATCGCCCTCCTCCGGCGACAGGAGCCGCTCGATCTCCTCGACCTGCTCCGGGCTCAGGGAGCCGTACTCCATCGCTTCGGCGTTCTCCGTCACCTGCGCCACGGTCTTGAACCCCGGAATCGGGACCGTCCGCTCCGACTGGGCCCAGATCGAGCCGGGCCCCATCGGGCTCACTTCGATGCCGCTGCGCCCGAGGATTCGTTTGTTCACTCGTCCGTGCCTCCTCGTTCAGGTCGGATAAACTCCAGGAGACGTCGGTTCAGCCGGCCTACGATCCCTCGAAGCCGTTCGATCTCTCGCTCGTTCCACGCCGGCCATCGCGCCAACAGGTTCCTGTCGACCTCGAGTTCGTCTTCATCGCAGACCGCTAGCCCGATCGCAGTGAGTCGGAGCCCGTCCGAGGACTCCAGCGCCTCGCCACGCTCCATTAACCGTGCGAGGGCCGCTGCGATAATCCTCTCAGCGTCTTCTACGGGTGCGTATCCCGCCGCCCTGGCGACCAGCCCCTCCAGCGTCCGTGCTCGTGCGCGCCACGGGCGACGATGGATGAACCACAACTGCCGCCGGACGAACCACACCATCGGATCGACACCTCGGTGCCTCCGGACGTGCTCCTCCTCGTCCTCGCTCGCGGCGAGGATCGTCCAGACCCGTTGCCAGTGGTGCCAGAGCGACGGAACGGCGTAATCTGGACGGACCCCTTGAAGACGGCTCGACAGGATGGGTGACCCGTGCGTGCGGTCGCTTGTCTGCAGGGACGCAACGATCTGCCGGTCGAACGCGAGGAGTTGGTCCACATCCGAGGAGGTCACGTCGCCCAAGTCGAGGTCGGTCACCATCGCCGCGACCCGGTTCATCCACGTTCCGACGAGCCGAACGCCGCGTTCTGTGAGGGCGAACGCGTCGCCCGCGACTTCGGCGGCGCCGGACTCGACGAGCTCCTCGAACACGGCCCGAATCGCGCCGACGCTCGAGAACGGATACCGGCCGAGGTAATCCTCCGGTCGGAGCGCGTTCGCCGGGAAGCCGCTTCCGGCCCGGATGAGCAGGTTCCGCGCCGCTCCCTCGACCTCGAAGCCGTCGAAGAGCGCGCGGAACGCCCTCGGATGACGGACGGCGGCGGCGTGGAACAGGAGCGTCTCCGCCCGCTGCAGCTCGGTCCAGGTCTCTCTCGGGATCGTCACGGTCGGAATCTCCTTCCGACTCGCCTCAGTCGGCCTCGCCCGCCAGCTCCTCGCGGATCTCGGCGACGATGCGGTTCGCCTCCTCGAACTCGGCCGACGTGAGCGGACCGTGCGCCATCGCTCCAGCGTTTTCCCGAACCTGCTTCTCGCTGCGGGCGCCCGGGATCGGGATCGTTCGGTCGGAGCGGGCCCAGATCCAGGCGAGCGCTCCCTGCGCAAGCGTTCGGCCGCCGCTCGTCAGGGCGTCGCGGAGTCCGTCAACCATCTTTAACGTTCCGGCCCACTGCGGATCCTTGAAGTCAATGGCACGGCGCATGTCGTTCTCCGGGAAGGTCGAGTCGACGGTGAACTTGCCCGTCAGGATTCCGCTCGCTAACGGCTTCTTGTTGACGCAGGCGAGGTCGTTCGCCTCGCAGAGGGAGACGATCTCCGAGTTGTCGTTAAAAAGATTGAGCGAAAACTGGATCGAGGCGCAGGACTCGCCTTCGACGAACACCTCCGCACGATCGACGTGATCGGTGCTCCAGCCGTAGGCACGGATTTTCCCCTCCACGACGAGTTCCTCGAGAAGTTCGCGAACCGGCACCGCCTTCCCCGGATCGAGATTGGCGGCGTGGAGCTGGTAGAGGTCGATGACGTCGGTGTTCAGCCGCCGGAGGCTGTTCTCGCAGTCCCGACGGAGGTTGGCGACGATCGCGTCGTCGTCGCCGCGCATGATCCTCGTCTCCTCGTCGATGACGTGACCAAACTTCGTCGCGATGACCACGTCCTTGCGTCGGTCTCCGAGCGCTTTCCCGAGGATTCGCTCGCTGTGGCCGCAGCCGTAGTTCGCCGCCGTGTCGAAGAACGTGATTCCGGCGTCGAGCGCCGCCTGGACCGCTCGAATCGACTCCGCGTCGTCGACGTCACCCCACCCCGCCGGCGTCGGCCCCTCGTCACGCAGGATGCTCCAGGGGCCTCCGATCGCCCAGCAGCCCATCCCGAGAGCACTCACTTCGATCGGGTTGTTGGCTCTTCCGAGTCGTCGCTTCATGCCTCTTCCTCCTTCATTCGGTTCAGGATCTCTTGCGTTTCAGCCATCTGGCCGGCCGTCAGGGGCCCGAACTTCATCGCCCCCGCGTTCTCGCGGATCTGCTTCTCGTTCTTGAAGCCCGGGATCGGGATGGCGCGGCCGTGCCTCGCCCAGATCCAGGCAAGGGCCCCTTGGGCCAGTGTTCGGCCTCCGCTCGTCAGGACGTTCCGAAGGGCGTCGAGCTGACGGAGTCGTCGCTTGAACGCTTCGGGGTTCTTGCTCCAGTCGGAGCGGATGTCGTTCGAGGGGAACGTGGTGCTCTCGTCGAACTTCCCGGTGAGAATCCCCATCGCCAGCGGTTGCTTGTTCAGGTTGCCGAGGTCGAGCTCGTCACAGATCTCATGGATCGCCGGGTCATCGTAGACGACGGAGAGGAAGCTTTGCACGGCGGTGAAATGCTCGCCCTCGGCGAAGACGCGGATTCGATCCACGTCGTTGGTGCTCCAACCGTAGTACCGGATCTTCCCTTCGGCCACGAGATCCTCGAGAACGTCTCGGACCTCTCCGGCCTTCTCGATGTCACAGTCGGCCCAGTGGAACTGATACAGATCGATGACGTCGGTCCCCAGCCGCCGAAGCGACGCCTCGCAGGCCGACCGGATCAACTCGGGACTCGTCTCGTGCCCGAAGAAGTGCTTCTTCTCCTCATCGAACTGCTTTCCGAACTTGGTCGCGAGGATCACATCGTTCCTACGCCCCGAGAGGGCCTTCCCGAGGATCCGTTCGCTGTGGCCACAACCGTAGACGTCGGCGGTGTCGAACAGCGTCACGCCCACGTCGAGTGCGGCGTGAATCGCGCGGATCGACTCCGCGTCGTCGACGCCGCCCCAGCCGCAAGCGCTCGGCTCCTGTCCCTCCTCGATGTACCACCATTCGCCACCGATCGCCCAGCAGCCCATGCCGAGGGCGCTCACTTCGATGCCGCTTCGTCCTAGCTTTCGGTATTCCATCCCTCACCTCCCAGTAGCTGGCAGCGCGTCGTGGTCCGGAACGAGAACGTCCAGATGCCGAATGGAGCTCCTGGAGAACCCCCACAGCAGCACGCCCACGCCGACGGCACAGCTCAGCACGACGTAGAGCCCCATGCCGGCACCGGGGCCGGTCCCGACCAGCCAGCCGAACGTCCGTGCGATGCTTCCCCCTGCCCGCATCGCCGGTTCGAAGACGAAATCCGACAACGGCCCAGCGATGAGCCGAGTGATCAGCGAGACGGCGCCTGCCAGCGCGAGCCGCGTCGCCAACACGCGCCCCTGCATCGCTGGCGGTATCTTGGATTGCCAGAGCGCGTTGCTGCAGCTTCCCGCGTAGGCGTAAAAGAAGGTCGTGAGCAGTCCAAACGCAGCGATGAACGGAAGACCGAGGTTAATTCCGAAGAGAGCCCGGAAAAGCTGGCCGATTGCATACCCGACCATGACGGCAAACATCTTCCGCTTGGGACTGCCGAAGAAGCTCACCAGCAGGGCGCCGGCGGTCCCTCCGATTCCGATCAAAAGCTGGATCAGCACCACGGCCGTCTCATTCCCGCCCGTTCTCGCAAGGATCATGGGGCGATACAGCGTCGCATACGCGCCCCCGAAGAAATTCGAGAACGTGAAGATCAACAAGACGTACAGAAAGCTTCGATGATCCAGTAAGAAGCGAAAGCCCTCCCCGATGTCCCGGAAGAGCTGGGAGGCGGGTCGATCCACCGATGCTTCCGCCCTCTCCGGATCGGGAATCGACACGAACGCGAGCGTGGACACCGCGAACAGGAACGTCCCAATGTCGACGATGAGGATTCCTTTGAGCCCGATCAGCGGAAGGAGAACGCCGGCGAACGCGGGGGCGAGAATGGCGGACGCGTGGGTCAGCAGCGACGTCAGCCCGCCGGTCCGGCCGTAGTGGCGGCTCGGAACCATCATCGTCGCCGAGGCGAGGAAGGCCGGCTCCTGGAAGACGGAGAACAGCCCGGTGGTGAACGTCAGCATGTACAGGTGCCAAATCCTCAGGTCCCCCGAGACGAGCAGCACCAGGATCAGCGCGGAGACCAGGCCGGCCAGCGTGTCGCAGAGGAGCAGCACCGTCTTACGCCTCCAGCGGTCGATCAGCGCCCCGGCGAGCGGTCCGAACAGGACGCGGGGCCCGAGGGCGAAGAAGGCCATCAGCGCCAGCTCGGTCGCCCGCCCGGTCAGATCGTAGGCCCAGAAGATCAGAGCGAGCGACGTCATCAGCGTCCCGACCTGGGAGAGGAATTGGCCGGACCAGATGAAGACGAATCGGCCGAGCCCTTCCCCGTCGGGATTCCGCAGCGCGGCCTTCATCTCATCGCCTCCGCCGGGACCGTTTCACGGCCGCCTATACCGTGCAAGCGACATATGCTCTTCATTGCGGCTTTCCGGATCCTCTCTCGATGGGCGATTGGTGGCTGCGCGCTAGTCGAGCGCGTCGAGCCGCTCGCGGACGAACGCGGCGAAACGCGTGAGCCCTACAGCGTCCCCTATGTTCATGGCCGCCTCGTATTCGCGCCGGGCGTCTTCCGGCCGGCCGGCGGACGCACAGACCTCGCCGGTCACTTGGTGAACGCGAAGCTCCGCCAGCTTGAACTCCATCCCCTCCGCCAATTCGAGCGCCTCGCGAAGCAGCTCGAGCGCGGGCTCCAACTCGTCGTCGAGGCGGAAGGCGGCCGACGCGACGTTGCACAAATCGAACGTCAAGGCGTGGACGTCGTGGGCCCTTCGGACTGCGGCGACGCTTCGACGGTAGTCGGCGAGCGCGCCGCTCAGGTCGCCGGCCCGCTCCTTCGCCGCGCCGATGTGGACGAACGGACGGCTCATCCCTTCGGGGAAGTCGAGCTCCCCGGCGATCCTCAACGCTTCCTCGTAGCAGGCCCGGGCTTCGTCGTGCTCGTCCCTCCGCTCGTGGATTACCCCGATACGCGATAGCGAGAGCGACTCGCCGCGCCGATCTCCCGCCTCACGACGGATCTCGAGCGCTCGTTGGTGGTGCGCCATCGCGTCCCCGAGCTCGCCCCGCCCCATGTAGGCGGCCTCGATGTAGGCCACCTCTCCGAGCGAGAACAACGCCTCCGCGAGCGCCTCGGGCGAATCGCACTTCGTCGCGAGCTTGACGGCGTCCGCGGCGAGGACGCGTGCCTTCGCCACGCTTCCCTGCTTCCAGACCATTCCGCCGAGCGCCGCCCACAGGCGCGCCTTCTCGACCGGGAGGAGGTGAGAATTCCCGACCTCGAGCAGCCGCTTCAGCAGGCGGACGGCCTCCGCCGAGCGGCCGTCGTGTTCCAGCCGGATCGCGACCTCCCGGATCGCCTCCACGAGCTCCGGCGTCAGCGGTATCGTTCGGTTCTCAGTCAACGCGTCTCTCCTTTCGTGTCTTGACTCTCGCGATCCAGCGGCCCAAGTCGCGGCCACCGCCGCCGCGTCGGCGGAAAGGACAGGGCGTACCGTACTTCGGAGTGCGGAACGGAGAAGCACCGCCGCGCTGTCGAAGGCGGCCGATCGCGCCGGGTCCACTCGGTACGGTATGATCGATAAAGGCCTCCGACCTTGGTCTTGATTACCGAGAGGGAGGAGGTGGGGGGAGCGATCGCCGGCCGATTGAAGGCGCAATCGGGTCGGGTCTAGTCGCTCCCCCATGCAGTAAAGGCCGCAATCCGCTTCGCCAGCTCCGTCAACGTGTCCGTCCGGATTCCGTAAAACTTCATCCCCGTCTCTTTCCGCTCCGTCAGGATCCCCCCGGCGACCATCAGCCTCAGGTGGCGCGACACCGCCGGCTGGCTGATCTCCAGGCGATCGACGATCTGCTGCGCGTACAGCTCCCCGTCGGCGAGGATGCCGAGGATCTCGAGCCTCGTCTCGTCGGCGAGCGCCTTCAGCGGCGGGAAGATCGACCGGATCGACGCCAGCGGGTGATCTTCCCCTCCCGATTGAGGGCGGGCGTTGAAGATCAAAAGCAGCGACTTTCCTTCTTCATCGAGGGCGACGAACCGCACGTACGGCCCGGTGTGGCAGCTGGGGACGAAGATCAGCCGCTCGAGCCCCGCGGCGGTGTAGGCCCGCTCGGCCACCGAGGAGAGCGCCTTCCCGGTCACCGCAAGGTAGACCTCGCCGAGGACCTCGGGATATCGGATCTGCCGGTGATACGCGACGCTCCTGCTGATCAGACCCCGGGTCTCCTCGTACTCCTTCTGGTACACCTTCTCCCAGAAGCGGGTCACGGTGAAGACGAGCCGCGACTTCAGCTGTTCGGGGTTCGTCAGCAGCCGCACAAGCTGCTCGAAGTAGTCCTTGTCCTTGTGGGCGAGCTCGGTCCACTCGCAGCCGGTCGCCTTGAGGAAGTCGCGGACGCCCACCTCGTCGTCGACCGAGGGGACAACGATCTGTCCCTTCCCGCCCTTCGCCGCCGCCTTCCGCGCCAGACCGCGGAAGATGAACGAGACCGTGTCCCGGACGGCCGTGTCGTCGAGGACGCTCAGCCAGCCGATGAACGACGTGAAGTCCCGGATGTCGGGCTCCTCGGCCGTCAACTGTCGGAAGATCAGCGCCAAACCGACCGGGTCGAAGACCGCCTGAACGTCCTTGCGCAGATCGTCGGGCAGGGCGGCGAACGTGACGTACACCCACTGGTCGAGTCCCTCGTACGTCGGCGCCGAGGCGACGATGCCCAAGGTCGCCGTCATGACGTGCGCGAACGAGTCGACAAACGAGACCTCAAGGTTCGGGCGATCTCTGATCTCGGCATCCCGCGGCATTGGACCCCTCCTCGGGGTGCGGCGTGTTCCAGTTGGCCTACAACATATCATTATAATGATATGATTATCCTCTTCAAGCCCGGCGAAGCGCTTCGGCCACCCCGCTTGGCGCTCTCGGAGGAATCGTGTAGTCTGTCAGTCCAAATGCCGCTCGAGAAGTCGCACTGGCACTGGAAACAGCGCAAGAGACAGGACACCGGGGAATCGAAGCGGTCTCAGGAAGAGCGCGAACTTCGGTATCGTTCGCTGTTTGAAGGGGTTCCGATCGGGCTGTACATCACCACCCCCGACGGGCTGATCCTCGACGCCAATCGGACCCTGGTCGAGATGCTCGGGTACCCCGACAAGGAAGCGCTCCTCGGCACGAAGGCCTCGCAGATCTACGCGAACCCGGACGACCGCGAGAAGGAGCGGGCGCTCCTCGCTCATGCGAACGTCGTCCAGGGATTCGAGACCGAGCTCCGGCGTCAGGACGGGACGACGATCTGGGTCCGCGACACGTGCCGCGTCGTCTTCGACGAGCGGGGGCAAATCCGATGGTACGAGGGGAGCTTGCAGGACATCACCGAGCAGAAGGAGTACGAGAAGGATCTCTCGTACATGGCGCGCCACGATCCGCTGACCGGCGTGTTCAACCGCCACGCCCTGGCGGAGATCCTCGACAACGAGATCAGCCGAGCGCGCCGTTACGAGCACCCGATCGGGATCCTGATGATCGACGTCAACCGATTCAAGGAGGTCAACGACACCTACGGTCACGAGATGGGGGACCGGATCCTCTGCCAAGTGGCGGAGGCGCTCCGCCAGTCCGTCCGCGACTCCGATGTCGTCGTGCGCTACGGCGGGGACGAGTTCCTCGTCCTGCTCGTCGAGACGGACGGAGAGACGGAGATCGTCAAGGCACGCATCCAGAAGGAGATATCGCGGCGGGGACAGATGAGCTTCCTGGCGGAGTTTCCGGTGACCCTGTCGATCGGAACGGCGCACTGGGACCCGGGGGTCGAGGAATCGATCGAACGCGTTCTCAACCGGGCGGATCGCGCGATGTACGAGGAGAAGCGCAGGGCGCCCGGATAGCCGCTACGAGCCGGCCATCTCCTTGAGGCGGGCGAGCGCCTTGCCGTATCCGTCGTTCCCCTTCGACCATTCGACCAGCCGGTCGCACGGGAACTCGCGGCACTGAGAGCAGTTCTCGTGCCCTCGCCGATCCACACAGCACTCGAGGATCCAGCAGATCTCCTCGTCGCTCACCGACCAATGGGCCGTCCGATCGCCGCGGCAGCCGTTGCAGGTCATGTTGCGGGCGAGCGCCTCCTCGAGGCCTTCCTCTTCGGTGAGCCAGCCCATCTCCCGATACCAGGCGAGGCACGCCTCGGCGGCCTTCTCGTCGAACGGCAGGCGTCGGATCTCGCACGTTTCGCAGTCCAATCCGCAAGCGGCGATCCATTTGCCGTTGCTCATCCCGACCTCCTTTGCTGCGCTCCCGTTATGCACGCGCCGTCGAAATACCGAATCAGATGATCCGTTCCCTCAACAGCCAGGGCTCCGGTGTGCCCCTCGGGGACGTCGAGATCGTACAGGGAGAAGACCGACGCGCCGTCTGCCTCTAGCTCCGTGTCGAGGATCGTCGGGGGCTCGTCCGGTACGACCGACACGGAGAACCGGCTCAAGCCGACTGGGACACCCCCACCGACCGCCTTCAGATACGCCTCCTTCCGGACCCACGTCCGGAAGAACGCCGCCTCTCGCTCCTCCGGCCCGAGGCGCAGGAGCCCCTCGGCCTCATGGTCCGAGAAGAAGCGACGGATCAGGCGATCGAGGCGAAGCAGCGGCCGCGTCCGTTCGATGTCGACCCCGACCCTCCTGCCCCGCGTCACGGCCAGCAACGCCTCCCGACCCGAATGAGTCAGGTTGAACGAAAGCTCGGGACAGATTCCGTGTGCGAGCACCGGTCGTCGACCGCGGCGAGACGATCGGAACTCGATCCGCGCGGGCGGAAGATCGGTGTAGGAGGAGAGGATGTAGCGGACGGCCTCACGGGCACCCTCTCGCATCGGATCGGGCACAAATCGCCAGACGTGGGCCTCTCCCGGCCCGAGACACCGCGACGCCTCATCGAGCTGGCTAGAGACCATTCTGATCGCGGACAGTGCACGGGCTGTAGGACGGGACCAACTCGCGGAGGTGCGCCACGACCTCTTCGCGATCGCCCCGCTCCGCAGCCACGAGAAGCCGCTCCAACCGTTCGTCCAGCTTCCCGCTCTCCCAAGGCGACCCGAGCCGGGCGACGAAGACCTTCTCGTGCGTCGTCGCATCGGTCCCCTCTTCAGCGGTCAGCAGCTCCTCGAACAGCCGCTCTCCGGGCCGCATTCCTGTGAAGACGATCGGGACGTCCTCGTCCGGCTCCAGCCCGTGGGAGCGAATCAGATCCCTCGCCAACTCGAGAATCGACAAGGGCTCTCCCATGTCAAGCACGAACACCTCGCCGCCTGCTCCCATCGCGGCGGCCTGCAGGACGAGGAGCACCGCCTCCGAGGTAACCATGAAGTACCGCTGCATCCTGGGATCGGTGATCGTGACCGGCCCGCCGGCTCGAATCTGCTCTTCGAAGATCGGCAGCACGCTCCCCCGGCTGCCGAGCACGTTGCCGAACCGAACCGCCATGCATCGGGTCTTGAAGCGCCCGTTGTTCGAGTGCGTGATCCGTTCGGCGACCCGCTTGGTAGCTCCCATAATCGAGCATGGGTTGACGGCCTTGTCGGTCGAGATCAACACGAACGACTCCGTTCCCCACGCGCACGCCTCTTCGATCACGCAGCGAGTGCCGAAGACGTTCGTCTTGACGGCTTCCGCCGCGGATTGCTCCATCAACGGCACGTGTTTGTACGCGGCCGCATGGAACACCGTCTCGGGACGAGCGTGTTCGATCACATGCCGAACACGACTGCGGTCGCGAACGTCTCCGACGCGGTAGGAGATGCTGCCATTCGGGAAGCGCCCTTTCAGATCGCGTTCCAGGTAGAACATCCCGGTCTCATCGTTGTCGAGGCAGGTCAGATCCCCCGCCCCGAACCGAAGCACCTGCCGGCACAGTTCCGATCCGATCGACCCGGCGGCGCCGGTGACCAGGATCGAGCGCCCCCGCACAAGCTGCTCGATCGCCGTCGTATCGATCCGAACCGGCTCTCGCCGAAGCACGTCCTCCGGGGTCACCTCCCGGAGTTCGGCGGCGTGGACCTGCGCGCTGTACAGCTGGCTCAACGGCGGAAGGATCCGGATATCCTGAACGCCTGCCTCGCGTGCCCGCGTCACGGTGTCGGTAACAAACGAACCGCCAGAGGAGGGAACAGCGATCAGCACCGAATCCACGTGCAACGAGTCGACGACCCTCCACAGCCGCTGTCGGCCGCCGAGGACGCGGACTCCGTGGATGATCAGTCCCCACTTTGCGCGATCATCGTCGAGGAAGCCCACCGGCACGTACCGGCTCGCCGCATCCTCGCGGAGGCTGCGCGCCAGGACCATGCCCGCATCGCCCGCCCCGATGATTACGGCTCGCCTCAACCCGGCCTCGCCCTCGTAGCGGCGCCCTGTGCGAACGAGCATCGACAGCCGCCCGGCCAAGCGAACCCCACCGATCCCGAGCAGACACAGCGCCCAGTCGATCGCTAGCACCGAACGTGGCATCGCCGAGATCCCGCCCGTCTCCCGCAGGCCGAAGAACGCAGCAGCCAGCACCGCCGAGCCGATGCTGCAGGCGACTACGGTCGTGGCCAACTCCCGGATTCCCACGTGCCGCCAGCTGAAGCGGTACATCCGGAGCACCGCGAAGACGGGGATCTTCACACAGACGGCCAGCGGAATGCCGTACACCATTCCCGTGAGGTACGCCGCCGGGACGACCCCATCGAACCGCAGCGAGTACGCCAGGTACGCCGACCCGGCGACAGCGAGCACGTCAGCGAGCACGAACAGGCCCCGTTGCGCCCAGAGGCGAATCAACGGCCACGCGTCGGTCAAGCGGCGCCTCATCGGAGCCGCCCCATCTCCTGGTTCACCGCCTCGATCACGCAATCGATCTCGTCCTCTCGAAGCCGATTGAAGAACGGCAGGGCAATCGTCCGCGCCCCAACCGCCTCCGTCACCGGGTAGTCCCCTTCCCCCGTACCGAGACGGTCCCGGTAGAACGGCTGTAGGTGGATCGGGGCGAAGTAGTTGCGACAGCCGATGCCCCGGTCCGACAATCCCCGAAGGACCGCGTCGCGGTCCGCCTGCGAGTAGTCGTCGGTCAACCGAGCAACGTAGACGAACCAGCTAACACGCATGTCTTCCCTCGGCTCCGCCGGCGGCACGATCCCTTCGATGCTGCGGAGCCCGTCCGAGTACTGCGCGGCGATCCGAGCCCGCGCGGCCACGATCTCTTCGACCCGTTCCATCTGGGCAACCCCCAGGGCGGCCGACATCTCGTCCATGCGAAAGTTGTAGCCAAGCCGAATGTGCTGCAGCCATTCGCTCCCTTCGCCGCGCCCCTGGTTGGCCGCGCTACGGCAGAACCGCGCGATCTGCGCGTCATCGGTCACGACCACCCCGCCCTCGCCGGTGGTGATCTGCTTGTTCGGGTAGAAGCCGAAGATCCCGGCCCGCCCGAATGAGCCACACCGACGCCCGCCCAGCTCCGAACCGAGCGCTTCCGCCGAATCCTCGATCAGAACCAGACCGTGCCGCTCGGCGATCCGCTCGAGCGCCGGCCAATCGGCCGGTCGGCCGAACACATCCACCGCCAAGATTGCCTTCGTCCGCGGCGTGACCGCCACGTCGACCTGCTCGGGATCGATGCACAACGTGTCGGGGTCGATGTCGACGAATACCGGCCGCGCGCGGACGAAGAAGATGCAGTTCGATGACGCGATGAACGAGAACGGGGTGGTGATCACCTCATCGCCCTCGCCGATGCCAAGTGACTCGAGGATCAGATGCAACGCGCTCGTCCCGCTGTTGACGGCGACCGCATGGCGAATGCCGACATACCCGGCCATGGCGCTCTCGAACGCGTCCAGCTGCGGACCCAGCGCGAGCCGTCGGCCGGTAACCGTTCGCATCACCGCCTCGATGTCGCTCGGACCGATATCCGCTTCGGCCAGCGGAATCTCCACGACGCCTCCACCTCCCTGCGATGCGATCCCCTCTGTCAGAGGACTTCTCCGGCCCTCAATCCGTCAATCTCACTGTCAGTCATGTCCAACCAGCTGCGAAGAACCTGTTGAGTGTGTTCACCAAGCTGAGGCGCGGGACGGAAGGCTCGATCGGATGACTCCCCAATCCGAACCGGACAGCCAGCAACAGCCACCTCGCCCGCTTGTGGTTGCACAACTCGCTGCACCATCCCGCGCGCGCGGACCTGTGGGTCCGAGAAGACATCGGACACATCGCTGACACACGCCGCCGGAACGCCCGCTTCGACAAGCGCATCCAGCCATTCGTTGGCAGGCCTTGTCTTCAGCGTCTTCGTCAGTTCGGCGTAGAGTGATGCCCGATTCCTCGTTCGGAGCGGGTTCGTTTCGTACTCCGGATTCTCCAGTAGATCAGGCCTCTCGAGCACTTCACATAGGAGGCCCCAGAGCTTGTCGTTCCCCGCTGCGAGGACAATCGATCTATCAGCTGTCTCCAGCACGCCGAATGGGGTGATCGAAGGGTTGTACTGCCCGATAGCGGGCGGGCACACTCCAGTCATGCCGAAGCGTGCCAGCGGGTACTCCATCATCGCGACGAGTGCATCGAGCATGCCGATGTCGATGTACTGCCCGTGGCCGGTTCTCATCCGCTCGAGCAGAGCCGTGGAAATCGCAAACGCCGCAAACATTCCCGCTGGGATATCCCCCAACGAAATCCCGACGGGGTGCGGCGGCGTCCCCGGCATTCCTGATACGGTCATCACGCCGCTTAACGCCTGCACCGTGAAGTTGTAGCCGGCCCGTTCGCGATACGGCCCCGTCTGCCCGAACCCGGAGATGGAACAGTACACGATGGCCGGATTGACATCCTTGACCCTTTCGTAGTCGATGCCCAGCCGCTGCGCGACGCCGGGGCGGTAGTTCTCGACCAGGACGTCGGCCTTCGACGCAAGCCGTTTGAGAACCTCGACACCGCAGTCGCTCTTCAGGTTCAGCGTCAGGCTCTTCTTGTTACGGTTGACACTGATGAAGAACGCGCTCTCGCTTCCTTTGAACGGCGGACCGACGTGGCGGCCGTCGTCCCCCCGACCAGGGATCTCTACCTTGACCACTTCGGCCCCCTGATCAGCCAGCATCATGGTGCAATAGGGACCGCTGAGAACACGCGTCAGGTCAAGAACTCGAATGCCCTGCAGCGGAGCGCCAGATCGGGATTCTGCAGTACGAACCAACTAGGTCTCCTCTCGATATCGAAGCAGCTTGGCGGGAACGCCAGCGACGATCGCTCGAGGCTCTACGTCGCGAATCACCACGGCCCCAACACCGACAATGGCATCCTCTCCTACCTTCAGTCGCGCATCGACACCCCACCCAGGCGGCATGACCGTCGCCCCCGCACCGATGAACGCTCCCGCTGCGACATCGACACGCGCCCCGATAACCGATCCGACCGAGAGCAGTGCGTAGTCGCCGACAACGGAGTCGTGACTGACAACAATGTGTGGGCCGATAAACACATTGCGGCCGACGATGGGGTTGACATACATCGTCGTGCCGGCACCGACAATCGTTCCTTCTCCGATCTTTGAATCCCGCGGAATCAAAGCGGACGGGTGGATTGCCCGCTGCTGCGGGATCGACTGATCGCGAATCCACTCGGCCAGCTTCCGACGCGGCTCCACTTGACCGACCGCGACGGCCACTGCGTCGAAACCCTCACCTCGCCGGACAACATCCCGCCCACCGAGGATCTTGTACCCACGAAGCGTATCTTCCCAAGCGGATTCGTCATCATCGACAAACCCCACAATCTCAACGTCATCTTGCAGTTCCAGAATCGACGCGACCATGTTCCCCGTCTGTCCGATACCGTAGATCAAGACTCTAGCCAATGCCATCCCTCGACTCCCCCTCCCTCTGGATCATCTTCCCCCCTATGACGGATCGCCATATAATGCGTAAATCTCCTCGCAAGGACCAGGACTCCACGTATTCAAGATCGTACTCATAGCGCTCCGGCCAGGTCATCGAGCGCCCGTTGTGTAGCTGCGCCCATCCCATGATTCCTGGACGAACGGAGAGCCGCTTTCGGGTCCGGTCCCCATATGACTCCGCGCGGAACACCCGATCCGGGCGAGGACCAACCAAGCTCATGTTGCCCTTGATTACGTTCCACAACTGCGGAATCTCGTCCATGGAGGTCATTCGCAGAATCCGCCCGAATCGGGTGATGCGCGGGTCGTTTGCCGTCACGAAGCCATCTGGAGCTCTGTCGACCATCGTTCGAAACTTGAGCAGTTTGAAGACCTTGCCCCCCTTGCCCGCGCGCTCCTGATGGAAGATCACAGGGCCAGGTGTCCCCAGGCGGATGACGAGGGCAATCAGAACGCACACCGGCGCAGCAACCACGAGAACCAGCACGGAAAGAGTGACATCCATCCCGCGCTTGAACGCCAGGCCAACAAGAGATGTCAAGCTGCGTCGTCTCCTCGCTGAACCGCTAGTCATCCTTGCCGAGCCTTCTTGGTATTGGAAGGGACTGCGCCGCCCGGGATGACGAGTGCGTGTGTGTTGCCAGACTCCACAGCTCGCTTCCTCACCTGTTTCCAGCAGCCGTCCATCAGAGACTCCCTGATCGCGGCGCCAAATCCCCGCATGGCGCAATCACCGACATGTCCCCGACCATGTCGATCGGCCGGTCCCGCGACCTTCCTTTCCATGGGCACGGACGCCATTGAGGATCTTCCACGGGCCAGGCCGTCGGAGAACGTGTCCGGGACAGCTCCGTTGATCAACTGCATGAAGCCACGGTCCGGTTCTTCGAAACTGCCACAGCGACACAAGGCACGCCCCGGGTCAAGCCTACTGGAGCCATCGGACCATGACCGTCTTCGCTGGGAGGCGATGCTCCTCGCTTCGGACTCCACGGCTCGAGCGCCGAGTCGTTCGGTCGAGAGGCTGTGCCCGATGTACGTTGGTGAAGGTGTCCTCGACTCCGGTGTGCCCCGGATCGCGCTCTCGAAGGACCGCCTTACCGTATGCATGGCCATCGCCCCCTTCTGCGTGGGACCGCTCGTCCCCATCCTACTGCCCGATGATGCGGTAGACCCCCATCTGTCGATCGAGCACGTCGGACTCCGCGAATAGCTCTTCCGCGCGCCGGCGCCCCGCGGCCCCCATCCTGCGCATCCGCTCGGGCTCGGACAGGAGCATCTCGATCGCGCTCGCCAGCGCACCGCCGTCCCGAACAGGCACAAGATACCCGGTGACGCCGTCCAGGACCTCCTCGCGGCAGCCGCGGATGTCCGTGACAATGACCGGTTTCCCCGAAGCCATCGCCTCAATAACCGTTCTCGGCATCCCCTCTCGGTACGACGGCAGGACGTACAAATCCATCAGAGAGAAGAACGGGACAACGTCGGGCTGGAAGCCGGCTTCCAGCACCGTTTCCTCAAGGCCTCTCCGGACGACTTCCTCCTCGAGCGTCCGGCTTGTTCGCCGATCCCGATCGCTGTTCAGCCGCGCACCGACAAGCAGCAAACGCGCCTCGGGCATCCGCCGGGCTACCTGTTCCATCGCGTCGAGCAGCTCGTAGATCCCCTTCTCCCTCACCATCCGACCGACGAACCCGATCACGCGATGCTCTGGAGTGAGTCCAACCCTTGTCCGAACGTCCTCGTCCGGCTCGCGAGGAGTGAAACGCTCAAGATCCACCCCGTTGCCGATCCACGTCACCTTCTCCTGCGGCGCGATCCTCTCGGCAATCGCCGTCTCCCAGTCTTCGCGACTCTGCGTAAACAGATGATCGGTGCACCATCGGCCAAGCCACCGTTCGACCGCAACGACAAGGCGCCGCATCCACGGCACCATGTTCTCGTGAAAGTAGAAGCCATGGGCCGTGTAGATAACGCGTGGGACGCCAGCCCATCTGGCTGCGATCCGGCCCAGGACAGCCGCGACCGGCGTATGCACGTGAACGATATCGAACCGCTCCCGGCGCATCAGCCGCCACAGCGACAGGAGAGAGACAACGTGGCGCGTTGATGCAAGGGTACGCTTGATCGATATCGCATGCACCGTAACGCCCTGTGACCGGATCCAGCCCAAATGCTTGCCGGGCGAGCACGCGACGTGAACGTCATACCCCTCGGCTCCGAGCCGATCGATCAATGGCATAAGAAACCAGCGAACTGTGCTGTCAACCGCAGTGACTTGGAGAACCTTGACCCCGGGTGTTCGACTCATGCCATCCGGGTCCGGAACCACTCGACCGTCTCGGCGAGTCCGTCCCGTGTGTTCGTCTCGACGCGGTAGCCGAGACGCCGCTGCGCCTTCGACACGTCGGCCCACGAGTGGCGGACGTCCCCGGCCCTCTCTTCCACGTACCTCGGACGCACGCCTTCCGACGCTCCGACCAGGTCGTGCACGATCCCGGCGATCTCGTTGATCGAGTGCCGCTCGTCGCCGGCGATGTTAAACACCTCGCCCACGACCCCGCTGGCGTTCGCCGCCGCCGCAAGCAGGTTCGCTCGCACTACGTTGCCGACGTAGGTGAAGCCTCGCGTCTGCTCCCCATCTCCGTAGATCGTCGGCGCCTCCCCTCGCAGGTACGCGGTGATGAACTTCGGCAACACGGCACTGTACTGGGACGTCGGATCCTGGCGCGGGCCGAACACGTTGAAATACCGCAGCGACACCGTCTCCAGTCCGTACACCTCCCAGAAGATGCGGCACATCTCCTCCGCCGCCCTTTTGCTTGCCGCGTACGGTGATTTCGGGTGAGGCGGTAGCCCCTCGTGCTTCGGGAGCACCTCCGAGTCCCCGTAGATCGAGGACGAGGAGGAGTTGATCACCCGTCGCACCGAGGCATCCCGTGCCGCGACGAGGACCTGCAACGTCCCCATCACATTGATGTCGTGCGTCGGTACCGGGTCGGCGATCGATCGCGGAACCGAGGGGAGCGCCGCCAGGTGGAAGACGACGTCGACTCCTTCCATGCTCCTCCTCAACGCCTCCGGATCGCGTATGTCCCCCTCGATGATCTCCACGTGCTCCGCCACGTGCTCGAGGTTGCTCGGCCGCCCGGTGAGGTGGTTGTCGATCACACGAACGCTCTCGTCGAGCTCCACGAGGCGTGTCACGACGTGGGATCCGATGAACCCAGCCCCCCCGGTCACTAGATACTTGGCTGTCACGTTCGCCCTCGTTTCGCCGCGTTCGGTTTCTCTCCCCGGAGGATACTACATTCCTGTTCAACTCGGGCCCCTCCGGTACTGCATTCTCATCCGCCGGCCAGACATCGGTCTACAAGCGAATCACCCGGTACAGGCAGCGCGAACCCATGGACGCAACACGCTCGAACGCATCCGGACGGCCGTCGAAAGCACGGCACTCCTCCTCGGTTTGGGCAAAGACGTAATCCACCCCATATGCCTCGATGACGCCCATGATCTCCGCCCGCGGGGCCAACCCATCCTCCAACGCCTCGTTCAGCAAGACAAGATCCCCGAGGCGCGGCGGGAGGAGGTACCGATCGAAATACGGTCCGAGCGGGACAAGCACCTTGTCTCCAGCAAGAATGACGCTTCGGTCCTCCGTGGCATCGCCGATGAACCGGAGCTCGTCCGCTGCCTCCACAAGCTCGCCCGCTCTCTGTTCCGAACCCACGACCTTCGCAATCTGGTACTTGTCGGGATATTCCGGGATCCTCGGAGCAACCAAAAGTATCAGTGCAACAACAGCCAGGAATCCGCCACCGATCACCAGACCGTACCGGAGGCGCCTCGTCACGGTCGCGACGTGTCCCCTAAGAAGCGATACGTAGTACGAAAACGCGAACAGGCCGAGGAATTTGAAGCCGTAGACGGCTCTTCGCACAACGTTACCGCTCAAGAGGTGGATCGCGGGCGTCGCCAACAACGGATTGAACACGAGAAGGATAACTCCGAGGACTCCCGCCAGCACAAGCAACGCCCACTCGACCTTCCGCCGCAACCAAGTCGCCAACAGAAATGGCATCAGTCCGATCCCCATGAAGCCGAAGACGTCAAGCAGGCCTTCAGCCGTCCGGGATGGCCATCGTACGATGAACCATCCCCGCACAATCTCGATGTATCTCCAAGGGTCGAATATACCGGCCACGAAACCTTGCTGCTGGAAGTCCTGTGGGATCGAATAGATGAGACAAATCTTGAGAGCCAGCATCGGGGCGGCCAGAAGAAGTGTCCCGACCACCGCCGCTGCAATCCGTTTCGCGCCATCCCGCAACCGCCCAAGCCAGAGGGCAATCCCGAAGCTTCCCCCAAACAGGCAGAACAAGAGGAAACTGGAGATATGGATCAACTGGAGGCTCGCCCCGGTCAGAACCACGATCCCAAGAACCGCCAGGCGTGAGGTTCGTCGATACTCAAGGAGCAGCGCGAGCGCAATGGCCAACAAGAACTTCGCGATCTGATCGGGATACGGCGCGAGCCGCCACGCCCACAACCCGGTAAGAACCCCCATCTGCCCTATGTAGGCAAGGCCAGCCACAAGCGCGACCCGCGTGTTCCCAAACAGCTGCTTGGCCAGAAGCCACACAGCCAGGGTGAACGGGATGACAGCGAGAGAGGCAACGTTGAGCCAGACCGTGACAAGGTCAACACCGGTCCAATGGGTGATCGTTGCCACAGCAAGGTACCACGTATTGTACGCGTACGGAGCCCACAGCGGCCCGTTTGGCGTCGGAGCCACAACGCTCGGATCCGCCGTGGAGCGATCGACGAGCCGGCGGATCCAGGTGAGATGGGACAACGAGTCCCCTCCCTGGATCGATCCCACGCGGAACAGGATCACGGCAAAAACGAGTGCAACAAGCATAAGCACCCACGTCCATCCCTGCTGTACAACGAGAGTCGTCCTTGAATCCCGAACGTTCAGCCACGCAAGCAGGCCGAATGTGCAGATGAGGCAGAACGCCGCCCCGGCGAACAGCGGAAGCTGAAAAAGAAACGCGACAACTCCGAACGCGCAAAACAGGACAAGCCCGAGCCCGAAGGCAAGCGGGATGAGTTCGCCCAGCTCGATCTCTCGCTTGATGATCGAGAACGCAAGAAGGGCTCCTGGAATGAAGAACAGCGCCAGCCAGGCTGCGACGGTACGCACCGCGCCACTTGCATCAGACGGGCCAAGCGTCGAAACCACGAGAAGCAAGGCAACGACACCCGCCACGACAAGAGGCGATCCCGGATGCCTCCAGCCGATTCGCGCGCTTAGGGGCTCGGCAAGTCTTCGAAGCGATCGCGCTGTCCATGTGCCCGCACGCCTCGGATCATCCACTCAGCGCCCCCTCCCGCAGTACCGTATGGCAGTCTGTGCTGCCGTCCAGCACACCTCGAATGCACCGAGAGGCTCCGCACATTGCCGTAGCTACGACGGCGTATTGGCAACTCGCGACTGAGCGTCTGTCGCACGCCTGAACCCGGCGCCCTGGCCACTCGAGTCTAGCAGTCTTCCCTGCAGCATTCAACGGGGCTTCCCCTTCGACAATCGACACAGCCAACGTGCACGTCGCCCGCGCTCCGATAATGGCATCCAAGCCATCTACCCAAACCTGGGCGGCCGGACAGAAGGGACAGCATGGAGCAGTTGCCGGGCCGGCAGTATAGTGTTGACATGGAGACGAGCTTGCCCCTGCCCGATCACCGCAATAGGAATCTGCCCAAGGGCGTATTGAGATGTCCGCAGACGGCCCAACGATGCAACGTCCCGCAGCACAGAACTGGGAAGAGATCCCGCACGTCACGCAGTCGATGCTACTGACTGTGCAGCTGCCCCGCTCGGAGGATGAGGTGCTCCGCAAGAGAAACCCTTCTGACGATACGATCACGGATTTCGACACGCAATGGTCCCGATACACCGACAACGAAGGCTGGTATGGCTCCGATGAACTGCTCGAGGACATCCTACATCCTCTACTCAACGCCGACGCCTTGGCCGGGCAGGCCATCCTGGACATCGGCAGCGGAACCGGCCGAATCGTGGGCATGCTCCTCGATGCAGGCGCCGAACACGTCTACGCCATCGAGCCATCAGAGCAGGCGTTCCAGGTGCTGCTTCGCAACATCGGCAAGATGGAGCGTTCGGAGGCTGTGACCGCCATGCATTCCACAGGCGAGCAGTTCGGTCTATCCAGACAGGTTCATGTTGCCGTGTCAATCGGGGTCCTACACCACATCCGGGACCCGCTCCCGGTAGTCAGAAACGCGTATGCAGCCCTCAAGCCGGGCGGTCATCTCTTCGTCTGGCTGTATGGATACGAAGGCAACGAGGCGTATCTGAGAGCCATCTCGCCAATTCGAAGACTCACTCCGAAGCTACCTCATGCATTGCTACGACTCTTTGTGGAAATCGGCTACTGGGCTCTTGTGCTCTACAGAGCCATCGATCGAGTGATCAGACTGCCAATGCACACCTACATGGAACATGTCCTGTGGAGGTTATCCCCCGGGAAGAGGCGTCTTGTGATCTACGATCAGCTGAACCCCGCTTTCTCCAAGTACTACAAAAGGGAAGAGGCCATCGCACTGTTGGAGGAAGCCGGTTTCAGAGACGTTCAGGCACATCACAGGCATGGCTACAGCTGGAGTGTTCTGGGCCGCAAGCCCTCGATCGCGGAGAGCAACCAAAGCGGCGGTCACTGCAGCAACCGGCCCATCTAGCCGCCGAGCACGCGTACGGCTGACAACATCGGAAGCCATCTGGACCGCCGATCTGCCTCAAGGGCGTTTTGCCGGCCCGCTCAACGCCACGAGAGGAGAACACGACCACCGTGTCAAGACAGCTCGGTGCGCACACACTCGATGCAGGTCCGCACCTGCAATCCCTGTGATTTCGCGACGAGGGCCACGACCATCCATTGCAACCCGCACGCGCTCGCCACGCCATGCCGCCCGTCGCCGAGCCTCTGCGTAATACCGGCGGGATGATCCTACGCTGTGAGGCGGTCGAAGCTCTTAACCGTGACATCTGATCACGCAAGCAGCGGTGAGGTGAGCCGTCGAGATCGCCATGGGTCGCCGACCGCCAATCGCTTCATCGATCCTCTTATACTCCGCTAGGCGATTTAGGTCTCGTCACCGACGTGATTCAGCTCAGCATCCTCCACCTTCGCGAACCGGTAGAGGTTGTTGAGACCGTAGACGAAGCGGGCATGCCGCTGAAGCACGAATCCTGCGTCCTCTGCCAATCGGCAAACTGCCGACGCACTCAAGCCGTACGCCTCGCCGTCGGCCATCCCCCGTTCCTTGTCCTCCGAGTACCACCACAGCTTGTGACCAAGCCAGCCGAGCAGCGGGCCAATCATCGTGATGATGCACACACCGCCATCACGAAGAAGCCGGTGCGCTTCGCGAAGGGCCGCGTCGCGGTACGGGATGTGATTCAGACATGCAACGAACGTCACGGTATCGAACGCGCCGTCGTCGAAGGGAAGGTGAGCGGTGTCCTCGACGATCAGTGCTCCACCGTCCCAATCGTAGACATCAACTCCGATGCCGCTTCCGTATTCCCTAACGAGACGATTCGTGCCCGCTCCGATATCCAGAAGCCGCCCAGCAATGCACGGGAGAACCGCCTTGATCCTCTCGTCTTCCAAAGATGTCAGACCCAGTCGCCGGGATCCTTCATCGCTCAGGACGATGAGCCGAAACGGTGCAAAGAGGAGATCCTTGACGGCCTGCCAGGGTCCTTTCGCCATGCTGTTCACCGCCATCCCACCAGCATGAGGAAAGCCCCTCCCACAATCATCAGGGCTCCGGCCACTTGCGAGAGCTGTATCTGTTCGCCGAATCCTAGGCCGCCAACGATCACAATGAGGAGGCAGCTCGTCCCGACGAGAATCGGGAACGCCGCAGAGAGCGCAACGCCACGCGTCATCAGGATGACCCACAGCGTCCCGGACACCCCCACCAGGAACACCGCAAGGAGAAACTGCCAAGACACGACTGTGGCCAGCACTCTCCGGACAAGCCGGATATCGCCCTGTTCGAGGGAGTTGATGGCCGCCTTCAGAAGGATCTGTGCCGCCACGGCGGACGCCGACGTGCAGAGAAGCAACAGGATTGCGGATGCTCTGTTCACCGAACTCGCCCCCTCTTCTGGCAGACCAGCACGTTGGAGATCCCCACGACCGGAAGGCGGAACGGAATCCTCTTCAGCCCGCCAAGCAGGATCCACGGGGTCTTGTTCGGGAAGATGCACCCAACCACGCGGGCGACCCTCACATCGAGACCCAGGCCTTCCGCAAGCCGTCGAAGCGAACGCAGTGAGTGCCGTAAGATCCATCGATGCTCCCGATCGAGGAGCGCAAACGCAGCCAGCGCCGGGTTGTATCGGTTCGGCTCGAATACGACAACATGCTCTCGGCTGACTCTCGCGATCTCCTTCAGGACGCAACGCGGATCCTCGACATGGTGAAGCAGCTCCCATGCGTTGACAAGATCAAACGAATCGTCGGGAAACGGGAGGTTCTCCGCGGCTCCGCGATGCAACCGCTCCCGGGGCAACGGGTTGTCCGCCAGCATGGCATCCGATCGATCGATGCCATGCACGCTGTCGACGACCTGTTCGTAGTAGAACGAAGAGACGCCCGCGCCGCAGCCAACATCCAGGACCGTGCGGACGGCTTCGAGATCCACATGGCGGCTGATGAACTGGATTCGCTGTGTAGCGAACGCTCTCACGACAGGGTGATCGTAACGCCGGAAGCCGTGTTCCGCCTCCCAGTACTCGCACTGCCGTGCGTCGTTCGTGGATGTCATCGCGGCCCGCCGCCCACGCCCGCACCCAGCTCGCCGCTGTGTCGAACGAACATCTCCCACCATACGCAGAACGTCAACAGCCCCCATAGCTCGTAGCCGCGATCGACGCGGCGCTGCATGTGTTCATCCAGAAGGCTGTGCACCGCCTTGGTATCGAACACGTCCATCCTTCGCAAGCTACCTTCCTCCAGCGCATCCAACAACAGTCCTCGCAGCGGGCCCCGAAGCCATGCCCCCACCGGGACATTGAAGCCAGCCTTCGGTCGCCGGATCGTCTGCGATGGCAGCTTGTTCTTCATCGCGATCTTCAGCAAGTGTTTCTTCCGAACGAACCATCGTAGCTTCAATCCGGCCGGCAGAGATGCCGCGAACTCGACGAGTGTCCGATCGAGGAAGGGTACGCGAGCCTCGAGGGAGTGTGCCATGGTCATTCGGTCGACTTTGGCCAGCATGTCGTTAGGAAGATAGAAGCGCGAATCGGCGTACAGCATCCGATTCAGCGGCCTGTTCGCATTGGTCCTGGCGAAGTACTTCGCGTAGGTCGCGTCGAACGTATCGAGCGCGGATGTGGTACTCGCGAACCGCTTCGTGTACAGGGTGCGCTTCTCATCCTCCGTGAAGATGATACGCCAGTAGTAGTGCGCGCGGTCTGGCGGGAGGGCCGCACCTCGAACGAACCGCTTCGCCTTGTAGTCGAAGCTGATCTTCTGATCCGAGACGGGCAGGACATTCACGAGTCGCTCGATAACGCCTCGTCGCACCCATCCCGGAAGTGCCCTGTACGCACTCGCTGCGTAGTATGCCGAGTACGTCGGATACCCCGCCAGGATCTCATCCGCTCCATCGCCGCACAGCACCATCTTGACATGCTCTCGCGCAAGCTGTGCCACGTGATACATCGGGACCATCGAGGCGTCCGCCAGGGGTTCCTCCGCGTGCCAGATCAACCGCTGCAGCAACGTGTCGAGTCCGCTCGCACTGACGATCCGCTCATGGTGCTCCACGCCCAGGGACTGGGCAACACGTCGGGCAAACGGCAGCTCGCTATATGAGGATTCCTCGAATCCTATGGAGAAGGTCTTGACAGGCTGATCAAGGATCTTCGACATATAGTAGGTAATACAGCTGGAATCAACACCACCACTGAGAAGCACACCGAACGGCACGTCGCACACAACCCGTCGCGCCACGCTGTCGTACAACGCCTTGTCCAGCTCGGCGGCACACTCCGCCAGCACCTCTCGTCCCTTGCTCTCGTAGAAGTGAAGATCCCAGTACTCACGACATGTCATGTGACCATCCTGTACGAGCAAATAGTGGCCCGGCAGAAGCTGTTTGATACCTTCGAACATCGTGAGGGGCGCAGGGACGTAGTTCAGGCTGAGGTAGTGATGAAGTGCTTCCGCGTTGACTCGCCTGGAAACGGTGTGTTCGCTCAGGATGCACTTGATCTCGGACCCAAACAGCAACTTGTGCTCATCCACGTAGTAGAAGAGGGGTTTGATGCCTAGCCGGTCTCGGGCGAGCAGCAGCGTCCTGGTCCCGCCGTCCCAAATCGCAAAGGCGAACATGCCGTCAATCTCATCCAAACAAGCAACGCCCTTCTCCTCATACAGGTGGAGCAGCACCTCGGTGTCGGTGTGAGAACGGAACCGATGGCCCGCCGCCTGCAGTTCCATGCGTATTCGTTGAGAGTCGTAGATCTCCCCGTTGTAGGTGATCCAGACGGACCCGTCCTCGTTGCACATCGGCTGACGACCGTGCTCCGAGAGGTCGATGATGCTCAAACGACGATTGCCCAAGCCAACGGCCCCCAGCATACTGACGGAGCCGCTGTCTGGACCACGGTGTACGATGCTGTCGGTCATTCGCTCGAGCAGAGCGCGTGAAGCGGGTCTGCAATCGAACCTCAGGATTCCAGCAATTCCGCACACTATTCGAACTTCTCCCTGCGCATCGCTGAGATCTGGTCGATTACAAGACCGAAGAAGAACAAGAGAAGCCCCGTGACGAGAAACAGGAGTCCCGCCACGCTCAGTCCAGCCCCCGCAAATACGCGGATCGCGCCCCACACCAGGCCCAGGAGGGTCGAAGCCAGGCTGGCGGGAAGGAATAGCCTAAGGGGGCTGAACAACGTGACGAGCCGCAAGTAGAGGAGCATCGTCTCCAATCCGACCGCGACGGTAACACGGCTCCGGCTGCCCGGCTCGCGTCGACGGACCGCGATCGGACAGAAGCCGACCGAACATCCCTGCCGCAGAAGCGCCACGAGTAGCGTGGTGGAGAACGAGAAACCTGTTGGACAGAGGTGGACGTAGCGCATGGCCACATCTCTCCGGAACGCCCTGAACCCGCAGTTGAAGTCAGGGACCCGTATCCCGACCAGGTGACTGATCAGGCTTCGAAGGACTCGTTTGCCCGGTTTTCGCCACGCTGGACCCCGGTCCCCGGTCTCCCTGCTGCCCGAGATGAGATCGTGTCCATCCATCGCCGCAAGCAACCGGGCGATGTTCGAGGCTGCGTGTTGGCCATCCGAGTCCATCGTCACGATGATCTCACCGGATGCGTTCCGGATGCCTGTCCTGAGAGCAGCACCGTAGCCACGGTTCGCGGAATGGTGGAGCACAGTGATCTGCGGGAAGGCCTTCAGACGTTCCCTCGATCGATCGGTCGATGCATCGTCTACGACGATGACTTCGAAGGTCTCCGAACCGGGGTTCGACCGGATCCACGCAAGGAGATCGCTGACCACGTCCGCCACGCTGTTCTCTTCGTTGTAGACTGGGATGACAACCGTGATCGTGGGCCGCTCTCCCACGGGCATGTACACTCCAGCAGATCTACTGACTACGGGCTTCTCCATCCTGTTGATCAGCACCTCGCTGTCCCACGCAAAGGCACAAGTAGGATCTCTCGCCTGTGCCGACTACGCAACCTCTGCCAGCCAGTTGGAGCACCATGACTCGAGGACCACCAGGTTCCACAGCTCCCAGAAGCAATCGCGGCGCCGGCTCAGATGTAGGGCCAGCAACTCCTCCACGTACTCCGGTCGGATCAGCCCCTGCTCCTGCAAACGCTTCGGGGCGAGAACCTGCTGTACCATATCCCGCAGCCCATCACGAATCCATTCGCCGACCGGCACGCCGAACCCCGCCTTCCCGCGGCTCAAGACTTCCCGCGGGAGGACATCGGAGAAGGCCTCCTTGAGGATCGCCTTCCCGTCGAACAGGCCGACCTTCATCGAGCCCGGGATCCGCAGGCCGAGCTCGACCATCCGGTAGTCAACGAACGGGCTCCGGACCTCCAGCGAGTTGTACATGCTCGCGGCATCGACCTTGGCCAACATGTCATACGGAAGGACGTATCGCAGGTCCACGTACAGCACCCGGTTGGTCGCGTCGAACCGCTCCCCGGCGCCGAACAGCTCCCCAATCAGGCGCCGCGGCAGATCGGTCGCATCGTCCCCCGACTGGGCGGCGAGCGCGCGAAACGCACCCTGCGTCAGCACGCTTCGCGCCGATCCCGTCCAAGCCATCGTCATCCAGTGAAGATGCCGCTCGATCTGGTCGGCGTCGATGCCGGCGACGAAGCGCTTCGCCATGCGCACTCGGTTCAACCATGCGCTTCCTCGCGACTCGGGCAGCCGCTCCGTCAGGCCGCGAAGGACACGCCATCCTGGAAGACACCCCAGCTTCTGCGCCCAGACCTCTCCCCGGTACTTGCTGTAGCCGCCGAACACCTCATCCCCGCCGTCTCCCGACAGTGCAACCGTCGCGTGCTCGCGGATCGCCCGGGATACGACGAACGAGGGAATCAGCGAGCTGTCTCCAAACGGCTCGTCCATTCGCGCGAGGACCTCGGGAATCAGGCGTTGAACCTCCGTCGACGTCAGGACGATCTCCTCGTGGTCCGTATCGAACCGATCGGCGACCAACCGTGCGTACCGTCGCTCGTCGTACGCCGGGATGTCCTCGTATCCGACAGTGAACGTCCGAACGCGAGACGCTCGTTCGGCCATCTTCGCCGTAATCAACGTTGAGTCGACGCCTCCGCTGAGAAACGCGCCGAGCGGTACGTCGGCGACCATGCGAAGGCCGACCGCGTTGCCAAACAGGGCTCGGACACGCTCCTTCGCCTCTTCCGCATCGAAGATCTGCCTCTCGGCCGACGCCTCCGGTTCCCAGTATCGGTATTGTTCGATGCGCAGCCCACCGTTTCGCTCGGGCTCGACAACGAGGAGCGTCCCCGGCTCGAGCTTCCGGATCCCGCGAAGGATCGTGTACGGCGCCGGGATGTAGTTGAACGTCAGATACAGGTACAAAGCCTCCATGTCGATGTCGCGCGGGATGGCTTCATCCTCAAGAAGGGCCCGGATCTCCGACGCAAACACGAGGCGATCCCCCCGTATCGTGTACACGAGCGGCTTGACCCCGAGACGATCTCTCGCCAGCGTCAGTCGCCGGGCCGGCGCGTCCCAGATCGCGAAGGCGAACATCCCGTTGAGATCCTCCACCAGCCGCTCGCCCTTCTCCTCGTACAGGTGTACGAGCACCTCCGTATCCGAGTGCGACCGAAACCGGTGGCCGCTCTCCTCGAGGCGGCGGCGCAGCTCCTGGAAATTGTAGATCTCGCCGTTGTAACAGACGAGGACGGACCCGTCCTCGTTGCCCATCGGTTGCGACGCGTTCGGAGAAAGGTCGATAATCCGGAGACGTGAGTGCCCGAAGGCGATACCGTGCTCGTCATCCGACCAGCGCCCCATCTCGTCCGGGCCGCGATGGGCGAGCGTGTTCGTCATCCGGCGAACGACATCGAGATCGGTGGAGGCAAGCCCCCCCGAATCAAGAAGGCCGCAGATCCCGCACACGGGGCTCGCCCTTTCTCGCCTCCGCCGCCCGCCCCGCTACGTACATCGCCAGAATGAGCCCAATCAGAAACCACAGGTGTCGACTGCGGTGTACGATGTGCATGATGCCGAACCCGAGTTCAAGCAGAAACGCCACAAAGGCACCGCGAGCGACCCACGTCCACTCCGACCTCCATCGCCGAACGAGTCCAATGTTTCTCCACGCGGTCCGAAGAACGTAGACGATCAACGCCAAAAACGTCGAAAACCCAACGATTCCGGTTTCCGCAAGGAGCGCGATATACGAATTGTGGATCTCGTACTCCCAGGTAGCAGCAACGTCTCCGAGCCCGACGCCGAACAGCGGGTGCTCCCTGAATAGCTGGAATCCCAACTGCCAGTTCTCGGCGCGGAACGAATCGACGATTTCCCCATCACGGAAGACCCCGTTGAGCAGCGTCATGACGGGTTTCGATCCCGGCAACCCGAGCTTGAACAGCTTGACTCCAGCGACCATAGCAGCCGCAACCAGCAGGCCGAAACACAACACGTACACCGGCTCCCACTCACGCTTGCGCAGGTGGTGGGCGAAGTACGCAGCGCCTCCGACCCCCGCGACGGCGATTCCGCTTCGGGAACACGTCTCCATGATCATCCACGGAAGAGAAAACACGATGAAACCGAACAAGACCCGTAGCCGGTCCCGGTGTGCCCACACCGCTTCCCACGCGAACGCCAGAAGGACGAGCGAGAACGTCGCCATTTGGTTCGGATTGCGAAACGTTGCCACGAGTTTCACCGTCGCACAGTAGAACGGGCTGTGTTTCGTCACGAGGAATCCGAACACCACGCCGATGAGCCCAACCACGAACACAACAGCCGCAGCCAGACCAGCGTGGCGCAGGAGCCAGGCCAGATGCTCCTCGCTTCGCCCCCCGACAATCGCCACCAGTCCCCCAATCGCCACCCCGTAGCAGATCCCGCTCAGCTCGAGGAGGTACACCGTCTGATGCTGCATATGCACCGCCGATAGTGCCAACCCGACGATCCACAGACCGGCCAAAAGCACGTACCACAAGATCGTCCGGTCGAGCGCGATCGCCTTGCACCCCTCGCGGACGACCCGGAGCCCGACGAAGAAGACGATCCCGAGGAAGACCAGATCGGCCACGATGATCCGGCCCGCGAATATGAGCCTTGTCCACGGAATCAGGACGACGAAGGCAAACCAGAGGATGCCTACGAGCAGTCCTTCCGGGCCGCCAATCCATCCCGCAACACGTCGGACAACAGCCTTGCCCGCGTTGACCATGCGTACCTCCCAACCTCCGCTTCGTTCCGAATCAACGGAACCGCCCCTCCCGATCGAACCGCACCGATCCAGGACCGCACAATCCGATACGCCTCGTCCTCGGATGCAACGCATGCGCCCGCCCCAGTTTCTTCCAGGAGGCGATCGATCACACCACCCGCAACCGCAATCGCCAGGATGGGACGGTTGCTCCCAAGATACTCGAACAGCTTCCCCGTGTACACCCCCTTCGCCCGGGGGTCGACCCATTCCAACAGGAGGAGGCAGTCGGCTGTTCGCTGCTGATGCAGCGCCTCCTGGTGTGAAACCTCGCCGCCGATCACGATCGAGTCCGCCACCGACGTGTACTCGTCGCAGAGATCCGCGACGTACGCCAGGTTTCGACCGAAGAAGCGCACCGAGACGTCCGACGGCCGGAGTTCTCCCTCATCCACGAGGCGGGACAGCGCGGCGATCAACAGACGCGGATCGCGCCGTCCCGGGTAGATAAGCCCGGTGTGCACAAACGAGAACGGGCCGGACCCGCGGCGCGGCGCCTCGACACTCGGCTGCGGGTCGAACCCAGCGCTGATCGCAATCGCGGGCTTCCCGTGGAGGGATCGGAGTCTCTCGGCGAGCGGCTCGGACACCGTCACCAACGACCTGGCGCCGGCGAGCGTCCTTCGCTCGAGCGTTCGCTCCAGAGCCAGCAAGAGACGCGGCCTCGACAGGAGATGATTCTGCGTCCACAGATCTCGCAGTTCAGCGACCCACGGCACCCCGAGCTCGCGGGACAGCCGCCGAGCGATCAGATGGCAGCTCACCGGAGGAGAGGAGGAGAGGATCACGTCAGGCCGCTCCTGCCGAGCGATCCCGAGGATCTCGCGGTACCCGCGCACCGCCCACGGCCAGCACTCGTCCGGGAAGCAAAGAACGCCTCGATACAGCCGGTACGCCCATCGGGCCAATGTGCCGCGGCGTCTCGTCCGCGCCTCGGCGGAGCCGCCCGGCACGGCCGCCGCCCACCGATGCAGAGACCGATCCACAGTCCGGTGAACCGAAACCAACGCGGGGGCAGGGAGACCACCGGCCCTCATGTAGCGGTCGTCGTGTGGCGAGACGGTGATGACCGACGGCGACCAGCCATGCTCCTGCAGGTGCTCGGCCATCTTGGCGACCCGTAGTGCCCCCATCGCCTGATGCGGCGGGTACCAGTAGCTGACGATCAAGACCTTCCGGCGCGTCATGCGACCCGTCCCCACTCCGCCAGTAGCGCGGCGATCCGTCCGCCGGCGTTCCCGTCGCCGAACAGCGGCGGCGGTGCGGAACGCCCTCGTCTTCCGACCATCCGCTCGACGGCGGCGGCGATCGCATCCGGATCGGCCGGAGTCAAGGTGTTCCATTCCGCGTCGATCGTCTCGATCCACTCCGTCTCGTCGCGGAGCGTGACGCACGGGACGCCGAGGAAGAACGCTTCCTTCTGGACGCCGCCCGAGTCCGTGGCGATTGCCGCCGCGTTGCGTTCCAGATGCAGGAAGTCGAGGTATCCCGCCGGGTCGATCACCGTCAGGTCCGCTCCGGCATCCTGCAGACGCCCGGCCATCTTCTTGCGCGTCCGCGGATGGACCGGAAACACGACCGGCCGCACCGCCGCGACGCGGATCAGACCCGAGAGGATGCCATCGAGGCGATGCGGGTCGTCCGTGTTCTCCGCCCGATGGACCGTCGCGAGGACGTACCCCCCCGGCGTGAGCCCGAGTTCGCGCAGCGCCGTCGACTCGCGGGCCGCGTCCGCCGCCCGCCGGAGGACTCCGTCGTACATGACGTCGCCGACGTTGGCGATCAGCGGCTGATCGAGGCCAATCTCGCTCGGCAGCGCCCCGCGGATGCCATCCGGATTGATGAGATCCCCGTCAAACCAGGCGCTGCCGATCGCCTCTCGTGCGAGGTTGTGCACCGCGGTTCTGGTAGGACAGAGCAGGATCGTCGACGCATGGTCGGTCAAGACGCGGTTGATCTCCTCGGCCATCCCCTTGCGGTAGCTTCGAAGGCCGGCTTCGACATGCGCAACCGGGAAGCCCTGCTTCACCGCAGCGAGCGTTCCCGCAAGGGTGCTGTTCGTGTCGCCGAACACGACGACGAGATCGGGCGACTCGGCACGAAGCGTCCGCTCGACCGCTTCGAGCATCCGCCCCGTCTGCTCTCCATGCTCGCCGGAACCGACGCCGAGATTGTGACGCGGGGCCGGAATCGCCAGCTCCTCAAAGAACGTCTGAGATAGGTTCCGATCGTAGTGCTGTCCGGTGTGGACGATCACGTGGTCCGCGTCCGCTACACCGGCGCGCCGGAGAGCGGACCAGACGACGCCCAGCTTGACGAATTGGGGCCGAGCTCCGACGACGCTCACGATCTTCACCTAGCCGCTCCCTCCCTCGCGCGAAGCGACGTGCTCGCGCCAACAACGTACCACATCGCCGACGGTCGACCAGATCACCCTCCGACGCGCGAGCATCTCCAACGTCCGGAGATACACCTCACGCCACCCCGGCCACTCGACCCAATTCAACGCCGAATTGTGCCAGAGAAGCACGAACACCCCACGGCTGGCAACCACGGCGTCGATCAGCCGCTCGATGTGCATCAAAGCCTCCGCCGGAGCGTACCCACGGTACTGGCGAAGCGTGCCATCCATCACAACAAGCGGCACCTCGACCAGAGGCAGTGGCTCTCTCGCGTCGATGTCGAACGGCTGGAACGGTGTGCACGTCCCGCAGCGGAACCCTTCCGCATCCGGATAGCCGAGCGACGAATCGTAGAGGAAACCGGCGTCGGCCCGAGCACGCCAGCTCGCCGGCGTCGACCACCGCAGGAAGTGCTGGCGAACGCCACATACCTCGGCACCGACGGTTTCGGCCAGTGCGCCTTGCTCGGCGGCCAGCCGGTCGCTGCAGTCGTGGCTGTCATAGCCGGAGTGAAGGCCGATCTCGTCGCCGCGGCGCAGGATCGCCTGCAGCAGCTGACGCGTCGCAGGGTCGGCCAATGCGTAGTCTCCGTCCCTCGCGCCCGCCTCTCCGGCAAGGACGAAGTACGTCGACGGGAAGCCGGCTTGATCCGCAACCGACCACATCCACCCGAACGTGTCGAACGGATCCGAAGCTCCGAACAGGTAGCGGCGGACCGCCGCTGTGGACCGTCGCACGGCCCGTCGTGGGGCCCGCTCACGGAGCAGATCTCGAAACAGCCCGCGCGCCAGCTTCGTACCGCCGAACATCTTCAGCGCATCGACATCGTGGGTCACGCAGGCCGCCGCCGGTCGATCGGTCCAGGCCCGCGAGGGCTCAACGCTCGAGTCGACCGTGCGGATCCATTCCCCCAACCATCGGGCATACTCGTCGACCAACGGCCGATCCAGGACGCCAAGGCTCTCGGCCGCGCTGGCCTCGGCGGGGAATCGCCCGTGCTCATCCCGCGCACCGGTCACCGCTTCCTCATAGCGGGTGAGGAGGAGGAACGCGCCGGCCACGATGTCGATGTTCGTCTCGACACCGTGCGTGGTGGGTCGCACGTCGGGAGGGGCGTCGGTTCCCCGGAACAAGACGGGTACGCCATCCAGCGAGGCGGCGGCCCACCGGATCGGCCGGCGAGCGCACACGTCCTCCCAGAACTCGGCCGCCGGTAGGATGTGCACACATCGCCCAGCCATCCCTTCAGGGAGAGTGGTCCCGTAGTAGACGATCGGACCGGTGCCGTCCGCGTTGCCCTCCTGGTCAATGGGCCGTACGTCCGCAGCCAAGCCAACGATGCGAAGCAATGCCCGGAATGCGTACTCGACTTCGGGGGCTCGATCCGGCACGCGGTGCCTCACCAGGACAGCCCGCGTCATCGCTCGCTCAACTCCCGCCGCATCCCCATGCTATCGCAGCCAGCCCCGGAGCCGTCGGGCCAGGCGGATCGATCGCCCCTCTCGGCGAACCTCGAAATACGGGGTAAGATCGCCGCCGAACTTGCGAAAGAAGCGTTCGATCGGACGGACCATCGATCCTTCGAAGTCGAACGCATCGAGTCCGAGCTCCTCCTTCGAGAACCGGATCGCGTGCCACAGGGCGAGGGCCGATGCGCCGTGATGGCTGCAGTCCGCGTCGTACCCCCCGAGCAGGTAGTACGCGCGGCGCCAGTCCCAGCAGATGTACGCTCCGGCAATTGCCCGACCGCTCGGCTCCCGCGCGATGAACGTCCGGGACCTCTCCAGGGCTGTCAGCAGTCGGTCGACCTTCCCCGCTGCGGCTCCAAACCCGGCACGCCGCTCCTGCCGGTGAAACGTCCGCTCGACAAGCCTCCACAGATCGGCAAACGGGGCCCCCGTGTCGATGGTCAGTCCATCCTTCTCGGCGCGGCGGATGTCGCTGCGACGCGTGTTGGACATCCCGTTCCAAACCTCTTCGGCTGTCGTCAGCGACAGGATATACGTGTACCGGACCGAGGCCGTGAATCCCTCCCAGAGGAACGGTTGCACATCGACGAACCCCGGGGCAAACCGTAACTGAACTCCATGATAGGCATCTCGGATCGCCGGGGCGAGAAGCCGCAAAGCGTCCTTCCTCGCCGAACACGTCTCGACCGGCTTCGCCTCCGACGGCTCGAACAACACGCCGAGGTACGGCGTCAGCGGTGGATGCCCGCCAAGCCGCAGCCCCAACGGCAGCGGCCGAACTCCCAGCGGCGCCCCGGCCACGATTCGATCGCCGCGTCGAACGACGAAGATGGCAGACGAATCGGCGACCCCTTCAAGCCATCCTGACGTCGAGAACAGGCTTCCCTCGTCCGACGCGCGAACGAACGCATCCCACTCCTCGTGGCGATCGGGCGTGAGGATCTCGACCCGCTTCCGGCTCATCCGGCCTCCACCGAATCGCGCGCTCTCCACCGTTCGAAGATCGCGCGAAGCCGTTCGATCTCGTCAGCCGTCACGTCCTTCTTGCCTCCTCCCGGCTCGAACCTCTCGGGCACAACCCCGCGCTCTTGCAGCATGCAGCCGCTTCGCGCAGCGAACGCCGCGATCCCAGCGAGAACCGCCTCCGGATCGGTGCACAGCTCATGGTACGAGACCGCCAACCCCCGTTCGAAGCCGAGGCGGTCGAGATCCTCCGCGATGTCCCGCTCGATGTAGTGAACCTGTCCGGCGACTTGCTCGAGAAGGCTCGCTCCCTGTAGCTGTCCGACCTCTCTGGGTGGGACCGACCACCACGCGTCGACCGAACGGCTTCGTGTGCGTCTGGCGTGCAAGATCGACACCGCCGTCTCGCACCGATCCCGCTCCATCACGAGGAACAACGCCGACGGAAACGCCTTCGCGAGCGGCCGGATGCGGATCGAGTGATAGACGTTCTTGCTGACGAACGGGACACCGAAGGACGCCTCGATCCCGGCGATTGTCCGTCCCATCTGCTCTCGCCTGGCCGCATCGGGCTCATCGGCGGCTCCTCCCCGCACTGCATCGAGTCCCGACGAGAACCATCGGCCCCACACCGAACCGGCTTCGCTCGGTGCCATCGGTCCCGAGACCCGGCCGTACGTGCTCCGGTAGTCCGATTCGTGCGTCGGCAGGATCGCTCGGCCGAGGCGCGTCGCGGCAATCGGCGTCCGGTAGAGCGTGGCCGCGAGATTGGACAGGTACGACGTCCGGAACCGTTGGACCAGCAGCTGATACAGGAGCGTCGTTCCCGATCGCGGCGGGCCGACGATGAACAACGCTGGATGGCGCAGACCGGTCTGCGCTCGCGCCAGGGCAGCTCGCTCGAACGGCCAGAGCGCGACGTGGGTGCCGAAGCGGAGAGCCTCCTTCATCGCTCGCCCGCCGATCATGATGGTTCCATCGCCGACCCGTTCGACGCTCGACCGTCCCTCGCCATTTCGGCCCGCAGATGGCGAATCGGTCGCGCCGGCACGCCCGCGAGGATCACGTGACCGTCGGCCGATTTTGTGACCACTGCCCCGGCAGCCACGACCGTACGATCCCCGAGAACGACTCCGGGAAGAATCGTGGCACCGAGCCCGATCCAGCAGTTCGACCCGATCCGTATCGGATCCTCGGTGACATAGCGGCTGTAGTCGTTCAAGTCGTGATTCATCGAGATCAGCGCAACCCGAGGGCCGATCCACGTGTCCTCGCCAATCTCGATCCCGTTCCGTGCGTCGATGTAACACCACGGGGACATGCCAGGATTCCTCGTCCCCCGTTCGATTCGATCAGGGCAACGGAGGATCGATGTCGGATGGACCGGCCAGGGCACGTGCGCGTTCTTGCGGAGGAGCTTCTGCCAGAGGAAGTGACGGACCAAAATCGGCCACGGGAAGGCGGGATTCGAGAATGCGGGACCGGCAAGTCGCCGAAGGAGGTACCTGACAAGCCTGTCGACGCATCGCATGGCACATCTCCTTTTCCCGGCGTTCCCCGTCGAGTCTAGCTCGATCTGAATAGCCGTTTCAATCGGTCCATGTCGCTTGGATCGATGCCCCGCACCGCAAGCAGTGTCGCCAAGTAGGCGAGTATGCCACACCCGATTTCCAACGCGAGCCCCAGCACACCCGGCCACTGGATGAGAAACAGCACCGCGAACATCACGGCCGACGCCACCGCGATCTTCACGAATGCGGCCAATCCGAGGCGAAGCGCTGCGACGCCCCTCGTGTACCAAACCAGTGCGGCCAACTGCAGTAGATACGCGACAAACGTCGAAATCGCCGCCGCGAGGATCCCGATGTGCGGGACCAGGAGCAGATTCAGAAGCAGGTTCACCGCTGCAGCGGCGCCGATGATCAGCGGTAGGCGGCCGGTCCGCTGGGCTAGTTGCATGACCATCGTGAAGAAGCGGCTCGTGGCACCGAGCAGGATCCCCACCGCAACGAACAGCACCACCCACTCCGACGGCACGAGGGTGCCTCCGGAGAGCAGCCCAAGGATCCGTCTCGCGAGATGGGTCAGCCCGAGAACAGCGGGAAACGATACGATAAGGAAGTACCGCAATGCGCTCTCCATGGTTCGCGTCGCACCGCCGCGATTCCCCCGATCCCACATCCCCGCCAGACGAGGAAGAAGGACAAAGCCGATCGGCTGTACGAGCATCATGAGCATTTTCCCCAGCGTGTACGCTGCGGCGTATCGCGCCACGGCTCCCAGACCCAGGAAGTGAAGGATCACGAGTCGATCGCTCGATTGGATAACCCAGGATGCAAGCCGGTTCGGGATCAGCGGGACGCTGTACCGCAGGTAGCGCATCACCGGTGCAAACCGCGGCCGGAGGATCGTCCGAGCGCAAATCCACAGACCGCCAAGCACGGCGCAGGACGCACCGAGTTCGACGAGCGCCATTGAGATCATCACGATCCGAAGCTCGGTGCCCGTGAGAGCGAAACCGAGGGCGACCCCGATACCACCTGTGAGCGTAGCGACCTCCAGCAGCGTGTACAGCCCGTGTCGCTGCCGCGCGCGAAAGTAGCTGAGCAGAAATACCCACGTCACGCGGGAGCACAGCAGCAGGGCCAGCGGCGCGACGTAGGTCGAGTACTCTTTCCCGCCGAACAACACGCCGGCGACGAAGTCGCCAGCTACCAGCAGTACCGCCGAGAATGCGGCGAGCACGGCCCAGATGAGAACCAGCATCCCAACGAACTCCTGCTCGCGGCGCGGGGTGGACAGCGACGACAGGAAACGTGCGGCCGCGTTCTCCAGTCGGAGCATCAGCACCGGCGCCAGCAGGTCGAGCGTGATCATCGTCTGTGACCAGATGCCGTAGTCGAGCGGCCCGTAGACACGCGAGATGACCGGTAGGAAGAGGAGGGTGCGGGTGAATCCCGCGCCCAGAGCGAGGAAACGCACAATTACCCCCCGCGCCAGAGATCCATCCTCCCGAGGTTTCCCTGCCGGACGATCCCTCGAACCCTTTTCAGGCGGTGGCGTCCTGATGCGGAGGCGCTGCTCTCCCGTCATCCGGTCTTCGCGAGTTCGCGGATCGCCCGGTAGACCGCAGCTCGGCCGGAGCGAACGCGCTTCTCCTCCGCCGACCGAACGCGAACCTGGTAGAGAAGGCGCCTGAGCAGTTGCTCCCAAACGGTGAGGAAGAGGCGCCTGGACCGCCCGGGAACACGTCGCTTCCCCGCGGGCGTGACGCACTCGTACCCCAGTCGGCGCATCACGCTTTCACAGAACGCTTCCACCACACGGATGTTCCTCGCCGGCATCTCGCGCAGGTACTTGTCCGTATTGTTCGACAGAATGGGTTTCCCGAGGTTTTCCCAGTAGCGCGAAGCCTTCGAAGCCTCTCGGTCCGCCTCTTGCGGGGAGAGCATCGCCGGATCATAGACTATCCCAAGGAACTCGCACAGCGACCGCACCGTCTCTTCCGGTTCCCTAACGAGTTCCTCGTAGCGAACCACGCAGCAACGGTCGGGAAGCTCATCGACGACTCGCAGGCACTGCACCTGCTCACGATACCACTGACGGGCTGCGTACCAGGCCGTCTTCGGGCCACCCGGTGCCTTCATGTACGAAAGGACCATGTCACGCGGGTCGCGGACGAGGTACACGAACTTCACATCGGGAAGCCGCAACGCGATGGGGAACGCGAAGTCAAACGCGTTGTTCTCCTTGGCGAAGTACCCGAGTTTGCCCGCCTCTTCGGCGTAGGCGCCGTAGCAGGCGTCGAGCAGATGCGGATAGTCCCAACCGGAGGCGTCCGTGCGAGCCAGAACCTCCTCCGCACTGACGAGGTACTTCCACGGCACCAAGTGTGTCTCGAGCAGCCGGGTCGCCAGCTGTGCGGCCGTCCGGCGGGTCTCCTCGTCCCGCGGAATCACCGGCCAGTGGGGCGCGAAGGCCTTGAGTAGCTGGGGGGCCGGCGGCGCAGCGATCGCGGCACTGTGGCCGAGGATTCGCCGCAGGAGATTGCTCCCGGATCGCTCCGACGACAACAGGACGACACGTATCATGCTTCTCCTCGCGCTCCTGGCCTCGCGCAGGACGCCCCCCACGCCGTGCCCATTGTACACGCTGCCAAGCGGTGCGCAGCGAAGACTCAACCGCCCGTATTCGGCGGATGATGGAGCGGTTCCGAGCGTGATCCTGTCGCTCGCCGGTTCCGAACGCTGCCGGCTTCGCAAGCTCTTGCCTTTCCTGGGGCTGCGGTACCGCACTCACTCAAGTGTATACTACGCGAGGAGGCCCCAGAGCGTTCGAGTCGGCCGAAGAGATGCACCTGTGTGTTCCGGATCCCACTCGCCTGTTCGATCCGCAGATCTGAGCATCAGGGCTGGCGGACAGGAAGTGTTGATGAGCTTCAAGTGCAGAGGAGATCGCATGGTACGGCTCGAGGATCTTCGTACGTTCTGCGCCGTTGTCGAGCAGCGAGGGTTCTCCCATGCTTCCGCCGTTCTCGGCGTGACCCAGCCTGCAGTCAGCCAGCGGATACGATCGCTAGAGAGGTTCTACGGCAGAGAGCTTCTACACCGTACCGGCCCGGCGGTCGTCCCGACGGAGGCGGGCACCGTCGTCTACGAGTACGCCCTCAAGGTCTTGAACCTGTTCGAGGAGTCGAGGCAGTGCCTCCAGCAGGCCGAGGATCCGTTGACAGGCCAACTGACGATCGGATCAAGCACGGGGCTGGGGGAGTGGTTCCTCCCCCGATTGATGGCTCGCTTCCAGAAGGAGCATCCGCAGGCTCGCGTGCTCCTGCACATCGATGATTCCGAGGCAATCCTGGAGAGCATCGTGCGCCACAGATTCGATCTCGGGTTTGTCGGTACGGCAAGACGTGATGGACGATTGCGCTTCGAGCCGTTCGCGAGTGACCCGCTCGTTCTCGTAGTGGGGGCAAGCCACGAACTGGCCAAGACGCCGGCCATTACGCGAGAGACGTTCCTGTCCGTACCGTTGGCTGTCCAGCAGGCTGGATCCGGAGCGACCCGTGCATTGCAGGATGCGCTGGCCCAAGAGGACCTCGAGTTCGGCCAGCTGAACGTCGTCCTCGAAGTGGGTCTTCAGGAGTCCGCGAAGAACGCCGTTCTCGCCGGATGTGGAGGAACGGTCATCTCCCGACTCGGTGTGATGGAGGAGCTCCGCGATGGGAGCCTGGTCGAGTTGAAAATCGAGGATCTGCGGTTCGAGCGTTCGTTCTATGTGGCGTTTCGGCGGAGCTGGCCGGTCTCCCGACTCGGGCGCAAGTTCCTCGCGGAGGCTCGCGGAGAGGCTCGCCGCATCGAGCTATAAGAATTTTTTATTTGCTTATTAGCGTTGTCTATGCAATGCTTCCTCCATCTTCTTCGTACGTGGAGGGAAAAACATGCACAAACGTAGACGCTGGGCCTTCTCGTTTCTGGTTGCAACGATGGGGATCGTGGTCTTGAGCGCGATGGCCGCGGACTACGAGACGATCCGCTACGGGGGGCAGTACTACCCCGGAGAGTTTCTTCTCCAAGGACTTCCCGCGATCTGGGATACGTACGATCTCGACGTCGAGCACATCCTGTTCTCCTCCGGAACGGAGAACAACCAAGCGTTGATCGCCGGGAACATGGACATCAACGTCGGGTCGGATAGCAAGACCGTGGCCCTGTTTGCCGCGATTCCCGACGACGCGATCATCCTCGCAACGATTCAACGCGGCGACCGCTACTCGACGATCGTCCCCATGGATTCGGACTACGAAACCTGGTACGACCTCGTGGGGCAGACAGTGGGAACCCGCCTGGGCACGGGTGCCGAGCAGGTGCTGCTTCGGTACTTCGATCAGCTCGACGACCTCGCCTGGGACGACTTCAACTGGGTCAACATCGGGGTGGAGGACATGACCGCAGCACTGGGAAGCGGGAGCATCGAAGCGTTCACCGCCTGGGAGCCAACACCCGCCATCGCCGAATCGCAGGGCGTTGGCCGTGTCCTGAGGAGCTACGGAGACATCGCGCTGGTCCCCGTTTCGATCCACACTACGATCGAGTACGCGCAATCCCATCGGGAGGAGATCGTGCGATTCCTCGCCGCTCATCTCGACAAGGTTGCGCTCATCGAGTCTGCACCGCGCCTCGCCGCCGAACTCGCGGCGCAGGCCGCCGGATCCCAGGGTGTCGACGTATCTCCCGACGCGTTCCTCAAGATTTTCGAGCGAGTGGACTTCTCTCTCGAGGTGGACGACTCGGTGCTAGCGTCGATTGAGGACACCGCTTCGTTCCTCTACGAAAAGGGAAAGGTCGATTCCATCCCCGAGTTCCGCTGGGACGGCTCGTATCTGGAGGAGGCTCATCGACTGCGAGAGACGACTTCGGGTGATGCGGGGTAGGCGCTGGATCCTACCGATCCTGCTGGTGGCGGGCTTCCTCGGTCTGTGGGAGCTCGCCGCTCACCTTGGTTGGCTCAACCCGTCCCTGATGTCGTCCCCATCGCGGATTGCAGATGCGCTGTGGAAGACACACGTGCGGAGGCTGCCGGAGCGATCGATCCTGCTCACGCACATCGGCGTCAGTCTCCAGCGCGTCTTCCTCGCCGGGATGATCGGAACGGGCTCTGGAGTCCTGATCGGGATCCTCATGGGGACCAGCCGGGTTGTGTATCGGCTCTTCGATCCGATCGTCACGCTACTGATGCCGATTCCAGGCATCGCGCAGGCGCCGCTGTTCATCGTGTGGCTCGGGTTCGGGGATCCGACCATCATCACGGTGGGAGCGATCGCTTCGTTCTTTCCCATCGCGTTCAACACCGCCGCCGGCGTGCGCAGTGTCGACGGACAGCTTGTCAGGGCGGCTCGCTTGATGGGGGTTTCGCCGGCGGGTTGCCTTCCCCGAGTGTACCTACCCTCCGCCGCCGGCCACATCATGGCCGGAGTGAAGCTCGGATGGGCTCGGTGCTGGCGGACCGTCATCGCGGTTGAGTTCGTCGCTGCCGCGAGCTGGGGACTGGGGTACATGATTTGGGACGCTTCGGAGTACATCCGCTCCGGGGTGGTGTTCGGCGGAATCCTTCTCTTGATGCTGGTCTACTTCGCCATGGAACGCGTCGTGCTCGAGGGCGTGGAGCGGTTGACCGTCCGCCGTTGGGGGATGATCCAGTCATGACGACAACCCCTCGGCTCCCGGAGAAGACCGAGCGACGATGGCTCAGAGCCGTGGCGGCCGTGTTCTGGTTCCTCCTCCCCTTTCTCCTCGTGGGTGCCGTGTGGGAGCTGACCATTCGCGCAGGATGGGTCTCCTCCGCGAGCCTTCCCGCACCCAGTACGATCCTGCGGAAGGCGTGGGATTTGTCCGTCCGAGAGGGTGTGCTCTGGGAGCATCTTGGCCGCAGCTTCTACCGGCTCTCCATCGGCTACGCCTTGGCGATGGGTTCCGGACTGCTGTTCGGATCGCTGTTGGCGATGAACCGCGCCCTGCGCGAGATGTTCTCCCCGATCCTCAGCCTTCTGATCTCCGTTCCCACCATCGCTTGGGTTCCTGTCTTTCTAATCACGATGGGCCTCGGCGACAGCACCGTCATCGCTGCGGTGTTCCTCGGTGGCTTCTTCGCGATCACCTACAACACGATCCGAGGGATCGAGATGGTCGAACCGAGCACGATCCGTGCAGCGAGGACGATGGGAGCCCGCGGGGCGCGCCTGTTCGTGTCCGTGCTTCTCCCCGCCTCATCCGTCTCGGTTCTCACGGGATTGCGCCTTGGAATCGGCTACTCGTGGCGCGCGCTCGTCGGTGGCGAGATGCTCTCCGCCATGGTGCGGTGGGGCATCGGGAAGATGATCTACCAGGCCCGTTTCTGGAACGACGTCGTTGCCATGTTTGTCGGCTTGCTGGTGATCGGGCTCACGGGGTTCCTTCTGGATCGGTTGTTGATTCGCCAGCTCGAGAGAGCGACCATCGAACGCTGGGGAATGGTCTCGGAGCGCTGATATGACACAGAACATCATCGAGATCCACGGCGTCTCCAAGCAGTACGGCAAGGGGAACCGCTCCGTCGTCGCTCTGAAGGACGTGGATCTGCGGTTCCACCGGGGCGAATTTGCCGTGTTGATCGGTCCTTCGGGGTGCGGGAAGTCAACGATGCTGTACCTCATCGCCGGATTCGAATCCCCCACCCACGGGCGGATCTTGCTCGATGGGAACGAGATCCGTGAGCCAGGACCGAATCGAGGATTCGTCTTTCAGGACTACGTGCTCTTTCCCTGGAAGACCGTCCTCGGCAACGTGATGTTCGGGCTCCGAAGAACCGGCGTGCCGCACCGAGAAGCCAAGCAGACCGCGTTGCAGTTCATCGAAATGGTACATCTCCGGGGGTTCGAGCACGCGTTTCCACACACCCTCTCCGGAGGGATGAAACAGCGCGTCGGAATCGCCAGGGCGCTAGCGTATGATCCGGAAGTCCTGCTGATGGACGAGCCGTTTGGTGCTCTGGACGCACAGACGCGCAAGCTCATGCAACAGGAGACAGCCGAGATCTGGAAGGAAACCGGCAAGACCGTCGTGTTCGTGACCCACAGCGTGATCGAGGCGACGTACCTCGCCGATCGCGTCATCGTGATGACCGCCCGACCCGGGCGGGTGAAAGGCATCATCGACGTCGATCTCCCCAGGCCCAGGCAGTACACCGAGGATCACTACCTACACATCCGGCAGGATATCCTCGGTCTGCTGGAGGAGGAGATCCGCCAGAGCGCTCTCGGGACGACGTCTACGCTGACTCCGTAGTCGGTCAATCCATCGCCCGACGGCCGCGGTTCGCGATGATGAAGGGGAGTGTTCGCAGCGGCACGGCCTACTCCCCCGGCGAACGGCTGCGCCAAACAGAGGCCTCTATCGGCCGACGATCACCGTTCCCTTGTGGCTCTGGAGGATTCCCGCCGCATCGTAGAACGTGACGACGTAGACGTAGGCGCCCCGCGACACCGGTACACCACTACTGTCGACCAGATTCCAGGTCAGTCGACCGTCGTGAAACGCCGTGCTCGCGAACACTACGGCCCCGGAAACGGCTCGGACCTCCAGCCGCACTGCTCGCACGTCGGGTGAGGTCGAGAACGTCACCGACCCACTACTGGAGACCGGGTTGGGCGCAACGAGGACCATCGTCTCCCGTGCGGAGTGCCCCTTCGGCACGATCGGCTCCTCGTCGATCATCAAAACGAGCGGCCTCGGCCCGATCCGGATCTCACCGGTCGGCGTCTGCTGTCGGAAGACATACAGGTATGTCGCGCGCTTCGAGAGGGATACGCCGAGTTCGCACTCCCCATTCCACTCGACGACGTCGCCGGAGACCCACCCGCTGGAGTAGACCGTTCGGCCCGACACTGTGTGGACCTTCACCGCGACGGCCGTGGCGTTGCCATCGGTGGCAAGGAAGCGAACCGGGAAGGAAGTTGCGGGATGCGGGCTCACGATCTCGACCGCTGTCGGGAGCGATTTCGGCGCGGCCGCCGTCCCGCCGCTCCCGAGCAGGTTGAACTCTCCCGCCGTCAGCGCCCGGTCGTGGATCCGTACCTCGTCGATCCGCCCCACGAAGTCCTGGCTCGCCGAGTACGAGTGGCGACCGATGTACAGCGGCTCCGTCGGACCC